>JABLTM010134245.1_pt1 | contig 60001 bp, 58 predicted proteins | sample 7160121 | NCBI WGS metagenome assembly JABLTM01 (sample SAMN14651224, study PRJNA627086) | human gut metagenome | isolation source: feces | host: Homo sapiens
TACTACGCCTTGAATTATTCCGGATATTGCAAATGCCGATCCCAAAGTCCCAACTACAACAGCAAAATTTTCGACAGCAGTCTGATGATCCTTTATCCAGTCACTAATTCCGTTTAACGCAGATGTGATGCCATTTAATGCGGCTGTTATAACACTTCCGGTCCACGTTGCAAGCGGCTTCAAAAATTTATCCCATAGCCATTTACCAAGAGGCTTTAAAGCTTCGACAGCCGAGTTCAAAGTATCTATAGCCGCACTTAGCAAGTCAAGAAAATCCGGAATAACATTTTCAATAGTGAATCCTGCCATTGGCAGCAAAACATTATCCCAGAACCATTCTAGACCGTCGCCGACATTTTCAGATAATGGTTCTATTGAATCAAGCAAACTCTTAACACTTGTCAGAAGAGGTGAGAAGTCAAGTTCTGCCGCCCAGTCTCTTGTGTCTGCGGTTATTGAATTAATAGTGCTGAGAATATCGTTGAAGATATCAAGAATATCCTGAATAATACCTTTACCGGTATCATTTTCACTCCAAGCGTTCTGAAAATTTGTTTTCAGATTGGTGACAGTATTATTTATGTTTGTAAGGCTCTGGATGATGTTTTCAAAAATATCCTCGCCTGTACCGTTATTCCACACAGCTCGAAAATCGTCTGAAATTTTATGTAATAAATCCTGCCATGCTAAACAGCTGTCCATATACGACTGTATCAGAGCCGTTCCGTTGCCGTTGTCGTTCCAAGCATTTTTCAGCGCATTGGAGACATCGCCGATGATGCCTAAAATATCCTCCCAGCCACGAAGAATGTTTGAAATATATTGCTCACCCGTGCCATTATTCCATACAGTCGCCAGACTTGAGCCTATGCTTGAAAACATTCCTTTAAGACTATTAAGTGCTTGTTTTGCACTGTCAATAACTTTCTCACCATTTTTAGACCAAGCCGTCTTAAACGGATCGAAAATAGTTTTAAAAGAGGATTTTACCCACTTGAAAAAATCGGTCAGCTTTTTATCGGCATCGGATATATCAACATCTACGGAAGTGGAGATCGTACCGCTGTCTAGAGTACCGACAGCAGAAGATGTATCCGTAGCATTAGTAGATGAGCTGTCATCGCCCAGCTTGTTTATCTGGTCAAAGCTTGCAAGGCTGTTTTCATTTGCCTTCTGAGTCTCTTCAGCCGCTTTTGCCATATCAGTATAATTATCAGCTGCCTGTGAAGAACTGTCAGCAACTCCGTCTGTTGTATTCATCAATTCAATGCCAAACACCTCTGAAAGTGCTTTGACTGCTGAATTAGCAACAGCTGTTAACTTCTGCAACTCAGTTGTGATACTTTTCACAACTGTTACGGCAGCAGAAAGAACAGGTTGTCCTATAACGGCAAGCAACTGCCTCCATGATTCTTTAAGATTACCGATAACATTCTCCCAGCCGTCTGCTTCTCTGGCGGCTTGTCCTTCTGCTCCCGAAAGAGCATTAGCATCTTTGACCATTTGCAATAGTGTAAGCTGCTTTTGAGCTTCAGATAATTCAATGTATGACTTCCCATAGAGCTTATTAGCCGCTGCGTTTCGTGTAGTTTCTGTACAACTCAAGCCCAGAGCGGCATCATTTTCAAAGTTGCCCTTTAAAAACGATTTCAGTGATTCAGCGGTATCTTCCAGCGATCGGTCGTAATATGCCGCACTATCTGCTGTTACCTGCAATGCCTCTTCCATCATTTTAAGAGCGCTAACTGAATCCATACCTGCAGTTTTAGCAAAAGCATAAATAGATGTACCTACATTTTGAAGTCTTGTCTGAAGAATACTACTGTTATCAGCAACACTTTTCATAGCGCCTTCTGCAGCAGATTTTAAATTACCAAAAGTCTGCTGCATTTGAGAATTTGCAGCATTTATATCAGCAGCAGCTTCAAGTGCTTCTTTTCCACTAAATACAGTGCCAAGCGCAGCACCCATTTTTATAACAATATTTCGGAGGTTCTCAATTTGGTTACCTAAACTGTTTACACCTTTAGTAAATCCTTTTGTATCTAATTTTGTATCAAAATTTAATCTGCCGTCAATTGCCAATATTATCATCCTCCTTCCTTGACAAATTTCTCCACACGCTGTATAATAAGAAAAATATATAGCGGAGGTATTTTTATGTTTTGTTTTAAATGTGGTGTTGAAATTCCCGACGAATCAGATTTCTGTATGAAATGCGGAGCTAAAATTCCACAAAATGATAAAATTGAAATTGAAGAAGTTAGTTCGATTTCAACTATACCTATGAATACCACAATAAAATCAGCTTTTGTGTCTACCATAACAGTTTCAGAAACAGAGATTTCATATAAAAGTGGTCTCAAAAGTGAAACTATAAAAGTATCCGACATATCTGATATTAGATATACAGCAGGAACGCCTTCAGAGAACGGTCGCTTGTTTATAACGGCAAACGGAAAATCATATAACGTAATGTTTTTCTTTAATAACAATAAAAAAATTGTTGAGTTATGTAGTTACTTCTCCACGCTTACCAATAATACCTTCATACCGATGAATGTTCCATCCATTACATCACAAACGAGAGAAACACAACCTAAAGAAAAAGAGCCTAAGGAAAAAACATTATCCAAACGTCAGCGTATCAGGCAAAATAAGAAAAATGGAATAGCCTGTTGTCCAAAGTGTGGCAGTACATCATTGTCTGCAAACAAGCAGGGATATGGCATAGGAAAAGGCTTAATTGGAGCAAAGCTTTTAGATGATTCTATAGGTCTTATTGCTGGTAACATAAACTCCCGAAAAGTACACGTTACTTGTCTTAACTGCGGTCACAAATGGAAAATATAACATAAAAGGTCAGTCTTAGGGGCTGACCTTTTTGCTAATAGAACAAACTGTTTACAAAATCATTCTCTGCCTGTTCCTCAGGGGTAAGCTTGTACTTGATATCAATAAGATCCCTGTGATCACGATAAAACTCCAGCTCGTACTTTTCCAGCTTTTTGTCCTTGGCTTGCTTAGCACGGATATTAATCACTTGTGAGAAAAGCCCTTCGCCTATTTCATTGAACAGTCCAAGGAAAGTCCACCAGTGCATATATTCAACTTCTCGGATCTCTTTCCCGGCAACCTTATTAAGTGCAGGAAACATAATGCTTTCATCCTGTTCCCAGCTTATGATTGGTTTTGGATACTCTTTGGACTTAGACATATCGCCGCCGTCCAGAAACCATTTGGCTTTTTCAGCTGCCTCCTGCAGATCTTTTTGCGGTATCTGCGTATAGTCCTCCAATAATAATTGCAGACATCCATATGTCTTGTATTTATCGCTTATATCATCATCATCACACATATCAAAAATCAATAATGCAACTCTGTAATCGCTGTATATAGGATAACTTATCCCATTTACGACAAGAGCTTTCGGCAGTACTCCTATCATTTTGACAACCCTATAACAGCATTACGCTGTTTACTGTACTTATTAAGCTTTTCCTGACTCTTTTTCTTTTCCTCAGCCGACACTTTAGCGATGTACTCAAAAATGCACTGCATAAAACCAATAAACAAAGGCTGACCGTTTACAGGGGACAAACAGCTTTTATCGCCAAATACTGTCTTGCAGATGTCATACCCGAATATCTCATTTATAAGCTCTTTCACTGCACAGTCGAGCTGATCGGCAACAGCCGCAGCATCTTTAAGCTTATCAAATTCAGGATCTTCCTCGTTAAGGTTCTGCAGTTCCGTTATTTTATTAAGATCCACGTCCTTATATTTTTCTTTGATTTCTTCGGATTTTATATCAAAATTCGCCATGCGGTTAAGGAACTTAGCGTCCGTAGGGTTAATGCGTATGACCCTGTTAGGGTCGTCTCCGAGCTGTATGTTCTTGTAACCGTCATCATAATTAAGCTTTATTATTTCTGCCATGATTCTCACTCCTTAAAAATACCGGGGCGGAATTCCGCCCCATAATAAACTATCCCTCTGCGTCCGGGGTAAACACGGGCTTACCACTCGTAATTGTGATCGTACCGTGTTTACGGTTACCGCATGGCTTTATTTCAAATGGTATGGTAACTCCTCCCTGTTCGCCGCCGTATGACTGAGGCTTTATGAGACAATCCTCGATCCAAGCATCATATGGAGCTTCGGTCTTATCTATCAGCACCTCCAGCATTGTGGTCTTGCAGTCGTCACCTGTAAGACGGTTAAATGCAATATCCTTAACCTTGGGATAAATGCTGTCTCCTTTGCGGGCATAATATGGATCAACCGACATATTAGGCTCATAGCCGTTATCTACAATATCAGTTTCATCCCACACGTTTTTAACGGTTTCTGTGCTGGGACTGAGATCCATTGTCAGCTCACTGTTATCCCTGCCGACCTTAAACCAATTGGGGGTTTCACCGCCAAAAGATGCATCAATAAAATGTTTCAAATGACTACGCAAAAGCTTGTCTGTGCCTTCTGCAATAGCAAACTGTTCTGCCATAAAATATTCCTCCTAAAATCCTATAAATTCTTTTTCAAATGTGAGATGTATCTGTATCTGATACAGACCTCTGTCACCGTCTTCGTCAAGAGCCAGCAGCATACCATTGTCCGCCTTTATATTTGTGGGTATAAAGTTTTCCGCAAGATGAGGATAATTTCCGCTGCTGTTCTGATCTTCAATCCAAAAGATAAAATTCTCTGTAAAAGCCGACGCATTAAGCCTTGACAGATCGTCGGCAGTATACTCACGGCTCTGGAGCAAAGCATTGTACTGCCATGTCTGATTGCCGCACACATCCTCGCTGAGCTTTACAAGCCCGGAGGTCTGTATACTGTAATTAACAGGCTCTGACTCGGTCTGATCTATGTGCAGATCAATATCTCCGAGATTGGGATATTGCAGCACATACTCTTTCATAGCCTCCAAAAGGCTCTTATTTCGCTCCTGCAATTCGTTTCACTCCTTTCAGTATGCCTGGAAGATGATCGGGCTTCATGCGTTCAAACCATAGCCTGCCTCGCTTGCCTCCACGGTTAAGACCCTGATTGCCCATACCCTTATTATCGTAATAATTCTTGCGGGCGTAAGGCGTGTTGTAATGCACCATGCCTGAGCCAACTACCGTTGATGTGATGCCGGATTGCTTGAGCTTACCCGTCTGCATTGGCACATAACTATCACCGCATCGTAAAACCTCGCTGTCAATATACTGCTGGACTCTGCCGCCCTTTTGCAGACCACGTCTTACGAGCAACTCATTTTGAGGAGCGACTTGTAGAGTAACCTTAATACTGTTTTTGCTCATTTTGCCGTTACCTCCATATGCTGCATATGCTTACTTCCATAATCCTTGCGTGCTACGGTGCTGATTTTGAGCGGGTTTACTGCCTTGAGCAGCTCTGTAACAGAGGTTGTCACGTCATAATCAATATCGCCTTTTACTATGTAATCGGATTTATCGACTGCAGCCGATAAAGGCATATGTATCAAAGCCCGGTCAACATCGGTCTTGCCTGTTTTTGCAATGTTTTCCGCTTCCGTATCCTGCCACCAGCATGGATAATGCTTTGTAATAAATGCACCGTCAGGCTGTTTGTGCCAGACGGTGCATACTGTATTATATCTCATTTATATCCACCCCACAGACCTAAGATTAAGGTATCTGGAGGCGGTCTTGAGCAGCACATCGGCGACATCAGTCTGAGCAGCCGAATAATTCACTGAGTAATCTCCCACCTTTTCTGAGGATATCTGATTTTCCGGCTGTACGGAGTACATGATATCCGCACAAGCGCAGCAGGCTTTGGCAAGGCTGATCTCGTCGGTCTCGGCAAAGTTCAGACTGTCAAGATATTCCGATGACCGCTCCGCAAAATAAGGATAATCCGTTTCGGAGATCTTTTTGCCGTAAAATTCAGCGGTGTAAAACGTGTAATCAGCATAAGCCATAGCCTACACCTCCGTTTCGCCTGCCGTATCTTCTGCTGCATAGACAATTGCCTGAATGATTGCGTCCTTCTTGCTTACCGAACCGAGGTCAATACCAAGTTCAGCGGCATAAGCTTTTAGTTCAGGAACTGTCATGCTTCTATAATCAATAACATCCTCATTTCCGTAATAGTCAGCAGGCGGTTCAATTGTTATTGGCTTTTCTTCAAAAGTCAATCCTACTGTCTTTGCCATAACGACACCTCCTATGCTTTGTGGTGCAGATAGATTCCCGCAGCCTTGTTTTCGTACACATCAGCCAGACCGTAGGCACGGAAAAAGAACAGCCAGCTGTCGTCCGTCTGATTTTCCTCAGGTGTAACGACCTTGTTTACCGTGTGCTTAGGATACTGGATAACCGCCGACTTCTGTATGATCATGAAGTTGATATCCTTTGCGGTAGTCGCCTTAGCAAAACCACCTGCCGTTTCATCAACGCCATCGGACTTTGTCGTGCCGTCCTTAAGATCAATTGCCGTGTAAAATCTGCTCTGCGGTACTTTTACGATCTTAGCAAAGCCGTCAAGTACAGCCTTTGATTTTGTTGTATCCACATTGATAGCAAGGTTATACAGCGTAGGAGTGATGTACAAAATACGGTTTTCGGGCGACATCTCGTCTTCGTCCATTTTGTTCTGGGCGGTGACAAGAGCCGCAAGCACATCATTTCCTGTTGCAAGAGTAGCCCCTGTCGCAACCTTTGAAATACCTGTTGTACCCGCATAGGTTGCAAATCGAAATGCATCCTGCTCTGGAGCAGACTTTGTGCGGATAAATTCGCTGGAAAGCTTGCCAAAGGCAACTCCTGCAGTTTCTTCATTGTCCATGTTGTCCACGCTGAATTTACGTCCTCTGTCATAATTAAACGTAACAGTCTCGTTTGTAAGGGTAACATCACCCTTTACATATCCGCTGCTGCGGGAGTAATCCGCAAGACCGTCCATAGAGATCTTAGGAATTATGATCTCGTTTGCGTTTGCTCCTGCTTTAACAAGCGTAGGATCGCTGTCAAGATCGGCTGTCAAAGATGCCTGCTTATATACCTCGTCAAGCAGAGCGATGTAGGTTTTAAATTTTGTAATTGCGTTTGCCATAACTATTTACCTCCGTTACTTTGCCGCAGGCAGACCCATAACGGCTCTTGCCTGTGCGTCTGTTATTGTTTCCGTTGCCGAGCCGTGATCAAGACCGGTGTCAATTCTTCCGGCAGGCTCATCGCCGTCCGCAAAGAGAAACGCCTTGTCGGTTTTAAGCTTGTCAAGCTGCTCGGTCAGACCTGTAAGCTTGCCTTCATCGTCAAGCTTGAGGAGCGATGAGTCGATCTGAGACTTGACAATGCCCACATCTCTTGCTTTTGCCCCGGCAAGGGACAGCTCCAGAGCCTTGTCAAGTTTCAGTGCGGCGATGTCGGCATTGTACTTGCTTTCCCAGTCGGACGCTGCTTTCTTAAGACCCTCAATGTCCTCGCCGTCAAATGCCTTGACCTTATCGGTAAGCTCTGAGATCGTGCCTTTTGCCGTTTCCAGTTCTGCACTAAGGTCTGTGTACTTCTGCTGTTCTGCGTTCAGCTCCACTGTGTGCTGTTCAAGCACCCTGTTTGCCTGCTCCTCGGTAATACCGAGAGCTGTTAAATCTTTCAGTTCCATAGGGATTTTTCCTCCTTAATTTAATTTTGAGTATAATAAAAACGCCCATGAAAAAGCGTTTTACTATCTTTAAAATATGGTTTTAATCGTCTGATAAAATTGAAAAAAATTTGATTATCATACAAATACATTGTATTATCGTGAATACCCATGCAGCTACATAGCAGCCTGTGGGGATTTGCCCTGTATCGAGGGCGTAAAGTAAAATGAGTGTGGATAACATACCTATTTCTCCTTTTTGGCAAAATTAAAAGCCCCCGATAGATGGGAGCTTAATTACATTGTTCAATTACTATCTTATCGGCTAATTTTGCAAGTGCTATGCCATCAAGCAAAAAGTTATTAACCAGATCTGTGCTTGAAGTGAAGTATTGTATTTTATTCAACGCTGGATTTTTATTCTGAAATCCTATTCCAATACCTTCATCAGCCCAAGTAATTATTGTTAGTTTGTACCCATTACATGAAAACATTATATCACCGCTTTCATCTATGAGCTGAATAAATTCATTTTTTTTCAAAGTAGTTCACTCCCGTCTTAACTATATCATTGTTATTAACAAGTTCTTGATCAGTAAATGATTTTGGTTTCCCATGTGGATTTTTCTTATTATAATCAAAAATATGTTTGTGAGCCCCCGTTGGATGAGCACTCGGCAAAGTATGATCATGCGTATCAATATCGACCAAAGCCTTTCCGTCAAAACCATATATACGCCTTTGAGAAACATTACCGCTAACTGTCATATCAACAATAGAATTAGGCTTACCTTTTATAGGTAAGCCGTTTTCCAAATCTGCATTATCAACGACAGTCCGATTTTTCAGCATTTCCGAATATGTCTTGTTATCTATTGTACCATCAATAATAGATTTGTCAAGTAGTTTTAACTGATAAATCTTATTACCATGTACCGCTTTCTGGGAAACACTCTTACCGAATCCAGCCACCCGAACCCTGTCATTCTGAGGATAAAGACCGTTTTTATCGCAGAATTCAGACAGCCGTTTTTCCTTAGTCTTCAGGATAGCCGAGTGGCGTTCAAATTGATTTTGCAGCTTTCGTTTAAGCACTTCGTCATCTGTTTCGGCAAGCGCACCGTCGTATGCAGCTAAACGCCTTTTGGTAGCTCGTATAGACCGCTCCATAGCACGCTGTTTCTGAGATAACTCATACTGTCTGTTGTTTTCGGTCACGTCAACAGGGAGATTAGCTCTCTCTGATATACCCTCGAAAAACGGATAAAAATCATGCCTGCAGTTCCAGCCTTTTAAGCCGCCACCAGTTCCGTAGCCTGTGGCAGTACTGAGCTTAGGGTATTTTTTGCTTTTGCCGGAAATGCTGTACACCTTACCCTGCCATAAAGCATGAGAGGGACGTGCGCCCATGTGTGCCGTTACCTCCACCAGATCGCAGTCCATTTCTGCGGCAAGATCAAGCTGCATCTGACCTGCGGTCTGGCTGATGCCCGTCATGACTGCTCGTCGCACTGCAACATCCGCCCAGTCGGTCTTGCCGGAAGAATAAGTTACCGCCGCAATACCTTGCTCTGCAAGCTCGGAAACTGCATCGTAAATAGCGTCCTGATATGTAAACGCACCGCTTTGTACCTTTAACCATGCCTTGTCCATAAGATGAGTAACAGTCGTCTGCGAGGACTCTACCATGGATCTGCATAGATTTTTGGTCATTCCGTTAGCATTTTTTATACCTGCTTTAAGTGTGTTGGATAACGCTACCGACCTCAGAGCGGCGGAGCAATCCTTGCCGTAGGCTCTGTAGATCTTAGCATCGTTGTTTACAGCCTCCTTACAGGCATCTGTATACAGTTTTGTGATTTGCCGCTTGGATTTGCCCGTAAATTTTGCAAGCATAACCGTAATCTCTTTTGTAGACAATCTTAGTTGACTTGCTTTGTACAGCTGCCATTCTGCAGAGGGAGTAAGGTAATCAGCTTTTACAAGCTTCCGAGCAATGGACTTGATTATATCCTTCTGTACCTCGCTTACAAGATCGACAAGATCATCGGGCAGTTTTTGCAGAGTCTGAGGGGTAAGCATTACTCCTCACCGTCCTCAAATCCCATAAGCTCATCATCAGTAGGCTCACCGTCTGCAAGACGTTTCTTCGCTTCCTCTTCCGATTCGCCGTACCATTTGACACGATATTCCCACTTCTGCATAAGTCCCGCCGCAACATCATCCTTGTCACGCTGCCGCTCGGCATTTTCGTCTACCAGCGGACTTTGGTCAAAGACAATGGAAATATGCGCATCCTCCTTGATCTGACCGTCAATAAAGCTGTGACCTATCCAGAGCAGCGTTTTAACAAGGCTGTGCAAAAAGCTCTCAACCTTTATAAAATGCTTGTGAGCATTTTGTATCAAGTCCTGTTTGTCCCCGGTGTACTGGGTAGCCGTAACGATAGAGCTAGAATTAAACTGATAATGCTTAGTACCAAATCCAACCTTAAAGCTGAGATAGTCGAGCTGAGCCTGTATACCGGCGGTATTGTCCGCAACTCTGAGATCCGGGTTATGCTCCTGTACCATATTTTTTCCCGTGCCGTCGTCCATAGTTTCTCCTATGTAGTAAAACAGCTGCTGATTTACTTCATCGGGAGCTACCTTTTTATCTCCGGTCATATCTGCAAGCATATTTTTGTTTAAAAATACTTTTTTCTGTCCAAGCCAAAAGTCTGAGTTAAGGTTATTGTATGCAAGGTCAACACCTTTCAAGTTGTCGATCGCTCCGGCAAACACCGCACAACCCATACCATTATTGTTACCTATGGGATTAACGATAGCAGGTTTGCATATGGTAAACCACGGCTTATTTGATCCTGTATGCATTATTCTTGCAACACCGTCCGGCAGAGGTTCTTCGCTCAACAGCGATTTATCCTTAGTTCCAAAAAGGTGGTTCTCAATGACATATTCGCCCTGCACAAGTTTGTGTATCTCAAGATACAGCTTGCTGCTGCCTTTTATACAGACATCGGAGCAAAACGCCGCCTCCGTGATGATACCGTTGTCCGATGACAGGACTATTATCCTGTCCGCTTCGAGGTAATTTAGATCTATCCATGCGTCGGGAGATGACATCAGTCTGCCGTCTGTGCTTACCACGGCATTTTTTAAACGTATGACAATAGCACAAGTGCCGGAATACATCATTTTTTCCATAAGGTCGTTAGCCTGATTCCAGAAGTTGTTGCTGCCGAACACACCGCCGTTGTCAGTATCCCCGACAATAAATTTTTCCGAGTATTCATCGTCTATTTTGACAAACGTCTTGTCGTTTATTAATATGCTTGCCCAGTCCTCGCACACCTTTTTTGCCATTTTCATGGTATACATATCACGGCTTTTACGTTTTTCACCGTTCTCGAAAACTATCCTGTGGAACGGCTCATGAAAGCCTTTCCACCAATTCTTCCACACGGATATATTTGCATAATAATCTTTGGAAATAGTGTAGCCGAACTGATTATTCAGCCAGTTTATGATCTCGCTGTTCAAATGTTTTCACCTCCTGCCAATGTTAGCGGCTTAATAAATTTGCTAAAGCTGTACTCCAGAGCATCTGCAGTATCTATATCGCAAGTACCGTCATCAAGACGCTCGTCCCGGTCCGGTATCTTAGGATCCCATATCTGCTCCGACAGACTGCCGATAACATTTTTACAAATGTCAAGCACAAAAAACCTGCCCTGAGCCATCAAAGATGTAAGCATAGATATTCTGTCATTTCGTGGGGCTTTGTAGCAATCCACGATCTTGACCAGCAGTCTCGCTCTGGCGCAAGCTACTCTCAGACCGTTTATTACCGCCTGATTTTCGTTATCTGCCCATGCAAATTTGATTAAAAGCGGATTAAAACGCATATATAATGTCTTTACAAACTTTATAAAAGCGGCGTATATGTTGTCGGGTCCGACCTCGCCCTTTCCGCCGTCTATCTTGTGATCTGCTACAACAACAAGCTTTTTAAAGCCATCTATAAAAGCAGTAGCCACAAATGTTGTTTTTGATTTGTTACCGCCAAAGTCGATGCCAATCTGTATTGATGTGATCTTGCTCTTATCAAGCTCAGATACCGACAGTATGTAGTTTTCGGGGGCATTGGCAAAGCTCTGGAAGATAAGACCCTCCGCTGCTATTCGCAATCCCAGAATATCTCGCTTGTACCATATAGATGTCGGATCATACTGCGATTTTACCTCAGCTTTGCGCTGATCTGAGATATTTATGTTATCGTCAATAGTAAAATGTGCGTAGTTGTATCCGCCGAGAAACTTGTGTTCGGCTGCGTCCTGCTGGTACTTGTCAATGTACTCGGTATATATCCAGCTCTTTGGGTTGTCCGGGTTAAGATCCCACCATATCTTACGCTTATCAGCGGCGATAGATCTGTTAAATGCCTCCTGTACAAATGATTTGTGATGCAGGTTGATCTCCGTACCTATCCACATACCGTAGGAGTTACCTCGTATAGACTTATAGCTGCTGGCAAGCATAGCGCCGGAAAAGATAACGATCCTTGTTTTAAATCCCGTATCCTTGCCCTTTATGATAAGAGCCTCGTTGCCTTTGTACTTACCCCATCGGCACTGACCACGGAAGTAATGCTCAATGCCGAAGCCGTTGCAGTCGCCCAAAATTATCTTTGCGTTGCCGAGTGTTGACGCTGATGCAAGGTGTATCTTGTCTTTAGTAGTCTTAAGCTCGTGACAAAAGGCAAGGACATTGTCCACCGTTTTTCCGGCTCTTACCGCTCCCTCTGCAACGTTTATCATGCAGACCGAAGACTTTCGGATATATGCCTTATGCTTATCGCCGAAATTGTAGGGTATGGTCTTTTGGCGTTTTTCAGGCTTAGTTTTCCTTGCCATAGATATCCTCCTCAATTTCCGACGTATCCTCTAACTCAGGATCAGCCTTGGGATTAGGCGACCAGTTTTCTTTGTCCTTGTTCTGGAGATAGCTCAGAGCGGCGGACGGATTAGGCGCAACCTTTCTGACTTTGCGTCTTATCGTTCTCCGACCTCTGGCATCGACTCTGATTTCTTCCTCAGCATATTCGCCGCCCAGAGCTGCGGCAAGCAACGCACGCTCAACCTCAGAGTTTACCAGCTCCGGATTAGCGTCAAGAAAATCCTGCAGTTCCTTGTGACGCTTTTTGTAATCGGCGGCAAGCTTTTTACGCTCCGCTTTATCGGAGGTATTAATAAAAGCCTCCGACAGTTTGCCGAGACTTTGAATATCCGTCTGTATTTTTACATCGTTAACGCTGCTGACCGCTGCCGACAGTGTTTCGATAGCCTGTTTTCTTTTTATATTCACTCATTAACACCTCAGTTCACTCACATTCAAACCACACGCCCGTTTAAAGGCACATCTCTTTTAAGCTTGAAATGATTCTAAGAATTGTTTCAAAACGCACTAGAACGCTGTTAAACGCCTTTAAAATGCAACTATAGGGCAAAGCTTCGCCATTCGGATATTTTTGTTTCAAAATTCCGTCGTTCGGCAGCGTTATGTAATCTGACCTTAAGCGCAGGGGACGAATCAACCTTGCGCCTTTGATCAGATCTTTTCCAGTTCTGCGGCAACGTCGAAGTAATGACGTCTGCCGTTTATCTCACAATACAACGTACAGCGTTTGCGCCGTCTGCTGTATTTAACTATGCAATGTTCTCTGCCTTTGAGCAGCCCCTCAGTGATAGTCACCTTGCCGCCTTTTATGTAACCACGACTGATTGTAAGATCTTCGATGTCAATTATCCATCTCAGCCGTACTTCCTCGCTCATCGGCAGCGGTGTGGGCGGTCTGCCCAAAAATCTTACTACACCGACCGTGTTTTTAACGGCGTAGTAAAGCTCGTCTGTAATGCACTCACTGTTAACAAAAACGTATGTGGGAAATATCAATCTGCGTACCGTGTGCCACACGCCGCCCTTGCGTTCCAACAGATCGTGAGTAGGAGAGCAGGCGGTAATGTTTTTATTTCTGAGAGCAGAGACAACATCGTTTTCTCTTCCGCTTTGTACATAAATAACGTAGATCATACCGTATCGTTCCTTTTTTCTTCAAGATATTTTGCCACGTCCTTGTACAAATCAGGACGTTCCCTTGCCATTGCTTCAAATACCATGGACTTGACCTGTTCAAAGCCCGCATTAAGGATATCCTCATTTTTCAAGTCCATATTCTTTTTGTATGCGGCTGCCTTTACAAGGCTTGTAGCCTGCTTGAGCAATGCTTCGGGATTCATATTCTGCCACTTGTCTTCGGGAGTGTTCTGAATACTTTCTAATACATTGTGAGACAGCAGTCTGATGATACCCTCGCTGGTATCAAGAGCCGGATACTTGTTGATCTCCTCCATTATGACTCTAAAATTTTCCTGAGCCATTCTGAGGGTTTCTACACTCTCATTAAGGTTAGCGGCGTATCTGCAAACCGAAGATATTGATATGGGCTGTTCCGTCTGTTCTTTGATGTAATCTGCGATTTCAGCATAGGTAAAATCGGCTTTCATCATATCTTCGACCGTTGCCTTAAGCTCAGGTGACAGCTTGTCTATTTTTGAGTGCTTTCTGCGCTTTCTTGCCATTATTCGCACCCCCCCTACAGCTTTATGCAGGGGTCGTTGATACCTCCGGCAAGCAAGCTTATACCCTTTGCCGTAAGCTTAGCCTCCAGATCGTCAAAATCGCTGTCTGCAAGAGTGGTCAGCTCTTTGGTCACTATATCACGGAGGTGGATATATCCTGCTTCATAAAGATAGTTGACGCTGTCGGATATTTCGCCTTTAGTAATGTTCGGCAAAGCGTACTCCACGCTCTTAAGCCTGTGATACTGCGTGCGCAGCATATTGATAGTGCGCATAACAGAGCCGTTGTTCTCCTTAAAATTTCCCGCTCTGATAAGCTGCATCTGCTTTTCCATGTCCATGTTATTTCTCTCCTTTCATCTCCATTAAGATGTCCATGATCTTATCCAGCTTCTGCTCGGTCTTAAGCTGTTCCCGATAAAAGTCCTCTTTGGTAAGATAATTCTGCTTGACGTCGGTAATGTCTGTTTTGCACTTGTCAAATTCGTCTTTGGAGACGTAATTTTCCTTGACTTTATCCAGACCGCTTTTGCATTTATCAATGTCGTCCATAGTCCGCTTTAAAAAGTAGGTTATAATACCTATGCCGCCTGTAAGGACGAGCTGAAATACTATCGTAAATATCTCCTGACTTGTCATAAAAAAACACCCCCAATATATTTAGTACCGTTATCCGTTATATTAACTGTACCATATATATTGGGGGTGTTACAGATGAAGCGTTTCAGCGATTTTTTGCGATCACATTTCATCAAAAGTGAGTTGACCTTCCAAAGGAGCGTTCTGCTTTTCCTGTCTTACCTCAGCCGTTATACTGCGGATCGTGCGCTCGGACAGGTTATATTTGTTGACCAGATACTTGAAATTGTACCCGTTGAAATCCCTGCGTATCTTTTCGTCCCGTGCAGAGCGTATAACCGAGTCGGCTTTGGCAATGTAAATCGACAGACCGCCGTAACGCTGTACAAGCTTTTCGTAAGCTTGAGCGCCTATGCAATCGTAAATATCACGCTGTTCCGGAGTAAGATCTTCTTTGTATATATCAAGTTCCGGCACATTTCTCACCTCGTTTTGCTCTGCGCTCGGCTGTATTTACATAACGCTTTAGTTGTTCGATAAGTTTAGAACACTGCTCCTGATCGATCCAGCGGAACGGCTGTTTTTTTGATGCCGTAACGCCCAGAATTTTGTCTATCGCACCTATCAACCTGTCTCCGACGTCTGCCGACTTTGGATTTGGGTCAAGCTCTTTAAGCCTGTAGCAGTATCTCCAGCAAAGGTTCTGCTGCTCGGAAGTAGCCATACCGTTACAGCCGATCTCCTCGTTTTCGCTCTTTGAATTCTTTTTAGGCTTGGATTTATACAGCGGATGATTTGGATCGGCAAGCTTCATGCGATTGATAAGCTCGTTCTGTACAGTTTTAAAATCATTGTCATCAAGGTCTTTTACCGATTCTTTGCCTGTAATACTGTAGACCAATTCATGCAGCATATCGTCTCTGTCCTTGCCGACGATACCAAGACCTGTTCCCAAACCGTAAATCCTTTTGATCTGTTCTTTTGTTGCCATATCCAAATCACTCCTGTCCTTATTATTTTACCGCAGTAAATTTCGTTTTCGGCGTTCTTTCAACTACAACTGCACTGTCGATCATATCAACCGCACGTTCCACGATCTCATCCGTGAGCTGTTCATTATTGATCGTAAGCAGACGTTTAAGATTCTGCCAAGCAACGGCTTCGGATACAAGATATGCGTTCTCCTGCGCCGCCTTTTCGTCCAGACCGCCAAGCTTCATAAAGTTTTTTACGTCGGTCTCATATTTCGCTCCTTTAAGCTTTTTCTCCAGTGCCTTGCGGCTCTTATCGTCAAGCTCCAGTCCGTCCAGTATTTTAGCAACACTGCCGTCCTTTATGTACTCCTTGTTGTAAACGGCGGATAACAGACGTTTTGCGGATTCCGACAAGGTGTAGGTCACGTCCTCTTTTACGACATCGCCGTAAGCCTTGCCGAAGATCTCTTTAAGCATTGCAGGATACACAAGCTTAACGCTGTCGGCGTTGGTGACCGTAATAGCATTGCCCACATTGTCGCTGTAAACAGCAGATTTAAACTTTGTGTCCTGCAAATCTGCTTCCGAAGCCTTAAGTATATCAGCCTCGATGCCGTCAGCTTCTGCTTTAAGCTCCGATATTTCCGCTTTGATCTCGGCGTACCGTTTTACTTTATCAGACAGATTCATAAGCGGTCTTTACCTCCTTCACGATTTCTTCCGCACACTTTTTGCAGGTATCACGTCCTTTGATAGAGCGCACATTATCAACACTGCCGCAGTAGCAGCAGGTGGGTCTATGCTTGCGGATAAGGATACCGTCCGCTGTTTCTTCGATGTCAACAGCCATGCCGCCCGCAAAGCCTGCTGCAAGTCTGATGTCCTTGGGGATAGTTAGTCCTGCTTTGCTTGTAAGCTTTTTATGCCTTGTTTCCATAGCGATTTTACCTCCTTGTTTTCTGCACTCTGCATTTATCAGGGCTTGTGACCTGCGCCTATCGGCGGCTGCATTACAGGAGGAGCGCAGCTCCTCTTGATACCTATCCTCTCTCAAACATAGGACAGGTTTTAACAAAATATGATTTCAGATTTCTGTTTCCGTTCTGAAACACTGCATTCGTTGCAGTCTCCGTTGCTGTTACAGATATTATCACAATATCCGCATTTATCGCAGTACGGGCAGTCATCGCAGCACATCTTAACGTAAAATATGCATTCAGCACTGCCTTTCATAAAGCATTCAAAATTATTATGCATATTTAACCGTCTTACCTTTCTTCGGTTCTTCGATACGCACCATATCTATCCAGCGTATCTTATCAGTATATCTATGCACAAGGCATAGCTGCTTGCCCGTTGCCTTTGATACCATCCAGTCTGCCGGATCAAGCTTGTAATATGCGATTATCCGCTTCTGAGCTTTGGTAGGATTCTTTCCGTGCTTCATTCTTTTTGTCCTCCGTTTCATTTTGGGGTTACACCGCCATGTCCATATATTTAGCTATTGCGGACAAACCCTTGGCGGTCACATTGCCATTATCAAGGGCATTGGAATAGAGATTGACCGCTCCTCTGATAGCCTGCGGACTTTGAGCGATACGCAATAAAAATTCAACAGCCGCTGCGTCCGCTCTGATGTCCGGGAAGAGCATTTCAATATCGCTCTTTTTTATCTGTTTCACGCTGTAAAAACGTGTATTCTTCGTTCGATTGCGTATCTGAGCAAATTCAGCTTTCTGCTTTCCGCCTAGTCTGCTGACTGTAGTCTCATTACCCACAAAGCATACTCCAAGGGTCTGCCCATTTTCGTCAAAACTGTCGCATAGGCTTCTGAGAGTATCTATGGCATTTCTAGTGAGATGCTGAGCTTCGTCAACGATGATTACCATGCCGTCCGACAGCTTTGACGAAATCTCCAACCAGAGCCTGCTTACAGATCCGGAGGACACATTAAGCTTAGAGCCGATAAGCTCCAGCACGGATTTAGATGACTTGATACATGGATTGACTGTTATGTATATGCAGTTTGTACCGTGCTCACGGTAATATTGTCTGCAAGCCTGCGTTTTGCCGATGCCTGCATCACCGCAGGCTATGGCAAGTCCGCCCTGAAGCTGGCAGTTGCGTATGATCTTGTACACATTGGACGATATTGACGTGTCCTTATAGTCTGTGCCGACATAAATCTCGGCGGCTGCCTGCTTGGTCTCAAAGTATTCGATGACCTTTTTCATCTGTTTGTCAACGTCACCGTTGTAAGTGCCGGATTTAATTGCCGAGTATGAGCTGTCGGATATCCCGATCTTTTTGCAGACAGCAGCGGCGGAAAGATTCTCCGTGACCTGCAGCTGTTTAATCTGTTCCAATGCCCACTCCTGTTTTGCTGTGAGCTTTTTCATTAATCAATCACTCCTCCATTTATTTTTGCGCCTTTCGGCATTTGCGTTCATTGTATCAATATCCACGATGATTTCATCGCCGACAGCCTGTGCGAGCTGTGTCGGTTCTTCATCGGCGTGTATCATTATGACATTAGACGGCATAACGATCTTAAAGTTCTGCTTACCATGTGCCGCCTTGAGAGCAGCTGCTTCCATAAGGTCTATCTTATGCTCCGTGCTTAAGCCGTCCGTAATATTCTGAGCCTCGGCTTTGATAAATCTCTGTACTCTTCTCTGCAAAGCCATTGCATCGGAAATTTCTTCCTTGCTTTCTGTGATGTAGTCGATGAGCAGCTTGTCTGCGCATTCCCAAGTCCAGAGATAACGGTCCGACTTGTCGTATACCCTTACACTTCTGAGGTCTGCCGGATCGTATCTTACATATACCTCTTCACCCAGATGGCGGTAAGTGTTTTCATAGTCCATAAACCAGACCTTTTCGCCGGATATTTCAACAAATACACCGTTTCTCTTGATTTTCTGCACTCTTGTAGATCTCATTAACATCAAATTCAATTCAGCTTCAGGAGCTTTTCTGATGCCAACTGCCTTAATGTCCTCATTCCATACATCGATACGGCTCATGCCTTTATACTTGGTTTCAGCTCCGCCGTATTCCTGCATATTGAAATCGCCGTCGATATATGTATCAATATACTCTCTGATCTCAAAATCGCAGGGAAGCTTACCCTCTTTTATCCTGCGCTTAAGGCTCTCGGGACGCTGCATAATAGTTCCGCCGCAGTATCCCTCAAACATACGGGAAAACTGCATTGTTACAGTGCTAAAGGTACGCTCAATTGGCTTTGCTTTAGCATTGCGGACGATTGCGTTATGCATCGTGATTCCAAGCCGCTGGAGTATCGTCGGCGGTTCGATCTCTGGGTTATCGGTTTTTCTGCTTCTGTGACCTTTACCGCCTACGTCATGGGTCAAAAATTCTCGACCGTTATCAAAGTATACAGCTTTGGGGATACCAAACCGCATAATGCCATGTCTTAATGCAATGATCGTTGACTGGGAGTTCGGGCTGTCACATATATTCCAGCCGACCACCACTCCGCTTTTGGCATCCAAAAAGGCTGTAAGGTACAGTCTGTGTATAGTGCCGCTATTCTCGTCGTATGACTGTATATCAAAGGTATGGTTATCTGCGATCCAGACGTCGTTGGCGTGCAAGCTGTCGTACATACGGCTGATATATGGCAGGCACTTATCTTTCATAGCCTTGTCGCCGTCACGCATATATGTAAGCACTGCCTGAGGTATTTCCGATTTTATATGCCGTCGAAACGTATTGTCTGACGGGAAGCTTGCCACCGTTGACGGATAAAATTCTTTTGCACATTCAAGTGTTAGATCATAGCAGCGTGATACTGTAGGTTTGTTTTCTGACAAATAAAAGTAACAAAACTGTTCCCACAGCTCCGGTGGGATACTGCTCTTGCCTTTATTAGCTCCGCCTCTGTTTTCGCAGAGTCCCTGCAGATTATTATCTTTGTAAGCTGCATATTTACGGTAGAGTATATCCACGGATACCTTGATGTCTTTATGCTCCAGCTGGCATTTGCCAACATACAGCTTGTCCACTTCGGTTTTCTTTCCGGGATACTGATTTCGGTAACTTTGCCAGTCTCTTAGTATATCCACCCACATGGCAATTTCTTTTCGTTCAGCTTCGGTAAACTCCTCAAAGGTGGTTTTAACGGCTTTTTTAGACTGTTTTACCGCCTTTTTAATGGGTTCGGGTTCTAAGCCGGCTTCCGCTCTTTTCAGAGCATAGTACTTTGTCTGCAAGTCTTCCGGCAGTGATGGTATGGGGATCATATATTTAGGACGGTTTTTGCCGTTAAATTCAATACTACACGACAACTTACCATCGCTAATACTTTTTTGTACGGCTCTAACTGAAATGCCTTTGAGTTCAGCTACCTGATTCACCGTTAAATATTCCAAATCATCACCTCCGAAAAAAATCTTGACAAAACAAATGTTTTCTGATATACTAATTATCAGAACCGGAACACTCGTTCGATAAGGTAGTCAGAAACTCTTCGGTTTCTGTAAGAACGGCAAGAATGGTCGCAACATTCCTGCGGAGCTGTTCCGGCTCTATTTTTATGTCCTCAAGACAGCTCGCCTGTGCCAGAAGCTTGGCTTGTCCTACTGCGTGAGCAAGTACCTCGGCTTTAAATTCTTTGTATTTCATTGATTTCACCTCGATTTCTGGTCTGCCATCATCAGTACCGGGAGACCGTCCCCGGCAGACAGCCGAATTATTGTCGGCTGTTTCGGCTTATTTTTCGTCCACATAATTCGTCAAGGGTGCACCTAAGCACATTAGCTATACTTATTGCTGTTTTAAGTGAGGGCGTCAGCACACCCTGCTCTATCTTGCACACGGTCACGTTACTGATTCCCGCATACTTAGCCAGCTCCTTCTGATTCAGATCACGCCGCTCTCTAAGCTGCTTAATGGTTTTGCCAATATCTGCGTTCATAAAGGCGTTCCCTCCTTTTGGCATAGTATATATCCCGGATCAGTGACAGTATGAGCTGCAAGCAAATCAGTCCGACTATTACAAAAAGCGGTATTTCCCATAGTTCCGAATATCCTGCCGCACTTGTAAATACGCACCAGAGCGCAATGATTATAGCCACGACTGTAACCTTGTCTTCATCACTTAATTTTTTCATATCAAACCCTCCTTTATTTATACATCATAACGCTGATAACGTCTTTAGCAACAGCCAGCAAATTGTCGCCCGTAATGCCTATATCATACACATGACCGTTTTTCATGGTAACAAGTACCCACTCTTCGCCGTCGTCTTCGCAGTAAGTCGTATCGTCAACATTATCGTTGGCGGCGTGGAGCAGGAAGTAGAGCTCTTTTTCTACAAATAAGGCTTTATTCATTTAAATCACTCCTTAAAATTAAATGTTGAAATTTTTCCATAGACTTTCTTTTAATGATGTGCTATACTTACATTGAAAGGAAGTTCGGTATGTGAAGGACTTGATTAGAAGCTTTATGTATCACTTCTAATGGTGATTCATTAAAGAATTCAGAATTGTCGTATTCCTTAGAATTAAGGATTTCCATACGCCTTTCAATAATTAGCTCAAATTCGTCAAGCTCGTGCATTTCCAGAGAAAGTTGTCTAGCCAACTTCTCAGCCTTGAAATATTCTTTGTTCTGAATACATTTAAGAAGTAGGTTGGAAGTTGCACGAGCAGAGCGGATCTTACTTTCAAGATCGCTTATGTTGATTATTCGCTCAGAATAATATTCCATTAAAATCCCTCCTTTTCGATTGACGTTTATCACTTTTTGTGGTAAACTTATTTTATCATGGGGTAACTATGCCCTAGAGGTTACCCTATAATAAATTATAGTACTATTAATATTACTTGTCAAGTAACTCGGTAATATTAAAATTACTTTCGTCCTTTTGTACAATTTTAAAGGAGGTAATTTAGTGTTTTATGACAATTTGAAAGCAATTTGCAATAAAAAAAATATAAAAATAACACCATTAGTACTAGAGTGTGGTGGTACAAAAGGTGTTATTGGTGGCTGGAAAAAAGGTGCTACTCCTAATAGCGATATCGTTATGCGTTTATCAGTAAGATTAAACGTACCTACTGATGTTCTGCTTTTTGGTAAAGAAAAAAGCTCAACAACGGAACAGTTGACTGCTGATGAGCAGGAGCTTCTTACATATTATAAAGAATTAGATCTAATGAAAAAAGGTCAAGTCATCGAACGTGCCAGGGTCCTTTTAGAGCAGTCTAATATCCCGTTAAAAGAGCCTGAAAATACTATTTTTATAGAATACTATTCATTGCCTGTCAGCGCCGGAATGGGCGTTGATTTGGAAGGCTGCGAAAAAGGTATGCTGGAAGTTGAGAAAACTCATCTCACTCTTGAAGCAAACTTTGCGCTGAGAGTGTCCGGAGATAGCATGGAGCCGGTATTCCACAATAGCGATATTGTTCTTATAGCCTCTCAGCCATCGGTTGAAATCGGCGAAATAGGCATCTTTATACTTAATGGCGCAGGATTTATCAAAAAGTTCGGCGGTGATCGTTTGATTTCCCTTAACCCAGATTATGATGATATTCCTCTGCACGAGTATGACAGTATTTATTGCCGAGGCAAGGTTATTGGTACTGTGTGATATAAAAATATGAAACTAAACAACTTCTACTTGATATGTCTACTGTAGAGACTGTTTTGAGTCATATTGTGATACATTGATGGGTTAATGCGAACTGGTTCGCATTAACAAAAAAATAGTTCGCATATTCGCATATAAAATATGGAAATTTTTCAATGAGATTTCTCAATCGAGTATTTAAATTATTTTATAGATGTTATAACTTTAAAATGCATAAATACGCTGCTTTATAATGGTTTTATAATTTTAAAAAGGTTTCAAAATGCTTTAAAAAGGCAAAATTTAAAGGTCTTAAAATGCTGTTAAAATTGCATTTTAAGACCTTGTTTTTTTGACATTCGATTTTTCTTATCTGCAAAACACGTCAACTTTTTGCATATTCAAATCGCCGTATTTGCGCCACTTTCGTGGGTTTTCTATGCTAATTTCGTGTTATTTCGGATTTTTGCATTTTTCGGATTTTGCGTGGCGAGCAACAACATTTTTACGATATAATTTCAAGTTTTTTACTTAATTTTCTTGCTTTTTGTACTATGTTTTAAGAAACGCGCAACAATCTATACATAGTAAATAAACAAATGTCGGCTATGACCAAATTTCGAATGAGATAATTGTGCAAATATTGTAATTTACACAGAGAAAATAAGCTTTTGTGTCGTTTAAATCAATACATTATATGAATAAATTGACGATTCACTATATTTTACATCAACTTTACATTGTTATGAAAGCTCATTTTATGTAGAAAAAAGTCGAAAACGCCAGCAAAGATTGCTATATAATTAATGAAATATTAAAATAAATACATGATATTATATTTGTTAATATAAATATAATCAATTAGAAATATGTATATGAATAGTATTTTTACATAGCTTTTACAAAGGATAATTTCTTGACAAAAGCTTTATTGCGTGGTAAAATATACGGGAGGATCGTTGCAAAAACATGGTCAGCAGCTTTTTTGTGCCACCAGTTTGCAATGATGTCTTTGTAAAAAATTATAGATAATGTTGAGGGAGGCGACGTCGTTTTATGAAAAAAGACGTTATCAATTACATTTGGACAGATAAGAAAAGAACGATTTTTGGTCTGCCTATATCATTTACAAGATATTTTCTCACAGAAGATAAGTTTATAACACGCAAGGGTTTTCTCAGCATAGAGGAAGACGAGCTTGACCTTTATAGGGTCATCGACAAAAAGCTTGTCCTGCCGTTCGGACAAAGAATGTTCGGCTGTGGCACAATAGTAATGAATGTCAAAGACGTTGATACGCCTATTAAGGAAGTCAAGTCCATAAAAGCACCAAGAGATGTGCTTGCACAGCTTGATAAGTATATCGATATAAATCGTGATAGATACCGTGTAAGGGGCAGAGATATGGTCGGCGGTGACGGCGGTCATTGCCATGATCATGATGATTTTGATATCAATGACGATATCATATAAAGTTCTATAAGAATAAGGGGCTTTCGCAGATCTTTCTGTGAGAGCCTTTTTTGGAGAGGAAAGTGTGAATGTTTTCAAAAGAATATTTTCAGTCCCTTGAAAGCTCGTGGGACAGGATCAAGACCTGCGAAAAGCCGATATTCATATACGGCATGGGCGATGGAGCGGAAAAGCTTCTTGATGAATTTGATAGACTTGGCATAAAATGCACAGGTGTTTTTGCAAGCGACGATTTTGTCCGTGGACAAAGCTTCAGAGGGTTTAAGGTACAGACTTTCTCTCAGGTGCAAGCGCAGTTTGGGGATATCACAGTTGTGCTTGGCTTTGGCACGAGCCTGCCTGAGATAATGGAGCGTATCGACAATATTGAAAAAAGCTGCGAGGTCATAGTGCCGGAAATGTGCGTTGCAGGCGATGAAAATTTCAGCAAGGAAAAGCTTCTCTCAATGTATTCTCAGGCTGAAAAAGCTTACCGCCTTTTTGATGACGATATTTCAAAGCTTACCTTTGAAAAGCTGACAGCATTCAAGATAACAGGCAAGCTTTCTTATCTCCGTGAGATATTTACGGATAAGGACAAGATAACCGAGATACTTCCCCTTGGAGAAAACGAGATATACTGCGACTTGGGAGCATACACAGGCGACACTGCCGCAGAGCTTATCTCACGCACAGGGGGAAAGTATGAGAGAATATATGCCCTCGAACCTGAGAGAAAAAACTTTCAGAAATGCCTGAAAAATCTAAAATCCTATGACAATATAAGTCTTTACAATGCCGCCGCATGGAGCATTGATACAGAGCTTTATTTCGCAGGTGGCGCAGGCAGACAGGGCAGAGTAGATGCCGCAGGAAAAAAGGTTCGTGCAAGAAGTCTGGACAGCGTTCTTGCAGGCCAAAAATGCACCTATATAAAATATGACGTTGAGGGAGCAGACCTAGAAGCTATCAAAGGCAGTGAATATACCATTTCACGCTATGCCCCGAAAATATGCAGTGCGTTGTATCACAGACCATATGATTACATCACCCTGCCTCTGTATATAAACAGCCTTTGCAAAGGATACAAATTCTATATTCGTCAGGAAAGATACTACCCCGCATGGGAAACAAACCTTTTCTGCGTTCATGATAAATAAGGAGAAAAATAATGAGTATAACAGTAAGCCTTAACGATAACTGGAAAATGAAAAAAGCAGGCTCGCAGGAGAGCTTTGATTGCAAAGTTCCATGCTCTGTATATAAGACCCTGCTTGACTATAAAAAGATACCCGACCCATATTATCGTGAGAACGAGTATATCTCAACACAGATATGTGATGATGATTACGATTTTGAAACTACATTCACCGCAGACAAGGCCGCAGTGGAGTGCGAGCATACTGTCCTGCACTTTGACGGCATTGATACCATAGCAAACGTCTATCTCAACGGCATTCACCTCGGCAGAGTGAACAATATGCACAGAGTGTGGGAGTTTCCTGTCCATGGTATTATCAAAGAGGGGGACAACACTCTCACAGTGAAAATAACCTCGCCAAACAGATACATAAAAGAAATGGACGAAAAACGTCACCTTTGGGGCGTTGACTCCACCATGACAGGCTATACACATATAAGAAAAGCCCATTGTATGTTCGGCTGGGATTGGGGTCCAATGCTCCCTGACATGGGAATATGGCGTTCGGTATCTCTTGTTATCCCACAGGACGGACGTATACTTGACGTTTACTACAGCCAAAAGCACACCGATAACAAAGTGACTTTGAAAGCCCTTTTGCATATAGAAAACCACGGCTGTAAAAAAGCTATGGTGGAAATATCCGACCCGCAGGGAAACATCGCCGCAAAAGCTGATATAAGCCTGGAGGGCAGTGCAGAATATTATGAAACTGAACTTGTGATAAACGACCCTCAGCTTTGGTGGGTGAACGGCTATGGCGAACAGCCACTCTATAGCTGTGCTGTGACTTTGTATGATGAAAATGACGCTTGCGCAGATAAAAATACACAGCGCATAGGTCTTAGAACTTTAACTGTCAGCCGTGAAAAAGATCAGTGGGGCGAGGAGTTCTGCTTTATAAACAACGGCGTGAAGATATTTGCAATGGGCGCAAACTATATCCCCGAAGACCAGATAGTCACACGCTGTAACGAGGAGAAAACAAGAAAGCTCCTTGCAGATTGCAAGGCCGCAAACTATAACTTTATAAGAGTGTGGGGCGGCGGTTATTATCCTGACGAGTATTTCTATGACTACTGCGACGAGAATGGTATCATAGTATGGCAGGACTTTATGTTCGCCTGCTCTGCATATCTGCTCACAGAGGAGTTTGAAGAAACTGTCCGTGGGGAAGTTCGTGACAACGTTATCCGCCTGAGAAACCACCCATCCCTTGGTCTGTGGTGCGGCAACAACGAGATAGAATCCGCATGGGAATATTGGGGTCTCCCCGAGGACGAGGAAGCAAAGCGTGACTATCTTATCATTTTTGAGGATATTATCCCACAGGTGCTTAAAGCCTATGACCCATGCGAAAACACCTTCTATTGGCCTTCCTCACCGTCCTCAGGAGGCGGCTTCAAGGATGCTTCCTCAAACCATGCAGGTGATATGCACTATTGGGACGTTTGGCACAACTTCAAGCCTATCGAAGCGTTCAGAGAATTTTATTACCGCTTCTGCTCAGAATACGGCTTTGAAAGCCTGCCTGATATAAAGACCTGCCGTGCCTTTGCCGATGAAACCAAGGGCGACTTTGACCTTTGCTCACCGGTTATGGCGGCACATCAGAAGTGCGTTCAGGGCAACGAGAAGATAATGTACTATCTCGCTCAAATGGTAAGATATCCATATGATTTCAAACAGCTCATCTATTCCTCACAGCTCGTTCAGGCAGACTGCATACGCTCAAATGTTGAGCATATGAGAAGAGCAAGGGGCAGATGTATGGGCTCTGCCTATTGGCAGGTGAACGATTCAAACCCTGTTATCTCATGGTCAAGTATCGACTATTTCGCCAGGTGGAAAGGTCTGCATTATTATGCGAAGCGTTTTTACGCTCCATGCCTTATCTCCTGCGACGATACCAATAGAAAAAAGCCTGTCCTTAACATATCCAACGAACGCATGACAGCCTTTGAGGGCATAGTAAGATGGAAGCTTAGAAACAATAAAGCAGAAATTCTGCAAAGCGGCGAAAAGTCCGTGAACGTTCCGGCTCTTACCGCACAAAACGTCCTTACTATCGACCTTTCAGACGAGCTAAAAAACCGTACCGACCCTCGTGAAAAATATCTCGAATATTCCATTATGGAAAACGGCAAGGTGTTGAGCTTTGGCACAACCCTCTTTGTGCGCCCGAAAGAATTTACCTTCTTAGAGCCTGCCATAACCTACGGCATATCAGAAAGCGAGGATAAATTCGCCCTGACATTCTGTGCCGAGAATTACGCCAAAAGCGTTTGCCTCAGCCTGAAAACTGCCGACTGCGTTTTCTCTGACAACTGGTTCGATATCCACGGAAAAGAGCCTGTTACCATAATGATAGACAAAGCCTCCCTCAGCAGGAAAATGACAGCGCAGGAGCTGTCCGGGGAGCTTGAGATAATGCACAATTAGGGCTGTGATTTCAAAGGCTCTGCCTTGTCACCAGCAGTGAAAAGTCGATGCGATCATTAGCAAAACAAAGCAATGCGGGCGAACGCTGTTCGCCACTACATAAAAAGTTATATCACACATTTTGTAGGGGCTGGCGTCCTTGACAGCCCACTGCTCTGCATTTGCTATCTTCCGTCAATGTTCCCCTGCGTATAAGTAGCCTGAAATAAAATTTTAGGAGGAACTGCTTTGAAAGTAAAACTAAGCAAATACTTGAAGCCCTATGCACTGTTTGCGGTGCTGACACCTCTATCCATGGTGGGAGAAGTGCTGGGCGACCTGCTTCAGCCAAAGCTTATGTCAAAAATAGTTGACGATGGCGTGCTGGGTCAGGATATGGATCTTATCATAAGAACGGGACTTCTCATGCTCCTTGTTCTTATAGGTGGCGGAGCTTGTGGAATTGCGGCTTCTGCATTCGGTGGGATAGCTTCCCAAAGCTTTTCACGAGATCTGCGTGTGGACGTTTTTAAGCGTGTCATGGGTCTTTCATTTGAACAGACCGACAAGTTCACCACAGGCTCATTGGTAACACGTCTTACAGCGGATATAACCGCCATTCAGCAAATGGTAGACTTCATGCTGAGAATGTTGGTGCGTGACAGCCTGCTGTTTTTCGGCGGAATAATCATGATGCTCACCCTGAACGTTCGCTTTGGAATAATAATCCTATGTGCCTTGCCTGTCGAGATAATCATGATGATAGTAATTCTCAAAAAGGCAAACCCATACTATTCTATCGTTGCAAAACGTCTTGACAGCGTAAACTCTGTGGTTCAGGAGAACGTTACAGGCGCAAGAGTAGTAAAAGCCTATGTCAGAGAGGATACAGAAGAAAAGCGTTTTGACGATGCAAATATAAGCCTTATGGAATCAAACCTCCGTGTTCAGACCCTTATGGCTATCCTTCAGCCGCTTCTTATGATAATACTCAATCTGTCTGTTATTGCCGTTATAGTTATAGGCGGCTGGCAGGTGCAGGCACAAGCTATGAAGGTCGGCGAGGTCATGGCGGCTATCACATATCTTACTCAGGTCTTGCATGGCGTAATGATGATGTCTATGATGTTCCAGACCCTCGCAAAGGCTTCCGCATCTGCAAACAGATTGAGAGAAGTCCTTGAAACTGACCCTGTTATAAAAAGCGGCAGCGTTTCCCTTTCAGATAAAACAGGAGGCACAGTGAGCTTTAAAAACGTTTCATTCTCCTATCCTGAAACCAAGGGCAGACCTGTTATCTCAGACCTTACCCTTGATATAAAGTCAGGGGAGAGCGTCGCCATACTAGGTGCAACTGGTTCGGGAAAATCCTCCCTTGTGAACCTTATTCCAAGATTTTATGACTGCACAGCAGGAGAAGTCCTCGTTGACGGCGTAAACGTCAAGGACTGCAAGCTTGACGAGCTTAGAAAGAAAGTTGGCATAGTCCTGCAAAAGAGCGAGCTTTTCTCAGGCACAGTTGAGGACAACATAAAGTGGGGCGACAAAAACGCTACCCATGAGGAGGTCATCTCCGCCGCACAGGCAGCTCAGGCTGACGAGTTCATTCAGAAAATACCTGCAGGCTATGAGGGCATTATAGCCGAAAAGGGTGCGTCCCTGTCAGGCGGTCAGAAGCAAAGACTTTCTATCTCAAGAGCAGTACTTAAAAAACCTGAGATCCTCATTCTTGATGATTCCACCTCCGCCCTCGACCTTGGCACAGAAGCAAAGCTCCGTGCGGAGATAGACCGCAAAATGAACGGCACTACCCTTATCATAATCGCACAGCGTATCCAGAGCGTAAAATCATGCGACAGGATAGCCGTCCTTGACCACGGCAAGCTTTGTGCCTGCGATACCCATGAAAATCTGCTAAAGACCTGCGAGGTATATCAGGATATCTACGCTTCGCAGGTAAAAACGTCAGGAGGTGAAGTGTAATGCCTCCAATGCCTCCAATGGGACCCGGCGGAAGAAAGCCGGGCGGGCCTCACGGTGCAAGGCTCACAATGGAAAAGCCTAAGGACGCAAAGAACACCCTTAAAAAGCTTATCGGCTATATAGGCAGAAACAGATATCTGTTTTTCGCTCTTATCGGTGTAATGCTCATTATAACTCTGCTCAATCTTGCCGCACCGTCAATACAGCAGATAGCCATCGACTGCATTACTCTCACCAAAAAGAAAACAAGCGTTGACTTTGGTGCATTGGGCAAAACGCTCATAGGTCTTGGCTTGGTCTATCTCCTGTCCTCTGTTTTCACCTATATGCAGGGAATATTCTCCGCAAAGCTTTCACAATACACAGTAAAGACCATGCGCAAAGACTTGTTTTCAAGCCTTGTAAGACTTCCTGTAAAATATCTCGATACCCACAGCCACGGCGATATAATGAGCCGTATGACAAACGACGTCGAGAATATCTCCACAACTATCTCTCAGTCTATAGGCTCGCTCATCTCAGGTGTGCTGACCATAGTGGGAACAGTTGTCATAATGCTTCTGTATTCACCGCTTCTTACCCTTATCTCACTGTCTACAGTATTTCTCACCATATTCGTTTCAGGCGTTCTCACAAAGTATATGAAGAAATACTTCATCAAACAGCAGGTGCTTCTTGGCGAGATAAACGGTGAAGTGGAAGAAATGGTAGTCGGATATAGAACTGTGGTTTCCTATGGCAAAGAGCAGGACGCTGTTGACAAGTTCGAGAAAATGAGCAACAATCTGAAAAAATGCGGCATAAAAGCTCAGATATTCGGCGGTGTAATGGGTCCTTGCATGAACTTAATATCCAATTTCGGCTTTATCCTTATCGCTGCATTTGGCGGCTGGTTCGCAATAAAAGGCTTTATAACAGTGGGAACTATTCAGGCTTTTATACTCTATTCAAAACAGTTCTCACGTCCTATCAATGAGATTGCAAACCAGTTTGCAAATATCCAGACCGCAATAGCAGGCGCAGAGCGTATCTTTGAGGTCATGGACGCTGATAAGGAAAATGACGAGGGCAAGGCTGACTTTGAAGTGGAAAACGTCAAAGGCGATATCGACTTCAAGCATATCGACTTCTCGTATGTTCCTGAAAAGCAGGTGCTAAAAGACCTCGATCTTGAAGTAAAAGCAGGTCAGAAAATAGCCATAGTCGGTGCAACAGGCTCAGGCAAGACCACTATAGTAAATCTTCTCACAAGATTTTATCCCGTTGACAGCGGTGAGATAACCATAGACGGTCAGAGCATTTACGATATCCCGAAAGACAAGCTCAGACGTTCCATAGCCATAGTTTTGCAGGATACAGTGCTTTTTAAGGACACCATAGAGGAGAATATCCGCTACGGCAGAGAAAATGCTACCCTTGATGAAATAAAGGCGGCGGCAAAGTTTGCGAACGCAGACGAGTTCATAGAAAGACTTTCCGAGGGTTACGACACAGTGCTTGCCGAGGGCGGCTCAAACCTTTCACAAGGTCAGCGTCAGCTTCTCTCCATAGCAAGAGCAGTGCTTGCCGACCCGAAGATACTTATTCTTGACGAAGCCACTTCCTCGGTTGATACCAGAACTGAGATGCACATTCAGTCCGCAATGGTGGCTCTTATGAAAAACAGAACGTCCCTTATCATTGCTCACCGACTTTCCACTATCCGTGATGCCGATAAGATAGTCGTTATCGACGGAGGACGTGTTGCAGAGCAGGGTAGCCATGAGGAGCTTATCGCCGCCAAGGGCTGTTACTACAGACTTTATCAGACGCAGTTCTCAGGCGTTAAGACCTGATAGGGTAAAATATTGCAAATGTTGGTATAATGTGGGCTGTCGAGGGCGCCAACCCCTACATGAAAATTGGCGGTCTTATCAAACAAATCAAAGCACAGGAAAACCTCTCCTGTGCCTTTTTTATGCGCAAAAAAAGGACGGCTCTCATAAGAAAGCCGTCCTTAATGTTATCTGAAATATTACTTTGTAACAAGTGCCAGAGTATCTCTAGCAATGAGAAGCTCTTCGTTTGTAGGGATAACGTAAACTTTTGTCTTAGAATCGTCTGTGGATATCTCCTTGAGGATTCCACGGCAGAGATTCTTTTCAGCGTCGATGTGGATACCGAGGATATCGAGATTTGAGCAAGCAGCAGCTCTTACCTCAGGTGCGTTCTCACCGATACCGCCTGTGAAGATAACAGCGTCAAGACCGTTCATTGCAGCAGCGTATGAGCCTATGAACTTCTTGATCTGATAAGCAAATATCTCGCTTACGATAAGCGCTCTCTCATTGCCCTCACTTGCAGCAGCCTGAATATCTCTGTTGTCAGAGCCGATACCAGAAAGACCAAGGAAGCCTGACTTCTTGTTCATGTATTCTGTCATCTGGTCAGGTGTAAAGCCCATTTTCTTCTCAACATAGTCAACAGCAGAAGGGTCAACAGAGCCGCAGCGTGTGCCCATTACAAGACCGTCAAGAGGAGTGAATCCCATTGATGTGTCAACAGACTTGCCGCCGTTGATAGCCGTGATAGAAGAACCGTTTCCAAGGTGGCATGAAACTATCTTAAGCTCCTCGATAGGCTTGCCCATTACTCTTGCAAGCTCGCCTGAAACGAATCTGTGTGATGTTCCGTGGAAGCCGTATTTTCTTACATGAAGATCAGTGTAGCACTCGTATGGCAGACCGTAGAGATAAGCCTTTCTTGGCATTGTTGAGTGGAAAGCAGTGTCGAATACGACTACCTGTGGTGTGCCTGCTGGGATAACTGCCTTGCAGGCTCTCAGTGCAAGAGCGTGTGGGTGGTTATGTACAGGTGCAAGCTCAGCCAGTGCGTCGATCTGGTCGATAACCTCGTCTGTTACAAGGCAGGTCTCCTTGAATACCTCAGCACCCTGAACTATTCTGTGACCAACGGCTGATATCTCAGACATAGAGTCGATTACCTTTGTTTCGCCTGATGTGAGTACCTCAACGAGCTTTTCAAAAGCCTCAGTGTGAGTAGGAAAATTGCAATCCTCCTCGATGTGTCTGCCGTCGCCTGTCTTTGCGCTCACATGGCCGTCGATACCGATACGGTCGCAGTTGCCCTTTGCGATAACAGACTCGTCCTTCATATCCAGAAGCTGATATTTAAGTGATGATGAACCTGCGTTTACAACTAAGATTTTCATTGGAAAAAATCTCCTCCCGATTATAATATGTCAGATAACGGGCTTGACTTTAAGCCCATAATATCATATACTTATAGTATATCAATATTAATGATAAATTTCAAGAGCTTTTTTCATAAATATACATATTGCACAATTTTTTTACTAGGGCTTAACATATTAGTATCATAATTCGCAGTAAGCTTTTGAAAGACGGAATAAAATAAGCATAGGGTAGAAAGAGGAGTAAAAAATGAAAATTGCGGGAATAGTTGCGGAATATAATCCGTTCCATAACGGACACAAATATCAGATACAAGCCACAAGACAGGCTGGCGCAGAGGGTATCGTCGCAGTAATGAGCGGCGATTGCGTGCAGCGTGGCTCAGCGGCTGTTTTCTCAAAATATGACAGAGCGCAGGCTGCTATAAGAAACGGTGCAGACCTTGTTATAGAACTGCCATGCCCGTTCTCATGTTCAAACAGTGAGGTCTTTGCAAGAAGTGCAGTAAGGCTTCTTGCAGGTCTTGGGGAGGACGTGGTAACGACCTTGTCTTTCGGCTGTGAAAGCGGTGATAGGAACGCCCTTGAACAGGCAGCTGAAATATCCGCAATGCTTGAAAATTCACAGCAGGTAAGAGAACTTTTATCTCAGGGAAAGTCCTACCCGCAGGCTATGTATGAAGCCTCCATAGGTCTTTATGGCAGAACCGCTGAAGAGATATTCTCCACACCAAATAACGTTCTTGCAGTGGAGTATATAAAGGCGGCAAAGCGTATAGCCCCATGGCTAGTGCCTTATGCCGTAAAGCGTGAAGCTGTCGCACATGATTCTCAGGCAGAGTCTGGTGATTTTGCTTCGGCTTCTCATATAAGAGAGCTTATAAAAGAGGGCGGTGAGTGGCAGAAATTTGTTCCATATGATTTTGAGGGCTGTAAGCCGTCCTTTACCCGGCAGGCAGGCAGAGAAATGCTTTTCAAGCTCTGCACAGCTTCAAGAGAAGATTTTCTAGCCCTACCTGACTGCGACGAACACCTTGCCAACAGATTTATGTCTGTCGTAAGCTCCTGCCCTGAAACTATGGATATCTTTGAACAGCGTATAAAGTCAAAGAATATCACCATGGCAAGAGTAAGAAGAATGGTCCTGCACCTTGTTCTCGGCATCAGAAAGGACGATATCAGACAAGTGCCATACGGCAGGATACTTGCCTTTAACCGCACAGGCACACGCATACTTGCGCAGGCTGAGAACAGAACTCTTGAGTATGATACCTCGCTGAAAAAGCTTGAGGATATCTCCGACTATGCAAAGCGTGTTGCTTTCCTTGAAAAGAACGCAGTAAGACTTAGAGAAACAGCGGCATACGGAAGATGTATTTCAAACGAGTATACAAGAAAGATAACCATAACCTGAGATAAACAGGAGGGCGGAACATGAGAAGAATGAAAGGTGCGGCAGGGCTTTTGACAGCTTTGCTCTTGGCTTTTCAGCTTTCGGCGCAGACTTTTGCACTTGCCAGCGAGGATAACGGCATAAAAGTCGTTCCCGTAAACTTTACCCATAACGGCTATAGCTATGAGATAGAGGGCGTGGCCAAAAGCACAGACGGTGACTATCAGATAAAGTCCCCTGCAAGACTAGCCGCCCGAAAGCTCCCATCCACCTATGACCCAAGAAGCTCAGGAGAGATCACAACAGTAAAAGATCAGGCTTCAACAGGTGCTTGCTGGGCATTCTCAGCCCTTGCCTGCGCAGAACAGGATCTTATCAAAAAGGGGCTTGAAAACCCCTCCGCAGGATTTTCCGTGCCTGCCTTGGTGCTGTCCTCAAATTCAGGCACAGCCACAGGTAAAGACGATTTTTCATCAGGAGGAAACTGGCTCTTTGCGGCCTCCGCCCTTGCAAATGGTCAGGGACTATGCTATGAGGATTACGAGCCGTTTTTAGAATCCGGCACAGAGAATATGATAGTTTCCGAAAATAAGAAAAACGTCAGCGAATACAGGCTGAATTATGTCATGGAGCTTTCAAGCACCACGCAGGTGAAGCGTAAAATAATGGAGCTTGGAGCAGTTTCTGCAAGCTATTTTGCAGGAAATGGCTATATGAATCATAACAATACTGCCTACTATGATCCCGACGCCTCAAAAAACACTATCATAAATCATTCCGTCACAGTTGTGGGCTGGGACGATAACTACAGTAAGGATAATTTCAGATATAAGCCTGCCAATAACGGCGCATGGCTTGTGAAAGGCTCGTGGGGCGCAGATCAGGACAATGACGGCTTCTATTGGGTGTCCTATGACGAAGCAGAGTTCGGACAGTTTTGCTGCTATGACTTTGAGGAAAGCTGTGATAATACATATCACTACAGCAAAATGACAGGCTATGTTGTGAACGCCAGCAATGACGGCTCTGTTTACGGTGCAAATGTTTTCACCGCTAAAGCCGATGAAAAGCTTGATAAAGCAGGCTTTATGTATGTGGGCAAAACGGGCAGTGCAGATTACACACTAAGCGTTTATACCGACGTTTCCGACAGCGACCCTATAGGAGTCCTTGAAACGCAGATAAGCGGCTCAGTGTCCGCAAACGGCTTTTATACAGTTGACTTTCCCGAGGATATCCTCCTTGAAAAGGGCGAGAAATATTCCATTTCAGTAAAATTCAGCGGCGACAGCGGCAGAGGATATCTCCTTGCAGAAAGCGACCGAACATCAAAGGCGCAGTCAGGGCAAAGCTATATTTCCCTTAACGGCAAATATTGGTCTGACGTTGGAGCAGATAAGACCGACTCCATAGGAAGTCTTTTTATCTATGCTTATACTGACGATACCGCAAAGCCCGATAAAAGTTCACTTGAAACCACCCTTGCGAAGTACGGCACCCTTGCAGGCTGTGAAAGGGAAGCAAACAACGCCCGAACGGTGCTTGCAGACGAGAACGCTTCTAAAAATGATATCTCAAACGCACAAAAGCTCCTTATCTCCGCCGCAGAAGAACAGGACGAAACCCTTGTTATAACCACCGAAGACCAGTGGGAAAGCTTTGCAAAGCGTGTCAGCAGTGGCGAAAGCTTCGAGGGCAAGTTAGTCACCCTTGAAGGCGACCTTGACTTTGACGGAAAAACTATCTCACCCGTAGGCGATTCTGAAAACCCATTCATGGGCTATTTTGACGGCAACGGACACCTTATAAAAAACGCAGTTATCTCCTCAGGGGAGTATTCAGGACTTTTTGCATACATAAAAAATGGTGCAGAAATAAATAACATTTCCCTGAAAAACTGTATAGTGAAAGGCGATTACGCAGGTGGAATAGTGGGTTTTTATAAAGGAACAGCCATAAAAGCCTGCACCTTTGACGGCACAGTGTCAGGAGAAGTCTATTCAGGTGGCGTCATAGGAAGACAATCCTGCGGTATCATAACAGAGTGTTCTTCAAACCTAAGGGAAAACAGCTCCGCCATTACAAATGCCTTTATAGGAGGCAGGGATATTGCCGTTTCCGTTGTGAACGCATACGGCTGTTACAGCAATGACAGCGACAGCCTGGTTTCAAGCCTTTCTGCAAAAAATGCACTTTCTCAAGGGGCATATGCAATGAACACCTACGGTGAAAAGTTCAAAGACAGCGCAAAGTGGACAATGGACGGCACTCTTGTGCGCCAGACCTCATATAGCGAGCAGGCTTCCCATAAGATAACATTCTCCGCTGTGGCACAGACCGTAGAAGTCTGCACCGACTATGCAGGCAAAGCCGTGTTCCCGAATGTGAACGTTCAGCATGGCTTCACCATCGGCTGGTATCGTAAAGGCGAACCTGTGAACAGCAACACAGTTTTCACAGAAAACACCACAGTTTCCGCAAAAGTCACCCCAAGTGACAAAGCAAAGATAGATTATATCCTGAACGGTGGCGAAAACAGCCCCCTCAACCCTGATGAACTTGGCGAGGGCGAAACCGCACAGCTTTCCGCACCCACAAAAGAGGGCGCACAGTTTACAGGCTGGTATGCCGACTCACAGCTTGAGAGCGAGCCTATAACGTCCGTGAGCTTTTCAGACGGCTCAAAGACGCTTTATGCAGGCTGGAAAGCCAATACCTGCAATGTCGATTTCGCCGATATAAACGGCACAGTTTTGTCATCTCAGACCATAGAATACGGCAAAAGTGCCGATCCGCCCAAAGCACCGACCATAAAAGGCAAACGCTTTACAGGCTGGGATAAAGACTTTTCAAAAGTCACAGCCCATATGACAGTGCAGGCGGTCTATACCGACAGAAAGCTTATAAAAGACTGCGATATATCAGGCTTTAAAACACATATGACATTCACAGGCTATGAGCTTGCTCAAAGCGGTATAACGCTTTCCTATGGTGACACTCCTCTGACGAAAAATAAAGATTATACAATTGACTATGCTGACAATATAGCCGCAGGCAAGGGCAAAATGATAATAACGGGCATTGGCGAATACAGTGGCACTATAGCCAAAGTATTCGACATTCTCCCAAGATCCGCTCAATCGACAAGCGTCTATTATGTTGATACACTCTCCTACACAGGCAAGCCCATAAGACCTGACGTTATGGTAACAGACGGAGGAAAGTTTCTTCTTCCTGAACATGATTATACTGTTTCCTATAGCTCAAATACAAAAATAGGCGTTGGAAAAATGATCATAAGCTTCATGGGCAACTATCAGGGTACGATAACAAAAACTTTTACCATATCTCCTGCAAAACAGGAGATACAATCCCTGCAAACAAGATATAAAGGCTTTTTTATCGACTTTGCTCAGAAAGGCTCAGCCACAGGATATGAATTGCAGTACAGTACACGCTCTGACTTCGCAGGTGCAAAAACCTTGATCATATCCTCAAACAAAACGGATAAAAAGACCGTTTCAAACCTGACGGCAGAGAAGAAATATTATGTAAGAGTACGTTCGTATACAGTAGTCAGAGGCAAGCGTTATAACGGCGCATGGTCTGATACAAAGAGCGTGACCACCGCAAAATATGATATTGCCAAAGCCAAGGTAGCAGGCATAAAAAACAAGTCTTTCACAGGCAAGAACATCACCCAAAGCATAACAGTCACATATTCGGGCAAGACCCTTAAAAACGGCACAGACTATACAGTGAAATATTCTTCCAATAAGAATATAGGCACAGCTAAGGTAACAGTAACAGGAAAAGGCTCGTATGGCGGAGTGATAACGAAGTCTTTTGTCATCACCCCTGCAAGGCAGACCATACAAAAGCTCATACCAGTGAAAAAAGGCTTTTACATAGACTATGCACAGAAAGGCTCTGCTACAGGCTATGAGATATCCTACGCTGAAAATATATCTTTCAGCGGTGCAAAGACAGTTAAGGTGATCTCAAATAAGACCGACAAAAAGACCGTAACAGATCTTAAAAGCCAAAAGACATATTTCGTCCGTGTGAGAAGCTATACAGCCACAGGGGACAAGATCTATTTCGGACAGTGGTCTGATATAGCCAAAGTTTATACCAAATAATTATCCATGTTATCGGGAGGGATAGCAATGACCACAAAAACAAAGCTTGTAAAAAGAATATTTTCATCGCTCTTGACAGCCGCACTTGCAGTTCCAATGACGGCTCTCACTGCCCATGCAACAGGGGAGGCTTTCTTCTATCCGCCTAAAAACCCCGTCATGACCGATCAGCAGTTTGAAGTGTCCGTGACATTTTCTGCAGATGCCGAGATAGGAAGCGTTCAGGCAAATATCGCCTATGACGATTCCGTTATAGAATTTGTGTCAAGCGACAATGCCTCAGGCGGCGGAGGAGTTCTTACAGTAAACGGATTTCCTGATACCCCTTCTTCAGAAGTGGACTTCAGCTTTACGTTCAAAGGTCTGTCAGCAGGAAATGCAAATATAAGTCTGCAAAGCTGTCAGATATATTCCCCTGATTCAGAGCTTATCGGCTCTCCTACCGCCTATTGTGTCATAACAGTTGGAGGCGATAAGGTGGAAACCAAGACCGAAACAGAAACCACGACCACCACCGAAAAGACCACTACCACCACCACTACCACTAAGACCGCACCTTCAAACGGCATACCCGATAAAGGCGTTCTTACAGCCCTGACAGTGGATAACGGCGAGCTTTCTCCTGCTTTTGCCTATAATGTCTATAACTATACAGTGAACGTTGACAATTCCGTTACCAATGTTGAGATAGAGGGAACAACAGCAAGCCCCTCTGATTACATATGGTATACAGGCACAAGCGAGTGTCAGGTGGGCGAAAATGTACGAACCATAACCGTCACAGACGTTGACGGCAATACCGCCACCTATACTGTCACCATAATAAGAGCCGCAGGCGGAGATGAACAGCAGACCCAGACCGTCCAAAAAAAAAACAGCTCCGATACTTCATCTGCCGTGTCCAAAAACGCAAATGTTATGGACCAGTATAAAAAGATGCTCAATACCGCCCTTGCTATCGTCCTTATTGTTCTTGTTATTGCACTTGTCGTAATAATTATCTGGATAAGAGGAAAGATCAAAGGCGGCAAAAAGGATAAATAAGTTCTGTGTAAAGAGATGATAAACAGCCAAAAGTGGCGTATCAACGTGCTTTTGGCTGCTTGTGACAGCATTTTTCACTCTGCTTACACGAATACACATTTTTTTTACAAAAATCACACAAAAACAAGTATAATTTCGACACCTGCCAGAGTATAATGTGAATATGCTGATGGTGATTCAGTTTAGAGAGTGGCTCCAATAGGGGCTGCTTTTTTTATGCTCCAAAAACTTTTTTCATGAATTCTTCTGTGGAGATGATCCCGCTGCGATTGTATCTGTAAAGACCAAAAAGGCAGTGTTCATCTTCTTTTTTTATTATATTGATTTTTTCCTCTACTCCAAGACTAGCCTCAAACCCCATGTTCTTTACGAGCCGACTTGCACTTTCGCAGGTTATGCCGAAAGGATAGGTGTAAACGTTTGGCTGAAAACCACAGTGTTCATCACAAAGCGTTTGAAGCTTCGTGGTGTCGTTAAGAAATATCTTTCGGTAATCCTCGTAGCTTTCCCCCTCTAGCTGACCGACTCCACGCCTGCCATCAAGATTGTGCATATCGTAAGAGTGATTGCATATCTCCACATGACCGCTGTCACGAAGCACCGAAACGTCCTGCCAGTCAAGATAAGAGTAAGCAGGATCAGGCTCAGCCTCCTCGCAGGCAGCGTCAGTGTAAGCCCCCACAATAGATACAGTGGCTTTCATATCGTATTTTTCAAGAAGCGGCAGAAGATATTCTCTGTAGTTGTAAGTGCCGTCATCAAAGGACAGTATAATAGGCTTCTCAGGCAGCTCGCCCCCACGCTTCACATATCTTATAACGTCATTTACAAAAACAGTAGTGTAGCCGTTCTGCTTCAGATAAAGCAGATCCTTTTCAAGCTCGATAGGCGTTATGACATACTCACCGCTGCGATCTTCGTTTTTTACGATGCTGTGATACATTATGATCGGAAGCTTTATCCCATCTGTTTTTTCTTCTTTTGCAAAGGTCGGCATAACAGCCACCGCCGCCAGCATAGAAAGCACAGCTATAACACAAAGCATCACCCTTTTTCTTATCCTTAGACTTATGTACATATTTTATTTACCCCCTTTTTTACCTATTCTTATTCACCTCCATATCATTAATTGCATCATAAGTTCACAAAAAATATGCTTGTGGTACTTGAAATAATTGTGCAATTATGATATAATAAACACGTAATATCGCAGTGTTGTGTGCTGCGTTAAAAACAAGTTCATAAGGGGGAACTGTATATGAAAACGTTGCGTTCAAAGCTGCTTTTGGCAATGCTTTCAATCGCACTTATCATCACGGTGCTGCTCAGCTTGGTTTCCGTGTATTTTATAAACGTTTCTGCAAAGGATACGCTCAAAAGCACCGCTGAACCACTGGCTGTTCAGGCGGCTAAGAATTTTGACTCGACTATCAGCTCTTATACGAATAATATAGTTTCGACCGTAAAGTCTGATTCTTTTTTAGGGGCAAAAACTGACGCTGACAGACTAAAGGCGGTAAAAAGTGGCTTTGCAGACAACACAGGCTTCTATCTGAATTTTACAGTTTATGACGGCAATGGCATTGTGCTTGCAACAGATAATGAAATGGTATCGTCATCAGTTGAAAAGGAGCACATCATAAGCGCTTGCGAAAGAAGCTCGGCCTACATAACCGATATATATACCTTTGGCGGTAAGAATTATTTTTCTATACTTGCTTCAACAAAGTCTGGCAACTCAGAACAAAAAGTCGCTTGTATTACCATTCAGAGCGATATGCTTGTCAATGCTCTTAATGAATATACCTTCGGAAAATCCGGCTATGTTTATCTTGTTGGTAAAGACGGAGAGATCCTTCTTCATAAGGATACCGATCAGATAGGTAAAAATGCCCTTGAGATCGGTAAGAAAGATGAAGAATATACGGAAGTGACAAATGCCGTTGAGAAAATACTTGCAAATAATAGCGGTACAACAGAGTATAAATTTAAGGATAACAATTATATCGTGGGCTATTATGGTTCGTCATATTTTGACGGTACTGTCGTCATGGTTACAAATGTTGCTGACTTCACCACTGCAAGCTCCAGCGCACTTACTAATATCATTGTAACGGGCGTTGTGCTTATGTGCCTGACGGTGCTGTTCTCTCTGCTTTTTGCAAAGAGGATAACAAAGCCTATCATTTCTACCACAAACAGACTTCGTTCTCTTGCACAGGGCAACCTTACCGATCCTGTTGACGTGTGGTATTCAAAGGACGAGCTTGGCGTCCTTTCAAACTCTCTGGAAGAAACTATCGTCTGCCTCAGACAGTATATCAACCTTATCACAGTGGCTCTTACCCAGATATCCGAGGGTAACCTTTGCCACAGAATGGAAGGCACTTTCAAGGGCGACTTCTATAAGATAAAGAGTACGTTTAACGAGATACTCGACTCACTGTCTGATACCTTTGCTTCTATCAATATGTCAGCCGAGCAGGTGAACTCAGGAGCGGTTCAGGTGTCAAATATCGCACAGTCTGTATCACAGGGTTCTACACAGCAGGCTTCCGCGATCGAGGAGCTTTCCGCTACCCTCAGCGATGTTTCAAAGCAGATAACTCAGAACTCTGAGGACTCTAAGAACGCTTATAATATCGTAATTAAGAATACTGAAGCCGTTGACAACTGCAACAGCGATATGGGCAACATGGTAAATGCCATGAATGCTATCCATACTGCTTCTGATGAGATCTCAAAGATAATCAAGGTCATTGACGAGATCGCATTCCAAACAAATATCCTTGCCCTTAACGCCGCCGTAGAGGCCGCAAGAGAGGGTTCAAAGGGCTTTGGCGTGGTAGCAGACGAGGTAAGACGTCTGGCATCAAGATCAGCCGAAGCCGCAAAGCAGACCGCTTCACTTATCGAAAACCAGTCTGCCGCTGTTTCAAAGGGCTCTAAGATAGCCGAAGAAACTGCTGATTCACTGAACAATATCGTAAGCAATTCAAATACTATAAAGGATCTCGTAAAGAATATCTCAGACGCTTCTGAGGCGCAGGCAGAAGCTATCGTTCAGGTAAATACGGGAGTAGACCAGATATCAGCCGTTGTATCAGCCAATACCTCGACTGCAGTCGGTTCAGCTTCCGCAAGTGAAGAGCTTTCAAGCCAGTCGCTCATACTAAAGAATATGATAGCACGTTTCAAACTTAGCGAGAACAGTGAAAAGGATAAGAAAGAGCATCAGACTTCAAGGTTCACATATATTGACGATGAGCCGGAAAGCGAGGCCACCCCTGAGGAAACTCAGCAGGATATCACTCCTTCCGACGAAGCCGATATAGAAGATTTCAGCACAAGCGATAAGTATTGATATCGTTGATAATGATAGAATTTCATTGAAAGGACTTGGTAAAATGAAGAAAAGAATAGGCATACTCACAAGCGGAGGAGATTGTCCGGGACTTAACGCAACTATCAGAGGCGTTGCAAAGGCTTGCTATGAAAAGTTCGGCGAGGACGTTCAGATAGTAGGTATCGAGGACGGCTATTACGGACTTATCAATAATATGTGCAAAGAAATGAAACAGTCTGACTTTTCTGGTATCCTTACCACAGGCGGAACTATTTTCGGCACAAAGAGAACGCCTTTCAAGAAAATGCAGGTCATCGAAGAAGATAACGTGGATAAAGTAAAGGCTATGAAAGAAACCTATAAAAAGCAGAAGCTCGATTGCCTGCTCACCTTGGGCGGAAACGGCACTCATAAGACCGCTAACCTCCTTTCAACCGAGGGACTTAACGTTATCGGCCTGCCAAAAACTATCGACAACGATATCTGGGGCACAAGCGTAACATTCGGCTTCCATACCGCTGTTGACACAGCCACAGACGTTATCGACAGACTTCATTCCACAGCCAATTCCCACGGAAGAATACTTGTTGCAGAAATAATGGGCAATAAAGCCGGCTGGCTCACCCTCTATTCAGGTATCGCAGGCGGTGCAGATATGATAGTCATTCCTGAAATACCATATGATATCGAAAAGCTTGCCGCTGCCTGCGAAAAGAGAGAATCAAAGGGATTTTCTATCCTCGCCGTAGCTGAGGGTGCTTTTGATAAAGAAGAGGCAAAGCTTAAAAAGAAGGAAAGAGCAAGACTCCGTGCAGAGCAGGGTCTTACAACTGCTACCCCTAGAATTGCAAAGCAGATAGAAGAGCTTACAGGCAGAGAAACAAGAGTTTGCGTTCCTGGTCATATGCTCAGAGGCGGCAGTCCGTCAGCCTATGACAGAGTGCTTGCCACAAAGTTCGGCGTCCATGCCGCAGAGCTTATCGCAGCTGATAAATACGGCTATGCAGTGGCAATGATAAATGAAGTTGTGTCAGAAAACCCACTTTCAGAAGTCGCAGGCAAAACAAAATTCGTCCCTGCAGACCACCAGCTCGTCAAGACCGCAAAGGCTCTGGGCGTTGCTTTCGGTGACTGATAAATGCAAAACAAAAGCGGTGCAGCCTAAACTGTGCCGCTTTTTATGTTTGTTTCCGTAGCGGCGACCTGAGGTCGTCCACCTGATCTCCGACAAATCATATGCTTGCCACAAAACCTATAACATAAAAAAAGCTCCGCCTTTCCTGCGGAGCTTTTCTTGTATCTATCTTAGCCGATAAGCCAGTCATACATTTCCTGATATTTGTTAGCAGAAGCCTGCCATGAGAAATCCTGTGCCATTGCAGATTTGATAAGTCCGTTCCATTCGTCACGTCTGTCATCAAATATGTACTTTGCGAACATCACAGTGTTGTACATCTCGTGTGCATTGTAGTTTGCAAAGCTGAAACCAGTGCCGGTCCTATCAAACTGATTGAACGGCTGAACAGTATCTCTCAAACCGCCAGTTTCACGAACGATAGGCAGCGTGCCGTAACGCAGTGACATAAGCTGTGAAAGTCCGCATGGCTCGAAAAGTGACGGCATAAGGAATGCGTCAGCAGATGCGTAAATGCGGTGGCTCATTTCCTCACTGTAGTAAATGTTAGCGGAAACCCTGTCAGGATACTTGCCTGCAAACCAGCGGAACATATCCTCATATTTCTGCTCGCCCGTGCCAAGCACAACGAACTGTATGCCCTGTTCGCACATTCTTTCCATCATGTATGCAATAAGGTCAAAGCCCTTCTGATCTGTCAAACGGCTAACAATGCCTATCATAAAGCGATTGTCGTCCTGCGCAAGACCAAGCTCAGCCTGAATTGCCCTCTTGTTGTGTATCTTCTTCTCAAGCACGTTGTCATAATTGTATCTTACAACAATGTTCTTGTCCGTGTCAGGGTTGTAATCAACGTAGTCGATACCATTTACGATACCACGGAGATCGTTAGCCCTTGCCCTCATAAGTCCGTCAAGACCCTCGCCGTAGAACTGCGTCTTTATCTCCTCTGCGTATGTGTTGCTGACAGTTGTGATAGCGTCAGCATAAACAAGACCGCCCTTGAGCATATTTCCGTCAACGCCCGTTCTCAGCTTGTCGATAGTGAAGTAGTAGTCAGACAGACCGGATATCCTCTTGAACTGCTCAACTCCGTCATTTCCCTGGAATTTCAGATTGTGTATAGTCATAACGGTCTTTATGCCGCGGAAGAAATCTCCCCCTGCAAAGCTGTCATGAAGATATACAGGTATAAGACCCGTCTGCCAGTCGTGACAGTGTATAACGTCAGGACGGAAATCAAGAAGCGGCAGAGCAGAAAGCACAGCTCTGTCAAAGTACATGAACTTTTCTATATCCCAGTGATGCTCAGTGTAAGGCTTGTCACCGGTGAAATAATGTTCGTTGTCGATAAAATAGAACGTAACGCCATCATAAACGCATTCAAGTACGCCCACATATTGGCTCTGACCTGCAAAGTCCATGTAGAAATGCGTTTTGTACTGCATCATGTCTTTCCACTGCTGTTTCATGCAGGAATATTTAGGAAGAATTACTCTGACATCATAATACCTCTTGTCAAAGCACTTAGGCAGAGAGCCAACAACGTCGGCAAGACCGCCTGTCTTGATAAACGGAACACACTCCGAAGAAGCAAACAAAACTTTTTTCATATTCAAGTTATCCTTTCCAACTTAATTTCTTGAATTTTCAGGGCAATAATTATCGCTATTGCCAATGTGCATATAACAATTATAACACTTTTTGTTGAAAACGTCAAGAGCAAAACCTCGTTTGCACCATAAAAGCGCAGTGATGAAAAATTAATAATTAAAAGTAGACATAAGCCGCTTTGTGTGGTATAATAAAGTGTCAAAGTATAATTATCAGATATAGGAGAGTTAAAATGATAACAGTATCAAACGTAAGCCTTTCATTCGGTGGTCAGCTTCTTTTCAAGGACGTTGACCTTAAATTTACAAACGGCAACTGCTATGGCATAATCGGTGCAAACGGTGCAGGAAAGTCAACATTTCTGAAGATCCTCTGCGGTGAGATAGAGCCTACCACAGGCGAGGTAGTGATCTCAAAAGAGGACAGACTTTCAGTGCTTCGTCAGGATCACTTTGCATTTGACGAGTATACAGTTCTTGAAACTGTAATAATGGGCAATAAGCGACTTTATGAGATAATGAAAGAAAAGGACGAGCTTTACGCCAAGGAGGACTTCACCGAGGAGGACGGCGACAGAGCAGGACAGCTTGAAAGCGAGTTCGCAGAATTAAACGGCTGGGAAGCTGAGTCTGACGCTTCAAAGCTCATTCAGGGTCTTGGTCTTTCCGAGGATATCCTCTATTCACAGATGTCCACCCTCTCAGGTAACGAAAAAGTCAAGGTGCTTCTTGCACAGGCACTTTTCGGCAATCCTGATATTATCATGCTGGACGAGCCTACAAACCACCTTGATATCGACGCTATAAGCTGGCTTGAGGACTTCCTTGCCGACTATTTCGGAACTGTCCTCGTTGTATCTCATGACAGACACTTCCTTAATAATGTTTGTACCCATATCGTGGATATCGACTATACAAAGATAAAAATGTATGTTGGTAACTACGAGTTCTGGTATGAGTCCTCACAGCTCATGCAGAGAATGATAAAGAACCAGAACAAGAAAGCTGAGGAGAAGATCAAGGAACTCCAGGAGTTCATCAACCGCTTCTCAGCAAACAAATCAAAGTCCAAGCAGGCTACCGCAAGAAGAAAGCTTCTTGATAAGCTCACAGTCGAGGAAATGCCTGCCTCATCAAGAAAATATCCTTTCATAGGCTTTAATATGGATAGAGAGCTTGGAAAAGACGTCCTCAAAGTCAACGGCATATCCAAAACAGTTGACGGAGTAAAGCTCCTCAATAATGTTTCCTTTACCCTCAGCCGTACCGATAAGGTCGCTTTCATCGGCGAGTCCGAGCAGGCTATCACAATGCTTTTCAAGATACTTGCAGAGGAAGAAGAGCCGGACGAGGGCAGCATTAAGTGGGGCGTTTCCACATCACGTTCATATTTCCCTATCGACAATTCAGCCTACTTCAACGATAATGACGAAAGTATAGTTGACTGGATAAGAAAATATTCTACTTCCGAAGTAACAGACACCTACCTCAGAGGATTCCTCGGCAAAATGCTCTTCTCAGGGGACGAGATATATAAGCCTGTAAAAGTTCTCTCAGGCGGTGAAAAGGTAAGATGTATGTTCAGCCGTATGATGCTCTTCGGCTCAAACGTTATCATGCTTGACAGACCTACCAACCACCTCGATCTTGAGTCTATCACAGCCGTGAATAACGGACTTAGAGATTTCAAAGGCGTTGTGATTTTCGCATCTCATGACCACGAAATAGTTCAGACAGTTGCAAACAGAATAATCGAGATAACCCCCGACGGCTGTATCGACAGACAGGGAACATATGAGGAGTTCCTTGATTGGCGACGTGAGCGTGGCATGAAGTCATTTATAGAGTAATTTTATTATGGAGAAGTATCCAAAATGGCAAAAATGAAAAACGTGACCGTAAGAGGCTACAATATTGATGACGTTCCTGCAATGGCAGAGATATGGAACGAAGTTGTAAAAGAGGGCAATGCCTTCCCGCAGAAAGAGACCCTCGACTATGATGAGGCAAAAAAATTCTTTGCTTCACAAACATTCTGTGGTGTTGCAGAGTATGAGGGCGAAACTGTAGGAATGTATATCCTCCACCCTAATAACGTTGGCAGATGCGGACATATCGCAAACGCAAGCTATGCCGTAAAAAGCACCTGCCGTGGAAAAGGAGCAGGAAAGGTCATAGTCGAACATTGTCTTTTCATAGCAAAGCAGAAAGGCTTTAAGGTGCTCCAGTTCAATGCCGTTGTTGCATCAAACGTCAAGGCGGTAAAGCTTTACGAGGCATTGGGCTTTGTCCGCCTCGGAACAGTTCCGCAGGGCTTTGAAAATAAGGAAGGCGTCTTTGAGGATATCATTCTTTTCTACCACACTCTTTGATTAGTGAGGAGTTAGGAGTGAGGAATTAAGGTATCGCCTGCGGCGATGATGTTTTTTTGAATTTTTATAGATATTGAAAGGAGAAAAAGTATGTTAAAGGTAGCAAATATTTTTTCAAACGATATGGTGCTCCAGCGTGACAAGAACATAACAGTCTGGGGACTTGGGGACGAGGAAAGAACTGTCACAGTTACTCTTAACGGCGTGTCAGTCCAGACGCAGGTCTGCGACGGCAGGTGGACAGCCGTCCTCCCTCCAATGAGTGCAGGCGGAGAGTACGAAATGACAGTTTCAGACGGCTGTACAGAGAAAAAATTCTGCCGTATCATGATAGGCGAAGTGTGGTTCTGCGGCGGTCAGTCAAATATGGAGCTTGAACTTCAAAACGCAAAGGGCGGCAAAGAAGTCCTCGAAAACCTCACCCCTGATTGCAACGTAAGATTTTATTACACTCAAAAGCGTGGCACTCTTGACGAAATGTTCTATGAAGACGAAAACAATACCGCATGGTCGCAGGCTTCAAAGGATAATTCAAGGGCATGGAGTGCAGTCGGCTTCTTCTTTGGAAGAAAGCTTGCCAAAGACCTTGGCGTAACAGTAGGACTTATCGGCTGTAACTGGGGCGGCACATCAGCCTCCGCATGGGTAGACAGACCGACCCTTGAAAACAACGCTGAAATAAGAAGCTACATAGACGAGTATGAAAAACGTATTGAGGGCAAAACTGTCGAGGAGCAGATAAAAGAATACAGAGATTATCAGAAATTTGAGCGTGTGTGGGATAAAAAATACGGGGAGCTTCTGCAAAAAGACCCAACAATGAGCTGGGAGAAAGCAAACGAGATCCTTGGCGATAAGAATTGGCCGGGTCCAATAAACTGCGTAAACCCATTCCGTCCAACAGGACTTTTTGAGACCATGGTGTCAAGAGTTTGTCCTTATACAATAAAAGGCTTCCTCTATTATCAGGGCGAGTCTGACGACCATAAGCCGGACAGCTATTACACCCTCCTCACATCTCTTATCAGGCTTTGGAGAGAGAAGTGGGGCGACGACGAGCTTCCGTTCATAATCGTCCAGCTCCCAATGTTCAAATATGCCGCCGACCCTGATTATAAGCATTGGTGTAAAATAAGAGAAGCACAAATGAGAGCATATAAGACAGTGAAAAATACAGGAATAGCTGTTATCTCAGATTGCGGCGAGTTCAACGAGATCCACCCAAAGAATAAAGTACCCGTTGGCGAAAGACTTTGTTTGCAGGCAGAAAAGCTTTTCTACGGCATGGACGTAAAAGCATTCGGTCCTATCTATAAGTCGCTGGAGTATAAAAATGGCGGTATAGAGCTTAGCTTTGACCATGCCGAAAATGGCTTTGTAGTAAAGGGCGAAGCACAGGGCTTTGAGATAGCAGGCAAGGACGAAGAGTTCGTAAAAGCCGATATCACTATAAATGGCAGCAAAATTTTCATCAAATCAGACGCCGTTGAAAAACCTCTGTATGCAAGATATAACTGGTTCAACTATTGCGAGGTAACTATCTTCAACGAAACAGGCATACCACTCGCACCATTCAGAACAGAAAAATAATACAAGAACGTCCCCTGAATGGGGGCGTTTTTTGTAGGGGACGGCGCCCTCGACGTCCCGCTCATCAAACTTTTTTTGTTTTGCAGAAATCTGACACCCCGCTTTTTTTGCACTTCAACGTTTTCGATTTTTTTTACGAATTTTTTTGTAATTCGTAAAAATATGGGTAGGGGCGAACAATGTTCGCCCGTTTTGTTCACCGCAAACCACCTGCCTTGACCGTCGCCCCATAAAACGCATTTCCAACGTTAATAAAATATTTATAATTAAAACTCTTGGCAAAATCTCCGCTGTGTGGTATAATAGAAGATATATAAATGAATTTGGAAAGGCTGGTCTTATTAATGAGAGCTGTTGTTACGGTTATAGGTAAGGACGCTGTAGGTATCCTTGCAAAGGTAAGCACAAAGTGTGCAGAATATAATGCGAATGTTATCGAGGTCACTCAGTCAGTTTTGCAGGACCTCTTTGCTATGATAATGCTTGTTGACATCACAAAGCTCAACTCCGATTTTGCTACCATGGCAGACGGACTTACAGAGCTTGGTCAGACAATGGGTGTTAAGATACACACAATGCACGAGGATATTTTTAACTGTATGCACCATATCTAAAGAGGAGATTTCTGTAAAATGATTAATACATATGACGTGTTGGAAACGATACGAATGATACAGGACGATTGTCTTGATATTCGTACTATCACAATGGGCATTTCTCTGCTTGATTGTATCGACAGCGATATAAACGTTGCCTGCGAGAATGTCTATAAGAAGATAACCGCAAAAGCCGCAAGACTTGTTGAGGTGGGCGAGCAGATAGAAAAGGAGCTTGGGATCCCGATCATAAATAAGAGAATTTCCGTTACCCCTATCGCTATCGTGTCTGCTGCCTGCAAGTGTTCACCTGTTCCATTTGCACACGCTATGGACAGAGCCGCAAAGGACGTTGGCGTAAACCTTATCGGTGGATATACAGCCCTCGTTCCAAAGGGCTTCTCCGCAGGTGATATCGAGCTTATCAAGTCTATCCCAGAGGCTCTCGCTACTACTGAGAGAGTATGTTCCTCTGTAAATATCGGTTCAACAAAAACAGGTATCAATCTGGATGCCTGCAAAATGATGGGTGGCGTTGTAAGAGAGTGTGCAGAAAGAACAGTTGACTCTGCCTGCTTTGGCGCAGCAAAACTCGTTGTTTTCTGTAACGCAGTTGAGGATAACCCGTTCATGGCAGGTGCTTTCCACGGCGTTGGCGAGCCTGATTGCATGATAAACGTGGGCGTATCAGGTCCTGGCGTTGTAAGAGCCGCTTTGAGAAAATATCCTGACGCTGATATCACAAAGATATCCGACGTTATCAAGGAGATTTCATATAAGATAACAAGAGTAGGTCAGCTCGTTGGAACTATCGCTTCCAAGCGTCTTGGCGTTCCATTCGGTATCGTTGACCTTTCACTCGCACCAACTCCGGCAGTAGGCGACTCTGTTGCCCATATCCTCGAGGAAATAGGTCTTGAAAAGTGCGGTACACATGGCACAACAGCAGCCCTCGCACTGCTCAATGACGCAGTTAAAAAGGGCGGTGTAATGGCTTGCTCAAGAATAGGCGGTCTTTCAGGTGCATTTATCCCTGTTTCTGAGGACGCAGGCATGATCGATGCCGCAAAGAGCGGTGCTCTCTGCATCGAAAAGCTTGAGGCAATGACCGCTGTATGCTCAGTTGGCCTTGATATGATATGTATTCCGGGCGATACCCCAGCCGATACTATTTCCGCTATCATCGCAGACGAAGCTGCTATCGGTATGGTAAACAACAAGACAACCGCCGTAAGAGTTATCCCTGCTATTGGCAAGGGCGTTGGCGAAGAACTTGATTGGGGCGGACTTTTTGGTTGCGGACCTGTTATGCCGCTCAAAAAAGAGTCACCTTCTAAGTTCATCAATCGTGGCGGACAGATCCCTGCACCACTCCATTCTCTCAAAAACTAAATTTTCACGGCGGCAGAGCAATTCTGCCGCTGTTTTTGGTAAGGAGGAAAACAGATTGAAACGCTGTATGTTTGCAGACTTCACCTTTAAAATACCCTTTGAGGAGCGTATAAGACTTATAAAAGAGAACGGCTTTGACGGTGTAATGCTTGGTTTTTCTGACGGACTAAAATACACACAGTATGATATTGTACGAAATTTCGGACTGGAAATAGAAAATGTCCATTCACAGTTTGACCGCATGAACGCCCTTTGGACAATATGCCCAGAGAGCGAATATATCCTCCAACGAACACTTGAATGTGTAAGAGTGTGCGGTGAAAACGGCATAAAAACCATGATATGCCACCCCACTGACGGGCTTGTTCCGCCCGAAGTATCTCGTTTCGGTATAGAGAATTTCGCCAAGATAATACAGTGCGGAGAAGAAAACGGCGTTGATATCGCCTTTGAGAATATCCAGCTCCCGCAGTTTCTTGACGTGCTTTTTGACCAGTTCGGCAGCCTCGATAACGTGAAATTTTGCTATGACACAGGTCATGAGAATTGCTTCTCAAAGAATACCGATTGCCTGACGAAGTTTGGAAGCAAGCTTGCCTGCCTGCATATCCACGATAACGACGGCAACACCGACGGACACATGATACCGTTTGACGGCAACCTGAACTTTGAGAAATTTCTCAGAAAGCTCAAAAACCTCGACCACCAGCTACCATTGTCATTAGAGCTTTATATGTCAAAGTCCACCATGTACCAAAATGCTGCACCTGACAGCTTTGTAAGACGTGCGGCAGAAGCGGCAAAACAGCTTGAAAAGCTTTATAATTCTATATAAGTACAAATTTCTGTACAGATAGGAGAACCTATGAAAACTCTTATAGATATGCACACCCACACAGGCTTTTCCCCAGATGGTGAGGGAACTGTAGAACAGTCTTTAGCAAAAGCCAAAGAGCTTGGCTTGGCGGCATTTGCCATAACTGACCATTGCGATTGCAATTTCCGCTACAAAGCCGACCATTACGGTGATCCTGAAGCCCTGAAAGACGGCATGATGTACGGCTCGGGGGAGTATGCCCCCGCAAGCATAGTCGCCCAGTATGAAGCTTCCCAGCATCTGGAGGGCTTAAATTTTCTCTGCGGAATAGAGCTTGGTCAGCCTTTGCAGGATATAGAATTTGCCGAAGAGATAGCCTCCGACAAACGCCTTGATTTTATCATCGGCTCACATCATCAGAATAAAGGCAAGGACGATTTCTATTGGATAGAGTACAAAAATATGGACTTGTCGCAAACCTATGCTCTCCTTGACGACTATTTCAAAGAAATGCTTGAAATGTGCAAATGGGGCAAATTCGACGTTTTAGGACACCTAACCTATCCTCTGCGATATATCCAAGGAGATTGCGGTATACAAATAGATCTTTCTCCATATGAAGATATTATCAGAGAAATTTTTTGTACACTTATTCAAAAAGGCAAGGGCATAGAGATAAATGTGTCGGGATTAAGGCAAAAATACGGTAAGCCCCTCCCGGACCTTGGCTATGTGAAGCTCTACAAAGCCCTCGGCGGCGAGATATTGACCATAGGTTCAGACGCCCACTGCACCGCAGATATCGGCAGAGATATTTCCGCAGGCGTAGAAATGGCGCAGGCGGCAGGCTTTAAGTATCTGACCTATTTCAAAAAGCACGAGCCGAAGTTTATCAAGATAGAAATATGATATCATATCAAAGCGCCGCAATTCTTGCTTTGCAGGGATAGGGCGTTTTGTTTTTCCGGTAACATTTAGCCTACCGATACATATAATTATATATAACTCTATCAGGCATAGTCCCACAGGAGGTATCCATATGAAAAAAACAGTTTTCCTCTGCGTCGGCGGTGACGCAAGACAAACATATACAGCTCAGGCTCTCACTAAAATCGGCAGGGTCTATACTTACGGCATGGACGATAAAGGCGAGGACACTATCCCCCTCGCTCATCTCGATCAGCTCACCGAAAAGGCGGACGTTCTCGTACTTCCTCTCATGAAAGCTGACGGGCTGGATATCTCTTCTAGCCGTAATGTAAAGGTATCATGCAGTGACGTTTCAACGCATTTAAAGAAAAATGCACTCGTGGCAGGCGGTCTGCTCCGCCGTGATCAAATAGAATATTTCTCCTCTCTCGGCTTCGATGTTAAGGATTATTATAAGCGAGAGGAGCTTGTTATAAGAAATTGTATCCCCACGGCGGAGGGCGCTTTGCAAATAGCCATGCAGGAGCTTGCTGTCACCGTGAACGGTTCCACCGTCCTGGTTATTGGCTATGGCAGAGTAGCAAAAGCCTGCGCTAAGCTTTTTCGGGCTGTCGGCGCAGATGTGACTATATCCGCAAGAAAGCTTTCTGCGCTTGCAGAAGCTGAGGGCGCAGGCTATAAAGCAGAACTTATCACAGCTCTTGCGGAAAACATTTCGGGGTATACTATAATAATAAACACCGTCCCTGCCATGATACTTGATGAAAAGCTTTTGGGCGTAATGGATAAAAACTCTCTTATCATAGACCTTGCCTCCCGACCTGGCGGAGTGGATCATGAAACTGCCGCAAAGCTGAACAGGCGTGTGGTATGGGCATTGGGACTTCCAGCCAAAGCCGCACCTATGACTGCAGGAGAGATAATCGCCCGAACAGTCACGGACATTTTGAATGAAAGGGGAACAAAGAATGTCACTTGACGGCATACGAATAGGCTTTTGCATGACCGGCTCCTTCTGCACCTTTGAAAAGGCATTTGCCGCCGCAGAACGGCTTGTGCAGCAGGGCGCAAAGCTTGTGCCAATAATGTCTTTCAACGCCGCATCTATATCTACACGTTTTGGCACAGCGGAAGAAAACATCAAACGCCTTGAAACCATAGCAGGTCGCAAGGTCATACGCACCATAGAAGAAGCCGAGCCGATCGGACCGAAAAAGATGTGTGATATCATGGTAGTAGCACCCTGCACCTCAAACACGGCAGCAAAGCTTGCTCTTGGCTTGACGGACACTCCAGCCACCATGGCGGTAAAAAGTCACCTGAGAAATGCTCGTCCCGTGGTCATCGCCATATCGACAAATGACGCACTGGCAGGGTGTGCTAAAAACATAGGTTATCTGCAAAATCTGAGAAACTACTATTTCGTACCATATGCGCAAGACAACTGCGAAAAGAAGCCAAACTCCATAGTGGCTGAATTTGAACTCATACCCGAAACTATTCAGTCGGCTCTTGAAGGGATACAGCTTCAGCCTATCATAAGGGTAAAATAACGCAAAGCTCTCCGAAACGCTCGGGGAGCTTTTTTTGCATTCACACATCTCTGATAACCGCACCCCTACAGATATTCGGGCAAGTCCTGCCGCCGCAAAATCGCTTCGCTCGGTGCTTGGGGGCAGCTTTGCTCATTCCTAATTCCTAATTCCTCACTCCTCACTCCTCACTTCTTCCTCCCCTTGTGCAATCTGCTTTATAACAAGTCTAAACTTTGTTCACATTCACGAAAGAAAATTTTCTTTCCACCCTTGCTATTTATGTGAAAATAGTATATAATTATCTTATGCGGTTGATATATTTTGTGTAAATGATACATATAATTATACTGCATATCACATTAAGCCGTCCAACGGCATAGATTGGAGCGATCAACTTGAAAAAATACGACAGCACAAAAATAAAAAATATTGCTATTGCAGGTCAGGCTGGTTCTGGAAAGACCTCTCTGACTGAGGCACTGCTATATAAAAGCGGAGCTACTGACAGGCTCGGCAAGATAACTGACGGAAACACTGTTTCTGATTATACCCCTGATGAGATAAAGAGAAAATGTTCTGTTTACACATCTCTTTCTTCTTTGGAAACTGGCGAGTTCAAGGTAAATCTTCTTGATACTCCCGGTATGTTCGATTATGAGGGCGAAGCTGTTGAGGGCATTGCCGCAAGCGGTTGCGTACTCATCACTGTATCAGGTAAATCAGGCGTTCGTGTAGGTACTCACAAGGCTTATGACCTTGCAAAGGAAATGGGCAAGCCTACAATGTTCGTTGTAACAAAGCTTGATGACGATAACGCAAACTTCAATAACGTCCTTACTCAGCTCAAAGCAGAGTTCGGACCTACAGTTTGCCCTGTTGTTGTGCCTGTTATCGCAGACAGAAAGATAGTTTCTTATGTAAATCTCATTGAGATGAAAGCATATAAGTATGAAGACGGCAAGGCAGTTGAAACCGATATGCCTACAGCTGAGGTATCAGAGAAAATGGGTTATCGTATCGACGGACTTATCGAAGCCGTGTCCGAAGCCGTTGCAGAAACTGACGAGGCGCTTTTTGAAAAGTTCTTCTCAGGCGAAGCATTCACACAGAAAGAGCTTACCGACGGAATACATAGCGGCATGAACTCAGGCATTATAACTCCTGTTACCTGCGTTTCTTCCACAGACCTCTCAGGCGTTGATATGCTCCTTAAGGAGATAGACCTGCTGCTCCCTCCTCCGTCAGAAAAGGACGCTATGATAGGCGAAACAGCAGACGGCGAAGCTGTTGAGGTCGCTTGCGTTGAAAGCGACCCTATGAGCGCATTTGTATTCAAGACAGTTGCTGACCCATTTGTTGGCAAGATGTCATACATAAAGGTATTTTCAGGAAAGCTTATACCTAACAAGGAGGTTGTGAACGCTACCACAGGAAGCACCGAAAAGGTCGGAAAGCTTGTTACGCTTCAGGGCAAAAAGCAGATAGACGTTGCCGAAGCAGGCTGTGGAGATATCGTTGTTGCAATGAAGATGAACGTGAACACCAACGATACTATCTGTGACTCCACGAGAGTTGTTAAGTTTGCACCTATGACCTTCCCTAAGCCATGCTACAAAATGGCAGTAAGAGCTAAAAAGCAGGGCGATGAAAGCAAGATATCCGCCGCAATGACAAGACTTATGGAAGAAGATCTTACTATAGATTACAAGCTCGACCCGTCAACAAACGAAATGATACTCAGCACCTTGGGCGGACTTCACCTTGATTCTGTTGTGGGCAGACTTGCAGGAACATTCGGCGTTGAAGTAGAAACTTCTGTGCCTAAGATCTCCTATCGTGAAACTATCAGAAAGAAAGTCAAGGTGCAGGGCAGACATAAGAAGCAGTCAGGCGGTCACGGTCAGTATGGTGACGTTTGGATAGAATTTGAGCCATGCGTATCTGACGACCTTGTATTTGAAGAAAAGGTGTTTGGCGGAGCAGTTCCGAAGAACTTCTTCCCAGCCGTAGAAAAGGGCTTGCAGGAAAGCGTAAAGAAAGGTGTTCTCGCAGGTTTCCCTGTAGTAGGTCTGAAAGCTATCCTTGTGGACGGCTCATATCACCCTGTTGACAGCTCAGAAATGGCATTCAAAATGGCAGCTTCTATCGCATACAAAGAGGGTATGCGTCAGGCAGAGCCTGTTCTCCTCGAACCGATCGGCTCTTTGAGCGTTTTCGTACCTGACGATAACACTGGCGACATGATGGGCGAGCTTAATAAGAGAAGAGGCAGAGTTCTTGGCATGAATCCTGCGGAAAAGAAGGGCATGACAGAGATAGTTGCGGAAGTTCCAATGGCTGAAATGGCAGACTTCACACTGCTTCTGAGACAAATGACACAGGGTCAGGGCGTGTTTACCTTTGAAAAAGCACGTTACGAGCCCCTTCCTGCAAATCTTGTTGCAGATGTTATCGCCAAGAACGCAGTGGCTGACTGATTTTTGGGATAGAATATAGAATTAATAAGGGATAATTATAGAATTGTGATAAAGGACAGTACGGGAATGTTTCAAAGCGTTCCCGTACTTTTTTGCACAAAAAACAGACGGCATAAAAACCGTCTGTAATTATCATATGTATTTGGATACACCATAGTAGGGGCGAACAGTGTTCGCCCGTTTCCTGTCAGCTTTTATGTGACGCACATATCACCCATTCCAATATTTTCTGTCAAGGCTTCGATACTGAACAGCCATTGCGATATGCTTTTTGTCTATGACCTTTGCACCGTCCATATCCGCAACAGTTCGGGCGACTTTAAGTATGCGGTCATAGGCTCTTGCTGAAAGCCCCAGCCTGTCAAAAACGTTCTCCAAAAGCTTTGAAGCCTCATTTGTCACAGGGCAGACCTCGTGAAGAATATCAGAGGTTATTCGTGCATTGCAGGTTATGCTAGTGCCTTTGAAACGCTCGTTTTGTATGTCACGGGCTTTTTGAACACGCTCTCTTATGGACGCTGAGGACTCCTCTTTGGCGGTGGAAGAAAGATCTGCAAACTCAACAGGTGCGACTTCTAAATGAATGTCGAAACGGTCGAGCAGTGGTCCGCTGACTTTGGAAAGATAACCTGACACCTGTTTTGGCGAGCATATGCACTTTCTTGTAGGGTGACCAAAATATCCGCATGGACAAGGATTCATTGCAGCGATAAGCATGAACGAACATGGGTATGTTATCGACCCTGACACTCTGGATATGGTCACCTGCCTGTCCTCTAAAGGCTGACGTAAGATCTCAAGGGCAGGGCGTGAAAACTCTGCAAGCTCGTCAAGAAAAAGCAAGCCGTTATGTGCAAGGGATATCTCACCGGGCTTTGGCACAGAGCCTCCGCCTGAAAGTCCTGTCGGTGAAACTGTATGATGCGGTGAACGGAAAGGTCTGATGGTGATAAGAGGACTGTTGCTGTCCAAAAGTCCTGCCACAGAATGGATATTTGTGGTTTCTATGGACTCCTCAAAGGTCATGGCAGGAAGTATCGACGGCATACGTTTTGCAAGCATTGATTTTCCTGAGCCAGGCGAACCTATCATAAGAACGTTGTGACCGCCTGCCGCTGCGACCTCCAATGCTTTTTTTGCCGCTGATTGTCCTTTTACGTCGGCAAAATCAAGACTTCCAAAATAGCTTTCAGCGGTGGGCTTATAATGTGCCGCAGGAACTATTGCCGCCTTTTTCTCAAAGTGAAAAACAAGCTCCCGCAAAGACCTTACGCCATAGGCTTTTATACCCTCCACAACGGAAGCTTCACGAACATTGTCGGCAGGAACATATATCTCAGAAAGTCCCATTTTCTGCGCCATTATGGTCATAGGCAAAACGCCCTGAACAGGTCTTACTTCTCCGCTGAGAGAAAGCTCACCGATAAAAGCGGAGGTGGAAAGCATACTGTCATCAACAAGGTCAGCCATTCGCAAGAGTGCAACTGCCACGGCTAAGTCATAGACCGAGCCTGTTTTTCTCACATCGGCAGGTGCAAGATTTATGATTATTTTTCTCAGAGGCAATGTTATCTCGCTTGAACGCAGTGCAGAACGCACACGTTCACGGCTTTCCTTTACAGATGCGTCTGCAAGCCCCACGATATCGAAAGAGGGCAGACCCTTTGAAGCTTCTATCTCCACCTTGACCGCAAAGGCGTTAAGCCCCAGCAGACCTACACTGTTTACTACAGCAAACACGTTGACTTCTCTCCCTTACAGCTTAATCTGAACACATTTCAGAGCTTATGATATCGAGCAGAAAATCTGCAATATCATTATACACTTCACGGCGGTTGGTTTCGTTCACAAGCTCGTGACGTGCATTTTCGTATATCTTCATCTCAACGTCACAGCCGTTGAGGGACAGCCTGTTGAACACGCTTAGTACGCCTTTTCCGTAGTTTCCCACAGGGTCGGCACTGCCTGCTATAAGATAGGTAGGCAAAGTTTTCGGATAGGTGGAGAACCACTTTTCGTTTGAAACATACCACAAAAGCTTTGCAAGATTTTCAAAGCCGTTTAGGGTGAAAATAAAGTTGCATTTAGGGTCTTTTTCGTAGGTGGAAACTATTTCAGGGTCACGGGATATCCAATCATATTCGCTGACCTTATCGGTAATTTTTCTTGTATAAGCACCGAAAGCAAGCTTATTTACAGCGTTGCTCCTATATTTATCACCATGGAGTATTTTGAGGCTGTCAACAAGGGTGAGCAAAGCAGGGATACCCTCCATGCCGCCGCTTGTTCCACAGAAGATAGCCGCTGTGAGGTTTCTGCCATGCTTGGTGACAAAAGCTCTTGCAAGGAAGCTTCCCATGCTGTGGCCGAGAAGAAAATACGGCTTGTCAGGGTAGTTATGTTTCATCATTTTTGTAAGAGTATACATATCCTCGACAGCGTTTTCCCAGCCATGTTCTGGGGAGAAGTAGCCAAGCTCGGAATTATCGTTCACACTGTCGCCATGACCGAGGTGGTCGTTTCCGCATACTGCGAAGCCCAAGCCTGTGAGGAACTCAGCGAGGTCGTCATAACGTCTGAAATATTCGCACATACCGTGGGATATTTGAACGACACCTCTTACTGTGTCGATAGGGAAACGAACGTAATACGCGATCTTATGAAGTCCGTCAGAGGACAGATAGTAGCTTTTGAAATGAGTACAATTCATAGAAATTTACCTCCTTGGGGTTAGGATTTCGTACAATTTTACTTATCAATAGTATAGCACTTTTTGGGGGAATAATCAAGGGGAAGTTTTTTTGAGTGAGGAGCGGAGTTTAAGTGAGGAGTTAGGAGTGAGGAATGAGAAATGAGGAATGAGGAATGAGCATAGCAGACCAAAGTAAATTGCAAGCATAAAGTAAAATAAAGCACCGAGCGAAGCGAGAGATAAAGCGCACGCTCAA
>JABLTM010118610.1_pt1 | contig 56330 bp, 34 predicted proteins | sample 7160121 | NCBI WGS metagenome assembly JABLTM01 (sample SAMN14651224, study PRJNA627086) | human gut metagenome | isolation source: feces | host: Homo sapiens
GGTTCGCACAGTGCGAGGTTCTATAAATTCCGTTTTCTTGAGGGTCTGCATAGTGCGAGGTTCTATAAATTCCGTTTTCTTGAGGGTTCGCACAGTGCGAGGTTCTATAAATTCCGCTTTCTTGAGGATTCGCACAGTGCAGAGCCTAAGAAAATCCTTATAGGCTACCCTCCTGTTGGATAGGATGTAACCCCAGTCAGCAGTTCCTTTTTAGTTTATCGGGTGAGCCGTTATCTCATTGAAATTGTGAAATGCAAAATAAAAAAAGGAAGATGCCCTTGTTGAAGCGCATCTTCCTTTTGATTATAGAACGATTCGGTTACGTAATTTCGTAAAACTGGTTGGTTCAGTCGTATGAGCAACCGATTCGTGTAGAATGATTTCTGCGATTAGAAACGGTAGAGCAAACCGAAGTTGAGGTCGTAGCTGCTAACTTCGAAACCAAAACCGTGTTCGCCGTAGGGGCTGTAACCACCGTCAGACTCGCGGTAGCCGAGGAAACCAGCGTGTGCTACGAAGTCGAGGTTCTTAGCAACGGCTACGCTCAAACCGGGAGCTACACCAATACGCCAGCTTACCAATGCATCGTCATCGTATTCTACGTCGAAAGCCTTAGCCTTCATTTTTGTAGCACTGATGCCAAAGCCGAGGTCGAGGAACAAGCGAACGGGACCGAACTTAGCATAACTCCAACGTGCATAAGGATCGATGGCAAAGCTGTTGACTTTGAGCTTATGAAGCGTTTCGCCATCAAATTTACCCGTTCCGTAGTAGTCGTGTGTAAAGCCGATAGAACCACCGATAGCCCACTTGTTAGAAAGCTCGTAACCTACCTGGGGCTTCAAAGAGAAGCTCGTGTGGTTAGCGTCGTTGTTACGCCACAGACCAACTTCGCCGCCTACATAAACCTGTGCGCTTGCAGTCAAAGAAGCAGCACCTACCAAAAGAGACAAGAATAACTTCTTCATTGTGTTTAGAATTTAAATGTGTTTGTGAATATTGTTTGAGTGATTTCAAGTTCCCTAAACGGGATTTCGGGAGCGAAGGTAGAGGTTTTAGAAGGAAATAATCAAGTATTTGGCTGGAAAAGTGTGCCAAATAAGGAAAAAAGGAGATAGAATTGGTCTTTTCGTATACTTGACTCAGCGTTTTAGTTTCTTATCTGTCCTTTATGCCGTTAACATGATGCAGTACTTTTATCCAAATCCATTCACGGCAATGGTCTATGGAAGCGGAGAGTAAAAAGATAGTTAGTATGACTCCAGCGGTAGCTAAAATAAAGATTGGTGTGGAGAGGGAAAGGCTGAGTGTACGGATGGCTTCGAAGTAATCGGAACGAACAAATAGCTGTTGATGGGTGAGGTAAGCCGCGAAACTTCCAGCTGCCAACCAATTGATGACTTTGCTTTGCAGATGGAGACGGCTGAAGTAAAGTATCAGACAGACGGCGTTAAGGATGACAAAGGGACTGGTGTAGGACATAAGGATTAAGGTGGGGTTGGGAAAATGAGCGGGCTTCACGCAGAAGTAGACCCATGCTATACCACCAAGTCCGAAGGTATTGATTAGAAATAGCTGGAGGAAACGTTTGTGGGGGAGGTTGGCTAAACGTGATGCGCCATACAAACGCAGATAACGCCCTAGCAGATAGAGCCCAACAAAGCTAAGGGCGGAATAGCCCTCTGCTAATTCAGTCCCGACAAGAGAAAGGGGGATGGTGACAATATACCAGCCGATGAGGTAACGGCGCAGGGTGCGTTCGTCGCTTTGCGCAATAAAGGCATTGAGTATGGGTGAAAGTAAGTAGAGAAGAAGGTAGGAACTGACAAACCAATAGGAGGTCAGCGACTGAGCAAATTCCTTCAGGCTGTGGCGTTCGCCTTTGAGAAGGTAAATGCCTAAGGTGATGAGTACGCAGTAGAAGAGTACTTGAAATACCAAACGGAGTAGGTTCGTCCACTTTAAGTGGGTGCCAAACCATCCTGTTATCAACACGAATGTATTGACCGCACAGACGGTTGCTTGGGCTGTCAGAATGATGCCCAACCAAGAGAAGGGGGCTGCTTGGACTAAATGACCTTTGGGATAATCGAAAACGCTGTAAGTAGCATGGAGAATGAGTACGAACAACATGGCGAGGATGCGAAGTAGTTCGAAATTGGATTGTCGGGACATGGTGGGGAAGTCGCTTTTGAAAGAAAAAGGATTTAGTAATGAGATGATGTAGAACCAAAAGAGAGTCGATTGATAGGGATGGAGACATAGGTATTCGCTCTCTATCAATCGACTCGTTATAAGCTGATGACAACTGTTGCCTGTAGGGATTATTTCATCTTCCAACCAGTAGCCTGCGAGATGATTTGCGGTATTTGGGTGTTGTCGATTTGACCTTGGAACTTTTCAGCTCCTGCACCAATAGCAAATACAGGAACGTAGCCGTTAGAGTGTCCGTGGCTTTGCCATCCGATGAGGGCACATTCTGCCATAATCTCACGGGCCGTGTCTGCCAGTTTGTTGACTTTGCTGTAGAGTGTTTCCGCTTCTTTTGCAGCACCGGTCACGGTTTGTTCGAATACTTGCTTCAAGCGAGCTTGTTGGGCATCTGTCAGTTGTACTTCTTTGCCAAAACCCCAATTTTCCTGCAAGTCCTTTTCAGCTACCTCCCATGTAAGCTTATTGCCTAATTGAGCATGCAGCTGTTGGAAGTGCTTACCGTAAGCCTCGGTACTCATCTTTTGGTATTGCAATACTTGGGTATGAAGTTCGTACGGGCCCCGTCCTAACACGATGCCACCTGTTTCGTGGTCAGCCGTTACGACAATCAGTGTTTCGTCGGGGTGTTGCTTGTAGAAATCGAAGGCTACTTGAATAGCCTTATCCATATCGATTACTTCGTGGAATACCGTAGCGGCATCGTTGGCATGACAAGCCCAGTCTATTTTACCGCCTTCGACCATGAGGAAGAAGCCTTTTTGACCTCCTTTTTGGTTTAAGAATTTGGTAGCACTTTGTGTGATTTGTGTAAGGGTTAATGCCGTAGGGTCTTTGCGGTCGATGGCGTAAGGAATGGACGCACGGTCTTTTTCCGAATAAGTTTCGGGTTGAAGAAGCAAGGCCTTCTTGTTAGTCGAGAGCTTTTCCAAGTCTTGGTATTGACGTACAAGGGTGTAGCCCGCCTGTTCTGCCTCCTGATAGAGGGAAGGCGAAGTCTGGTTCTTGTCTTGGTAAGGAGAAAGGAAGTCGGAACCTGCGTAGAGGTCGAAGTTGGCACGGATGAGGTCTTGACCGATGGCATAATAGGAGCCGCGTGCTCCCTGATGGGCATAGAAAGAGGCAGGCGTGGCGTGGTCTACACTGACGCTAGTCGTAATGCCTACGGCAGCACCAGCCTGTTGAGCCGCTACAGCAATGCTCGAAACGGAAGTCTGCTGGTCTTTTAATACACCGAGTGCTCCGTTTTTAGTCTTATGGCCAGTAGCCAGGGCCGTACCTGCCGCCGCAGAGTCGGTTACTCCGTTGGTGGCAGAATAAGTGGTGACCAGTGCTGCGTAAGGAAACTGGGTAAAGCAGAGCGGGGTGGTACCGATACGACCTTCGAGTGCTGCTAGATAGGTTTGGGTACCGTTTACTTGGTTGACACCCATTCCGTCACCAATGAAGTAGAATACGTATTTAGCTTGTTGTCCCCAAGCGCTCAGACTGAGTACGCAAGCAATAAGTAGCGAAAAGAATTTAGAGTACATAGAGGAAATGTTTGGGATGTAACGATGGAAGAGAATCGATTTGCTTTTAAATCAAGAAGAGTCGAAAGCGTAGTGTTCCGGCAGAGCGGTCACTGCGTTTTCGACTCTTGAGTATACATCTATAAATAGGGAGCGTGGTGCAGTTGGAGCGTAGAATGGGTAAGCGAAGATACAGCACTAAGAAGCATCTTGCCTAAACCTTGAAACTGCTCAACTGACATTGATGAAAAAGCTTAAGTTAGTGTACGTTGGCTTACTTGCCCCATTCAGCGGGATTCTCACGCCAATTGTGCAAGAGTTCTACGTGTTCTTGCTTGATGTAGCCCGTTTGAAGTGCAACTTCAACGACAGCTTCGTAGTTGGTTAGTGTGGTCAATTCGACTTGGGCATCCGCAAAAGCTTTTTCTGCCACGGGGAAACCATAAGTGTAGCTAGCTACCATGCCAATCACTTCGCAACCGTGTTGGCGAAGGGCTTCAACAGCCTTGAGACTGCTACCGCCCGTAGAGATGAGGTCTTCTACAACAACCACCTTCATACCCTTCTGGAGGTCACCTTCGATGAGGTTGGTCATACCATGATCTTTGGGTTTCGAACGCACGTAGGCAAAGGGAAGACCCAGTGCGTCTGCAACGAGGGCACCTTGGGCAATAGCACCCGTAGCAACACCGGCAATTGCTTCTGCTTCGGGATATTTCTCGGCAATGATGCGGCTCAATTCGAGCTTGACAAAACTGCGCAAAGCGGGGAATGCCAACGTCTTGCGGTTGTCGCAATAGAAGGGAGATTTCCATCCACTAGCCCAGGTAAAGGGAGTTTCGGGTTGGAGCTTAATAGCTTTGACGTTCAGAAGCTTTTCAGCAAAGATTTTTTCTAATGTGCTCATGTCAGAAGTATGTTTGAAATATGAAGGAAAGGAAGACACGAAACTGAATAAACAGCTGACATACGGCTCTTCCTGTCTGTTGACGGCGCAAAGGTAGTATTTTCTTTGAGGCTGTTCCCACCGTTTTGTCAAGTTCTTTTCGCAGGAATATAGATTCTAGGGGATAGCCTTCTTCGATTCTTCGGATAATGAGTTCTGGACATTTCTTTTTGTAAGATGACGAATTTTGCATGACCTTGATTTTCGTATTTTTGCCGCTCCATTCAAACACATCTACTTATGAATAAAGAAAATAGAGGGGAAGTTTTGCACGGCATTCTGCTCATCGTGCTCTTCTCCATGTCCGCATTCTACATTGCGGAGTTTGAGTTTGTCAAGAGCTTATCGTTCAGTCCGCTGATTGTGGGTATTGTCTTGGGTATGCTTTATGCTAACAGCCTGCGCAATAAGTTACCGCAAACGTGGGTGCCTGGTATCAAGTTTTGTGCTAAACAGGTATTGCGTGCGGGTGTTGTGCTTTACGGCTTCAAGTTAACGTTCCAGCAAGTGTTGGAGATTGGACTTCCTGCCATTACGGCTGATATTATTATTGTAGCAGGTACGTTGTTACTGGGTACATTGCTCGGTCGCTTGCTCAAGATGGATCGGCAGACAGCCTTGATGACTTCAACGGGTAGTGCTATCTGTGGGGCTGCTGCCGTTTTGGGTGCAGAACCCGTAGTGAAGTGTGAGGCGCATAAGACAGCCGTAGCTGTCTCAACAGTGGTTATTTTTGGCACCCTTTCCATGTTTCTCTACCCCATCCTTTACCGTGCAGGGCTGTTGAACGGCCTGGGTGATCAAGGTGTTGCCATCTATACGGGTGCTACCTTGCACGAAGTGGCTCACGTGGTAGGAGCTGGTAATGCGATTGATGCCGCAGGAGGTCATGTAGCCGATGCGGCCACGATTACGAAGATGATTCGTGTGATGCTTCTTGCTCCAGTGCTGGTATTGATGAGCTTGTGCTTGGGCAAAATGCAAAAGGCTACTGCTAATGGTGGTACACAGGAGAAGCGCAAAATCACCATTCCTTGGTTTGCCTTTGGTTTCCTTTTGGTAATCGGAATCAATTCCGTGTTGCAAACGGCTAATTTCATTCCGCATGAGGTGTTAACCCCGACCATAGGCTTTATCAACAATCTGGATACTTTCCTCTTGACCATGGCGATGACAGCCTTGGGTACGGAAACGAGTATCGATAAGTTTCGTCAAGCGGGAGCCAAACCTTTTGTTTTGGCTGCTATTCTCTACGTTTGGTTACTGGTTGGCGGTTACGCCATTACCAAGTTTCTTGTGGCATAAGTTTTTATTGAAATAGGATAGAGCGGGCGGTAAGGAGCAATCTGAGCCGCCCGTTTTGATGCTTTCTATTTCTGTTGGTGAGATGGATAGACTCATTAAAAAGCGGGTAGGACTATCGTGTCCTACCCGCTTTGTTGTATTCCCTTTTGGAGGGAAATATGTATGGAACAGAAAATGACTCGATGGTTGTCAAACTATAAAAGTTTGGATTGTCGAATACTTGGTCTGTCCTTCAGTCAATGTTCCTTCGTTCTTACTTTACCAACACTTTTTTGCCGTTGATAATATAGATGCCCGGTTGTGGAATACGATTGAGCTTGCGACCTTGAAGGTCATAGATGCCTTGACGAACGTTGGCCGTGGATGTTTCAACTGTTTCGATACCCGTATTGATTTTCTTGTAGGTAACCGTGATGTCGAGGTTACGGTCAAGTTGGCCTTCGTAGTCTTCATTACCAGTCACGCTCACGAGGTCGTAACCTTCAATCGTCGGAGTAACCAAAGTCCAAGTTGCACCTGCTTTGTCAAGTGTTTCGCTCTGTTGGAGCGTTTGACCCTCCTCGTTGACACAGGTTACTTGAGCCTTGAAGTAGGGTTGTACGAAATATTGGAAAGCCTTAATGGGGTGACCCGGTGCATTCCAACCGACCATTAAGCCGTTTTCGTTACCATCCCAACATTGGTTGTTGCTACCCTTGATGGTCCATGTTTCGCCATCTGCATTGAGTGAGAAGGTGAAGGTATCGCCCGTAGCTGAAGCCTTTGTTTCTTTACCGGCTTGCAGTTGGGGAATGAAAAGAGAATAATATTCATTCTTCACTTGATACTTATTTTCGCCCTTCTCAACGAGTGTCCAAGTAGCCGAAGGATCCATTTTCTGAGTACCAGCTGCGTAACGATTAACCTGCTTGTTGTTGGCCAAAATGCGACGGTAACCCTGGCGTGCATTGTTATTGGCATCCGAGGCATCAAACAGAAGGTAGCTGTTACCAGCCTTGATTTCCTTCACAGCTTCGCCTACCTGCTTAACGCCACTGTATGCTTCCGTACTATAGACTACAGTTATGAGTTCGTCTTTCGTAAGTGTCAGTTTCGTACCGTCAGGAGTTGCGCAACTTTCGAAGGTATAATATTGAACCGTCGGAGTTTGGAAGGTATATTCCTGACCAACAGGAACAGCTACTTTCTCATTTTCGATGAGTGCACCTTTCGTATCCACCTTTTGGATGGTGAGATTGAAGGCCGCACGCTTATAGCTCACTGTATATTCGTTTTCAGCCTTAGCTTCGACTTTTTGGAACGTCATATTCTCGAACGTGGGGCAGAGAGCTTCGGTTAATTCCGTTGTAGTTACGTTGATACCGCGCTTGAAGGTTCCGAGGTTGTTGCCTAAGTCATCTACGCAGTTCAGTGTAGCTACTTTAACTTCCTGTATAGTCCAAGCTGCACCTTGGAGGCGGGGGGCATCATAAGTTGCATTGGCATCTACATTAGAACCCGCATTGACTTTGCCATTAGGCAAGGGGAATACACTCTTTCCGTCTACCAATAGGCGGAACTCTTTGGTAGCTGGTTCGTACTTCAGTGTCAGATCATTGCCAGTGGCATCCATAACGACGGGGCGACCTTCACGACCTACGTAATTGTTTAAACTACTGATGAAACGACCCGTGGCCACATTTTGCAAACGAACAAGTTGTGTACCGTTAGTTTGTGCTTCGCCAGCTACGGTAGCCGTCCATACATTGCCGCTGAAAGCATCCGTAGAGTGAGTGAGGCGAGGGCTCTTGTTGTCATCAGCCAAGGTCGTAGCTTGGTAGCCTTCTACAGCATTGGTGATCACGTAAGTCTTACCCTGAGCAAGCGGAGTGAATGTGATGGGATCCTCGGGTGTTCCAGGAGTATAGTTCTCCATCGGGGCAAATTGCCAGCAACCTCCGTTACCATTAAGCGGATCGTTGTACACATTGACAGCCAGTCCCTGTCCTCCCATTGAGGAGTTCATGTGTTGACCGTTGGCTGCAATGGAGTAATAATGATTGTTGCCAATGTTGCCGTAAGCCTTTTCTCCCAATACGAAATCGTAATGCTTGGTCGTGTTGTCATAGATCCAGCGGCCCGCAGTGCTGGTATTGGTAGGAGTTGCTTTTACCGAACCATTGGGCTGTGCTTTACAAACGAGGGCAAATTTACCCTTGTTTGCGGGATCTTCTTCGAGACTCCACCACTGGGCTTCATAGTTCGTCGCATTAGCTGTAGCCTGTACATTGGTCCAAAGTGTACCTACTTTAGCTCCCTTGTCAGCATATTGCGTCAAAAGGGGAGAGTCGTCAGCAAGCAGTTCGATGCAACGATCCTTGCGGCTTGCGTCTGTACCTCCAGAAATGAGGCGGTAGTAATATTTCTTTTCAGCAGTATTGACGAGGGGCAATTCCTTTTTGGGTTCGCCAGCTTCCTGATCAAGCATGTGGTACTTACAGTAGCGGTAGTTACCATAGTTGAGCAAAACAGTGTCGGCTGTCATACGCTTTTGGAAGTCGGCAAAGTTTCGTTGAGCTTGAGGAGTCCAACCTGCTTCTGCAATCGCAATGAGTCGGGGCAGTGCCAACCATTCGAGGTATTCGCGGTCGCTGACGTGTTCACACCAGAATGTACCTTGCACACCGTAGTCTGTTGCAGCAGGAATCGCTTGATTATACGTTTTGCGAACATCGTCCGAACCATCACCAGCACCGGGAGGGTCGAGCGGTGAATTGCCCTGACGGCGGTTGATGTAATAAGGCCCCCAAGGGGTGTAGATATTCTTTAAGCCCAGCTCTTTGGCCTTTTGTGCCGCAGCTTCTGGGCCAGTCCAACAATATACGAGCGGCTTGGTTGAAGTGACCTGGTTTAAGTTCGCTCCGTTGGCTGAAATAGCTTCATTCCATACAGCGAGTTCGCGTCCCTTGGATTTTACGAAGTCACCGATTTGCTTGATGAAGCGACTTTGAAGCTGACGATAGTTGGTCATCTTTTCTTCACGGTATACCTGTTGGCAAAGGGCATTGCCTTCCCAAGCAGAAGTCGGACATTCGTCACCACCGATATGAATCGTTTGATAGGGGAAGAGTTCAATGAGTTCGCTCAGAATATCCTTGGCAAACTGTACAGCTTCAGGATTAGCGACATTCAGAACATCAGAAGAGATACCGCCGTCAGACCAGATAACGTGTGAACCTTCCGGATAACAGCTGTATTCCGGATAAGCTGCCATGGCGGCAACGAAGTGACCTGGCATGTCTATTTCAGGAATAATTTCGATGTGTTTTTCCTTAGCATAGGCTATAACTTCGCGAATCTGTTCCTGAGTATAGAAATAAGGACCATAGGGGCGGTTAATCCAATACTGGGTGCAGGTTTTCATATCCGTGAATCGGCGGTTAGGTGCAATACTGCCCACAGTTGTCAGTTTCGGATACTTCTTAATCTCTACGCGCCAGCCCTGATCGTCACTCAAGTGCCAGTGGAAGCGGTTCATCTTGTAGTATGCCATCACATCAAGAATTCGTTTAACCTCTTCTACCGTAAAGAAGTGACGTGATACATCAAGCATAAAACCACGGTATTCAAATCGTGGTTCATCGCTGATGGTTACATAAGGCAGCGTATAGGTTGTGATTTTCTCGTCCTTTACACCAGCCATAACATTAGCAGGAAGAATTTTCTTCACAGTTTGTAAGGCATAGTATAATCCGAGGGTATTCTTTGTGCTGATTTTTACGCCATCAGCATTGACCGTAAGGTTGTATGCCCCCTCTTTGGTAAGGACATTGGTAATAGGCAGACCGATTTTAATAAGTGCAGTTTCATCGTTTTCCTTCACTGTGGCATTCAAACCCGTAGAAAGATTTAATTGTTCGGCAAAGCGGGTTACTTCCGCTTTCATCACAGCGTCTAAGCCCGAATGACTGATTACAAAATTAGCAGGAAGTGTCAATGTTCCTGTTGCAGTCGTCATCGTCTTCGGTTTGGGTGTCAAATTGACAAAGGTTTGTGCCACGAGTGTACTAGGTACGAATAACACAAACAACAACAAACTGAGTAATGATTTCTTCATTTGATTAGGTTGATTGTAGGTAGAAATTAGATTTGAGACTGCAAATATAAGCCTTATTGCAGAGAATGATAACTTCATTTGTAAATCAATCTCACAATCCTTAGTAAGATTGTGGGTTAGGAGATAGAAAATAAAAAAATCCGAAAGCATCAGTTAGATACTTTCGGATGTATATTGTGCTCGAAGCGAGACTCGAACTCGCACGGACATTACTGCCCAAAGGATTTTAAGTCCTTCGTGTCTACCATTCCACCATTCGAGCGACCTAAGAGCGGAAAACGAGACTCGAACTCGCGACCCCAACCTTGGCAAGGTTGTGCTCTACCAACTGAGCTATTTCCGCAAAACAAGTGAAGAGGAGGAGACTCGAACTCCCACGTCGCAATTGACACTACCCCCTCAAAGTAGCGCGTCTACCAATTCCGCCACCTCTCCAATGTTGTATGTAATATTTTCGCTCGAAACAGTCGGGGGTTGACTTTGCTTCGATTCTGAGCGGAAAACGAGACTCGAACTCGCGACCCCAACCTTGGCAAGGTTGTGCTCTACCAACTGAGCTATTTCCGCGTTGATTTGCCTTTATCGGCTTAGCGGGTGCAAAGATAGAGAGTCGTGTTGAATCAACCAAATATTTCGTTGAAAAAATATACGGAAAGCTTGATTTAATTTGATAAGAGTGATAAATGAAAAGTCTAGCTGTTGATAACAGGCGTTATTAGCAGCTAGACTTTGGTTTTGTGTTATGCTGATTTATTCCTCGTAATGTTCGAAGAGGAAGTCATTGTATGGATACTTTTGTACGTGAAGTTGTTTGATTCGCGTATAGAAGAGTTCCTTGAGGTTGTCGATATTCTCTTTTTCACGAGCTGAGATAAAGATACAGTCGTCGCCCAGTTTCGCCATCCAGGTACGTTGGAGTTCTTCGAAAGATACATTTTCCTTCGTGGCGGGTGTCAAGTCGTCAGGGTCCTTTTCGGTCCATGTGTATGCATCCATCTTATTAAAAACCAGGAGCTGGGGCTTTTCAGCGCACCCCAGGTCTTGCAGTGTATGGTTGACTACTTCGATTTGTTCTTCGAAGTCCGGATGCGATACGTCTACGACATGTACGAGTAAGTCGGCTTCGCGTACTTCATCGAGTGTACTCTTAAAGGAATCTACCAAGTCTGTTGGGAGTTTGCGGATAAAGCCGACCGTATCAGCCAACAGGAAGGGAAGGTTATCGATAATGACCTTGCGCACTGTGGTGTCAAGGGTTGCAAAGAGTTTATTCTCTGCAAAGACCTCGGTTTTAGCCAACAAGTTGATAAGAGTAGACTTTCCTACATTGGTATAACCAACCAGTGCCACACGGATGAGTCTGCCACGATTCTTGCGTTGGGTGGTTTTCTGGCGGTCGATGTCGGCCAAGCGTTGTTTCAGTAAGGCCATGCGGTTCAGAATGATACGGCGGTCCATTTCCAGCTGCGTTTCACCTGGTCCGCGTAGACCTACAGAGCCTTTACCGCCACCCGAACCCGAACCACCACCTTGTCGTTCAAGGTGAGTCCACAAACGTTGCAGTCGGGGCAACATGTAGCGGTATTGTGCCAGTTCTACCTGTGTTTTGGCATTGGCCGTCTGGGCACGCATGGCGAAGATATCGAGGATTAAGCTGGTACGATCCAATATTTTGACGCGTAACTCTTTTTCGATATTGCGTAATTGTTTGGCAGATAGTTCATCATCAAAGATAACCATACCTACTTCACGTTCCGCCTCTTCTTCGGCTTCAATGTATTGGCGTATTTCTTCCAGTTTACCTTTTCCAACGTAGGTTACTGATGAAGGACCGTCCATGCGTTGCGTAAAACGTTTAACGGTAGTTGCTCCCGCTGTTTCTGCCAAAAAGGCTAATTCGTCGAGGTACTCCTTCGTCTTGCGTTCATCTTGATTTTTGGTAATCAGTCCGACAAGTACCGCAGTTTCTGTTTTAGCTTCGGATTGTATAAATTCTTTCATGAAGTAAATTCAGAGATAAATTAAGTGTATAAGGAGAAAATGGAAAGCTGGATTCTTACCAAAATCCTGTCAAGTAGAGGAGAGTCCAGTTTCCTTTAAAGTTATTGATGTGATTCCTTCACCGCCCAATCGTCAATCGTTCCTTTCTCAGATGAGAAGTTGACACCGATAAGTCGAACGGGACGTGAGTCTGCTACATAGGGACGGGCATATCCCTTATCTTCTATTTGTTGTAAGGCTTCTGCAGCAGTGCCGTCGAGTTTGAATTCGAAGATGTAGACGTACTTCGGCGTTTCAATGATACAGTCTACTCGACCCTGGCTCTGTTCTTTTTCCGTGTAAACGGTATAGACACTCATGAGGCGGAGCAGGAGGTAGAAAGTATAATGGAAATAGCGTTCGCGTTCGGGCTCATTTTCCTTACGGCGCATGGAGTAGGGGATGCTGGCGAAAAAGGCGGTCAGCATATCGCGGAACCCATCTAGGTCGCTGCGCTTGAGTTTTGAGACTGCTTGAATCATCCACGATTGTGGAGAAGATTGGGATTGTAGGTAATTAGTTGCCAAAACATCGAGGAATCCGCCTTTTACTTCGTTGTTGGGAAAATCGAGCAGGAACATGCGGTCTTCCTTATCATATTTCTTGATAGTCAAGTAACCGCTTTGGTAAATCATCGGCAGTGGGCGTTCAGCGTCTGCACGATAATTGATAAACTCGCTAGGAAGATAATATTTACCTGCTAATTCATCAATGCCTTTCTTGAAATGATTGAGTAGACGAACTAAATAGGTAGGTGTGCCAGAGGTAAACCAATAATCTCCGATGTCACGAAGTCGGAAAGCATTCAGCAGGCTGAAGGGATTATATAAATCAGTCAGATTTTTACTGAAGTGATACCCATCATACTGGTGTTTTAATCGGGCGCGATAGGCAGCAGGAGTACAGTCTTCTTCTTGTGCCAATTCTTGAATGGTTTGGGAGAAATACTGGTCAAGCTCTTCCTCCGTTATCCCACAAATCGTCTCGTACGCCTCACTCATACTAATGTCCAGAGGTTGGTTGAAACCACTGAATACCGTAATTTGTGAGAATTTGGTCACTCCCGTAAGGAAGACGAAGCGCAGGTAGTCGTCCGAGAGCTTGAACACCGAATAGAATGCCTTCAATGTTTCGCGGTTGCGTGCCAAAAGTTCGTCGTCCACTTCCATCACGTCGAGCAACGGCTTGTCGTATTCATCAATCAGCACAACAGCTCCTTGTCCCGTTTGTTCCTTGGCAGTGCGGAAAAGACGTTCACAACGAATACCAAAACGGTAGTCATCACTTTCAGACTCAATGCCAAAGCGTGCCTCCCATGAGGCAATGCGTGCATTGAGTTCTCGTTGCAGAACTTCTGGATCATTGAAATTGATGCCGTTAAAGTCCAGACGGAATACCGCGTGTTGTTTCCACTCCTTTTCCAGTTTCTCAATCTTAAGCCCCTTGAACAATTCCTTCCTTCCAAGGAAGTAACTTTCCAGTGTGGAGAGCAAAAGGCTCTTGCCGAAACGACGCGGACGACTGAGGAAATAAATTTTTCCTTCCTTGGCAAGGGAGTAGACTAGGTCAGTCTTATCCACATAAACATAATCAGACTGTATGATGTCAGAAAACGACTGGATGCCTACAGGGTATTTCATGATGTGGAGGTTTTGAGTGGTTCATTGTTCCTGCGATTTCTTTTCCGTTCCATGCAAGCCCGCTTTTCTGAGCTTTATGGCTTAGTCGAAATCGTTGCAAAGGTAATGATTTTTCAGCAAGTGTCTCGGTGGCTCCCATTCCCTCATCCAGCTCTTCGGCGGGTTAAAATGTAAAGAACTACGGGAACGCCCATCAGTGGGGTGATGGCGGCTAGCGGAAGTACCCCGCGTTCACCGGGTAAGTGAGTGAGCAAGAGAGAAAGTAAGGCGATGTCTGCGCCCCACAATAATGTTGCAGGAATGAGTTTGCGGTGATCCGCAGTGTGAAGTAAAAGGCGGGCAATGTGAGGAACTGCCAGTCCGATAAACGAAATCGGACCGCAAAAAGCCGTGACGGTGGCTGTCAGCAGTCCCGTCAGGCCGAGCAGCCCTGTACGTACGGTTTCTACACGTACCCCCAGGTTGTAAGCATATTCCGAACCTAATAAAAGGGCGTTGAGCGGGCGTGCCAACATCCATATCAATAGGGAAGGAAGCAGAATAAAGGCAGAGAAGATGCTCATTCGGGATAGAGGAACTCCCGAGAAATCACCCAATCCCCATATAATATAGGAGCGTACTCCGTCGGCGGTGGCATAAAAGCTAAGCAGGGAGATAACTGCTGAAAGGGCAAAGCTGAGCATGACCCCTGTGACGAGTAAGGCAAGATTGCCTTTGAGCAAACGGCTGAAAGTTAGTAACAGCATAATGACTCCGCAAGCTCCCAGAAAAGAAGCGACAATCGTGAGTAGGGTTCCCGAAAGCGTAAAGCTCCCGACACTTCCCCAACCGCCCAATGCCAGCATAGCCAAAGCAGCTCCCAGTGAGGCACCGCTGTGGATACCAAGCAACGAGGGGTCTGCCAAAGGGTTGGTAAAGAGGGTTTGCATGATGAGGCCGCTGACGGCCAGTGCGCAGCCCGCTAAGGCGGCGGTCAAAGCTTGGGGAAGACGTGACTCCCATACGATGTAAAGGGCTGTTTCATTGGCTTCTTCCGAGCGTAGCAAAGCTTCTGTTAAGTCAGAGTAGGAAAGATTGACACTACCTGTCAGTAAGGTGAGTGGGAAGAGCAGAAAGAGGAATAGGAGCGGATACTTCATGAGATCCTGGCAAATGAATAAGAATGAGAATGGAATAATTGAGGCTGAATGGTTTTATTCCTTCATCTTGACATAATACTTATTTCCTTTCTCCGTCTTCAACTCTGGATGAAAAATCTCCATCAAGTTTTGAAGTAAGCGTTCGGGATGAAAGGGAATTTCTTCATAGAAGGGAGTCTGTAATGTATTGCATACCCAAATGTGTCGCTGTTTCCAAGCACCGAAATGAGTGTAAGGCGGGTAGTCTGCAGCAAGCGACGCATAAGTCAGCGTGCGAGGGGTTCCCTGTTTGACTAGCCAAATAGCTGCATGTTGTGCCTTTGCCATCACACTTTCCGTGTGTAAGGGAATGCTTCCGCTTTCTGTTCGGTCCGCCCAAAGATAGTCACCGCCTGCATCCGTGATAAAACGTCCCATGGTGCTGTTCCCTCCCGGTTGGTACCAGGTAGCTCCATAGCGTAAATCACAGAATACGGTTGGACGGGGTGTTTGGGCATGAGCCGCTTGTTGGCGGAGTTTTTCGTAAGTTGCAACAGTGGCCTGGAAGAGTGAATCAGCCTTTTCGCCCAGCCCAACCAGTCGACCATAGAACCGCATCCATTCGGCACGTCCAAGCGGAGAGGTTTCCATGTAGTCTGCACAGATAATCAGGGGAATATTTAGTTGTTCCAAACCGCCGAATCCCGCATTTTCAAAAGGTGAAACAAAGATAGCATCAGCTTGAAGCGTACGGATGAGTTCCGTATTGGGACGCATGCTAGAACCGATATTCTTTGTCCCTGTTCGGAGCAAAGCCTTGACTTGCGGACTGACAATGTAGTCCGTATCAGCTAATCCTTTGATGCTAGCCCCTGCACCAAGTTCCGTCAGCAAGGCGGCATGAATTGCCGAAGTGAGTACAACCTTTTGTAGAGGCGTGCGGATCAGCTTGCCTTGAGGAAGGTGCGTAGGCACGGGGCGTTGGCGATCGATTAATAGATAAGTGGCGGCAATGCGTTCGGGCTGCCAGGCATCCTGTAAAGTGACCTGTGTGAAGCTGTCGCATTCCGTAATATGGAGTAGAGAGGCATACGCCTTGGAATCTTGGTGAGGCGTAATTGGGTGGGGGTGCTTCGTGCAGGCAGTGAATAGGTAAAAACCGAAGTAGAGGAGAAAATAGAAGATAAGGCGCATGGGCAGGAAGTGAAAAATCCGGTTTGCTATACCGTTATACTCTTGTCTCGTAGGGTGGGCAAGCTGTCTACCCTGTATAGAAAGAGGAACAAGTATGGCAAACCGGAGTTTGGGGGTGTTAGAGTGTAATTTCGCCGGCGATGTCTTCATTCATTAGGCGAATCACGTCTTCATTTTTATCATGATGAGCCAAAAGGTACATCAATTTAGTGATGACTGCTTCCATCGTTGAATCATATCCATTGATTACGCCCGCTTGTAACAGGTGTAAGCCTGTGCCGTATCGGTGCATTTCCACTGTACCTTGCGAACATTGGGTGATGTTAACTACAATGACACCACGGTTGACAAGTTGGCGGATGCGCTCCATAAACCAAGGTCGTTGCGGGGCATTGCCCGCTCCAAACGTTTTGAGGATAACAGCTCGGATGCCCGCTACATTAAGACATGTATCGACCACCTCTTTGCGGATGCCAGGGAATATGGTGAGAATCATCACGCTGTTTTCCACCAGGAAATGCGGTTTAAATGGCTGGGCGGGGTCGGGACGGCGGATGAGGTGCTGGTCGTATTTGATGTGAATACCAGCGTGTGCGAGCGGAGGAAAGTTGAAAGAGCGGAATGCATTAAAGCCCTCCGCATTAATCTTCGTCGTGCGGTTACCGCGTAACAGTTGACTTTCGAAGAAGATGCAGACTTCCGGTACCATGGGTTTGCCTTCCTTGTCTACAGCGGCAGCAATTTCGATACTTGTTAGCAGGTTTTCCTTGCCGTCTGTACGAAGTTTACCGATAGGTAATTGCGAGCCAGTAATAATGACAGGCTTACCCAGATTTTCGAGCATAAAGCTCAGTGCTGAGGCAGTATAGGCCATCGTATCCGTGCCATGAAGCAACACGAATCCGTCGTAGTGGTCGTAGTGATCAGCAATGATATGCGCGATTTTTACCCAATACCTCGGTTCCATGTCACTCGAATCGATAGGCGGGTTGAACGTGAGCGCGTCTATCTGTAGATTGAATCGTTTCAGCTCAGGCACGTAATGTCTGAACTGTTCGAAATCAAAATTTTCAAGCGCGCCCGTCTCCGGGTTCTCAATCATGCCGATGGTACCACCAGTGTAAATGAGAAGAATATGTGGAACTTGGTGTTTCTCCATGTGGCAAAAGTACGAAAAAATTACAGAGTGTTATTTCCTCTTGCAGAAAAAACAATTTGTATGCAGTATATACTTTCTTTTTGTTAGACAGATGGAGAGAATAGAGATTTCAATGCCTGGATTTCTTCTTTACTTAAGTGGGCATAACTATTAGATGAGTATGCTGCTGATGATTTATATTGGTGAAGGGGTGTATTAGGCAGCTCGGAAGGTTTCTTTTTCTGTGAGAATGGCTCTTCTGCTTGCTCAAATAGTGTGTCCTCACAGTGAAGAGTGTTTTTCTGAGTACTCCGAATGTATAGTTCATGTATGAAAGACTCTCTCATGCTTGCTCAAATAGTGTGTCCTCACAGTGAAGAGTGTTTTTCTGAGCACTCCGAATGTATAGTTCATGTATGAAAGACTCTCTCATGATTGCTTGAATAATACCTAACACTAATCCCTGAGCCTTGAAGGGTGCTTGTCAAGTATGTTCTCACAGAGAAAGGAGCTTTGTAAGTACTCATATAGTGGCTCTTCATAGGTTATCTTCTTTGCTGCTTGCTCATTAAGTATATCTTCGCAGGTCTTGCTTCTTGTACACTACTCATAAAATGACGTTTCACTGGTCAGACAGCTTTGAAGAGCAGACGTATGCATGTTCTTCACAGCTTTGACAATTTTGTTTTCATGTTTAAGTCATTCTGTTTTACGGAATAAATATATAATTTTGCTCGGTGAAAACTATTTTCCTATGATTGCATTATTATAGGGTATAAATATCTTCTTTATGTTTTTTGAAATTAACAGTATTAGTAAGCCGGCACTTCCTAATGATTTGCACGATGAGTTTATGAAGGAATGTGCTGAAATCATCTCAGCAATTGATGTGTTGGAGAATGAAAAGTTTCGTGCGGTGAAAGAAAAATTTCTTTCAGCTTTTGCCGAAGAGGAAAAATGGTTCAAACAATCTACTTCAGATCCTGCTCTTGAGAAACTGCGCAAGTTGTCAAAGGAACGATTGCGTGTTTATTCGGGAATGAGATTCGCATTGAAAGGCATCTTGATGGCAAATTTAGCCGATGCTCATAGTGTGGAAATCCTCTTGAAGTATTTTAAGGTATACCAGAGGAATATGAAGACCAGCGTCGAAGGGTTGACTTCTATCATTCGTAATTTGCTCACGAGTTTTTCGCAAGCGGAGGAGCAACAGGCGCTGATTGATACGCAGACCATGCCCTATTATAATCGGCTTTTGGAGCTCAATGAACAAGTGAGTGAACAGAAAATGAGGTGTCGACAGGTTGCTAGCCAATATGTAACGGCTGCTCTGAGAAAGGCCAGAAAGAACATGGATGAAGTTTATGACGAGACGGTGAAAGCAGTTGAAGGACTTGCTAATTTATTTGGTGGTTCGTTTGAGAGAGTGATTGCACTGTGGAATACTTCTATTAAGAAGTACAAGGAAACGCTGAAAGCGAGAAGGGCTGCGCGCCAAGCTGCAAAGAAGAAAGGAGAATCGAATGCCCATGCTTCTACTGATATAGCTCCCAAAGCCAATGCGCTTGCTTTTCAAATGCAGCACGGGGATTGGGCAACAGAAGTGAATGCGGATGATGGTGCGGGGGGATTAGTGACGGAAGCCAACCTCGAGAAAGTTACGGTGTGAAGATCGTTCACCGTACCAAAAGTAGAAGAGAGATTCGAAAAAGGGGAGTTGCAAAATCGTAATGCCACTCAATGAGAAAGTCCCGACATTAAGAGAAGGAGATACTTCTAGTTCAGCAATGAAGCATGGAAGTATCTCTTGATTCTTTTGTTTCAAACTTCAGGTGTTTCAAACTGATGCCAAGGGAAAGCTAGGTAATGGATGTCATCTCCCAATAGGAATCAGCCAGGTATATGCTAATTTTACTGAGCAGAAATAGTGTTTATTTTGTAATCTAAAGCCCTTTGTTTTTTGGAAATATGTACTTAACGAATCCTCTATTGAGCCAAAAAACGTAATCTCTGGTTTTATTTCTATCAACTGCTATACTTTTGTAATGCCTTTAAGTGACAAGGCAACCTTAAGTTCTAAGTTGCAAAGTGTTAGTTGCTTCTTGAAAAACCGCATAATCTACGATTTTATCTCGCAAAAGCACCAAGCACTGCCGCTTGCCGCAAAGAATTTCTATTCTTATCTAATCTTAATCATTTCTATCTACTCAATCTTTTATCACAATGCGAAAAATTGTGTTGACGCTCTCGTGCCTGTGTTTGGGAGCGTTGTCGGCTTTTGCCGATCTGCCGTTTCGTAACCACCGTTACGACGGCTTCAAAGTGCTGAAGGTTACACCCGAACATACGGTTTTCGTGGGTAACAGTATTACCAACATGCACGAATGGTGGGAAGCCTTTGGCAATGCCAAAATTATCAACCGTGGTGTTTCGGGAGCCGTCAGTGACGAAATGCTGGCGAACCTGGAAGGCGTAGTGGCGGGACGACCGAAGCAAATCTTCTTTATGATTGGCACGAACGATTTGGGAACAGCCGGTATCAACAATGCTGCCCACGTGGCACGCAATGTGCGCGCTACCTTGAAGCGTTGTCAGGCCGAAACCCCTGAAACGAAACTTTACGTGCAGAGCATTCTACCCAGCCGTCGCCGCGATCTGGCTTTACAGCAGGAAACCAATGACAGCTTGAAGAAGATTTGTACAGAGATGAACGTAACGTACATTGACCTGTGGAACGACTTAATCAGTGTGTCACAGGCCAACAATAACAGCCATACGCTCGACGGACTTCATTTGACGGCATCGGGTTACCGCATTTGGTGTAACAAAATTGCCCCGTATGTAGGTTCTCAGTGTGTCTATCCTGCTGCGGCTACAGACAATGCTTGTGGCTTGGGCGGTTCGCATGGTATGCGTGCTACCTATTTCAGCATGCTCCCTGTACGCAAAGATGATATCTTGTTGATTGGTGACGGAACGGTTCATGGAGGCGAGTGGCACGAATTGCTACACTCTGACAAGGTAAAGAGTCGTGGTACGGGTTGGGGCTATCCCGGTTCGGATATTGCCACCACGAAGAAGATGCTGAACGGTATCTTTAAGGGACGTGCAGACAATGTAGCCCCCGCACAGGTATACCTCTACATTGGTGCGGCTGAATTGAATAACAACAATAATACCCTTGAGTCGATTGCTACTTCCTATCGAGCACTCGTAGACGAAATTCGTAAATTGGCTCCGAATGCTCCGATCTACGTCCAAGCTATTTTGCCGAAGAGTGATGCCGCTTCGAATACGAATCGCATCGTGCCCTTTAACGCGAAGCTCGAAGCGATGGCTAAGGAAATGAACAACGTAAACTACGTAGACTGCTACACTCCCTTTGTAAAGGACGGCAAAGCTAATCCAGCTTATTTTTCTGGAAACTACCTTTATGGTAAGGGCTATGCCAAACTTTCTCAGGTGTTGGCAAAAACAATGGGAAGTGGCGTAACTTCCACAAGTGACGAAGAAGCGAATGCCAATTACGCGGTTTTTAGCCAACGCACGGCGCTGGGCAATGTCATCACCCGTGCAGAAGGTTTGAAATTGGGTCACGAAGTAGGTGCTTACACTCCCGAGGCTGCGGCAGACTTGTTGAAGGAGATTCCTGAAGCCTATACGTTGCTGGGCAAGAAGGAGGTGACGGAGGCCGAACTGACGGCAAAGGGTAAGGAACTCAACGACTTGATGACGGCTTTGTTGCCGAAGCTCAACTTGCCGAAGGCTTCGACGGCTGACAGCGAAACGTGGTACCAGCTCTATACGCCTCAACGCGATAATCGTTACCTCACCTCCAACGGTGCAGGCAAGGGCTTGACGGGTAACGAGAAGCAGGCTTATGCCCGTATGATGTGGAAGTTTGTCAGCCGTACAGACGGCAAGTTTGACATTATCAATCGTGAAGACGGAAGCTATGTGAATCCCGTTGCGAACTTTAATGCAGCTGTTTCTACATCGGCAACGGCTCCTGCCCAGGGTTGGGAACTCAGCTATAGCAATACGGCGGGTTACTTTATTATCCGTAGTGGCAACGTGCAACTCAACCAGACGCAAAAGAACATGAACTATGCACTCTACAACTGGAGTGCAGGTCAGAATGGATTGGATCGTACCGATGCGGGTTGTCAGTTTGCCATTGTCGACGCACCGGCTGTGGCTCCCGAGCCTCATGCAGATCCGGTAGCCGTACTCGACTCGGTTGTACTCGACGGTACGAAACCTTATGCCATTCCTGCCGACGTGAAGGCTGAAATTTTTAAGCATAAATCGGTAACCGTAGCCATTGACTTTACTCCGAAGGAAGCGCCGGCTCAACCCGCGATGCTTATCGCTTCCGCTAACAGTAAGGGACAGGACTTCTTTGGCGTAGTGACGCGCGAGACCAATAAATATGGTGTGCAATACGTGGGTAACAGTCACAAGGAAGGCTGGTACACACAACATGGTAAGGACCTGACGAAGCGCAGCCAGATTGTGATCACGATGAACAGTGAAACTGAGGCTTATCATTACTACTTCAATGGAAAGGCTGACCGTAGTGTGTCGGGTTTGGGCGAGTATGGTTACCGTACCTTCGGCAATGTACCCAGCGCAGACGGCCTCTACCTGGGTGGTGTGGTTCGTGAAGGCAAGACAAATGAATACCCCTTTAAGGGAACGATTCACTCCGTGCGCGTGTGGAACCGTGTACTCTCAGCTGACGAGGTAGCCGCTCTGACTTATGATAAAGAAGAGCAGAAGCCCGCAGGCACTTACCAGGTAGACCTGAACAATGGTAAGTTCGTACAAGGTAATCAGCAGGGCACTTGGAATCAGGTATGGCAGAGTAATGCCACCAATCCAGCCTTGCAGCTCAATGCGGGACACAACAACATGACGAAGGACGCTCAAGGTAATCTGCTTGCTTACGTAGGTATGTATTCCCCTGAAACCTATACGCTGAGTGTGCCCGTGGGCTACGCTGTGACAGGATTCTCTTTTGATGTGGTCAACCACGAACACAATGAGGCTATCGAAGTAGCTTGTGGTACGACAAAGTTGACTACCAATAATACCGTACAGCATTTTGCTGTGAAGGGCTTGAAGGAACAGACGGCTTCCTTTACTCTTAAGGGGGCTAACAAGGGCTTGAAGCTGACGAAGTTCTATGTAACCGTTGCCAAGGGCGATTATGTTGTAGAGGAACAGTTTGAAGTATTCCCCACGCTCAACAGTGGGGCTATTCCTTACCGCATTCCGGGTATAGCAACAGCCAAGAATGGTGATGTGATTGCCGTAGCTGACTATCGCCATTCACGCCAAGATATTGGCTTTGCCGGTAGTGCTAACGGCCGCATTGACCTTCATGCTCGCGTAAGCCACGACCATGGTAAAACTTGGGACGACATTACGACCATTGTGGAAGGTCAGGGCAAGAATGCCAAAGATCCGTTCTACACGGGTTTTGGCGACCCCTGTATCGTAGCTGACCGTGAAACTAACGATGTACTCGTGTTGAGTTGCTCGGGCGACATTTCTTTCCCCAGCGGTACGCGCGAACATCACCAGGGCATTGCCCGTTTTGTAAGTACTGACTTCGGTAAGACTTGGTCTGCACCGACGAACCTCGCAGAAAGTATCTATTCGCAATTTGACGACTCCAAGCGTGGTCCTATCCGTGCCATGTTTATCGGTTCGGGTAAGATTCACCAGAGCCGCTACACGAAGGCTGGTAGCCATTACCGTCTTTACTGTGCCGTATTGGTGCGTGATGTCAATGCCACGATGTGCAACTATGTACTCTATTCTGACGACTTTGGTGTCAATTGGAAGGTGTTGGGCGGAGCTGATATCGCTCCCATTCCCTCGGGAGCGGACGAACCCAAGGCCGAAGAATTGCCCGATGGTAGTGTAGTCATCAGCAGTCGTTGCAATGGGGGACGCTATTATAATGTGTACAGCTTTACCAATGCAAAGAAAGCTGAGGGTAGCTGGGGCTCGGTAGCCTTCTCGGGTAAGAGCAACAACGGTGTGACAGCGGTTAATAACTCCTGCAACGGGGAAATCTTGATTCTCCCTGTAACACGCCGTGCAGACCAGCAGCCGCTTTACCTCGCTTTACAGTCTCTTCCTTTCGGCAGTGGTCGTGCCAACGTCGGTATTTACTATAAGGAACTCGCTTCGTTCGATGATTTCTGTTCAGCCGATTCATTGGCAGCCAACTGGGATGGCCGTCACCAGGCTTCACGCTTGAGCTCGGCTTACTCTACGATGACACTCCAAGCCGACTCTACGATAGGCTTTGTATATGAAGAAGATACGCATCGTACCAACGGTGGTGGTTATACCATTGTCTATAAAAACTACAGTTTGGAATACCTGACTGACAGCTTGTATAGCGTACGTGTAGAAGAGGACTGTGCTGATTGGTTCAAGGCTTGCGGTGAACGCAAGGTGGAGATAATCAGCGAACAGCAGACGGGCGACTGTGTGGGTATGTTTGACCGCCAGTACCTTTCGTCGCTTGAAGAAGCTGGTGCACAGTGTGTGGCTCATCCTTCAGTAGAGACCTATGAAAAGATTCAGCAGGTGGCAGAAAGTCATCGCATCGCTTTGGAGAACGGAGCTGTTTATATGCTTCAGAATAAGTTGTACCCGACAAAGAATTTAGCCTTGAATGAGGACTTGACCGAATATGTAGGCAAAGAGGGTCAGGATGACTACATGGAATTTGTCTTTGCACAAGACTCTACCGGTAATTGGAAAGTGTATAATGAGAAGCACGACAAGTGGCTGGGCGTAACGGGCAAGACCGAGGAACGTGTGTTGGCTACGGCTGAGGATGAGGCGGCAACGTATGAGGTTGCTTCTTCGGCAACGGGATTTAGCGTGCTGAGTTGTACGAAGCCGGGCAATGGTGGCATTCCCGCTATTCACTTGGCAGGGCATGGTCATGTGGTGCCTTGGACGACAAGTGCCGATGCTTCGATGTGGAAAATCCGCAGAGTCGGTATGAGCACGGATTTGAATTCCGTTTTGGCTCCCGTTCCGGCAGTCCAGCCGACTCGCATCTATGACTTGCAGGGTTGTTTGGTTAAGAAGCCGTTGCGCGGTGGTATCTATATTGTCAATGGACGAAAGAAATTCGTGAAATAAGGACAGACTACTGGTATTTGAAGCCCCGTTTGCTCACTGCGAGCAGACGGGGCTTTTGATTGTGTCGTTCTTTCTTCAGAAAAACTGGTTACCTTTGTCTCCACCAACTCTTTTTGATGATGAACATAACGCTTCTACAAACCGATATTCACTGGCGCAACCTTTCAGCCAATTGTGAGGAGGCTGTGCGCTTGATGACTGAGGCTCCGGACAGTGACCTCTATGTGCTTCCCGAAATGTGGGCAAGCGGTTTTGAAATGCAACCTGACGAGGCTCTGGCAGAAGAGAGCCGGTTGGCCTTGGCGTGGATGTATGAGCAGGCTGTGCTCCGTCAGTGTGCTGTGGCTGGCTCGTTGCCCTGGAGGATAGAAGGGGTGGGTGAGCAGGCCGGACGGGGAGAGGTACATGTGCTGTTACACTCAGCCAATCCTTTAGCTAATCGTGTAGCAGCTTCACTCACTGCAAAAGGAGGAGGAAAGGAGTGGCGCAACCGTTTCTTCTTTGTGATGCCCGACGGACAGTATGCAGCTTATGATAAATGCAACTTATTTGCTTATGGCGGGGAAACGGCGGTGTACACTGCAGGAACTTCTCCAGCCGAAGTGCTGTGGCGTGGGGTGCGCTTCCGTCTTCAGGTATGCTTTGATTTGAGATTTCCAGAGTCTGCACGCAATCAGGTTTCGGCACCCTATGATGTGTTGCTTTACGTAGCCAATTGGCCGACTTCTCGTCGTGTAGCATGGGATGCGTTGCTTCGTGCGCGAGCGATCGAAAATCAATGTTACGTGGTGGGTGTGAATCGTACGGGAAGCGAGGCGGCTTTGTCCTATAACGGCGGATCGGCGGTAGTGGATGCCTATGGCCGTGTCTGGAAGCAATTGGGCGAACTGCCACAAGCGTATAGTTTTAGTCCGGATTTAGAAGAACTGAAAAGGTTTCGGAAGAAGTTCCCCGTGTTGCGTTGAGGGATGATACGAGCAAGGATACCTTCCTGTGGTAGCCAACTTGGTCTCGTTCTGCCAGAACGGAGCCGTTCCTGGCTTTTGTATTCCTTTCATTTGGCATTTCAACCGTCAAGGTGTAACTTTGCCCTACTTTGTGAGGGTCTGTCTATTGGGGCAGGCTTTCATTTTTCTACCAAATCGAATCATCATGGAGTCTCCAAGATCCTTTCAATATCTCCAAGACATCAATAGTCCTGCTGACTTGCGCCGCTTGAAAGTAGAGGACCTGCCTGCCGTATGCGAAGATCTGCGACAGGACATTATCCGTGAATTGGCGGATAATCCCGGACACTTTGCTTCCAGTTTAGGTACGGTGGAACTCACAGTGGCATTACACTATGTCTTTGATACACCCTATGACCGCATTGTGTGGGACGTTGGGCATCAGGCGTATGGTCATAAAATACTGACCGGCCGTCGGGATAATTTTCATACTAACCGTAAGTTGCACGGTATTCGTCCCTTCCCCTCTCCGCTTGAGAGTGAGTACGACACGTTTGCCTGCGGACACGCTTCCAACTCCATTTCAGCTGCACTCGGTATGTCGTTGGCTGCACTGAAAAAGGGAGAATATGACCGGCACGTGGTGGCTGTCATTGGTGATGGTGCCATGAGTGGCGGATTGGCCTTTGAAGGATTGAACAATGTATCGGATACACCGAACAATATGTTGATTATCCTCAATGACAATCATATCAGTATTGATGAGGCTGTGGGCGGTATGAATCAATACCTTTTCCATTTGCACACGAGTAACTGGTATAATCGTTTGCGCTTCTGTGTGGCACGGAAACTGACGGACTGGGGATGGCTGAATGAGTCCAGACGACGCTCAATCCTGCGCTTTAATAATTCGGTTAAGTCTTTGCTGACGAATCAGCAAAATATCTTTGAAGGGCTGAATATCCGCTATTTCGGTCCGACTAATGGACACCACGTTATCGAATTGGTGCGCATACTCCGTGAAATAAAGGATATGAAGGGACCCAAGCTCCTGCACTTGCATACCATCAAGGGTAAGGGGTATAAGCCCGCTGAAAAAGAAGCTACGGTGTGGCATGCTCCGGGAAAGTTTTGTGTAGAAAGCGGTGAAATCATTCGTGAGCAGGTCTCTACTCCACAACCACCGAAGTTTCAGGACGTGTTTGGCGAAACCCTCTTGGAGTTGGCTCGCAGTAATGATCGCATTGTCGGGGTGACACCCGCCATGCCCACAGGTTGCTCCATGAATATCTTGATGAAAGCCATGCCTGATCGGGCTTTCGATGTCGGTATTGCAGAAGGTCATGCGGTTACGTTTTCTGCCGGTATGGCGAAGGAGGGACTCGTTCCTTTCTGTAATATCTATTCCTCTTTTGCCCAACGTGCGTACGACAACTTGATTCACGATGTGGCATTGTTGCGCTTACCCGTTGTCCTTTGCTTGGATCGGGCGGGTTTAGTCGGCCAGGATGGTCCGACTCATCACGGTGCTTTTGATATTCCTTCGTTACGGGCTATTCCCGGTGTTACTATCTGTTCGCCATACGACGAACCAGAACTTCGTCGATTGATGTATACTGCCCAACTTCCTAATCAGGGAACTTTTGTCATTCGTTATCCACGTGGCAAAGGGTCAGTCGTAGACTGGCGTTGTCCGCTGGAGCCTGTGACCGTAGGTACGGCACGGTGTATGAAAGAGGGACGAGACGTGGCAGTCATTACGTTAGGCCCGATCGGTGTACAGGCAGCTGCCGCTATCGAAGAAGCTGAAACACTTCATGACTCGCTAACTATAGCTCATTACGATTTGCGCTTTGTAAAACCCTTGGATGAGGCTTTGCTTCATCAGGTAGGAAAGCAGTTTCGCCAAATTGTGACCGTAGAAGACGGAGCAAGAATGGGCGGAATGGGTAGTGCCGTGATGGAGTGGCTGGAAGATCATGGTTATAGGGTGGAAGTAACCCGTATCGGCTTGCCCGACGAATTTGTAGAGCATGGTACGGTCGAAGAGCTTCAGCGTATAGTGGGACTGGATAAGGAAAGTCTGGTGAAAGCCTTCTGTAAAGCAGCTGGAAAATAGTTTGTGAAGGGGCTATCCATAACAGACTGTTTATCAGTTAGTGTGTTGATAAAATATTCCAATGGATAGTCCAAACTCTTAAACTCTCATTTTTTTCAACGAATCTTAAAGATAGCATCCTCTATATTCCCTTTTATCAAATGAAGATTATCATTGCCGGTGCAGGCGCCGTAGGTACCCACCTAGCCAAACTGTTATCGCGTGAACATCATGACATCACGTTGATGGATGAGTCGCCCGAGAAGTTGGAAGACCTTTCTGCCAACTTTGATATTATGACTTTGCCCCTATCCCCTTCTTCGGTAGCTGCATTAAAGGAGGCAGAAGTAGGTGATGCAGACCTCTTCATTGGTGTGACTCCCGATGAGGCACACAATATGACAGCCTGTATGCTTGCTTCGAAATTGGGAGCCAAAAAAACGGTGGCGCGAGTAGATAATTATGAATATACAACTCCAGAGAACCGGGATTTCTTCCGTACAGTAGGCATAGATTCAATTATCTATCCTGAGATGTTGGCTGGACAAGAAATCCTTCACAATATCAAGCGTAGCTGGATTCGCCAGTGGTGGGAGGTTCAAAATGGTGCACTCATTCTACTGGCTGTCAAAGTAAGACAGAATGCGCGGATTCTCGATCAACCGTTGCGAGTGCTTTGTGGTCCTGAGTCACCCTATCATATCGTAGCGGTCAAGCGTGGGGATGAGACGGTCATTCCGCATGGTGCAGACTGCTTGCGTGCCAACGACATTGTCTACTTTATGACAACGCCCAAGTATATCAACTACATTCGTGACTTGGCGGGTAAGGAAGATTACCCCGATGTGTCGAATGTTTTCATTATGGGGGGGAGTAGCACGGCAGTACACTTGGCCAATGCCATGCCTGATTATATGCATGCCAAGATAATTGAAGCAGACGTAAAGCGTGCTGAGCGTTTGAATGAAGTTATCCACAATCCTCATACCTTGATAATCCATGGTGATGGTCGTGACCTTTCACTCTTAGAGGAGGAAGGTATTCGTAAGACTCAAGCTTTTGCCGCTTTGACAGAAAACTCTGAAACGAATATTTTGGCATGTTTGGCGGCCAAACGTCTGGGAGTAAGAAAGACAGTGGCAATGGTCGAGAATACCGATTACATCAGCATGGCAGAAAGCCTCGAAATCGGTTCGATTATCAATAAGAAAACGTTTGCAGCCAGCCATATTTATCAGATGATGCTAAAGGCGGATATAACCTCGGTAAAAAGTCTGACGGTAGCCAATGCTGATGTGGCTGAGTTTTCAGCTTCTCCGGAAGCCCGGATTATACGCCATCCTATCAAAGACTTAGGTTTGCCCGATTGTGTAACCCTGGGTGGTTTGGTGCGGAACGGTCATGGCCAGCTGATTAACGGTATGACCCAAATTCAAGCGGGTGATACGGTGGTGGCATTCTGTTTGGCTGGTGGCATCAAGAAATTAGAGAAGTTCTTTAAGTAAGTAGATAGCGTTTGCGTAAAGAAATGCGGACTTCCTTACATAGAATTAAAGGTAAGGATGTTGCGTTCTTTGTGATAAGAAGAACTCCATTGTTTTACAAGTACGTATAGATACATGCTCAATCTTCCTATTATATATAAGGTACTCGGTACGTTGCTCTATTTGGAGGCATTGCTCTTTGGTGTTTGTATGAGCCTCGGGGTGTGGTATGGTGAAACGAACTATGCGACCTTTGGCGTTCCCATCGTGATAGCCTTGGCTTTGGGTACTGCCTTGCGTTTCTTTGGACGGCACGCAGAAAATCGAATGGGGCGACGTGATGGCTTTTTAATCGTTTCGCTGACTTGGGTCATTTTTTCCTTTATCGGAATGCTTCCCTTGCTTATTTCGGGGTATCAGCCCCGTGTGGCGGCCGCTTTTTTCGAAATTATGTCGGGGTTTACAACGACAGGAGCCACAGCGTTAACGAATATCGATTCTCTCCCAGCTTCCATTCTTCTTTGGCGCAGTTTAACCCACTGGTTTGGAGGAATGGGTATTGTGTTCTTTACGATTGCAATTCTGCCAAACATCGGTGGGGGTGAAACGAAACTCTTTTCAGCTGAGGCAACTGGACTAAAAATTGGTAAGTTGCACCCACGTATTGGTACAACTGCTCGTTGGATTTGGAGTCTCTATTTATTGTTGACCCTCACATGTATGGGAGCGTACTATTTGGCGGGTATGAGTGTCTTTGACGCAGTGAATCATGGTTTCTCAACGATTGGTACAGGTGGCTTTTCCACGCATCAAGATAGTATTGCTTACTTCCAGTCCAATACGATTGAATGGATTACAGCCATCTTTATGTTTTTAGCTGGTGTGAACTGCACGCTGCTTTATCTGTTGTTTATCAAACGCCGGATGAAAGACGTCATACGTGATGAAGAGCTTCGTTGTTATCTCTTCCTCTTCTTAGGAGCAGTTGCAGGGATTACAGGTATACTCTATTTTGTAGATAATCTTGATTTTTCCACAGCCTTGCGCAGTGCCTTCTTCAATACCGCGTCGTTACAGACAACAACCGGTTTCTCGGATGAGAACTTTATGAATTGGCATCCGACGATTTGGTTGCTTCTTGTCTTTGTCAGTATGGTCGGTGCATGTGCAGGTTCAACAAGCGGTGGCTTGAAGTGCATCCGTGTGTTGATGGTTTGGAAGCTCACTCGTGCTGAATTTCGTCAGTTATTGCATCCCCATGCTGTATTACCAGTTCGCCTCAATCAGAATCCTGTGACTGCACAGATGGGTCGTACAGTATTCGTTTTTTTTGTGGTATATGCCATTTTGATTTTGCTCGGTGCATTTTCCATGGTGGTCATGGGGCTTCCGATGCTCGATGCTTTTGGCCTGGCTATTTCTTCGTTTAGTAATGTCGGTCCTTGTGTCGGTTATGTAATCGGTCCGTTGGGTTCCTGGAATCCGTTGAGTGATGCGGCATTATGGATTAATGCTTTCTTGATGCTTGCGGGCAGATTGGAGATATTCTCCTTGCTTTTGCCTTTTACTCCAGCTTTTTGGCGGGATGAATAAAGGATGAAGTTTATTGCGTAAAGAAAACAGGGCGTGTATTCGTTGCTTGAATATGCTTCCGTTTTCTAACGATAAATAGCGAGTGCTTCGGTTGCCATGTTGGTAACTTTTCCCTACTTTTGCGCTATCAGACAATTTGAAATTCTACAACATACAACTCATTCCATACACATAAACATTATGGCACAAATACCTGAATTCAAGTATGCTCCGATGTTCCAGCACGGCAAGGACGAAACGGAATACTATCTGCTCACCAAAGACTACGTCAGCGTGAGTGAGTTTGAAGGAAAACCTATTCTCAAAGTAGAGGCTGAAGGTTTGACGAAGATGATTAATCAGGCTTTTCGCGATGTCAATTTCCTCCTGCGTCGTGCACATAACGAACAGGTTGCAAAAATTCTGACAGACCCAGAAGCTTCAGACAATGACAAGTATGTAGCATTGACCTTCTTGCGTAATGCAGAAGTTGCAGCGAAAGGACAATTGCCCCTTTGCCAGGATACGGGTACGGCTATTGTACATGGCGAAAAAGGACAGCAGGTTTGGACGGGCTTCTGCGATGAGGAGGCTATCTCAAAGGGCGTTTATAAGACCTATACGGAAGAAAACCTTCGTTATTCACAAAATGCTCCGCTCAGTATGTACGAAGAGGTGAACACGAAGTGTAATCTTCCCGCGCAGATTGATTTGGAAGCTACCGAAGGTATGGAGTATAAATTCCTCTGTGTGACGAAGGGTGGTGGCTCTGCCAATAAGACTTACCTCTATCAGGAAACAAAGGCTATCCTTAATCCGGGTACACTCGTTCCCTTCTTGGTAGAAAAGATGAAGACGCTGGGTACAGCTGCTTGTCCTCCGTATCACATCGCTTTTGTTATCGGTGGTACTTCTGCAGAGAAGAATTTGCTGACCGTTAAGTTGGCTTCTACTCATTATTATGACGATCTTCCCACAACGGGTGACGAAACAGGACGTGCCTTCCGCGATGTTGAACTCGAAAAGCAATTGCTTGAAGAGGCATATAAGATTGGCTTAGGTGCTCAGTTCGGTGGTAAGTATTTTGCCCATGATGTACGCGTAGTTCGTTTGCCTCGTCACGGAGCTAGCTGTCCGGTTGGTCTCGGTGTAAGCTGTTCAGCTGACCGTAACATCAAGTGTAAGATTAACAAGGATGGTATTTGGATTGAAAAGATGGATGATAATCCCGCATCTTTGATTCCTGCTGAGTTGCGTGAAGCAGGCGAAGGCGATGCCGTTCGTATAGACTTGAATTTGCCCATGAGCGAAGTTTGCAAGACGCTTTCTCAATATCCTGTATCTACTCGTGTAAGCTTGACGGGTACAATTATTGTGGCACGCGACATTGCTCACGCTAAGCTTAAGGAGCGTTTGGATAAGGGTGAGGATTTGCCTGATTACATCAAGAATCATCCCGTTCTTTATGCAGGGCCTGCCAAGACTCCGGCTGGTATGCCTTGCGGCTCAATGGGACCGACTACTGCCAACCGTATGGACCCCTATGTAGATCTCTTCCAGAGCAAGGGCGGTTCGATGGTAATGATTGCTAAGGGTAATCGTACGCAAATGGTAACAGATGCTTGTAAGAAGCATGGTGGATTCTATCTCGGTTCGATTGGTGGTCCTGCTGCCATTCTTTCTCAGCAGAGCATCAAGAGTATTGAATGTGTAGAATATCCCGAATTGGGTATGGAAGCTGTGTGGAAAATCCAAGTAGTAGATTTTCCGGCCTTTATCCTCGTAGATGATAAGGGTAATGACTTCTTCCAACAGATTAAGCCTCGTTGCGCTTGCAATTTGTAAGCATAGGTCTAAAAGAGAAGGGGGAGGTTATGAAACCTGCCTCTTCTCTTTTCAATATAAGAGAAATGCAACATTGGTTGCTGTCTTTATTTACCGATTGAATACTATGGTATAGTACTTATTACATGAGTTTATAAAGTGAACAGATGTGTTTGCTGTCTGATAGTATAGCTTCTACATGTAAAATGAAGTTATTTAAAAGGGGCGCAAAGTCCAATATATCATAGAAGGAGATGAGGTCTCAAGAAAATGTTCTAACTTTGTCATCCAAACAATTATTATTCAGAACGAATGAATAACAATGCCTATTATCAAGAACAAGAGGACGAATTGCAGTTCGGACCTCTTCTGAAACTTTGTTACCGCCAGTTTCTTAATAACTGGGGATGGTTTCTCCTTTCTGTTGTTGTCTGTGTTTTAGCAGGTGTAGTTTATTGGCAAAGCCAGCCGCGTATATTCCAACGTCAGTCTGTGATGTTGATAGAGGATGCAGACAATGGAAATAGTATGCGCCGGATGACGCGGAATAGCGGCATGAGTAGTTTAATGGAACTCAATGGTATCAGTGTAGGAGACAATCTACAGAATGAAATTTTTATTCTTTCTTCGAAGCGTCTGATGCTCCGCGTAGTGGATAAACTGAAGTTGGATGTAGATTATACCACCAAGGAAGGTCTGCATCCTATTGCACTCTATGGAAATGAACGTCCCTTTGAAGTGTTGTTCAAAAATCCTTATACCGGAAAGAAGATGCAACAAATCAAAGTGAAGAAGAAGGATGATCAGACGGTTGTACTGACAGAAATGTTAGATAAAAAGGGTAAGGAACAACCGAATGTAACAGCTAAGTTGGGACAGTTTGTTCAGACGCCTTATGGTCCTGTTTGCGTAGTTCGTGGTAAGAGCTTTGCTAAGTGGGATGATGAGGTGATTGCTGTGTCTCGCCTTTCACACAATAATGCTGCTAATCGTTACATGAGGGAGATGAGTGTGGAAGAGTATGACAAGGAAACCTCGCTGATTGTCATTACTTGCCAGGATATGCACGTGAAGCGTGCCGATGATATTCTCAATACGCTTTATGATACGTATAAGAATGACGTGGTGCAAAATAAGAACCGCGTGGCTTATAGTACAGCAAAGTTTATTGATGATCGAATTGCGTTGATTGGTTCTGAATTAAGTCAGGTCGAAAATGATTTGGCTACGTTCAAGAAGCAGAATCAATTGATTGATTTCGAGGAATCTTCTAAATTTATTCTGAATGAGACCAGTGATGCGCGTAAGTTGGCATTGGAGGCTGAGACAGAATTGAATGTTGCTCGTTACTTAAGTGATTATTTGAATAATCATACCAATGATCATGACTTGATTCCGGCATTGAGTTTAGGAGCGAATTCATACAATAGCCAAGTCGCTGATTATAACAAGTTGATGAATCAGCGCAATACAACGGTGCAGAATTCAAGCGACGACCACGCTGTTGTGCGTGAAATGGATCGCCAGTTGGTACAAATGCGTAACAGCATCAAGTCTTCCATTCAGAGCTATATTCAGTCGTTGCAACTTCGTGTACGTGACGCTAAGCAAAACGAACAATTCATAGCAGGTAAGATCACCAACGCTCCTGAGCAGGAAAAGCGTGGATTGGATATCAAACGCCAACAGGCCTTGAAGGAAACGCTTTATACTTACTTGCTCAATAAGCGTGAAGAAGTGGCTTTGAAGCAGGCTATCAACGAAGCTAATGTCCGTTTGGTTGAAGGCCCCATTGGAGGCGATAAGAAAATTAGTCCGAAGGGAAGTATCATCTTGCCGATTGCATTCCTTATTGGTTTGTTTATACCGACACTGATTATTTGGCTTCGTATGACGTTGGATGTGACAGTCCATGGACGAAAGGATGTTGAGGATGCAACCTCGATTCCCATCTTGGGTGAAATTCCTCGTTTGAAGAAGTCTGATAAATCAACCATTATTAGCGAGTATTCATCTGATGCCCCCATCGTAGAAGCATTCCGTATCTTGCGTTTTGGATTAGGCTATATCAAGCATTCTACGCAGGTTATGATGACGACTTCATCTACTCCAGGTCAGGGTAAAAGCTTTGTGGCGCGTAATTTGGCCATCATTCTTGCCATGAGTGGAAAGAAAGTTGTGGTCGTTGATGCCGATATTCGTAAGGGAACTTTGAGTGCTTCTTTTGGTTCACACTTGGGATTGACAACCTATTTGGCTGATGAGCATACTCGGATGGAAGATATCATCTGTCATGATATGGAGGGAACAGGTGTAGATTTTATTTCTGCTGGCCCGATGCCCCCCAATCCTTCCGAGCTCTTGATGTCTAATCGTTTAGATCAGCTTGTAGGGGATTTGCGTAAGCAATATGACCATATTATTCTTGACTGTACCCCGATGTTCTCGGTTGCAGATGCGAGCATTGTTAACCGTTTGACTGACTTGACGCTCTTCATCATCCGTGTAGGTCTGCAGGATCGTGATTTCTTGACCGACTTAGACCGTATGTATAAAGAAGAACGCTTTAAGCACCTTTGTGTGGTACTTAATGATGCGAATGCCAAGTACAATACCTATGGTTATGGCTATGGTTACGGTTATGGCTATGGTTATGGTTATGGTGAAACAAAGCAATCCCGTACGAAGAAAATCTTGAGTCGATTGCGTAAGTAGTTGTTACTTATTTGACATTCACAAAATTCTGAATATACTATATAAAAAGGACTGGCTTCAATCATCTGAGGTCAGTCCTTTTGTTTGGATGCGGCGTAGTAAGTATGATTTTATCGTTTGTACTGCTATAATGATGTCTTTGGCATAAATGTACCAAATGAAACGTGGTTGTGTAAAGCAGTAGCGGATTAGCGATTGAATGAGTTTTTGCTAATTTTGCGCTACACTATCAAGTGCTTGTTGCTTTCCTTAGGAGGGGAAGTACTATTTTGTTCCTATTTCCATCTACGATACTTCCATTTCTTATGCATATTCCTGATTTTCTACACGTCTTTTCCCAACATCCTCAAGTAGCGGCATTGGCCCATACCCTAAGTCATGATCGACTTCCACTTATTCACGCAGAAGGCTTGCAAGGATCTGCAGCTCCTGTTGTACTTGCAGCATTAAGTACTGGCCGTTCGATTGTAAAGCGGCCCTTTCTGCTCATCTGTCGTGATGAAGAGGAAGCGGGTTATTTTTACCATGATTTGGTGCAATTGTTGGGGGAAGATATGGTGCTCTTTTTCCCATCTACTTATCGACGTGCTGTAAAATATGCCCAACGCGATGCGGCAAATGAAATTCTTCGTACGGAGACGCTTAATCGTTTGGCAAAACCTTCGGATAAAGCTCAGACACTTTATATCGTGACACATCCAGAGGCTTTATCGGAACGAGTAGCTCCGCTTCAGCAAATGGAAGAGCGCACCTTGCGTTTAGAGGAAGGTCAGGAGTATGACTTGACCTGGTTGGCCGAGCGATTGCGTGATTTGGGTTTTGTGCGTAAGGACTATGTTTACGAACCTGGTGAATACGCTTTGCGTGGTTCTATTCTCGATGTTTATTCCTTTGCATCAGAATACCCTTTCCGTATTGACTTTTTTGGTGATGAGGTGGATTCAATCCGAACTTTTGAAGTTCAAACGCAGCTATCGCGTGAACGGCGTCAGGTTGTAAGTATCGTTCCCGACACCGAGGGACAGCTCAAGGAAGGATTGGTTCCCTTTACGGACTATCTTAGTCAGGATACTGTCTTAGTCGTACAAGATTTGCCTTTTATTCATGATTGTATCGACCGCATTTACACGGAAGGATTTGCTCGTCAGGCTAAATTAGAGCGTGCTCCGGAAAGTGAGATGGAGGTAGCGGAACAATACGAACGATTACGTAAGGAATCATTGCTGATTACGGGTGAAGAGTTCTTGCGTGGTGTCGCTTCGCTCCAACGTTTGCATATAGGTAAGCAACCATTGGGTACTCCTGATGCAACGATACGTTTTCAAACTACACCGCAACCGTTATTCCACAAAAATTTTGACTTGCTCATACAAAACTTACGGCAGATGCAAGTTGATGGATATCGATTATATATATTGGCTGATAGTCCGAAGCAAACGGAGCGTTTACGTTGTATTTTTGAGGAAATGGGGGAAGCGTCTGATTTCTTCACTCCTATCGATAAAACTTTGCATGAGGGATTTACCGACCAGACGTTACGTTTGTGTTGTTATACGGATCACCAAATCTTTGACCGTTTTCATAAATACAGCTTAAAGACAGACCATGCACGTGATGCAAAGATGGCTTTGACGCTTAAAGAGTTGATGCAATTTGAAGCTGGAGACTACGTTGTACACATTGACCATGGAGTGGGGCGTTTTGCAGGTTTGGTACGTATGCCTGGTACTGACGGTGAAATGCAGGAAATGATCAAATTGCTCTATAAGAACGATGATGCGGTATACGTATCCATTCATTCGCTTCATAAGGTATCGAAATACAAGGGCAAGGAAGGTGAACCGCCTCGTATCAGTCATCTTGGAACGGGAGCTTGGGAAAAGCTGAAAGAACGCACCAAGAAGAAGATTAAGGATATTGCGCGCGATTTAATTCAGCTCTATTCCAAACGTCGTGAAGAAAAAGGCTTTGCTTTCAGCCCAGACTCGTTTATGCAGCACGAATTGGAGGCTGGATTTGCTTATGAAGATACGCCCGATCAGCTCCGTGTAACCCAAGAAGTAAAAGCAGATATGGAGGCTGACAAACCGATGGATCGTTTGGTGTGTGGGGATGTGGGGTTTGGCAAAACGGAAATCGCTGTGCGTGCTGCGATGAAGGCAGCTGCCGACAACAAGCAGGTTGCTGTACTTGTTCCTACAACAGTACTCGCATTGCAACATTACAAGACTTTTGCTTCGCGACTCAAAGATTTTCCCGTAAAGGTCGATTATTTGAGCCGTGCCCGTTCAACGGCACAAACTAAGCGGGTGTTACAGGAGTTAGCAGAAGGAAAAATAGATATCCTCGTCGGTACACATAAATTGATTGGGAAGACAGTCAAGTGGAACGACTTGGGATTGCTTATCATCGATGAGGAACAAAAGTTTGGCGTAGCCGTCAAGGAACGTTTGAAACAAGTAAAGGTAAATGTAGACACACTGACCATGTCAGCCACTCCGATTCCGCGTACCTTGCAGTTTTCGTTGATGGGAGCACGTGATTTTAGTGTGATTCAAACACCTCCCCCCAATCGTCGTCCGATACAGACGGAGATTCATACCTTCAACCACGAAGTCATAGCAGAAGCGGTCAACTTCGAAATGAGTCGAAATGGACAAGTTTATATCGTGACCAATCGTATTGCAGCTCTGGAGAATTTAGCTGCCATTGTGCGCAAACATGTACCTGATGCTCGTATCTGTATTGGTCATGGACAAATGCCGCCCGATAAGTTGGAAAAGATTATCATGGAGTTTGTCAATTATGACTATGATGTACTCATCTCTACAACCATTGTGGAAAACGGTATTGATATTCCTAATGCCAATACGATAATCATTGATGCGGCTCACCATTTTGGTATCTCAGATTTGCATCAGATGCGTGGTCGTGTAGGACGTGGTTCTCGTAAGGCGTTCTGCTATTTGCTGGCTCCACCGCTAGCATTGCTTCCTAACGAATCGCGTCGTAGACTGCAAGCTATTGAGAATTTCTCTGATTTGGGGTCAGGAATCCATATCGCGATGCAGGATCTCGACATTCGTGGTGCGGGAAATTTGTTAGGGGCGGAACAGAGTGGATTTATTGCTGATTTGGGTTACGAAACGTATCAGAAAATTTTGGCAGAAGCTGTGACCGAACTCAAAAATGATGAGTTTGCCGATCTCTATGCAGAAGAGTTACAGCGTACGGGTGATTTAAGTGGAGAGCTCTTTGTAGATGATTGTACGGTAGAATGCGATTTACACGCTTATTTTCCCGAAACTTATGTGCCTGGAGCGACCGAGCGAATGTTGCTTTATCGTGAATTAGATTCTTTGGCTTCGCAAGAGCAGATAGAAGCATTTCGTCAACGCATGAAGGACCGGTTTGGTGACTTGCCTCCTGAAGGCGAAGAATTGTTGCGTATCGTTCCTCTCCGTGCATTAGGACGTAAGGCAGGAGCCGAACGCTTGCTGTTACGCAAGCGCACGATGACGCTTTACTTTGTCGCCAACCCAGATAGCCCTTTCTATCGCAGCAACACGTTTGGTAAGATTATTGACTTTGCCACACAGTCTTTCCAGCGTTGTGTATTGGAAGAGACGGGCGGTAAACGAAGAATGAAAATAAAAGACGTACCTTCGGTCGAAACGGCATTACTCACCTTACGGGCAATGTTGGGAGTTGAAGAATAAGCCAGGGGGATATTAGGGTAGAATCAGCTAAAGCAGATGTCTACAATGACCTGTGCGCCTACTCGTTTATTGAGAGCTTGCACCAATTCGCTCCGGCGCATCATTAACTCTGTACGCATGGCGGCCGAACGAATGCTGACATAAAGCTTTTGGTTATATATTTTCAAATCCTTGGTCGATCGTTCAACTACAGGTCCTGCCACTTCGCCCCAAGCTTCGATGAGTCGGAATTCGTTGAGTGGACCTTCTAGTTGAGCTTGGCGAAGGAAACGGAGTAAGATGGCATCTAATTTTTCTTCTTTACGACGTTCCATGTGTAATAACATAAATGAATGCCCCGTTCCCGCAAAGGGAACGGGGCATTATTGATTAAAAGAATTTTCGATTGATTATTCAGCTAGGTAGAGAGGGGAAAGTTTATGCGAATCATCTAGATTCTGGTGTCCAATTCCTAACTCATCAACGATTAGGAAACTAAATCTTCGATTTTACTCAGGTCGTTCAGCATCAATCTTTATAATACCTCCCGTAACAGGCGATAGTTGTACATGAGTTGTATACTTTTTGTTGAAGAGTTCACCACCTAAATGTTCCACTCTACCAAATTGAGCCATCGGAAACGAGGCTGAGGCACATTCCCTAGTGTCTGAGAAAACTTTAACACTAACACGACTCGGTACGATATAACGAAGATCTTCTACTTCTTTTGCTTTCTTGTCATTGGCCGGCATCGCGGTGGGCAATGTCTGAAGGTCCTTGATGCTTATATAGTAAGGCAAACCAGCGGGGTCGTCAGCATCTACCATACCCAAGTATTTTGAAAAACGAAATAACAACTCTTTTTCCACATCTTGCGTAGGAACTACGTCAAATACAAAGGTCTGCTGTTCAGAAGTCGTGTGTCCTTTGAATAATTGCATCAGTCCTTCTTCCTGTTGGTCAAGCGTAGCCAGCATGAGGCGTAACTGTTCACCATCCTTAGGCATGAAATCAGCCTGTCCCTTCATGAGTAAACTGCGATTTTCACGGATGTCGTAAATCTCATTGGCGGTCAATTCTGCCATTTTCGAGGTGCTACCCGCAGAGAGAATTTCTTCCGTCTTGAAATCGTTTGGATTCAAACGGCGTGTTTCTCCCTTCACCACACAAGGTTGGGGCAATTGTTCTTCAGCTTGTGTTGCACGCGCATTGATCGTTAGCAGACGACCATCGGGAGTAAGTTCTACCAGCGGGGCAGAAGTCTTCGTTTTCAACTTGATGGTATAGGCGTTTGACGGGTTAGCCTCACCGAAGGAATAAAGTTCTACCTTGTCAATCTGCCAACTGTCGTAAGGGGACTGTGTTACTTCTTTCAAACGTAAATAACGCTCAGCATATTCAGCATATTCCCCAGGGGTATGATGAGTCTTGGTTGCCGTAATGGCCACACGTACAACAGTTCGTGGTAGAAAATAGGTGATACCCTCAGCCGTAATGCCGGGCTTATAAGGAGCAACTTCGGTCTGAGCTATCGAAGACAAGGTGAGCAGCGAGGAGGCTGCTATAAGGAGAAGTCGATTGAACATAAGGATTATAAAGAGATTTCGAAAAATAGAGATAGGTAATCACAGGATAATTAGCTTGGGCTACTTAGTATGTTCTCCCCAATCTAATCCAAGCCGCTGCGACCATGGTAATGATTCCTGTTGTTGCAGGCAAGCGAAGGCTTGGGGAAGGAAGTCGATGAGATCGGAGGCGGTCAATGCATATTCGCCTCGTTCTTGTGCGGCTAAGTCACCAGCCAGCCCATGTAAGTAAACTCCTAAACGACAAGCCGCTTCCTGAGGATATTGTTGTGCAAGGAGGGCTAATATGATACCTGTCAATACGTCACCGCTTCCCGCAGTAGCCATTCCAGAATTTCCTGTAGGGTTGAAATAGACATATCCCTTGGGGGTACATACAGCAGTGTAATGTCCTTTGAGTACGATGTAGAAGTGGTGGCGTTTAGCCAAGTTGATTGCTTCTAAGAGGATGCTGAAAGAATCGTTGTTGCAAATCCCCAATCGCTTCATTTCAGTAGGGTGGGGGGTAAAGATGGAATGTTGAGGAATTTGTGCTATCCATCCTTTGTGGCTACCGAAAATATTGATGGCATCGGCATCAATGACTAAGGGTAAGGCTGAATGACTCACTTGTTCAATCAGGGCCAAAGCCGTGCGTTTTTCGGTGCCGATACCCGGTCCGATGGCAACTGCTTGGAAGGCCTCTGAGTGAATAGCTTTACTAAATACACGTTCATCCGTGTCATGATGAAGCACCGCTTCGGGAACAGCTATTTGCAGAATGTCATTGTTACATGTCGGTGTATGTATCGTCACCTTTCCAACTCCCGCTCGCAAGCAGGCACGTGCAGCCAATACGGCCGCACCTGCCATTCCATAACGCCCGGCAATCAGCAACCCGTTTCCGAAAGTTCCTTTATGTCCAAAGGCAGGACGCGGACGAAGCAATGCGCGCATTTCTGCATGTTCAGTAATTTGGAATGGAGTTTGGAGTTCCGCGATTTTAGTCTCAGAGAGTCCAATAGGCAAAACGTAGACTTTACCAGCAAAAACCTGTGTGTCAGGCAATATCAGTGCTAGTTTAGGTAAACCTAATGTTAGCGTCACTGTTGCACGTACAATAGCCGAAGGGGAGTTAAGTGTGTTGTCTTCACTCATCAGTCCCGACGGCATGTCAATACTAATGACCTCAGTACCTGAAGCATTGATAAATTGTACTAGTGCGGCAAACCCTCCGCCTAGTGGTCTACCAAGTCCCGTACCGAATAGCGCATCAATGACCAACGTATTGGCTGCCAATTGGGGAGCTTCAAACTGTTGAGTGATTTCTGTAAAAGTTACGTTGGGGCACTCCGTTTGCAAGCGTATCATGTTCGTTTGGCAGTCTTCGCTTAGCGATTGGCTTGTATTGAAAAGAAAAACCTGTAGTTGAGCATAACCGTGCTGACTCATTTTGCGTGCCACCGCTAAACCGTCGCCTCCATTATTTCCCGGACCGCAGAATATGACCACGGGGCGGTTTTTGTTCTCATAGTGCGTGTAGATGAAACTTGCCAATTGAGATGCAGCGCGTTCCATCAAGTCATAAGAGCTTATTTCTTCTTCCTGGATGGTGGCAACATCCAGTTCCTTCATCTGAAGGGCATTGGGTAATTTCATAGAAATGGAGATTTTGATAGAATGCAGCAATGCTACTTTAGCTCATAGGGAGTCAAAAGCTGTATGCTGGGTTTGAATCAGGGAGTGACGTTGTTACGTATCGTGAGAAAAAGCGTATGAAATCGTGAGCTTAAAATTTCCACCAAGCCTTTTTCTTGGCTGGCTGAAGGCTCTCTTCTTGGTGGCGTAAATACTCAGCATAGCTCATCCGTTTAGAAATGAGTTGGTAGATTGTTCCCCAATCAGGTAGCCCACCGACATTACGGTCGTCAATAAACATTTGTGCTTTTAGCTTACGGCTAAAGTTTTCTGAACGGTGTTGTCCGATGCCATCTTCATCTAAATCTTGATTGGCGGCATAAAATTTGACTCCACGTTCTTCACACCATTGAATAGCTTCTTCTAAGAGTTTTCCTTCTCGTACAGACCAAAGAATGAGTTGGTGACCATCTTTGATTAACTGACGAAGGGTTGCTGTGGCAAAAGGAATCTCCTTGCCAATAGCCGGATATTTATGTTCGACAATGGTTCCGTCGAAATCTACTGCAATAATCATAGGCACTTGTTTGTTAGAATGCAAACTAGATAAGGCTTTCAGCTGAAAGTTGTTTAGGGCATTCTTGGGTGGTATAATCGAAACGGAGCAAAGTTAGTGTTTTCGAACAAGATAGAAAGTCTACCTATGCTGGAAACTATCTTCTGATGTTCTCGCAAAAATGCGACCGAGTAGTAAAAGTGACTTGAAAATGGTTTTGCGAATTTTACAAAGGCATTTCGGCGAGTGGAAAAATGGTTTTGCGAAATTTGCAAAGGCATTTCGGCGGTCGGAAAAATGGGTTTGCGAAAATGACAAAGGCGTTTGATTGAGATGCAAGGAAAGTGGAGGTGCATATTTTAAATACTTGGAAGCATGCATTCACCTATGGTTGAGAAGCAGTGAAAAACAACGATAGGTATAGATTGTTCGTATGATACAAGAATATAGCAGTCTTTGATTTTTGATTCAAACCTCTGTATTATGAATCTGTGCGTTTTTGAAAGTAAACTGACAAAATGTTTCTTCATGATGGTTGAAAATGGTTCGTTTGTTGTTTTGTTTACATTTTTTTACCCCCCCCCATATAATGAAAAATAGATTGAAATGTAGTACTTTTGCAGAAAAATAAAACTTTAATCGTTCATAAGGTCTTAATAGTGTCCTCATTAGATGGGGCAGTTCTCTTAAAGCTTGCATAAATTGAGCATAAGAGATGCTGGTTGTACAAAGTCTTCGATTCAGCATTAAAAAAGATTAGCTTTATATCATTAACAGCAGTTTCTTTCCGAAATAGGCATACTCTTTCTAATTTTGCATCCGATCTAATTGGGAAGTTTGTGTATTTACTCAAAGTATTCCATCAATCTTGATTTTTATGATGAACAAAACTGCATAATATATGCTGTACCGTTTTTCATTTAGAGAATCTTACCTGCGATGGTGTTTTAGCGAAAATTCTTAGCAGGCAATTATTAGTTTTATCAGGTCTTAATAGATTATGTCATATACTCAACAGTTTGCGAATGATCTTTCAGAGCGAATGATTCGCTACAGTATTTTCACAACAGAAATCATCCTTAATTTGTTGCTGCTGAATATTTTTTATAGTCAGCGGTGGTTTGTTCTTCCAGTAGGGATTACTCCTATCGAGATGTATGTGTTTGGTAGTCTGTCCTATTTGGCATGTTGCACCCGTATCGGTACAGTTACCCATTTCCCTTTGTCGCGTCCCGATCAGATACTTGTGCATTCTTTTAGTATTGCAATAGCATACAGTTTACTCACGACAGGGTTGCTCTTGATTACCAAAGATGCCATTCATCCTGTTCATGCAGTGATGAGTTATTATTTTGCTGTTCTGTTCTTTATATTGCTCAATCGATTGGTTTGGCGTAAGGGGCTTCAAGCTTGGCGTCGTTGTTCCAGTGTGATGCAGCGTGTGGTTTATGTCGGTGATTTGGGGATAGCTAGTGATTTGTTCCTGAAGATGAATCAAGATCGTTCTACGGGCTATTGTATAGTTGGCTATTTTGCAGATCAGCCTGATGTTGATATAGCTAAAGATGTTCCTTATTTAGGTACTCCAAATGAGGTCGTAGGGTGGCTTAGGAAGCATGAAGGGCAAATAGATCAGCTTTATACTACGCTTTATTCTAATCATCAGCAGAGTGCTGCCATACTTCAAGCATGTGAGAATAGTATGGTGCATTTCTTTGTTATTCCGAGTTACCGCACTTATATCCGCCATAGTATGCACTTTGAGTTGATGTATGGTGTGCCTGTTTTGTCTCTTCGCCGCGAGCCGCTAAATAGTTTTCCCAACCGCTTGCTGAAGCGTTCGTTCGATTTGCTTTGTTCTACGCTCTTTTTGGTTACGATTTTTCCCATTCTGTACGTTATAATCGGTATCGCGATAAAGATGTCGTCGCCTGGTCCTGTCTTTTTTAAACAAAAGCGTAGTGGCTTAAATGGTAAGGAATTTCTTTGCTACAAGTTTCGCTCAATGCGTGTAAATGATCAGTGTGATACGCTTCAAGCAACTAGACATGATCCACGTAAGACTCGTATCGGAGAATTTTTACGCCATACGAATTTGGATGAGCTCCCTCAGTTTATCAACGTTTTTCGTGGTGAAATGACTATGGTCGGTCCTCGTCCTCACATGTTGAAGCATACGGAGCAGTATTCAGCTATTATTGATAAATACATGGTGCGTCACTTGGTAAAGCCTGGTATAACGGGTTGGGCGCAGGTCACAGGTTTCCGAGGTGAGACTAAGGAGTTGTGGCAAATGGAGGGACGTGTGAAGGCCGATATTTGGTATATCGAACATTGGACTTTTATTTTGGATCTCTATATTATGTATCTCACTATCAAGAACGTTGTGGTAGGCGAAAAGCAAGCATACTAAACAACCGTTGCAAGGCAGGCTGATGAACTTGATTCTTTAGCCTGCCTTGCAACGGTTGAAATGTGCATGTGGGTTTCTTTTTCTTCCTGAGCAAGAAAATCAGACCGTTCATTTATTACCTCGAAAATGAGGCGTATCTTTGTCTACGTATTTCTGATCGGGAAGAGGCTGTGAGATACATACATTGGTGTTTCTATGAAGGTTAGCTTGTTTCGTTGAAAAGTAGAAAATAATAGCTTCGGCGTGTGGATTCCGATCAAGCATTTCAAGCATGTTTTCACTTCAATAAGGAAGGCCAAGTGCTCATCTTTCAGTCGGTTATTTTCTTCTGCGTTCGGGGAGAAACTTTATCCTTTCTAAGATATTCGCTCATGAATGAATCACATCCCTCTCTTCGTATAGCTGTAGCTGGTACTGGTTATGTAGGTTTAAGCATCGCCACCCTGCTAAGTCAGCATCACCCGGTGACAGCGGTAGACGTTATTCCGGAGAAAGTAAATCTGCTTAATCGCCGCCAATCTCCCATCCAAGATGAATACATCGAGAAATATCTGGCAGAAAAAGACCTGCAGCTGACAGCTACGCTGGATGCTGAGTCTGCTTATCGCCAAGCAGATTTTGTAGTCATAGCGGCGCCCACTGATTATGATTCAGTCAAGAATTATTTTGACACCAGCCATGTGGAGGAAGTCATAGATCTGGTGTTGAAAGTCAATCCTCAAGCTGTGATGGTTATTAAAAGTACCATCCCCGTAGGATATTGCCGCTCGCTCTATGTGCGTTATGCGGATCAAGGAGTAAAGCGGCTCAATCTGCTTTTTTCACCCGAGTTTCTTCGGGAAAGTAAAGCACTTTATGACAATCTTTACCCCAGTCGTATCATCGTCGGCATTCCTAAGCTGATTGATGCTCCTGCTTTTGAAGAAGAAAATAAAGCCATAGCCCAATTGGCAGACATTCCGTTCTTGACTCAAGCAGCTCAAACATTTGCCTCCCTGTTGCAGGAAGGTGCGTTGAAGCCTGATGTAGATACGCTCTTTATGGGATTGAAGGAGGCCGAAGCCGTAAAGCTTTTTGCCAATACGTATTTGGCTTTACGGGTCAGCTATTTCAACGAGCTTGATACTTACGCAGAAGTAAAGGGACTCGATACGCAAGCCATCATTCAGGGGGTGAGCCTTGATCCGCGCATTGGTACTCATTATAATAATCCGTCTTTCGGATATGGGGGCTATTGCTTACCCAAGGACACCAAGCAGTTGTTGGCCAATTATCAAGATGTACCGGAGAATCTCATAGAGGCCATTGTGCAAAGTAATCGTACGCGTAAAGACTTTATTGCCGATCGTGTACTGCACAAGGCGGGTTATTATGATTACTATAACCGTGGCGACTTTGATACCCAGCAGGAACGTCCCTGCGTCATTGGAGTTTACCGCCTGACGATGAAGTCCAATTCTGACAATTTCCGTCAGTCAAGTATTCAGGGTGTCATGAAGCGTATCAAGGCAAAGGGCGCAACCGTCATCATCTACGAACCAACACTGGAGTCGGGTAGTACCTTCTTTGGCAGTGAGGTGGTTAATGACTTGGAGTGTTTCAAACAACGTTCGCAAGCCATCATCGCAAATCGTTACGATGCTTGCTTGGACGATGTGCAATCGAAGGTATATACCCGTGATATTTTTCGTAGGGATTAAACCGCATGCCTAAACGCATGTTTTCTATGATTTTTTTGTCTAGTATTCAAAATACCTCTCTATAATGAACTTTTCCTTAGCATCAGAAATGCGTGACGGGTTTCTTGTCACCGAAAAGCGTAAAAAACTGTGGGCAATCCAACTGGAATTACTTCAACAGCTTCTAGTGCTTTGTGCTAAACATAACTTGCGTATTTGGATCGACTCAGGTACACTTCTAGGCGCTGTTCGCCATCAAGGCTACATACCTTGGGATGATGACATCGATATGGTCATGCCACGTGAAGATTATGACCGTTTGCTTGAAATTGCTCCACGCGAGCTGCAATCTCCCTATTTCTTACAGTCAGCCTATACTGACAAGCATTATTTTCGGGGACATGCACAATTTCGGCATAGTGAGTCGACTGCTATTCTTCTTTATGATATCAACTATGAGTTCAATCAAGGCATCTTTATCGATATCTTTCCTCTTGATAAGTTGCCCTCGAAAATTAAGGATTTCACTCAACTCATACAGCAGTCAGAGAAGTATAGGAAACGCATGCGTTATTACAAGCATATTCCCTATGTATTCAATCCGATTAAGAGGTGTGTATATCAGTTGCGAAGTGTAGTCAGTTCTTGTTTCATTCGCAAACATCAGGGATTTCTGGCTTGTTATCGGGATTTTGAGCAACTTTTCCGTACTCCACGGCCGAATGCCTTCGCTTATGCCTGTCTTTCTTCTTTTATTTCCGAGACCTTCCCAATTGATTTGTTTAAGGAAACGGTTTATTTGAATTTTGAAGGATTGAAAGTGCCAGCTCCTGCAGGTTATGATGCTTATCTTCGCATTCTTTACGGAGATACATACATGACTCCACGCCAAGCTCCTTCGCTTCATGGGGGGATGTATGTAGACGTTGAGCGTAGCTATCGGGAGGTTCTTCCTCGTGTGCGACGGGTGCAAAGTTTTCCGCAACGCTTGCTTCGAATGCTCACCGGAAAAAAAGAGCCTCGATGGTTCCAAAAATTGCGTGAACTTTAACGAGCTGTTTGCGAGTTTAAGTCATAAGCTGCTATAGATAGGGCTTGTGTGCAGGTGGAGTCTAACGAGTCATCGTTAACTTTTCCCGTTTCATCAATTCAGTTTCTAACTTCTTCAATTTATTGCAACGAATGGCTGAACCCAATCTGAAATCCAGCGCGGTTAACGGAGCCTTGTGGACTGCACTTGAGAAAATCACTCGTCAAGGAGTGCTTTTCGTGATAGGCATCATTCTCGCTCGTCTGCTTTCGCCAGAAGATTTTGGCATAGTTGGTATGTTAGCCATCTTTATTGCCATAGCTCAAACCTTTGCCGATAGTGGCTTGCAGAGTGCATTGATACAGAAAAAGGATTGCACAGAGGCCGATTGCTCCACCATCTTTTATTTTAATATAGTGGTAGCAGTGGCTTGCTACCTGGTCCTTTTCGTTTCAGCTCCTTGGATTAGTGACTTCTATCGTATGCCTGTCCTGACAGATGTACTTCGCGTATCGGCTCTTTCGTTAATTGTTATCTCAATGTCAGCCGTACACAATACTCGGTTAACGAAGGAACTGCGTTTTCGTGATCAGTCTATTATCTCTATTGTGAGTATGGTCTTTTCAGGAACGACAGGCTTGTTTTTGGCTTTTCGGGGCTGGGGCGTGTGGGCATTGGTGTTTCAGACACTGATGGGGCAGGTCATCACGTCTTTGCTATTGATAGGTGTGTCACGTTGGTGTCCTCAATGGGTTTTCTCCATGAGGTCTTTCAAGCAGTTGTGGGGATTCGGTTCGAAGATACTTGGTTCCAGTCTAATCAATACGGTTTATACCCATCTTTATACGTTAGTTATCGGTAAAGCTTTCTCGCCAGCCATGGTGGGATATTATAACCGAGGCAACCAGTTTGCCCTTCTGCCCATTCAGACGATGACGGACATGACCGTTAAGATAAACTTTCCCATTCTGTCTAAAATTCAGGATGATGACGAACAGCTCTTGCGTGCTTACAAGAAGTTACTCACCGTGCCGCTATTTCTGCTTTATCCGCTTTTGACAGGGATGGCTGTGTTGGGCGAGCCGTTTATCTTGTTGCTGATTGGTGAGAAGTGGTTGCCCTGCGTGCTAATCATGCAGATACTTTGCATCGGCTACATGTTTAGTCCTTTGACCTACATCAACCTGAACTTGCTCTACGTAAAGGGACGTTCAGACCTCGTACTGAAGTTGGAACTCATGAAAAAGCCCATCGCTTTTCTCATTCTTTTCAGTACCATTCCTTTCGGACTCATTCCGATGGTCTTGGGCGTAGCGGTCTACGACTTTATAGCTTTCGCATTCAATTGCTACTATACGGGCAAGTTTTTACACTATGGTATTGGACGTCAACTTCGTGAGATATTCCCCATTTGGATTAACTGTGCCATCATGGCTGCTGTGATTTATGCGGTAGTCTATTTCCTTGATAGCCCTGTACTCAAATTAGTAGTGGGTATCCCTGTGGGTATGCTTACCTATTGGCTTTATGCACGCTTTACGCACGATGTCAATTTGCAGGAAGTAGTCGGTATTATCCGTTCCAAACTACTTAGAAAGTAAAGTGGATGGAATCGAAGTGTTGGTGAAAGGATTTTGGCTCATAGCGTTTTCTTTTCGCTCTTCAGTCCCTCAACTCCCCAAGCTTTTATGTTTTACCCCGTTTGCCTCAATGGCATACCTCAAACACCTTATTCGTTATGACAGCATCAGCTCTTCCTTACGACTATCTCATCGTAGGTTCTGGTCTTTACGGTGCGACACTTGCCTACCGTATTCGTCAAGCCGGAAAACGTTGCTTAGTGATAGATAAGCGTCCCCATACGGGAGGCAATATCTATTGCGAGGACGTGGAAGGCATTCATGTGCACAAATACGGGGCACACATTTTCCATACGTCCAACCAAGCGGTATGGGAGTTTGTCAATCGCATCGTTCCCTTCAACCGTTATACGAATAGTCCTGTAGCCAATTATCGTGGTCAGCTCTTCAATCTGCCTTTTAATATGAATACCTTCTATCAAATGTGGGGGGTACATAATCCGGCAGAAGCTCAGGCCAAAATAGAAGAACAAAAAGCGGAAGCCCTTGCCGCTTTAAACGGACGGGAACCTGCGAATTTGGAAGAACAGGCTCTTGCGCTTGTAGGAAAGGATATTTACTTGAAGTTAATCAAAGACTATACAGAAAAGCAATGGGGACGTCCTTGCACGGAACTTCCGGCTTTCATCATTCGTCGATTGCCCGTTCGCTTGGTTTTTGATAACAATTACTTCAATGATAAATACCAAGGTATTCCCATTGGGGGCTATAATCGGTTGATAGACGGACTTTTGGGAGATACGCCAGTCGTTTGCGAACAAGATTTCTTTGCTCCAATTTCTCCAGCTTTAGCTGCATTGTGTCCTAAATTGCTTGAGGAGGTTACGCAGCAAACTGACCGCACTTTGGCAAATCATTGGCGTAAAATAGCTTCTAAATTGGTCTATACGGGAGCTCTTGATGAATTCTATGGCAAACGTTTAGGAGCACTTGATTGGCGTACGGTATCATTCCAAACTCGCATTGAGGAAACACCTAATTTCCAAGGCAATGCTGTGGTAAACTATACCAGTCATGACGAACCCTATACGCGTATCATCGAACACAAGCATTTTGAAATGTTTGGTGCCGAGGTTTATGAATGTCCTCGAACCGTGGTAAGCGAGGAGTACAGTACAGAGTACCGCGAAGGAATGGAACCTTACTACCCCGTTAATGATGAGCGTAACAATCGTTTGGCTGAGCAATATCGACAACTGGCCGCCCAGGAAGAGGATATACTCTTTGGCGGTCGTTTGGCTGAATATAAGTATTACGACATGGCTCCTATTGTCGAACAGGCTTTGGCGGTTAAATTATAACCTCCTGTCTCCTGCTTGGTTGTTCCCTCAAAGTTCTGTCGTTTAGAAGTCGTCTGAACTTTTATGAAATTCAAGATTTGCCTTAATTTTTGAGGCGTTTTTGGGCTTTGAAGAAGGAGTGTAGCGAGCTACACGACTGATGAAAGGTCAAAAAACGGCCAAAAAGAAAGGTGAAGATTGAATTTAGAAGAGATAAGTCTCCAAATCAAATCTTCGTCAGAAAAGTTTAGACGACTTCTTAATCTGAAACGATAGAATCAAAGATTATTTCGGGCAAGTTTGCTTCCGATGTCCAATGGCAGCTTGCTCGAAAAAATGCTTACCGTCAACTGACGGATTTCTTACATATCCCTTCGGATGTTTTTTGTATGAAGTCATATAAGGGATGTTCTATAAATTACAGTTTAGGAGTTTAAGTGTTTAAGGTTGATTCATCAAGCCATAAGCTCTTCAACCTTCAACTTATCAACTGATAATTAATAGAACCAGCCATAAGACTTCTTCTAAGACTTGTGAGTTCGTGCGTTTTGCGAGCATAAGTGTTTAGAACGCTATTATTTTCCGGCATTGTCTGATGCACCCATCCGTAAGCAAGAAACCACGCGTTTCGATGGCGTCGGAGTTACTCCCCACGCGCCCTCCATTTCTGCTACAGTCAGAAATGGGGTGTCGGTAGACTATATCTCGGATGTTCAGAAGCAATGGTATGTACTTCGCATTTCTTACGGACGTTATACTCCAGCCCAAGAGTTGATTCATACTCACGGACTGAACTTTTTTCATCCCTTCTACCACACTCGTCAACGAGTAAACGGAAAGATGAAGAAAGTGACCAAACCGTTGTTGTGGAATCTGATTTTTGTCTATGCTCGTCCAGAGCAGATACAAGCCTTGATGGGTGATCCACATAACAATCTTTTGACCTTTTACTACGACCACTTTACGACAAACACTTACGGCAAAAATCCTCCCCTCACGGTTCGTGAGTCTGAGATGCGCAACTTTATCCGCCTCACCTCCATCAACAATGAGCATATCCGTCTGGTTCATCCCGATCAGTGTCGTTTTCGAAGCGGAGATCAAGTGCGTATCACGCAAGGAGACTTTGCTGGTATAACCGGGCGAGTGGCCAAAGCCGTAGGTGAACAACGCGTAATCGTTGAACTTTCCCATCTGTGTCTCATAGCTACAGCTTACATTCCGACAGCCTTTTTGGAGTCGATTGAACCTATTTCTAAAAGCGATGAGGGAGTGTAATGCTAAGTAGTTTATAGAATGATAATAGTGTTTTTTCTTTAACGTGAGATTTCATGAAGCCTAGAGCATAGATTAATCTGACAATCGATGATTTAGTGCTTACTTTTATATAGATAGAAAGAAGTCTCAATTCTTAATTTCCATCTTTAATATGTCCAACAATCCATCAACCTCACAGGCCAATAATAAGCGCATAGCGAAAAACACCCTGTTGCTGTACTTTCGCATGGCCATCACCATGCTTGTGCAGCTTTATACTTCGCGCGTGGTGCTACAGACACTCGGAGTGACTGATTATGGTATTTATAATGTGGTGGGAGGTATTGTCAGCATGTTCAGCTTCCTCAATGCTGCAATGACTACCAGTACGCAGCGGTATCTGACTTTCGAATTGGGACGTGGAAATATGCAGAAACTCAAGGAGGTATTCTTTACTTCGGTCAACATCCATCTGATTATTGCTATCGTTATCACCCTTTTGGCAGAAACCGTCGGATTGTGGTTCTTCTATAACAAGATGATTATCCCTCCCGAACGTCTGACAGCCGCTTTTTGGGTATTTCAGATCAGTATTCTGACCACCTTCATTGCCATTATGAGCTACCCGTACAATGCCGCCATAATAGCGCATGAACGCATGTCGGCCTTTGCCTATATTTCCGTGGCAGAAACGGTGTTGAAGCTTCTGGTTGTTTATCTGTTGCTCATCGGTGATTTCGACAAGCTCATCCTCTACGCCGTTCTGCTTGGCATCGTTCAACTGGGCATCCGCTTTTGTTACTCCAATTACTGTTCCCGTCATTTCGAGGAAACTCATTACTTCCGTATGCTTCGTCAGGGAAGTTGGCGAAGGAAGGAGCAGGTAAATGACCCGAAGCAGCCTTCGCTCTTTAAGGAAATGCTCGCTTTTGCCGGTTGGAACGTATGGGGAAATCTGGCTGCCATCCTTTTCTCGCAGGGTCTCAATCTCCTGCTCAACATGTTCTTCGGTCCGGTAGTCAATGCCGCCCGTGCCATTTCGACTCAGGTGCAAAGTGCCATTTTCCAGTTTTCCGCCAATTTCCAGACAGCGCTCAATCCGCAGATTACGAAGACCTACGCCTGCGGACAATTTAGCGAAATGCACCGTCTCATTTACCGTAGCAGCAAGTTTACCTTCATCCTGCTCTTCATTCCCGGTTTGATGGTCTTTTTGGAAGCTCCTACCATTCTTCGCATTTGGCTGGGTACGGTGCCCGACTATACTGTCGTATTCTTACGCATTACTTTAGTTATAATGATGATTGATGCCACAACCAATCCGTTGATGACAGCCGCTGCAGCCACGGGCGAGGTGCGAAAGTATCAAAGCATCATCGGTGGCATTCTGTTGAGTATCGTCCCCATCTCCTACCTCGTACTCAAGTGTGGCGGTGCGCCCTGGAGCGTCTTTATTGTCCATTTAGTGGTCTGTGTTGTCGCTTACGTTTCGCGTCTGTTCATCATTCGTCCGCTGATTCAGTTGCGCATTCGTGAATTTATCAATCACGTTGTTCTTCGTCTGCTCCTGATTGCAGTCGTCAGTTTTGTTCCTGTCTTTTTGCTTCAGTCCGTTCTTCCTTCTTCTTTGTCCTCTTCGTTGGTAATCCTTTTGACAAGCTTTCTGCTTTCTACCTGCTTGAGTTACTTCTTCGGATTGGACCGGCAAGAACGTCATTTCATCCAGTCCAAAGCCAAAAGCCTGATACAAAAGTTTCAACGCTAATGGGATGTTCTAAGTGCAGTTTAGGAGTTTAGAAGTTTATAGCTTATTCGTCTCAACATAAACTCTTCAACCTTCCACTTATCAACTGATCATTAATAGAACCAGCCTAATATTATTCCTCTCACTTCATGATTTCAATCAAAGATAAGCAAGACTGCTGCGGTTGTGGTGCCTGTGCTGCCCGCTGTCCGAAGCAGTGCATCAGCCTTCAGCGCGACAGCGAAGGTTTCCTTTATCCACAGGTCGATGCGCAGCTCTGCATCGAGTGCGGCCTGTGCGAAAAGGTTTGTCCCGTGTTACATCAGGCCCCCAAGGAGCAACATCCCCGTCAGACGCTGGCTGCCGTTAACCGCGATGAGTCTGTTCGTGAAACCAGCAGCAGTGGCGGTGTGTTTACCCTCTTGGCAGAAAAGGTGCTGGCTTGTGGCGGTGTCGTTTTTGGAGCCCGTTATGATGAGCAGTGGCAGGTAGTTATCGACTATACCGAGAGCATAGAAGGCCTTGCCGCTTTCAGAGGGAGCAAATATGTGCAGGCACGTACCGCCGACACCTTTAAGCAGTGCGAAGCCTTTCTCAAAGCCGGCCGTCAAGTGCTTTACTCAGGCACTCCCTGTCAGATAGCCGGGCTTCACCGCTTTTTGCGTAAGTCCTACCCCAACTTGCTGGCCGTTGATTTCATCTGTCACGGCACTCCTTCGCCCAAAGTCTGGAGCAAATATCTCGACGAAGTCGTAGCCGCAGGCCGTCAGGCCGTCAGCGATGTACAGTTTCGCAACAAATGCCTCGGATGGAAAAAATTCTCGTTCTATCTCGAAACCACCCCCAGCGGTCAGGTTTCCATCTGTTCTCCCTTTGGCGACAATCCTTATATGCGCGCCTTTCTCTCCGACATGAGTTTGCGCCCTTCGTGCTACGCCTGTCCCTCCAAGGGCGGAAGCAGCCAGTCCGACCTCACGATTGCCGACTTTTGGGGAATAGAGCAGGTTAAGCCTGCGTTCGATGATGATCGGGGTACCAGTCTGATTATCGTGCATAGCCAGCACGGTGAAGAGGTCATTAAGGCTTTGGATATGAAGGCTGAAGAGGTTTCCCATGAAGAAGCTTTGGCTATGAATTCTGCCTACCAAAAGAGCGTCAGTCCGCATCCCCAGCGTGCCGCCTTCTTCGCACGGCTTGATTCCGATGAATCGCTTTGCGCCCTGATAGCCGAAATGCTCAAGCTCCCTTTCAAGATGCGAGTCAGAAGGAAACTGTGGAAACTGAAAGCGGTAGTAAAGAAAGTGTTAAATAATGAAATCGGGGGGGGTAAAATAGCTCACCTTCCTGTGAATGAACCTGTTGTATCTGTAGAAAACCCTGACGCTCTTAAACCTGTATATATTACTTTCCGAAATAAGGAACAGGGCTGGCGAACCTACCGTTTGCAAATTGTGTTGGGATAACATACTAAGCCATTCAAACATAACTTCTTTATTGCAACACCATTTATGAAAACAGCCATCCTGACTCTCACCCCTATTCATACCAATTACGGTAACATCCTCCAAGCCTATGCCCTGCAGACCGTCTTGCAACGTTTGGGACACGAGCCTTATGTATTGGAAAAAGTGCCGGGGTTTACCTTGCCATTGTATCGCTATCCTCTGGCCTATGCCAAACGCCTTGTGCTGAAATACCTGTTGGGCAAGAAGCAAACCATCCTCTTCCTGGAACAGAAGCTGCGGCGTGAATACAAAGTCATCGGCCAGTTTACGCACCCCTTTGTCCAAAAGTATATCCATACCTATCATGGCCCTTGGACTGCAGAAGCCATGACGGCGGCGGGGTTCCAAGCTTTTGTGGTGGGCAGTGACCAGGTGTGGCGACCTATCTATTTCGACCGGCACCACATTGAGCAAGCCTATCTCAGTTTTACAAAGGGGCTTTCCGTCAAACGCTTGTCTTATGCCGCCTCCTTCGGCACGGACGATTGGGAATACACCCCTCGGCAGACTGAGCAGTGCAAAGCCCTCTTGCAGCAGTTTGACGGAGTCAGCGTCAGAGAACGTGGAGCCGTGGCCCTTTGTCGTGAACACTTCGGTCGCGAGGCCCTGCACGTACTCGACCCTACGATGTTGCTCACTGCTGCCGACTATCGTCAGCTGATAGCTCAAAGCCCCGAAACGCTGCAGCCCATCGAAGGACTGATGACCTATATCCTCGATTCCGATTTCGAAAAAGAAGCCGTAGCCCAACGTATTGCGGAGCATAACGGATGGAGCGTCTTCCGTAGCAACTCGCGCTACGAAGATCTCACCGCTCCCCTTGCCGAGCGCATCCAGCCTCCCGTAGAGCAGTGGTTGCAAGGTTTTGCCCAGGCCCAGATGATTCTGACCGACTCCTTCCATGCCTGCGTGTTCAGCATCCTCTTCCACAAGCCCTTTGTCGTCATCGGCAATGCAGCCCGCGGCCTCTCCCGTTTCCACTCCCTCCTCTCCCTCTTCGATCTCGAAAGCCGCCTCGTCACTTCGGCAGCCGAGGCAGAGCGCGTAGCAGCCCAGCCCATCTGCTGGGAGACTGTTGACAGCCGACTGGAGGAAGAACGGATCAAGTCAATGGCATTTTTGAAGCAACATCTGGGAGAAGTTTAAACTCTTAAGCTATATTTGCTGCCGTAACAGCCTTTCGGGGACTCCCCGAATACTTTCTAGCTGCTACAATGGCTCTCGGGGACTCCCCGAATACTTTCTAGCCGCTACAATGACTCTCGGGGACTCCCCGAATGCTTTCTAGCTGCTACAATGACTCTCGGGGA
>JABLTM010092710.1_pt1 | contig 54816 bp, 42 predicted proteins | sample 7160121 | NCBI WGS metagenome assembly JABLTM01 (sample SAMN14651224, study PRJNA627086) | human gut metagenome | isolation source: feces | host: Homo sapiens
GATCATGACGAGCATGAGCATCATCATGACCATGACGAGCATGGCGAGGAGTGCACCTGTGGCTGCCACGATCATGATCATCATCACCATCATCATGCAGATGAGGTATTTACCAGCTGGGGCAAGGAGACTCCTAGAAAGTATACAAAGGAAGAGCTTGATGAAATTCTTGTTAAGCTGTCTGAGGAGACCGAGTTTGGTATTATCTTAAGAGCAAAGGGAATGCTGCCAGCAGCAGATGGCACATGGCTGTATTTCGACCTTGTTCCGGGTGAGTATGAGATCCGTAATGGTGCACCGGATTACACAGGAAGACTTTGTGTAATTGGTTCTAAGATGGATACCGATAAGTTAGAAAAGCTGTTTAAGCTGTAAGCGATAAAAAAGTAGAGAAACATGGCGATAGAGTTGCCAATCCTGTAATAAGGTGAGGCAGCTCTTCGTTATAAAAGCGTTAGAAAGGGAAGACAGTAACATGGCAAATGAGATACCAGTATATATGATCACCGGATTTCTGGAAGGCGGAAAGACATCATTTTTGAAATTTACGCTGCAGCAGGATTATTTTAATGATGGATCTAAGACACTTTTAATCCTTTGCGAAGAAGGAGAGACAGAGCTTGATCAGGAATTTATGGACAAGTATCATGTTGTGATAGAGACAATCGAGGAAGAGAGTGAATTAAACAGAGAGTACTTCCGTGAGGTAGGAAAGCGCCACAAGCCAGATCGTGTTATTATCGAGTATAATGGTATGTGGTCTCCAAAGAATATTACACAGCTTCCATTTCCATACTCATGGGAACTGTATCAGACTATCACTGTTCTCGATGGAAGCACCTTCCAGCTGTACTTAAATAATATCAAGTCACTTGCAATGGAACTTTTAACATACACTGATATGGTTGTTTTCAATCGCTGTACACAGGAGACTCCAATTGATACATTCAATCGTTCAATCAAGGCAGTAAACCGCCGTGCAGAGGTGATGTTTGAGACAAAGGATGGAGAGACTTTGCAGCCAGAAGATGTACTTCCTTATGACCGCGATCAGGATGTGATTCATCTTGAGGATGAGGATTACGGTATTTGGTATATTGATGCACAGGATAATCCAGATGAGTATGTCGGAAAGACCATTGTGTTCAAGGCAATGGTTATGAAGAATAAGGAGTTCCCAGCAGATGTGTTCGTTCCAGGAAGAAATGCGATGACATGCTGTGCCGATGATATTCGTTTCCTTGGTTTTGTCTGCAAGTATAAGGATACAGCGAGCTTAAAGAGACGTCAGTGGGTAATGGTCACTGCAACGTTTGAGTGGGAATATTCTGATCTTTATGGCGAGAAGGGACCGGTGCTTCGTGCGACTGAGGTTGCTCAGACAAGTGCACCGAAGGAAGATCTTGTATACTTCTAAAAAGTGTTGAATTATTAAAATTAGAGTTAATATGAAAACCCCATCAGCTTATTAGGTAAGCCGATGGGGTTTTTCAAAACAACATAACCTTTGCACGTAGCTCTATTATTTTGGCTTTTCTGATCAAACTAGTACAATTAGCGATGCTTTGTCTCACAGTAGATACAGCGATATACTTTATTTTCTTCATCTGTCAAATCAAATACGTGCGGCAGCTCCTGCTCAATGGAGGTGATGCAGCGCGGATTCTTGCAGTGAATTACATTTGTGATACGCTTTGGAAGACGAAGGATCTTCTTTTCAGAGATCACGCCATCCTTGATGATGTTAACGGTAATCTTGTGATCAATGTAGCCGAGTGCGTCAAGATCAAGCAGATCTAAGCTGCCCTCGATCTTGATGATATCCTTGCGGCCCATTTTGCTGCTCTTTGCATTTTTGATGATAGCAACCTGGCAGTCCAGTTCCTGAAGATTTAAATAATGGTAGATATCCATTGATTTTCCTGCCTGGATATGGTCGAGAACGACACCGTTATTAATACCACTGATGTTCAGCATAATATTCCTCCTCAAATTTCTTAGATTTTTTCAGGTGCAAGTCCGAGCAGTGTCAGAATAAGTGCCATGCGGACATATACGCCAAACTGAACCTGCTTAAAGTATGCAGCACGTGGATCGTTATCTACTTCTACAGAAATTTCATTTACACGTGGAAGTGGATGAAGAACGAGCATGTCATCCTTTGCCAGATCCATCTTTTCTTTTGTCAGGATATAGCAGTCCTTCATGCGGATGTAGTCTTCCTCATTGAAGAAACGCTCCTTCTGAACACGTGTCATATAAAGAATATCAAGCTCTGGAAGAACATCATCCAGATTTGTTACTTCCTTAAATTCAAATCCCTTTAATACCTCGTCACGGATGTAGCTTGGAACGCGAAGCTCCGGAGGGGAGATAAGAACAAATTTTACATTTTTATAGCGAACCAGAGATTCAATCAGAGAATGAACGGTACGGCCAAATTTTAAATCGCCGCAAAGACCGATTGTCATGTTGTCTGTATGTCCCTTTAAGGTACGGATTGTGAAAAGATCAGTCAGCGTCTGAGTTGGATGCTGGTGTCCGCCGTCTCCAGCATTGATGACTGGGATGCTAGAAAACATGGAGGCAACCTTTGGAGCACCTTCCTTTGGATGGCGCATTGCACAGATATCGGCATAGCATGATACAACACGGATTGTATCAGCAACGCTTTCGCCCTTAGAAGCAGAACTGTTTTCGGCAGAAGAAAAGCCAATAACAGTACCCCCGAGATTAAGCATTGCTGATTCAAAGCTTAAACGGGTTCGTGTGCTTGGCTCATAGAAAAGTGTAGCAAGACGTTTGCCGTCACATTTGTGTGCATACTTGGTTGGATTTTCTTTAATATCATTAGCCAGATTTAAAATATTATCCAGCTCATCCATGGACAGATCCAATGGGTTTAATAAGTGTCTCATAGAGAATAACTCCTTTCCGATTGTATGACTCATTTGATTCACGGGTATTATATACCATAAAGAACAAAATGGGAAGAGAAAATTAAAAGTTCTTTAAAAAAAAAGGAAAAACTTGTATTTGACAAATCGGTATGATAAAATAAGAACTGTCTGTACAATTGTGAATTTACAGACATTGGCTCTAAAATTAAAATGAAGAAAGAGTAGGAATGAAAGAAAAAGAGTATGGGCGACAACGAAGAATTATCTGTTGATCAGGAGACTGTAGATCAGAAAGTGGATCAGCCAGGGATTGGTGATGAGCCGCAGCCGCAAAATTCCACAGATGACTTTGACCCGAAAAAGCACACACGTGTGCAGACAGGAGCAAATGGAGAGCTTTGCTTTCAGGGATTGACGCAGGCAGAGGTAGAAGAGCGTATTGCAGACGGACAGGTAAATGCCATTCAGGATTCAAGCAACCGCAGTGTTAAAGATATTGTGATGGGAAACACATTGACGTTTTTCAACTTTATCAATATCGTGCTGCTGGCACTAGTTTTATCTGTTCGCTCCTACAAAAACATGCTGTTCATCTTTATCATCATCGCAAATACGCTGATTGGTATTTTTCAGGAAATCAAGGCAAAGATTACGCTTGATAAATTGAAGATCCTGACAGTAAGTCATGTAGATGTAATACGTGATGGTGTGAAAAAGTCTATAACAGTTTCAGAACTGGTAAAGGATGATGTTATTTTGCTAAAGAGCGGAGGACAGATTCCAGCGGACGGTGTGATTTTGGATGGAGAGGTGGATGTAAATGAATCTCTTTTAACAGGAGAGTCTGACTCAATCCATAAGACGTGCGGCAGCAAGGTGCTGTCAGGAAGCTTTGTGACATCAGGAAAGGCAATGTGTCTTCTGACAGAAGTTGGACATGATTGTTATATGGAAAAGCTTTCGTCAGAGGCAAAGCAGTTTAAGCGCTATAAGACAGAGCTGCAGAGAAATCTGGATACGATCTTAAAGTTTATCAGTATCATTATTGTACCGCTTGGCATTATATTATTTGCAAAGCAGTATTGGATCTCAGGCAGCACCTATGAGCAGGCAGCACTTGATACAGTAGCCGCAGTGCTTGGCATGATCCCAGAAGGTCTTGTACTTTTGACTAGTGTGGCGCTGGCACTTGGTGCAGTTCGTCTGGCGAGACGAAGCACACTTGTTCGTGAGCTGTTTTGTATCGAAACTTTGGCGCGTGTAGATACGCTTTGTCTTGATAAGACGGGAACAATCACAGAAGGTCATCTTTGTGTGCAGGGTGAGGAATCAGTAAAGGAAGACGTTGATTTAGAGCAGCTGATGGGCAGAATGGTTGCAGCACTTGGCGATGAAAATGAGACATTTCAGGCGCTTCGTCAGCATTACAAGAGAAACCAGTCAACAAACACAAAGCTTGTGCTTCCATTTTCGTCAGAGCGTAAGTTCAGCGGTGTTGTGTTTGAGGGAGAAGGAACTTACCTTATGGGTGCATACCAGTTTATTTTCCCACAGGCAGATCCGGCAGTGCTTGAAAAGATTGCAGAATATGCAAGTCAGGGTCTTCGTGTGCTGACAGTTGCGCACAGTCCAAATGAGATGACAGACTATACGTTAGCAGAGGACTTTGAGATTGTTGGTTTCGTCTTCATGACAGATGTTGTTCGTAAGAATGCACCTGACATTTTGGGGTATTTTGAGGAGCAGGGTGTTGACTTAAAGGTAATCTCAGGTGATGATCCTGTAACGGTAGCGGCAATTGCAGCACGCGCCGGATTAAAGGATGCCGACAAATATATAGATGCGACAACGATCCATACTGATGAGGAAATGGAGGATGCTATCTTAAAATATTCAGTTTTTGGACGTGTTACTCCAAAGCAAAAGCAGCAGATGGTAAGGCTTCTAAAGCAAAATGGCCGTACAGTGGCTATGACTGGTGATGGTGTAAACGATGTGCTTGCACTCAAGGATGCTGATGTTAGTATTGCGATGGCATCAGGAAGTGAGGCAGCAAAAAATACAGCTAATCTGGTATTGTTAAATTCAGACTTTGCATCACTGCCACATATTGTAAATGAAGGACGGCGTGTCATCAACAATATCAAGGCAGCAGCTTCAATGTTCTTAATTAAGACAGGATTTTCTGTTTTGACAGCACTTTTGACAATCATTGTTGGACAGAATTATCCGTTCCAGCCGATTCAGCTGTCAGTCATCAACGGATGTGCAGTTGCAATTCCAACGATGCTTTTGCAGCTAGAACCAAGCTTTCAGAAGGTCAACAAGCATTTCTTCAGAGAGGTGCTTCGAATGTCAATGCCGGCGGCCATTACTATTACAGCAATGATTACTATTATAAACAATATTGGCCATTCAATTGGAACACCGCGTGAGATGCTTTCAACTGTATGTGTACTGGCAACGGGATGGGTTTATCTGATCACACTTCGTCAGGTATATTCGCCAATGACAGGATACCGCAAATTTGTTATTTATCTTATGCAGACAGCTTACCTTGTAGCAATGGTAATTGGTCAGCGTATTATGGAACTAGTTGGATTAAACTTTACATGCGTTATAGTCACATTGGCAGCAGTAAACTTCGCACCAATGATTATTGATCTTGCAACAAAGGGTTATGATAAGTTTTTCTATTGGTACGATCATCGCCATGATGTCAAGCCGCCAAAGCCGATAAAGGTAAAGACAAGACGATTTAGAGGTGTATAAGAAAAAAACATTATAAATAAAAAGTGCAGCAATTTGTGGATTGCTGTGCTTTTTTATTTATGTGCCAGGTTACAAGTTACGGGTGAGGCTATGCAATTAATATTGGTTTATCTGTGAATTGTAATTGTACAAGAATTAGTATGGAGTGTCTGCCATAGAATAAAGAAAGGGTGAGTATAACCTGCAAGATTTAAGGTTGGGGAGTGCATGCGAGCAGCAATATATCTTAGACTGAGCAAAGAAGATAAACAGGAGAGCATTGAGAATCAGAGGGCTCTTTTAAGGAAGTATGCAAACGATCATGGTTTTTCGGTTGTAAAAGAATATACAGATGAAGCAATATCTGGTTTAACAGATACGCGCCCTGGTTTTGCTAAGATGATGGAGGATGCCAGACAAGGTCATTTTGATGTGATTCTGGCAAAGAATCAGTCACGCTTTTCACGGAATTTTTTACATATTGAGCAGTACCTTCATCGGGAGCTGCCGCATCTTAATATTCGTTTTATTGGTGTGACGGACGGTGTAGATACAGGCAAAATTAATAATATTGCAGTGCGGCGAAGTGGAAAAAAGACGAGACAGATCTATGCTCTCGTAAACGAGTGGTATTGCCAGGAAATTTCCGAAAACGTGCGAGAAATCTTGCATCAGAAGGTGCTTAGCGGTGAGTTTATTGGAAGCAGCGCTCCATTTGGCTATCAAAAGTCATCAGAGAATCCACATAAGCTGATATTAAAAGAACCAGAGGCATCAATTGTAAGAGAACTATTCGAGGCGTATGCGGCTGGCACATCAGTCAAAGAGCTTGTAAAGCACTGTCAGCAAAAAGCATATCCATCTCCAGATGCTAAAGCAGGCTGGAGCAGCAGAAGCATTTACCGGATTTTAGCAAACGAGTGTTACACCGGGAAAATAGTGCAGGGAAAGACAAGGACAGTCAGCTACAAAAATCAAGCGAGGATACAGATTCCGCCAGAAGAGTGGATTAGAATAGCACATGTCCATGAACCGATTATATCAGAGGAAATGTTCTTTTTTGTACAGGAGAAAAAACACAGGCGCTTCACCGAGTAGGCATTTCGTGAAAATAACTGCGATCACACCATTTCCTCCTTCCCATGTTGCAGGCATTATCGCAGGTGACGGCACGCTTTCTGGAGGTCATATTCAGGGAATTGCACCGCAGGCTTTCATTGTGTCTGTACGTGTTCTCGATGCTCACGGAAAAGGAAGGCTGTCTGCTATGCTGGAAGGCATTCGCTGGCTTAAAGAAAATGGGAAACGCCTTGGTATACAAATTGTAAATATCTCAGTAGGTTCAGTTAAAAAGCAGAAAGAAAATTCGCAGCTTGTCAAGGCTGTTGAATCGCTTTGGGATAGTGGTCTTGTGATTTGTTCAGCGGCAGGCAACGAGGGTATGCAGCAGCATAATATTACATCGCCGGGAATAAGCAGAAAAATTATCACTGTTGGTTCCTGCGATGATAAAGAAATGATTGATGAGGGTGGAAGATTCTACCATAATTATTCAGGAAGAGGACCGACAATTGCCTGTATTTGTAAGCCAGAGATCGTAGCACCTGGAACAAATATTGTGGCAACAAATGCAATGAAGGGGGAAGATGACCGCCCTTATACAGTAAAGAGCGGAACAAGCATGTCTACGCCTATGGTATCTGGTGCAGCAGCTCTTTTATTGGAACGTTATCCCCAAATGACAAATACAAATGTGAAGCTAAAGCTTTGGAAAAGTGCGAAAAATCTAGGTTTGCCGCGCAGTCATCAGGGGTGGGGACAGCTTGATATAAGTCATTTACTTGAATAGTGCTTGCATAATACAAACAAATAATGTATAATGACCAACAGGAAATGAAAAATGGAAGGCGTAAGAAAGGTTACGTATTATGAAGCAAACAATGAAAAGAATAACGGCAGTACTAGTAGCAGTATGTCTTTGCATGCTGTCTGTCGTATCCGTATTTGCACAGCAGGATGGTCCTGATGTCAAGGCGGAGGCATACTGTGTAATTAACAGAAAGGACGGCTCCATTGTATATTCAAAAAATATGGATGACCGTTACTACCCGGCAAGTATCACGAAAATTATGACGGCACTTGTCACACTTGAGCATTGTACTGATCTTGACGATACTGTTGTATTTAACAGTGAAGTTATGGATTCTATCAGCAGCAACAGCTCTACATTAAATCCAGTGGCAATATTGGACGAGGAGATGACAGTGCGTGATGCGCTGTTTGGCCTTATGCTTAATTCCGCAAATGAGTGTGCGAGCGCGCTGGCAGTTTATACGGCAGGCTCCATTGACGCATTTGTTGAGATGATGAATGAGAAGGCACAAGAGCTTGGTGCAGTCAATACACATTACATGAATGCGCATGGACTAGATGATGATGATCATTACACAACAGCTCACGATATGGCGATTATTTTTGATGCAGCATTGAAAAATGATGTATTTCGCTATGTTGATTCAACAGCAGCCTACACGATTCCGGCAACAAACAAGTATGGTGAGAGAAATTGTACCAGCACAAATCAGCTGATTAATGGTGCACGTCCATATGAAGGTGTGTATGCAGGAAAAACAGGACATACTGCAAATGCAGGACGTACATTAGTTACAGCAGCATATCGTGATGGCATGGATCTTATCTGTGTAATCATGAAATCAGATAATGATAATTTCTACAGTGATACAGAGACATTATTAGACCATGCATTTTTAAAGGTGCAGGGAAACGAGCAGGAAGTATATGCAGCGGCAGATGACTCTGTAATGGCCCAAAATGATCTGGCTTCCGGATTAAATGTGCGTCAGTATCCAAGCACATCAGCACCAAGAATTGCTTCTTTAATGCCAGGCAATGCAGTTCACCGCATTGGAACATTTGGAAACTGGAGTCAGGTTGAGACACCAAATGGTGTTGGTTATGTCTCTTCACAGTATCTTATTTTTCAGGATGGTACACCTGTCGGAACATATGAAGTTGTAAATACACTGACAGATGATCAGAAGTCTGCAGCACCTGTTCTGGCTTCACAGGAGTCAGATGAGGCAGAGGTGACAAGCAGTGAGGAGTCTGTCGAAGCCACGCAGCCTGAATCACAGGCACAGGAAAATGAAAGCAATGAAGCAGAGACAAACGCACAGAATCAGCAGGTAACAACTGCAGCAGCAGGTCCTACTATTCCGCATCAGACATACCGCTATCAGCTTACCATTAACAATTTAACAATGGTCATCATTGGTGTTATCTTTGCGATTGCAATTGTTGTTGCAATTCTTGCAGTTACATTAATCAGAAGACGAAACAAAGACGATGATGATGATGTGTATGAGCAGGAAGCAGGAAACGACGAAGAAAAAGAAATTGTTCCAACGCCTATATCTGCACAGGAAAAAGTGCAGCGTGCACAAAAGACAGCGAAGGCACACGTAAAGCAGAGTGCAAAAGAGCAGGAAGCACGAAAGAAGGCAGCTAAGAATAAACGTCCGATAGAGGAAGCAAAAGAAGAGTCAAAAGAAGAAGCAGTGCCAGTACAGGATACACACACTGTATGGGAGCCACAGGAAATTGAGGAAGCCGAATGGGACAATGATCCAGAGCAGGAAAATGCAGAAGACGAAGGCGTTGTTGATGAAAGCGGTGAAGAAACTTTGCAAGAGTACGAAGACGAGTATCAGGAAGAAGCATATGATGACTACGACGAGTACGAAGAATATTCCGATGAGGATGACTGGGGCGATGAAATCCTAGAAGATGACTGGGATGAAGAATAAGAACAGAAAAAAATGTAATGATTACTTGATTTTTCTGTAAAATATGTTATACTAACAATAGATCCTGGGGTGTACGAAGTCTTGCTTTTATTTGAACCTACATGACTTAATACGGGATTCCTATATTGTCAGGCAGATGTCAGGCCTCCGTTGTGCAGTGGAAGGCAGAAGTTTGATTGCGGTTGCCCACCTAGCATTAGCTAGGCGTCAAATGGGCAGGGACGGCACTCTGGGATAGTACAAAAGATAAAATTATAACGTACGAAGGCATTACAGCAGAACATTCTGCAGTAGTGCCTTCTTTCTTTTCTTGTGTAAACATTAAAAACAGGCGGCAGAGGTGTCAGCATGAAAAATTTCCGCGTGAGGCGTATCCATATCGTCTGCCTGGCTATTGCAACGGCAGAGATCTTGATCGCAGCTTTTGTGTTGTGGAAAAATGCTATTTGGAATGAAACACAAATCCAGACGGCAAATAAACAAAGTGTTTTGTCAGAGACACAAGAAGAAACAACGTCTGATATACAGGAAAATGAAAAAACAGCGACTCAAAATCAGGAAGAAACAAAACCAACTGAGGAAGCTGTATCTTCGATGCCCTCTATGCGCGTTAAGCTAAAAAATTCAGACAACACCTCATTTGAGCATGCCAAGGTAATCATAACATGTCCAGATACATTTCATATACAGTCTGGCACAAAGGAGCAGATTTTTACCGGCGGACAGACTGTTACGATTACACCGGAGCATCCGTTTTTTCAGGAAGGATCGATTCGTGTGGCATCGGAGGGCGGCTTCGTTATAATTGACAGTATTTTAAGGCGCGGCATCAGCCATGAATATGAAGGTGTTCTTGATTTATATCTTAGTGAACAGGGCATTGTGATTGTAAATGAACTGCCGCTTGAGGATTATGTTTCAAAGGTAGTACCAAGCGAGATGCCTGTTTCCTATGGATTAGAAGCAGCTAAGCTGCAGGCTGTATGTGCACGTACATATGCATATGAACGTATTCTTCACCAAAAAACGATTGATAATTATGGCTCATTTGCAGATGATTCTGTAGATTATCAGGTGTATAACAGTGCAGGCTATCAGGAGATTTCAGCGCAGGGAGCAAAGCTCACATCGGGCGTGATAATGACGCGTGACGGTGCGCCAATCGTGCCATATTATTTTTCAACATCATGCGGCTATACTTCAGATAATCTTGCCTGGTCTGGAAATCAGACACTTCCTTATCTGAAATCACTTAATTTAACAGGAGAGCCAGATCGCGATATGACGGATGAGGCGACAGTCAGTGCATTTTTACAGGATCAGAATGCAGCTGGATTAGAGTCAAATATGGCATGGTACAGGTGGCGCTGTGAGATTCCTCTTGATGTAATGCAGGAGCTGTTTTTAAAACGTCTTCCAGCGCTTAGCGCCAGTCAAAGTGAATGTATCAAGGCAGAAGGAGAAAGCTTAGAAAAGATTATCAGCTCAACATTAACATCTGTGCAGGTGACTGGTCGTTTCGCCGGCGGCATGGCATCAGGGCTTAAGCTTACATACGAAAAAGGAAGTGTCTTGGTGACAGGAGAGTTTGTTATGAGAAAGCTTTTAAGTGAACCTAATCGTACATATCAAAATAAATCAGAGGAAACAGTATCGCTAAGCGAAGGAAATTACCTTCCAAGTGCTTTTTTTTGTCTGATTCCAGTGACAAAGCAGGATACGATGACAGGCTATGTGATTTGTGGCGGCGGAAATGGACATGGTATTGGGTTATCACAAAATTGTGCGTACCAACTATTAGAGCAGGGAAAAACGTGGCAGGAGATTCTTTTGTTTTTTTATCAGGGGATTGCATTTGATACAATAACATGGTAAACTATCAAAGTGAATGTTTTCACATGAAGATATGTCAGCATTCGAAGCTGCAGGAGGAGGAAAATTATGACAAAAATAGCAATGACAACTCCATTAGTAGAGATGGACGGAGATGAGATGACCAGAGTTCTCTGGAAGATGATTAAGGACGAGCTGATTCTTCCGTTTGTTGATTTGAAAACAGAATATTATGATTTGGGACTTGAATACCGTGACCAGACACGTGATCAGGTAACGATTGACAGTGCGAATGCGACAAAGAAGTACGGTGTTGCCGTTAAGTGCGCAACGATCACTCCAAATGCGGCAAGAATGACAGAGTATAACCTGCATGAGATGTGGAAAAGTCCAAATGGAACTATTCGTGCTATTTTAGATGGAACTGTATTTCGTGCACCGATTCTTGTAAAAGGCGTAGAACCGCTTGTAAAAAATTGGAAGAAGCCAATCACAATTGCAAGACATGCGTATGGTGATGTCTACAAGGCAACTGAGATGAAGATTACGGGACCGGGAAAGACAGAGCTTGTTTACACAAACGAAGCTGGTGAGGAGACAAGAGAGCTGATCCACAACTTTACAGGAGCAGGTATCATTCAGGGACAGCACAATGTTGTTGCTTCCATTGAGAATTTTGCACATTGCTGCTTTAGATATGCGCTTGATACAAAGCAGGATCTGTGGTTTGCGACAAAAGATACCATTTCCAAAAAGTATGATCACACCTTTAAGGATATTTTCCAGGAGATTTATGATCGCGATTATAAGGAAGCATTTGAGAAGGCTGGTATTGAGTATTTCTATACATTGATCGATGATGCTGTTGCAAGAGTAATTCGTTCTGAGGGCGGATATATCTGGGCTTGCAAGAACTATGATGGTGATGTTATGAGTGATATGGTAGCAACAGCATTTGGTTCTCTGGCAATGATGACATCTGTTTTAGTATCTCCGAATGGCTGCTACGAGTATGAAGCTGCTCATGGAACAGTACAGAGACATTACTATCAGTATAAGGAAGGAAAGAAGACTTCCACTAACCCAGTTGCAACAATTTTTGCATGGAGCGGTGCATTCAGAAAAAGAGGCGAGATGGACGGCTTAGAGAAGCTGTGTGATTACGCAGACAAGTTAGAGCAGGCAACTATTGATACAATCGAGTCTGGCATTATGACAAAGGATTTGTCTGCCATCACAACGCTTTCAAATGCACAGACAGTAACTAGTGAGGAATTTCTTAGTGCAATCAGAAGCAGATTGGAGGCATTGCTTGCATGAGTGTTCTGAGAGCAGGAAATACAACACTTGAGGATGGAAAGGTGCGAATCTGTGTACCAATTGCTTATGAAACAGAAAATGAGATTTTAGAAGAGTCTGTGCGCATTGGAAAAAGCAGTGTGGCAGATATTGCCGAGTGGCGTATCGATTGGTATCAGGACGTGTTTCAACCAAGAAAGAGAAATGCGCTTGCAAAAAAAATTCGTAAGAATCTGCAGGGAAAGCCGCTTTTAGTAACATTTCGAAGCAGACGAGAGGGCGGTGAAAGGGATATTACTCCCACAGCTTACCAGGCACTTCTTGATGAAATAATAGAAAGTAATAGTATAGAAAGCAATGTGGTTGACCTTCTTGATGTTGAGCTTAGTCAGGGAATGGCATGTGTACAGGAATTGATAAAACATGCACACCAGATGGGTATCGGTGTGATTGTATCACAGCACGATTTTAAAAAGACACCGGAAGCTTCAAATCTTATTACAACAATGGAGCAGATGGCAGGCTACGGCGCAGATGTCTGCAAAATAGCAGTGATGCCTCAGTCTCTTGCAGATGTGGCAGCGCTTCTTTTGGCGACAGGAACTATGAAGGAGAATCATCCAGAGACACTTTTAATTACAATGTCAATGGGGCGCACAGGATGTGTGAGCAGGCTTTGCGGCGGCTTATTTGGCAGTGTAATGAGTTTTGGAAGCATGGGAAAAGCAAGTGCACCGGGACAGGTATCAGCCAAAGAGCTGTCAGATGTGTTATGGGCAATTGAGCGAGCAGTTGAATAGTTATAATCTAAAAAAAAGCAGTCAGTTGACTGCTTTTTTTAGATTTACAATATTATTGTCTTACCTTTGGAAGTGTTTCAATAAATTCAGCGTTATTTTTTGTGTGTACAAAATGATTTAAAATTTGTTCAATTGCATCATCATTCTTTAGTCCGCTTATGCTTTTGCGGATAGTGGAAACAGCTGTAAGTTCATCTGGTGTCAGAAGCAGATCTTCACGTCTTGTTCCAGAACGGGTAATATCAATTGCCGGGAAGATACGGCGCTCAGACAGCTTTCTGTCTAATACAAGCTCCATGTTTCCAGTTCCCTTAAATTCCTCAAATACCATATCATCAAGACGGCTTCCAGTGTCAACAAGTGCAGTGGCAAGGATAGTAAGACTGCCGCCCTCACGCATATTTCTGGCAGCGCCGAAAAACTTCTTTGGCATATGAAGTGCAGCCGGATCAAGTCCTCCAGAAAGAGTGCGTCCGCTTGGAGTCACGGTAAGATTATATGCGCGAGCCAGACGAGTCAGGCTGTCTAATAAAACCATAACATCCTGCTTATGCTCAACAAGACGCTTCGCACGCTCAAGAACCATCTCAGCAACCTGCTTGTGATGTTCAGGTGTTTCATCAAATGTAGAATAAATTACCTCAACATGCTCTCCCTGAATGGATTCACGGATATCTGTAACCTCCTCTGGGCGCTCATCAATAAGAAGGATGATAAGATGCATGTCAGGATAATTGTGTGTAACAGCATTTGCAATCTCCTTTAAAAGCGTTGTCTTTCCAGCTTTTGGCGGGGAGACTATCATACCGCGCTGTCCTTTTCCAATAGGGCTGATCAGATCAACAATGCGAAGAGCAGTGGAGCCGCCTTCAACTTCCATAGACAGACGACTGTTAGGGAAAACAGGAGTAAGCTTTTCAAAATTCGGGCGGTGTGAGCAAAGCTCAGGATTAACACCATTGATTGTATTGATGCGAATCAAAGCATCATATTTATTATCATCTGGATTTGCTTTTTGGAAACCATCTACCATATCACCTGTTCTAAGGCCAAAACGACGAATCTGAGACGGCGCAACATATACGTCCTGCTGACCAGTTAAGAAGTTTGCAGAGCGAAGGAAACCAAAGCCTTCCTGTAAAACCTCAAGAATACCGCATGCCGGCTGGCATCCTTCTGGAAGAGCACCATCATTATCAAAGCGGTTTGCAAAATCATCACGCATTGCGTTATCAAAACGATTAGAATATTGAGCAGATGTATATCTTGAATCAAAACGATTCTGACTGGAAAGCTCTGTTCTTGAATCAAAGCGATTGACAGCATCGGTACGGTTTGTCATATCGTTTCTGTTCATAGCATCATTTCTGTCATTTCGATTAAAGTCGGTACGGTTTTGATAGTCATTTCTGGAATCAAAACGGTTTTGGAAATCATTTCTATAATTATCGTAGCGGTTTGTATAATCTCTTGAAGAATTGTTATAGCGGTTCTGATAATCATTTCTGGAATCATAGCGGTTTGAGTAGTCATTTCTGACTGAAAAATCACTGCGGCCTGAAAAATCTCTTCCGGAATTATCAAAACGTCCCTGGGAATCATTTCTTGTATTATCAAAACGATTTTGAACATCATTTCTCGTAGAATCAAAGCGATTTGAGGAATCCATTCTTGTATTATCAAAGCGGCTTGTAGAATCTAATCTTGTATTATCAAAGCGTCCTTGGGAATCATTTCTTGTAGTATCGAAGCGGTTTACAGAATCCTCACGCCAGTTAGAATCAGGGCGACCGTTTCGTACACGTGGCTTACGCGGATGAACCGTGTGGGCGTTTGACTGGCGAAGATCCTTAAAGGAAGAGGAGGAATAGGAATTATTCCTGCTGTAAAAATTATTTCTTGCGGCAGCATAGGAAGCTGCAGAAGCAGCATAGGAGCGGCGCTCTCTTTGTGCTGTTGGATCAGCAAGTTTTTCTGCAGAAGAATCCTGTACATCATCAGAAGAAGATGGAGCAGAGCTCATTTGTGAAGAATCTGTCTCTGATAAAGCTGTCTTTGTATCAGTGGAATTTGTCTCAGAAGATGCCGATACAAGTTCGTTGTCGGATGAAGCCGTATCAGATGTTTGAACATTTTGTGTTTGCGGCGTCTGTGCCTGTTCCGGGCTAAGTTTTTCCAGAATTACATCAATCAGCTGCGCCTTGCGCAGAGTAGAAACGTTCTTAATGTGATTTTCTTTCGCAATCTGTTTTAGCTCAGTGAGCGGAAGTGATTTTAATTTTTCACGCATAAATAACCATGCCTTTCTCATGTTTTTGTCAGACAAAATACAAATTATAATATTTTTTTAATTTCACCTTTCGAAATGATGCAGCATTCGCATAGCTGCAGCGAAACATCGCACTATCATTATACGAATGAAATGGCAAAAAGTAAAGTAAAAAAATAAACCAAAACTTGACGAATGTATGTAAAATTGATATCATTATTCTATAGTGCGTCACGTGTGAAGGAGGAAAAAGATGCTGTGGGGAGAAAAACCGTATTATTCGCTTGATTATTACCTGAAGCAAACGTTTGGTTCAAAGACATATAAGGCATCGTTAGATGCCGGTTTTACTTGTCCAAACAGGGATGGAACAATCGGGCGCGGCGGATGTATTTTCTGCAGCAGAGGCGGTTCAGGTGAATTTGCAGGCAGCAGAGCGCTGTCAATTAAAGAGCAGATCGACAGTCAGATTGAAAAGCTTGGCTCCTTTCATGCAAAGCAGTATATTGCATATTATCAGGCTTTTACAAATACATATGCAGATTTGGATTATTTAAGACGTGTCTATGAACCTTCTTTTTTACATGAAAAGGTTGCGGTGGTGGATATTGCGACAAGACCAGACTGTGTGGGAGAGGATGTTGTTTCACTTCTTTGTGAATATTCCAAAAGAAAGCCAGTGTGGGTAGAACTGGGACTTCAGACAATACACGAGGACACGGCAGCCTATATTAGACGTGGATATGATTTGACATGCTTTGAAAACGCATTAAAGCGTCTTAATGATGCACAGATTCCTGTAATCGTTCATGTGATACTTGGTCTTCCAGGCGAAGATAAGGAAAAAATGCTCGAAACTATTCGTTATCTGAATAATGCAGGGATCTTTGGAATAAAGCTGCAGCTTCTTCATGTGCTTGAAAATACTGACCTTGCAGATGAATTTCGTGCCGGAAAGTTTCAGACATTGTCTATGGAAGCATATGTGGATCTTGTTGTTTCCTGCATCGGTGCACTTTCACCAGATATTGTCATTCACAGGCTGACAGGAGATGGTCCGTCAAATCAGCTGATTTCACCGCTGTGGAGCCGGGCAAAGCGCAGTGTGCTTAACTGTATTCATCATGAATTGAAGACACGGGGAATATACCAAGGCTGCTTTTTAAAAGAGCAGGGCTGATATATAGAAAGGAACTATTGGATTATGGCAGAACCATTGACATTATATAAACTGATGATACTTTATTTATTGAAAAAGGTGAATTATCCGTTGTCAAACGGGCAGATGTCTGAGTTCTTTGTGAGTAAATCGTATACAGACTATTTTACCTTTCAGATGGTGATCAATGAACTGCTGGGAACCTCTCTGATTCACAAGGAAACAATCAGAAATACATCACGCTACGAGCTGACAAAAGAGGGCGAAGAGGTGCTCTTTTATTTTGAAAATAAAATAACAGGCGAAGTCAAGCAGGACATGGATGATTTCTTAAAGGAAAACAATTTTAAGCTTAGAACAGAAAATTCTGTGCTGGCCAATTATTATAAGAGTACGGCAAGCAATGATTTTGAGATTGATTGTGTCGTAAAGGAAGGCAAGAATACATTAATTGAGTTAAAGCTTTCGGCAGCGACAGAGGAGATGGCTGAAAAAATGTGCGACAATTGGGAAAAAGCAAGCAAAGAAATCTATGAGTTTGCCATGAAAAAATTGTTATAAAAATAATAAAATAAGTACTTGCACAGAGGAATATTTTGTGTTATGATTTTATTGTTGCGTTATAAGCGCTGTGTTCGTACAGTGTCAAGTGCGCGTAAATTATTATGACTATGATGATGGTTGGGAACCATCACAAGGAAGAAGAGGTGAGCTCATGAAGGAAGGAATCCATCCAGAATATTATCAGGCAAAGGTTACCTGCAACTGTGGCAACGAGTTCGTTACCGGATCCACAAAGAAGGAGATCCACGTTGAAATCTGTTCTAAGTGCCATCCGTTCTACACTGGCCAGCAGAAGGCAACTTCCGCACGCGGACGTATTGATAAGTTTAACCGTAAGTATGGTTTAAAGAGTGAATGATGTTGACTGAAGCAGGTTGAGATTTTTATCTCAACCTCTTTTGTCGTTTAAGGACAAACAAAGGAGTGCGGATGAAGTCATCAGGAATTGGCGGCCAGGCCGTCATGGAAGGAATTATGATGCGAAACGGCAGCGAGTATAGTGTGGCTGTTCGCAAGGAAAATGGAGAAATTGAAGTAAAAAAAGAAACATACAAGGGCGTGGGATCAAAGTGTAAGCTGTTTCGTCTTCCATTTATAAGAGGAATTTTTAGCTTTGTGGATTCACTTGTACTTGGCATGAAATCTTTAAATTATTCAGCAAGTCTTTTTATGGAGGACGGCGAGGAAGAAGAACCGGGACGCTTTGAAAAATGGCTTCAGAAAAAGTTTGGCGATAAAGTAGAAAAAGTAATTATGGACCTGACCATGGTTATTTCTATCATATTAGCGATGGGGATTTTTATGGTATTTCCAACATGGGTATCCACACTTATGAAGCCACTTCTTGGAAATGGCATTTGGATGGCACTTTTTGAAGGCGTGCTTCGAATCGCTATTTTTATTGCCTATGTGGGATTGATCTCATTGATGCCAGATATCAAAAGAACATATATGTATCACGGCGCAGAGCATAAGTGTATTAACTGTATTGAGCATGGAATGCCATTAACAGTAGAAAATGTCATGAAAAGCTCTAAGGAGCATAAGCGCTGTGGAACTAGCTTTTTGTTAATTGTCATGGTTATCAGTATTCTTTTCTTTTTGGTGATTCGTCCGGAGACATTGTGGCTTCGTCTGGTATCAAGAATTCTTTTGATTCCGGTAATCGCCGGCGTTTCTTTTGAGTTTTTGCGTCTTGCCGGAAACAGTGACAATCCAGTTGTTAATCTTTTAAGTAAGCCAGGTTTAATGCTTCAGGGACTGACCACAAAGGAGCCAGATGAAAAGATGGCAGAGGTAGCTATCTGTGCAGTAGAGGCCGTATTTGACTGGAAGGCATATGAGGAGGCAAACTTTAATTGATGGAAGATAATCAGATACAGAAAGAAATACAAAGTCAGAATCAATTGTCAAATGATGAAATAATTTCGTGGGGACAGCTTTTAAGCGAGGCAAAAGATACACTTACAAAAGCAAATGTACCAGATGCAGACATTGACGCATGGCTTCTTATGGAGCACTGCTTTTCGATTACAAAGAGTTTCTTCTTTTTAAATCGCAGACAAATTGTGGAATCGAAAGAGAAGATAAAACAGTATCGTGAATTTATAAAACAGCGCGCAGCGCGTATTCCACTTCAATATCTGACAAAGACGCAGGGGTTTATGGGGTTAGAGTTCTCTGTAACCCCTGCTGTTTTAATACCGAGGCAGGATACAGAGACGCTTGTAGAGACAGTGCTTTCATATGCAAAGGATAAGCCAGGGGCAAGCCTTGTTGATGTGTGCACGGGAAGTGGCTGCATAGCTGTGTCGCTCGCTCATTACGGAAATTTTGCACAGATGACAGCGTCCGACATTTCAAGTGCAGCGCTTTTTGTGGCAAAGAAAAATGCAGCAGACAATCATGCATCGGTGCAGTTTTTTGAGAGTGATTTACTCGAACAGGTGCCAGGGCGATTTGATATGATTGTGTCAAACCCACCTTACATTGAAGACGATGTAATTTTAGGGTTAGAGCCAGAGGTAAAGGATAATGAACCTATTCTTGCTTTATCAGGCGGAAAAGATGGGCTTATCTTTTACAGGCGTCTGACTGAAACTGCAAAAGATCATTTAAATCCGGGCGGCGCACTTTTTGTCGAGATTGGCTATAACCAGTGGGAAGCGGTGGCAGAGCTGTTTCGTGCAAATGGTTTTTCAAAGCCGACTCTTGTGCGCGATCTTGCAGGACTTGACCGCGTGGTGTGGGGCGTGCTGGATGAGATGTGATTTACAAAACAATCGTTAAGCCGCGTCCGTAAGTAGAAAATGTGAATGAATAATAGAAAAGAGGAGTTATTTATGTTTGACCGTTTGGATGATATATTAATCCGCTTTGAGGAGCTTCTTCATGAACTGGGTGATCCGGTACTTACATCTGATCCGGAAAAATTTCGCCGTCTTATGAAGGAGCAGGCCGAGCTTGCCCCTCTGGTGGAGACCTATACACAGTATAAGAAAACAAAAAAAAGCATTGAAGAAAATCTGGAGCTTTTAGAGGAAGAGCGTGATGAAGAGATGCGCGAGCTTTTAAAGGAAGATCTTGCTGAGGCAAAAAAACAGATGCCTGAGCTTGAAAAAGAGTTAAAGCTTTTGCTTCTTCCAAAAGATCCTAATGATGAGAAAAACGTATTTGTTGAGATTCGTGCTGGTGCAGGCGGAGATGAGGCAGCACTTTTTGCCGCAGATCTGTTTCGTATGTACAGCAGATTTGCAGAGAGAAACCGCTGGAAAAGTGAGCTGATCAGTGTAAATGAGAGTGGTATTGGCGGCATGAAAGAGGTTGTATTTATGATCTCCGGACAGGGTGCTTATTCCAGACTTAAATACGAAAGCGGTGTGCATCGTGTTCAGCGTGTGCCTGAGACGGAAAGCGGCGGACGAATCCATACGTCAACAGCAACAGTTGCAATCATGCCGGAGGCAGAGGATGTCGATGTTGTCATTGATATGAATGACTGCAAGTTTGATGTATTCCGTGCATCAGGAAATGGCGGCCAGTGTGTCAATACGACAGATTCAGCTGTACGTCTGACTCATATTCCAACAGGAATCGTAATTTCCTGTCAGGACGAAAAGTCTCAGCTTAAAAATAAAGATAAGGCATTAAAGGTACTTCGTGCTAAGTTGTTTGAACTTGAGACAGCAAAGAAGCAGGATGAGCAGGCAAAGTACAGACGAAGCCAGATTGGAACAGGAGATCGTTCTGAGAAAATTCGTACTTATAATTTTCCGCAGAGCCGCGTGACAGATCACAGAATCAAGCTGACACTTTATAAACTTGATGCCATTATGGATGGTGATCTCTTTGAACTGATAGACAGTCTGACAGCAGCAGATCAGGCTGAAAAACTGTCGAATATGGAAAATCAGACAATGTAGTTTTACAAAAAGTGTTGTGCTATTTTGTGTAAATTGCTCTTTTTTGATAAAAACATCAAAAAATATAGACTTTTTGAAAAGATATGATATAATTCTTCTTAGCTATGTGGAAAGGAAGGATTAGATATGAACATTGGACTTACCGCTCATAACAGCAAAAAGACGCTGCTGGAAAGTTTTTGCATTGCGTATAAAGGCATTTTTAAGAAGCATACGCTGATTGCGACCAATGCGACAGCAAACCACATTGCCAAAGCGACAGGCATGAAAGTGACCAGTTTGCTTCCGGGTCAGATGGGAGGCTCGAAGCAGATGCAAAATATGATCGCAAACAATGATATCGATCTGGTTATATTTTTTCACAGTGCTGATTTAGAGCAGGATGCAGAAAGTATGAATCTGGCTGAGATTTCACGGTTGTGTGATATGTATAATATCCCTCTGGCGACAAACATCGCCACCGCAGAGTCACTTGTATTGTGTCTTGACCGAGGTGATATGGAGTGGAGAGATTACAAATAGTACGCAGTTATGCACAGAATGCAGCCCTTAAGGCTGCATTCATTTGTTTTTAAGCAATATTTAATTTAAAACTTAAAAGCAGATAATAAAATAAATTTACAAGTGATTAAAAAAGGAGACATCATGGAGCATAGAGAAATATCCCGAGCTGTTATCAAACGGCTGCCGCGGTATTATCGTTATCTGGGAGAACTTATGCAGGAGGGCGTAGAGCGAATTTCTTCCGGAGAGTTATCTAAAAGAATGCAGATCACGGCATCACAGATTAGACAGGATCTGAATAATTTTGGAGGCTTCGGACAGCAGGGATACGGCTATAATGTAAAGTATCTTTATCATGAAATCGGAAAAATATTGGGGCTTGATAAAACATACAATTTAATTATAATCGGTGCAGGAAATCTTGGTCAGGCGATTGCAAACTATGCCAATTTTGAGCGTCGTGGTTTTGTTGCAAAGGCAATGTTTGATACAAATCCACAGTTAAAGGGAAAGACTGTGCGTGGTATTCCAGTTTATTCAATGGATGATCTGGAAGATTATATCAGAAATAACGATGTTCAGATTGCAGCACTAACTCTTCCAAAGGCAGGGGCAGAGGCAGCAGCAAAAAGACTTATCAAGATCGGCATTCGCGGTATCTGGAATTTTGCCCACACCGATCTTCGTGTACCAGATGATGTGGTTGTAGAAAATGTTCATTTGTCAGAGAGTCTGATGCGTATTTCATATCGTCTTAGTAATCAGGAGGAATAATCATGAAGCAGCTGTTGACAGGAAAGCAGATGAAGCAGGCGGACACATGGTCAATTAAAGAGTTTGGAATGGAAAGCCTGATTTTGATGGAGCGTGCAGCGCTTTGTGCAGCACAGCACATCATGTCAGTGCAAAAACCAGGATGCGTCTTTATTATGTGCGGCATGGGGAATAATGGTGCTGATGGACTGGCAATGGCAAGAATCCTCTCACAAAACGGCTGGTCTGTTAGAATCGCTGCTATTGGAAAAATAGAGAAGGCAACGAAGGAATGGCTCTATCAAAAAGCACTTTTAGACAAAATGGAAATTTTGCCCGTGCAATACTTTTATGAGTCAGATGATAAGGATGAAGAAGAATACAGATCAGCACTTTCAAATCTTTATGTGCCGGCGCAGGTGTATGTGGATGCTCTATTTGGCGTTGGCTTGTCGCGCAAGGTGAGTGGAGTTTACCGCGCTGCTATTGAAGAATGGAATGAACATAAAAAGAAGTGCGGTGCATATGGTGTTGCTGTTGATATATGCTCTGGTTTAGACGCAAAAAGCGGACAGATGCTCGGTGCATGTGTTAAGGCAGATGTACAGATCACATTTGGCTATGGAAAAGTAGGTCAGTTTCTGTATCCTGGTGCATCATTATCAGATAAGACAATCATATGCGATATAGGTATGCCAAATGAAGCAGTTTATCATGTAGACGGATTTCCATTTAATTGTCTTGAAAAATCTGATGCAAAAGACTGGCTTGGCAGCCGTTGTTTGTGGGGCAATAAGGGGACGTTTGGTCGTGTTGTGATTATTGCAGGAAGCAGCGGCATGGCAGGAGCCGCATATTTGTCGGCACTTGCTGCCTATCGCACAGGAGCAGGTCTTGTTGATATTGTCACACCCAAATGCAATCGCCTGGTTTTACAGCAGCTGCTTCCAGAGGCAGTGCTGCATTGTATTTCAGAAATTTCTGAAATTTCAAAAGATGAAGAACAGCTGGCATATCTGCGAAATGAGGTACTTCCAAAGGCAAAAGCTATTGTGATTGGACCAGGACTTTCAACCGATACCTTAGCAAAAAAACTTTTGGATATGGTCTTAGAGTGGAACAGATCACAAAATTGCCCTATTGTTATTGATGCAGATGCCTTAAATCTGCTTGCGATGAGAACAAATATTGATCAGGCAGAATACCTTGGAGAAAATGTGATTCTTACGCCGCATCCAGGTGAGCTTGGTCGCTTGATGAACTCATCTGCGAAAGAGGCAGCTAAAAATCTTCTATATTTTGCAGAAGAATTACAAAAAAAGTTTGGCTGTATATGTGTCTGCAAGGATGCTCGCACAGTCATTCTAACACAAAAAAACAGATATCTGAACCTTACCGGAAACAGCGGTATGGCAACAGGCGGAAGCGGTGACGTACTGACCGGCGTGATCGCGTCGCTTGCCGCACAGGGGCTGTCTGCCGAAAGGGCAGCTGTTCTTGGTGTCTGGCTGCATGGCGCAGCTGGTGATGAGGCGGCAAAGGAAAAGAGTCCATACAGTATGATCGCGCGTGATCTGGCAGATGGGCTATCAAAAGTGCTGATACAAATAGGCAGGAAGAAGGTATAAGGATATGCATAACTATCACAGAGTCTGGGCAGAGGTTAATCTGGATGCCATAAGAGCCAATATGGAGTCGTTTAGAGATAATGTTCCAAAAGAGGCAATGCTTTGCGGTGTTATTAAAACAGATGGATATGGTCTGGGAGCCGTCCCAGTTGCAAAAACAATTGATGATCTGGTATGGGGCTATGCCGTAGCCACAATTGACGAAGCATTAAATCTGCGCCGCCATAACATCACAAAGCCCATTCTGGTGCTCGGTTATGTTCATCCGGAACGCTTTGCAGATCTGGTTGATCATAAAATTCGTTATGCCGGTTTTGAGGAAGATAAGATAATGCTTCTTTCTGAGACGGCAAAAAAGATGGGCAAAAAAGCATATGTACATGTAAAGGTAGATACGGGAATGAGCCGCATTGGCATGACACCAGAGCATGCACTTTCTTTTGTAAAATGGCTTTCAACTCAGGAGAATATTTGTACAGAGGGTATTTTTACTCATATGGCAACTGCTGATATGATCAAAAATCAGGGAGCTATTGAGCAGCAAAAACGCTTCCAAAAGATAGTAGAGAGCTTAAAAGAGGCAGGATGCTGTCCTCCAATCTGCCATTGTGCTAATTCAGCAGCAGGCATCTGGATGACAAATGCGCCGGGCAATATGTTTCGTATTGGTATTTCTCTGTACGGCTATTACCCGTCAGAGGAAGTCAGAAAGGATATTGTATCGCTCACACCGGCACTAACACTAAAGTCTGAGATTGCCTATATTAAGACTGTTCCTACAGGAACAGCAATCGGATATGGAGCAACATTTGTAACAGATCATGAAACTGTGGTAGCCACGATTCCAATTGGCTATGGAGATGGTTATCCAAGAGCACTTTCAAATAAGGGAAGTATTTTAATCCATGGAAAGAAAGCACCGATTTTGGGCCGTATCTGCATGGATCAGACAATGGTAGATATCAGTGATATTCCAGAAGCAAAAGAAGGCGACGAGGTAGTTGTCATTGGAAAAAGTGGTGATAATGAGCTGAGCGCCGAGGAAGTTTCTGAACTTGCGGGAAGCTTTAATTATGAACTTTTGTGTGACCTTGGAAAGCGTGTTCCGAGGGTTTATTACCGCCACGGCAAAGTAGTCGGAAGCAAGGATTATAACGAAGACGATTACTGTGATTTTATGTAATCAGAGTAAGATGCGGGAGTGCAAAGCACAGCGTTAAATTGTTGCGATGATCAATATATGCACATACCATACAATAACAGCATCTGTCAGGATGAATAAGAAATTCCAATATGGAAATACTTAGAATATCCTGAAAGAAATTGGAGTGTGCATATATGGTAATCCGTAGAGGTGATATTTATTATGCGGATCTTCGCCCTGTGGTAGGTTCTGAACAGGGTGGTGTCCGCCCGGTACTTATTATACAAAACGATATGGGAAACAGGCACAGCCCGACAGTGATTTGTGCCGCCATTACATCACGCATGTCAAAGGCAAAGCTGCCAACGCATGTTGTAATTGATTCACGCTGTTGCAGTATTGTAAAAGATTCCGTTGTATTACTAGAGCAGCTTCGCACAATAGACAAACAGCGCCTTCGTGAAAAAGTATGTCATCTGGAAGAAGATATGATCCGCCAGATAGACGAGGCACTGCGCGTCAGTTTAGACATCACCCGTACATAGATAGAGCGGGTCTTTCAAATTATACTTGCAAGATTGAAAAATACATGATAAGATAAATTAGTTAAACAAACATATAGTTTTAAGTCACAAAGGAGCGTTAAAAATGTCAGGACATTCTAAATTTGCCAATATTAAGCATAAGAAGGAAAAGAACGATGCCGCAAAGGGAAAAGTATTTACCCGTATCGGCCGTGAAATCGCAGTTGCAGTAAAGGAAGGCGGAGCAGATCCGGCAAACAACAGCAAGTTGCGTGATGTCGTTGCAAAGGCAAAGGCAAACAACATGCCAAATGATACCATTGACCGCAGCATCAAGAAGGCAGCAGGAGATGCAAATGCTGCAAACTACGAGTCTATCACTTACGAGGGATATGGCCCAAGCGGAACTGCGATCATTGTAGAGACACTGACCGATAACCGTAACCGTACCGCATCAAATGTGCGCAACGCTTTCACAAAGGGCAGCGGAAACGTAGGAACAAATGGCTGCGTATCCTTCATGTTTGACCGCAAGGGTCAGATCATCGTAGATAAGGAAGAATATGAGGGCGATGCAGATGAGCTGATGATGACTGCTCTTGATGCAGGCGCAGAGGATTTCTCCGAGGAAGAAGACTGCTACGAGATCTACACCGATCCAGACAACTTCTCTGAGGTAAGAGAGGCACTTGAAAAAGCAGGTGTTCCGATGGCAAGCGCAGAGGTTACTATGATTCCTCAGAATTATGTTGATCTGACATCTGATAATGATGTAAAGCTTATGAACCGTATTCTTGATATGCTGGATGACGATGATGATGTACAGGAAGTATATCATAACTGGAATCAGCCGGAAGAGGAAGACGAATAAAAATAAAAGAGGCACAGCCGCAAGAAAATTGTGGCTGTGCCTTTTGTATCTGTGATTAAATTATTCAGGGTAAATAGTATTTGCCTCACTTATGTTTGCCAGCACGTTATCGAGATAGCGTTTTGCCAGATACTTTGCCATAGGCAGGTTCATATCAAGATAGTTTCCGCAGGAAATCGCATCTGCACCTGGTACCTCACCTTCAAAACCAGCCATAAAAGCATACATTTCACAAAGCAGATCAATAATGTCCATCGGCTCTAATTCACCAGCTAAGATCAGATAAAATCCAGTTCTGCATCCCATCGGTCCAAAATAAATGACGCGATCCTTCCATACAGGATGATTGCGTAAAAATGTAGCGCCAAGATGCTCAAGTGTGTGAACCTCAGCCGTGTTCATGACAGGCTCTTTGTTTGGTCTTGTCATGCGAAGATCAAATGTTGTTAATGTTTCACTTCCAACTTTGTCGCGGCGAGAAACATAAACGCCAGGAACAAGAGTAAGATGATTGACCTGAAAGCTTGCAATTTTTTCCATAATACATATATCCTTTCTAAAATTTAAAATGAATTTTGACCTATTTTTTTATCAGACAGCTGCTTGTCTGACTTTCATTGTAAAGGAAAAAAAGGATACTTGCAAGCATGAAACAAACTTCCAAGCTGCTTTGTTAAAAATGTATGTGAAAATAAGGGCAAGGACACGCTATTTCGTCAAAACTGCAAAGAAAAGACAACAATATGATTAGAATTGATCAATTATTTCGGTTATGATAAGGGTAACTACCGAAAGTGTGAGAAGCTGTGAGCTTTTCAGGAAAGGGAGGATGAGATGGCAGAAATAAAGAAAGGCAGCTTTACGCTGCCGGGTGAAGCAGGTTTTGAGAGCCTGACATTAAAAATGGCAGAAAAATGGGGAGCAGACGTCATTCGCGACAGCGATGGCACGAAGCTTTCTGAAGATATTACAAAGGCAGGGTATGGTATTTACTCTACGATTTGCGTAATCCGTGCCGATAATGCATGGGCGAAAAAGAATATGGATAAACTTCAGCAAAACTTTTTAATGAGCGAGCCTGTTATGGCAGAGTCTGATACAGTAGTGATCAGCCCATTAAAGGGATATTTTAATCAGCAGTTTAAGCTCAATAAGTCAGAGGAAGCACTGGAATATTGGCAGGTTTTTGACCGCACCACAGGTGAGGAGATCAAGAGCTGGAGCTTTGATTCTGAGGCAGAAACAGTAACTATCACTGGTGCAGAACCATGGCACAGCTATACAGTAAACTTCCTTGCAGTTCGTCTTTGGGAAGAGATTTCCATGTATAATCACATCACAAATGATTGGGGTGACAAGGAACATCTGATGGCAGTTGACCCGAGATACCCAGAGACACAGGCTCATATGATAGAGTGGATGACAGAGTGGTGTGAGAAAAATCCAGATACAACAGTAGTTCGTTTTACTTCCATGTTCTACAACTTTGCATGGTTCTGGAAGGATGACAAAAACTGCAGAGATGCATTCTCTGACTGGGGTTCATATGCAATGACTACAACTCCGTTAGCGCTCAAGGAATTTGAGAAGAAGTATGGCTATGCGATGACATCTGAGGATTTTGTCAATGCAGGACTTTATACCTCCACCCATAATGTTCCGTCTAAGAAGTATAGAGCATGGATGGATTTTATCAATGAATTTGTTGTAAGCTTCGGAAAGAAATTAATCGATATTGTTCACAGCTACGGAAAGAAAGCGTATGTTTTCTATGATGACAGCTGGATTGGTGTAGAGCCGTATTCTAAGCGTTTTAAGGAGTTTGGCTTTGATGGTCTGATCAAGTGTGTATTCAATGGCTTTGAGGCACGTCTTTGCGCAGGTGTAGATGGTGTTACGCATGAGCTTCGTTTCCATCCATATTTGTTCCCGACTGGTCTGACAGGTGAGCCGACATTTGCACCGGGCGGAAATCCAAAGCTGGATGCAAGTCGTTACTGGGTAAATGTGCGTCGTGCACTTCTTCGTAAGCCAGTAGACCGTATTGGTCTGGGCGGATATCTGCATCTTGTAGAGCCATTCCCGGATTTCTGTGATTACATTGCACAGGTAGCAGATGAGTTTCGTCTGTTAAAGAGCTTCAACGCATCATGTGAGCCATACACATTGCCAGGCAAGGTAGCAGTGCTTACTGCATGGGGTTCACTTCGTTCATGGATCTGCAGCGGTCATCTGCATGAGCATCCAGAGGTCGATTTGACAAATCTTCTTGATGCAATTTCAGGTCTTCCGTTTGACGTACAGTTTATGAGCTTTGATGATGTTTTAGCAAATGGTATTCCAGAGGATGTAAAGGTTATCATTAACGCAGGTGTTGCAAACAGTGCATGGAGCGGCGGCGATTATTGGAAAGAAGCTGGTGTAATAGAGGCACTGACTGCATTCGTTCACAATGGCGGCGGTCTGCTTGGCGTAAATGATCCGTCTGCTGTATGGGCAAATGGAAGCTTCTTCCAGTTAGCACCTGTCTTTGGAATCGACAAAGATCTTGGCACCAAAAAGTGTATCGGAAAGTATGTAAATCCAGTTACAGAAGGCACATTTGCGATGGAAGATACACCAAATATCGGTGAATCAATGGTAGAAAATCCGGGTATTTACTGCAAGAGCGCAAATGTAAGCGTACTGGCTGCTAATGGAAAGACACCGCTTATTACGCTGAATCAATTTGGTGCAGGTAAGGCAATGTATCTGTCATCCTTCCGCGTATCAAAGGAGTCTACACGTTTCTTAATGAGAGCACTGTTAACACTTCTTGGCAAGGAAGATAAGGTAAGAGATTATATCTGTGACAATCTGTATACTGAGTGTGCATATTATGAGGAAATTGATAAGCTGGTAGTCATCAACAACAGTGGTGACACACAGAAGACAGTAATTAAGACTGCAAAGGGTGATGTAACTGTAGAGCTTGCACCATTTGCAACAAAGATTTTATAATCAGGAGGAAAACATGAAGGTTTCATTCGACAATGAAGAAATTTTGTCTGCGATTGACCGTGTGGCAAAGAAGACGATGACCATGGATCTGACATGGGACTGGCCGTGTGGTGTAGCTTATTATGGACTGGCAGAGGCATATAAGGCAACCGGAAAAACAGAGTACATGGAATTTTTAAAGAACTGGGTAGATGAGTACATCGAGATGGGTCTGCCGTCATGGAATGTAAATACTTGCGCAATGGGTCACTGCCTGATCACTCTTTATGAGTACACAGGCGACAAGAAGTACTGGGATCTTGTTATGAGTAAGATTGATTACCTTAGAAACGATGCACTTCGCTTTGGCGATCATGTATTGCAGCACACTGTTTCAAGCAACAACGATTTCCCAGAGCAGTGCTGGGCAGATACACTTTTTATGGCAGCTTTCTTAATGCTTCGCGTTGGTTCAAAGCTTCGTATGCTTAATCCAGATGATCCGAAAGATGCAGCACTTATGGAGTATCAGCCGCAGGCAATGGACATCATCAACGATTCTTTAAATCAATATTACTGGCATATTCAGTATCTGCAGAACAAAGAGACAAGCCTGTGGTATCATGGCTACAACAACGTTCATAAAGATCACATGTCAGGTTTTTACTGGGGCCGTGCTAATGCATGGGCAGCATATACCATGTCTCAGGTAAAGAAGAATCTGTATGACTGGTATCTGTTCCCACCTTGCATGGACGTAGAGTGCTCACTTCGCGATCAGCTTGCAGCATTGAAACTCGTTCAGACAGAAAATGGTCTCTGGAGAACAATTCTCGATGATGAGGAAGCATACGAGGAAGTATCTGCATCAGCAGGTATCGCAGCAGCAATGGTAGAGATGAACAATCCTCTTCATGCAAAGTATGTTCAGAAGGCATTAAAAGGCATTTTAGATAATGTTTCCGCAGATGGAAGAGTATTGAACGTATCAGGCGGCACAGCAGTTATGAAAGACCGCGAGGGATATATGGGCGTACCGAAGGCTTGGATCCAGGGATGGGGACAAGGTCTGGCGCTGGCATTCTTTACGGCAATTTTAAACGACAGCAGAAAGCAGCAGTAATCTTTACACTATACAATATGATAATGTGACAACCAGAAACGGTATGGCCTGCGAAAGTGGGCTGTGCCGTTTTTTGTGTGGCAACCAGGAAGAATGTGAGGTGCAACCCGGAAGTGTGTGGAGTCCGTGAGGTTACAAAGTGCAACCCGGAAGTTTTACGAGCGCGGTTCGCCGATTGTTTTGTCGGCCTCTCTTTTCCGCAGGTACCTGTATTTATTATCTTAAGTTACTTTGAAAGTCCTGCTACAACGTTCGGCCTCGTAAAAGTAAATCGGTTCACAGCGGATTTAGGTTACAATATTACATCCGAAAGGTTCTTGAAATATGCGAAAAATTGACTTTACTTGATATTATATTTATAATATACTTGGATTGGAAGTACAAAAGTAAGTATAAATATATAAGAAAAAATTAGGGAATAGAGCAGGCAGATGTTTCAAATAGGTGACTGGGTTACGCAGTATAGTGTAGGATATTGGCAAGTTGTTGATATCAAAGCGAAATATGCAGAGGAAGATAGCGGTTATGGAAAGCAATTTTGGAAAAAAGGAGAGCAAATTGGAAAGTGGGTCTTTCTGAAAAAAGCTTTTACACCCAAAATGAAGATTCAAATAAGGAGCGAGTGTGTAGATGGAGAGTGGTGTAAACCAGTATCCATTGAGAAAAAATATGAAATTGAGCAATATTTTAAGGAACATCCAAAAGACTGGAATCGTTTTTTGAGTGCTCCAGTTGTGATTAAACCAACCATAGAGCCAATTTGGCTGAATCTTTCAAATGAAGATGTGATAAAGCTTGAAAAACTTTTAACAGAGCTTCCAAAACCATTCACTACGGATATGCTTAGGAAACTCTTTGATCAAAATGGTATTCAGGTTACGTTTCCACCGACATCACACATCCTTTATCTTTTTTGTAATTCTTGGGAGATGGATGAAAAATATAATTTGCTCTATTTTGCAACAAAATTAAACAAAGTGGGAGAGAGCAAAGAACCATAAAGTTTATGCAGAGTGTAATGACACTATATTGGAAAGAAAGGAGGAGCAGGGTACCACGCAGTATCCTGCGGATGCAGATGGATAATAAGTTAATGCTGCCAACTGGAATTGAAGATTTTAAAGAAATACGAACAGATGGTTATTATTATGTTGATAAAACGGCATTGATTGAGCAGGTTCTTGACAAAAGAAGTAAAGTGACATTGTTTACTCGTCCGCGGCGTTTTGGCAAAACATTGAACATGAGTATGCTGCGATATTTTTTTGAAACAGGAACAGATTCAAAATTATTTAATGGGCTTTATATTTCACAAAATGCAGAGCTGTGCGAAAAATATATGGGAAAATATCCTGTGATTGCAATCAGTTTAAAAGGCGTGGATGCAGATTCCTATACGAAAGCAAAAGCACAGATTATCAAAATAATTAACAGGGAAGCCAGACGCCATCGTTTCCTTTTAAAAAGCGAAAATCTGGATTCTTTTGATAAAGAATTATTAACACAGCTTTTAAGCCGACAGATGGAAGAGGATACAATCACAAGCAGTCTTCAGGAGCTTACAGAAGTATTGGAGGCACATTTTTCAAAAAAAGTAGTTGTGCTGATTGATGAATATGATGTACCATTGGCGAAAGCATATGAAAATGGTTATTATGATAAAATGGTTCTTTTAATCCGAAATTTGTTTGGAAATGTTTTGAAAACAAACGATAGCCTTGCATTTGCAGTGCTGACAGGATGCTTACGAATTGCGAAGGAAAGTATTTTTACTGGTCTGAATAATTTTACGGTATATTCAATCACCGACGAGGAGTTTGATGAAACTTTCGGATTTACTGATAGAGAAGTGCAGAAAATGCTTGCTTATTATGGTTTAGACAGTCATTTTGAGGAAGTAAAAGCATGGTATGATGGTTATCGTTTTGGTACAGCAGATGTCTATTGTCCATGGGATGTTGTGTATTACTGTAAAGACCACCAAAATAATCCAAATGCGGAAATAAAAAATTACTGGATAAATACCAGCGGAAATGAGTTTATTCAGCATTTTGTTGACAGTATGAACGATCCGCATATGTTGACGAAAAGCGAACTGGAATTATTGGTAAGTGGTGATACGGTTGTTAAACAGGTGGATGAAATGATAACTTATAAGGAATTGTATACCAATATTGATAATATGTGGAGTACACTCTTTATGACAGGATATTTAACACAGCGCGGAAAAGAGCCAGATGGACGTTATCATCTTGCAATTCCAAACCGCGAGATTTGTGATTGCATGGTTCGCCGTGTATTAGCACTATTTAAAAGGTCTGTTTCTCAAAATCAAGAACTTCTTAGAAGTTTTTGCAACGCAATGTTAGCATCTGATGCTGGTACTATGGAGCACGCATTGACCGAGTATATGGGAAAAACAATCAGTATTCGTGATTCTTTTGCCAAGTCGATTCGTGAAAATTTTTATCATGGATTACTAATTGGCATTCTCGGATCGCAGGGGGCTTGGAAGGCTACGTCAAATAAGGAATCTGGTGATGGCTTTAGCGATATTTTAATTGAAGTCAATGAAGATGATTTGCGCATTGGAATGGTATTGGAGCTGAAATATAGCAAAACAGAAAACGCGCTTGATAAGGAATGCGATGATGCATTGCAGCAGATCGAAGATAAAAATTATGATCAAGAGTTGCGTGAGAAGGGATATACAAAGATATTGAAATATGGCATTGCATTTTATCATAAGAAATGCCGTGTCAAAACATCTTTTGCCCAAACATCATGACATGATTATATTGTAAATAAAGATCACATTGATGAAAGCTTGAAAAAAGAGATAGTCAATGCTTCAGATGAAGAAATAGGATGACAGAGGACTACTGGGGACGGTGGCTTTGTGGCTCATTGAATATCCCACCATGGCACGGAGCCAAGAAAGTTTCGGGGTCAGGTCTGCCAGCTGCATACAGCTGGTCGGCCCTGACCCCAGTCTCGCCAAGAACTACTGGAGTCACCAGAGATAAAGAAAAAAAGACATTCCATTGGTGCGAATAAAAACAAAAGAGCAAAAAAGGATGACAAAGAGCAACTACGATGGTATACTAAAAACAGAGGGAACATTGAAAATATGTTCAAATTGTAAACATGCAAGAAAATAAGGCTTTATCAGAATATTCTGACAAATACCTGCAAAAATAGGCTCTGGAAACCTCATAAAACCTAGGTTTTTGAAGGGGTACTGTAGAAATGAGTCATCAGCCCGAGAGGGCATTAAATATACGATAATATAATTAGTGTTGAAACCAGTTAGGAGTATGCAAGGAGATTGTGAACGCATGAGTTCACAATTTAAAATGAGCGCAGATTCAGGTTTTTTTATGTGTGCTAGATGAAGTACAGATCGGGCATATTAGAAAATTGAAAAAGCAATAGTAGTTTTGTTTGTAAAAGGTGTTTTAGGTTGACTTTGTTCGCAATCGAGATTATAATTATCATTGGATTATTGTAATTATTTAATTGCCCAAAATTGGGATAATGAGGTATGTATGGAATATTTTTCAATAAGACAAATTGCTGAAAAGTGGGGATTATCAAAGCGTAGAGTTCAAATTCTTTGTGCTGAAGAACGAATCCCAGGTGCAATCAGAATAGATTCTTCTTGGGCGATACCAGCTGATGCTGAAAAGCCAGTAGATGCGAGAATCAAGAGTGGTAAATATATCAAACAAAAAAATAAAAACGGAGACAATGGAAATGGAAAGAAAACCATATAGCGCCGGAGCAGTTAAGTTTTCATTCTGGTTTATAGAATTTAGAAAGACAGTTCAACTTTTGGCTAGTGGTAAGACTTATGCAGATATAAAAAAGCTGAATGAAGAAGAGAACATCTATGCTGCTTCTACAAAAGCTCGTGCACAGGTGATATATTCTACGGTGACTGCTCGAATTAAGATGTTGGATTCTAGCTTTTATTCAGTGTTTCAGACTAGTGATGTGGCAACACAGAAGATGTTTGCGCTAGTGGCAACATTGGCACATGATACACTTTTCTTTGACTTTGTATACGAAGTTGTTCGGGAAAAATTGATTCTTGGAGTAGATGAATTGACAGATGCAGATATCAGAGTTTTTTTCAAAAACAAACAGGCTCAGAGTGAAAAAGTAGCTGCGTTTCAGGACTACACGTTGCAAAGACTGGGTTCTTGCTACAAAACACAACTGATGGAGGCAGGTCTTCTTGATGACAATCGCACTGGCAGTGAAAGAAAAATACTGAAGCCAATTTTGGATAGTGGACTAGAACATTGGCTTCAAGATCATGGTTATGCGATTATGGTTAATACATTGACGGGGGTAAGATAATATGGATTTAAATAGCCGATTGGATGAAATGGAGCTTGCAATTCACAAGCCATCTTTTCGCAAAAACATGGGGCGGGCCAATGAAGTCAACTACTGGGTATTTGATTATCCCCCAGAAAAGGAACTGGAAGTTAGGGAGCGAATTGAATATATGAAAAATAAAAATCAGCGAGGAGATGATGATTTTGAATTGGTAGTATTTGACCTTTACGATATTATCATTGACTTTCTGGAGCATAAATATTTTATGGAAAAGTGTTATGACTTTGAAAAGAAGAATGGAATGGAACGAATAATCAAGGCTGTGAATAATTCTTTAAAGATAGACACCTCTGATAATTTGATCGTGAAATACATCAAAGAGCATACACCAGAAAATGCTATTGTTTTTTTGACAGGAATTGGAAAATGTTATCCAATTGTGCGTTCTCATAAGGTGCTTAATACTCTACATCAGATGTTTACCAGATGTCCAGTAGTGACATTTTATCCGGGTATTTATAATGAGCAAGAATTGATTTTATTTGGTGAGATCAAGGATGATAATTATTACAGAGCGTTCAAGCTAGCAAAATGATGGAGGATATAGGAACTATGCAGATAAAAGACATGTTTCGAAAGAAAATTGATCGTGATATCCAAGGGGTTATTATTGTCGGTCAGGGAGAACAGACTAATGTAGCTCAGGAACTGGAAGAATATGTTGTGACTCGTGAGCTACAAAAGCATTTTATGGATTTCTTTGAGGCATATAAGAAAGGCATTTTGGGAACGACACCAAAGATGGGTGTCTGGATTTCAGGCTTTTTTGGAAGTGGTAAGTCTCATTTTTTGAAAATCTTGTCATATTTGCTTCAGAATAAACAGGTAGGAAACAAGCGAGCTATTGATTATTTTATTGATGATAAGAAAATTACCAATCAGATGGTTCTGGCTGATATGCAGCTTGCGGCAGATACACCGTCGGATGTGATTTTATTTAATATTGATTCAAAGAGTGATTCTAATGGTAAGGAAAATAAAGATGCCATTGTGAATGTGTTTTTGAAGGTATTTAATGAAATGCAGGGCTTTTGTGGTTCAATGCCTCATCTTGCTGATCTGGAACGTCACCTAACTGAAGCAGGTCGTTTTGAAGAGTTTAAGGAAAAGTTTGAAGAAGAATACGGTGATCCATGGGAGGAGTCACGTCAAGATTTTGATTTTATTCAAGATTCTGTGGTTGATGTGCTAGTAGATATAGATTTCATGAGTGAGTCTGCCGCTCGAAACTGGTGTGAAAAGGCGATTGAGCCTTATCAGATCAGTATTGAAGATTTTGCGAAGCGAGTTAAGTCGTATATCGATAAAAAAGGTAATAATCATCATGTGGTATTCTTAGTGGATGAAATTGGACAGTACATTGGGGAAGACAGCAAGTTGATGTTGAATCTTCAGACCGTAACAGAAGAGCTAGGTAAGGAGTGTCAGGGACGAGCTTGGGTCATCGTCACTTCCCAGCAGGATATTGATTCTATTACTAAAGTCAAAGGTAATGATTTCTCTAAAATTCAAGGTCGATTTGATACTCGTTTATCATTGTCATCTGCCAATGTGGATGCTGTTATTAAAAAGAGAGTTTTGGATAAAACTGAAACAGCTGCGCAAAGTCTACGTTTGCTTTATGAGCAAAAGGCAACCGTCATCAAAAATTTAATTGTGTTCAGTGATGGAGCAGAGAAAAAGCTTTATGCAAATGCTGAAGACTTTGCTGAGGTTTATCCATTTGTGCCGTATCAGTTTAATCTGTTGGCAAGCGTGTTAACGAGTATTCGAACTCATGGTGCATCGGGTAAGCATTTGTCAGAGGGTGAGCGTTCCATGTTAGCTCTATTTAAAGAATCTGCTATGCAGCTGATGAATGATGAAATTGGTGCAATCGTTCCATTCCATAAATTTTATGACGCTCTGGAAAACTTCCTCGATCACAGCCATAGTAGCGTCATTATTCGAGCTTACGATAACAGTTTTATCAATCCAGAGAAAAAAGAAAATGATGTTTTTGCCATTAATGTGCTGAAGACACTCTTTATGATAAAATATGTATTGGAGTGCGAACCAAATATCGAAAATATTACCAGCTTGATGATTTCTAATATTGAGGATGATCGCATTGCACTGAAAGCCGAAGTTGAGGATGCATTAAAAATTCTTGTACGCCAGATGTTGGTTCAAAAGAATGGTAGCCACTATGTGTTCTTATCGAACGAAGAACAGGAAATTAATAGTGAGATTGAAAAAGAAAATGTGGAAATGCCTGAAGTCATTACAAAAATTGCCGAGATGATATTTGAGGATATTTTCTCAAGTAAGAAATATCAGTATCCAGCGTTTGGCGGGCGATATGCGTTCTTGTTCAATCAGACTGTGGATGATCGTCCATATAAGTCAAATCAGAATTATGACATTGGATTACGAGTGTTGACACCGTGGTATGATGGTGGTACCGATGATGCGACATTGAGAATGATTTCTGGTCAAGGAAGAGAGGTTTTGGTAGTACTGCCAAATGATGACGCCTTTTTGACAGAAATGAGGGCATATCTAAAAATTGAGCGTTTTCTGCGTAAAAATACGTCAGTACAGCTTGCAAAATATGAAATTATCAAAGAAGGTAAGCGTACAGAGATGCGTGATAGAAATGCGAATGCAAAGCTTTATCTGACGGAAGCTTTAAAGGAGGCAACCATTTATGTAAATGGTGATGTGTTGCGTACCTCTGGAAAAGAAGTGAACAGCCGCATCAATGAAGCTATTGGTCGTCTGGTGCAAATTGTCTATCATAAATTATCTTATATTGATGCTGCGATGAGTGAAACTGATATTCGCAAGATGTGGGGAAATAGTAATCAGATTACGTTAAATTTGGGTGATGCACAAGTTGCCAATGTTCATGCGCTGGATGATTTGTTCCAATTTATTGCAGGCAATTCTCGGATGCATATGAAAACTTCTATGAAAACAATCAAGGATCGTTTTATGAAGGCTCCATATGGTTTCGTGGATGATGATATTCAATGGTTGGTTGCCAAATTGTTTAAAAGAGGAGATTTATCTTTTACAGTCAATGGAGAAAACGTTAATTCAAATACTCGTTCCGATGAAGAACTTATTAGCTATATTACGAAAAGACAATTCGTGGATAAATTGCTAATGGAAGTACGAGTTCGAGTGCCGGAAAATCAGAAGAAAGCTGTGCGCATGGTGATGAAAGATCTGTTTAAAGTCACGCCTTTTGCTGATGATGAAGATACCATTATGAAGAATTTCCAACATTACTGTGATAATCGTATTCAACAGATTGAGAATATGGAATCTAGGTATCAGAGCTATGCATATCCGGGAAAAGCTATTTTAACAGGTGGCAAAAAACGATTACTTTCTTTGATTAGAATTCAAGCTCCGTTGGAGTTCTTCAAGACTGTATTTGAAGAACAGTATGATTTGTTGGATTTTGCAGAAGATTTTGAGCCAATCAAGAGCTTTTTTGATGGGGAACAGGTTACAATTTTCACTCGTGCGTTGGATATGTTGGCGATTTACGAGGACAGTAAAACTTATATAGTGGATGCAGATCTGGAAAATGTGGTACAAAAAATGCGCTCCATAGTCCGCATGGATAAACCTTATAAGGAGATTCCAAAGTTACCAGAGCTTCGTGAGCAGTTTATGGATTGTTATGCCAAAGTTCTGGAAGAACAGGCTGCTCCTGTGATGAATTCCATCAAACAAGACCGGGAGCGTGTGTTAGAAGTGTTAAATATTAAGCCTTATAAGGAAGCAAAACTCAGTATTTATCAGGAAAAATTTAACGAGCTATATGATGGTGCAGAGCGTTGTAACAATGTTTCTACATTGCGTAGTTTTGCTGATAAAGCTGAGGCATTGAAGTTACGCTTGCTTGATGAGATGGACAAAGAAGATATTCGCCTTGCAAAAGAGGCTGCTGACAAGGCAGAAGTAGAGCGCAATCATCAGGAAGGAGAATCTTGTAATAGTGGTGAAGAAATTAAGCCAGATAAGACAATTGCAGAACCGAATTCTACTTATAAGATGCGCACAATCAAAAATCTTTCTATCAAGACAGTTGCCAAAACATCCTCATGGAGAATTGAAAACGCAGAGGATGTGGACAAATACTTGAATGTTCTGAGGGAAAATTTGATGAAAGAAATTAATGATGATACGATTGTGAATATTGAGCTGTAAAATAAGAAAGGGTATCAGACAATTAAAATGAAATTTACGATAGGAACTGTATCAAGCTCTCCCAATTTGACAGAAGATTTAAAATTAATAAAAAGTTCTATACTATATGCAGACGAAATTGAATTAATTGGTATGATGGAGTATGCGTTATATAAATACATGCCAGCAAATGTTTTTGGGGCAAAAGATTTGGAGAGTATAATACCGGCTTGGATATTATTTATTGAATCCATCCATCCAGAAGGTGGCGAGACTATGGTGCAGAAGTTAGAATATACACAACAACAATTAAAATTATTTGCACCATATCTAAAAAAGAAAAAGCAACGAAGTAAACAGGAAATTCTTGCGCAGCGTCAAATGGAGACTGTTGAAAAACAGATACGTGAACAGTTAGCAAATAGTATGGAAGAATTTTTTTCTGCATATGGGTCACAGGAGATCAAGAATTTAATTGATCGAAATATTATTTCTGTTTACGATTATAAATTCAAAAGATTTGATTCTAATGAATTGACGGGTGGATATTTTGCAAATTTGATGAATGCAATGTACACAAAAGCTGCATATCCACTGTTTGATAAACAAAGTAGTGATATAATTGATTCTGTGGTAAAAATTAATTTATTAGACATAGGGCGATTAGACAATAAAGTGTTGCGTCATGCAGGTATTGCCTCAGAAATTCTCATGACACTGCCAACGTTGGAATCTGCGTCTGTAGATGAACTTCTGGATTTAAAAAAAGAAAATCAGGTTCCACTCACAAATTTCAGAAAAGCAATATATGACTTTTCAAATCAAATTGGGTCTTTGCCATGGGATAAAGATTTTCAATATGACTGTTTGCAGCTTTATAATACAGAAGTTGTACCGAAAATTCAGGAAATCAATGAGGTTATGACACAGACGAGTGTTCTTAAAAATCTTGGAAGTAGGATTCTTGCAGATGAGGAAATTCGAAAAAAGGCAGGTTATACGATAGCTGGTTTGACAACTGTAATTACAACATCTACTGATGTTTTTTGCCTAATTGAAGGTATAAAGAATTTGCTTTTGGTGGGTGGATTGGCAGCAATATCTAAAGAATTTACAACAGGCTTTTTGAAGATTGCAAATATGTATAATCAATCTCGAATTGAAGTAAACGATAAAAAAGATGTAGCAAAAAAGAATGTAATGTATTATTACTATCTTGCATCAAAGCTATGATATATGGAGGAACGAGGCTAATGAATAAAACTGCCATAAAAAATTTTGCTATCTGGGCAAGAAATAAATTGATTGCTGACATCAGCTATCGTGCTAGATTGATGGGAATCACCGAAGAAGGCATTGCAGATGCTTTGCCACAGAGTACAGGTGACACTGAGTTTTATGATATTGGGGCTGCCAAGCCTTACGCTATCACAGGTGATGCCATCCGTCAGCGAAAAAAATTGGTAAAAGTCATCCGCACGAAAGAAGCGGAGACAGACTATAATACTGCATACCAGTACATAATAGAAGAGGTTACTTATACTTGGTTTAACCGCTTAATTGCTGTTCGCTTTATGGAAATTAATGACTATCTGCCCAGCCATATTCGAGTGTTAAGTTCTGAGAGTGGAAAATTGGAGCCAGATTTGGTAACAACACCTTTTGATGCTGGCTTATCATTTACTGCTGAGGAAGAAAATGAACTGATGCAGTTAAAACAGGACAATAAGATGGATGAAGCATTTCGTTTGCTGTTTATTAAGCAGTGTAATGCTTTGAATGAGAGTCTTCCTATCCTGTTTGAGAAAACCAAAGACTACACAGAACTGCTTCTTAATCTTTCTATTGTTGATCAGGAAGGTGTGGTTTACCATTTGGTTCATGATATTCCAGAGGATGATTTTAATGTTGAGCGTGGTGGTCAGGTTGAAATCATTGGCTGGCTATATCAGTATTATAACACTGAGCCAAAGGCTGCAGCATTTGCCAAAAATGGTAAAATCATCAAAGAAGAAATTCCAGCAGTCACCCAGCTTTTTACTCCAGATTGGATTGTTCGATATATGGTTGAGAATAGCCTTGGTCGTCTTTGGTTAGAGGGACATCCAGATAGTAATTTAAAAGAAAATTGGAAATACTATTTGAACGAGGCTGAGCAGGAACCAGAAGTGCAGGTAAAGTTAGCAGAAATTCGCAAAGAATATGCAGTTCTTACTCCAGAGGATATTAAGTTGATTGATCCTTGTATGGGATCAGGTCATATTTTGGTTTATGCTTTTGATGTGCTGATGCAGATTTATACGAGTGTAGGCTATAGTGAGCGCGAAGCTGCACGATGCATTTTGGAGCATAATATTTATGGTTTGGATATTGATGATCGTGCACAGCAGTTGGCCTATTTTGCAGTAATGATGAAGGCTAGACAGTATAATCGCCGTATTTTAAACGGTGAAAACACTTGCCATGTTTACTCGATTCAGGAAAGCAATAATGTCAATCGCGATCACCTGAAATATTTTGGCGCAGGTTTAAGTGATCTTGAGAAAAATCTTGCTAAAATGCAAATTGAGGGCTTACTGGATACTCTGATTGATGCCAAAGAGTATGGTTCTATTTTGGAGGTAGAGGATTACAACTGGGAACTGCTGCGCCGATTTGTGACTGATTTGGATGTAGCTGGTCAGATCAGCATGGATAGTTTTGGTATTGAAGATACGGTAGAGCAGTTGTTGAAGCTTATTGATATTGGCGAAACAATGGCACAGAAGTATTGGGTTACAGTTACGAATCCACCGTATGCAGGAACAAGCAATTTAAGTGCAAAGGTGAATAATTTTGTCAAAAAATATTATCCAGATAGTAAGTCAGACCTGTTTGCTGTCTTTATTGAGCGTTGCCATGCTATGACAAAAAAGAATGGCTTTCAGGCGATGATTACACAACAAGCATGGATGTTTATTAACAGTTATATGAAATTGCGAGGTTCAATTTTTGCATTCGATATTGTAAATATGGCACATTTGGGAGCAAAGGCATTTGAGGAGATTGGCGGAGAGGTTGTTCAAACGACGAGTTTTGTTTTAAGAACTGCCAAAACTAATAGCTATATAGGCGTGTATGAGAGGTTAGTTGATGAATTGTCCCCAAAAGATAAAGAGAGTACATTTATAAGTCATAAAAAACAATATTATGCTTGTCAAGAGAATTTTACAATGATTAATGGTTCACCGATAGCTTATTGGTTGCCAAAAAGTGTTTTTCAGGATTTTGATACAAGTGATTCAATAAAAGATAATTTTTTCTCATGTTATGGACTTCTTACAGGACATGATGAAGGGTATATTTTTTATTGGCAGGAAGTCGATTTCACAGATGTATCTTTTGATAGCGTTTCGGTAGAAAATTTTATCGAAAATGCAAAAAAATATGCACCAATTTGCAAAGGTGGAAATTATAGAAAGTGGTATGGAAATAGGGAACTAATTGTTCGGTATGATAATGTCGGGATTTCAGGAATGGCTAAATATCCTAAATATGCGAGCAATGGTGCATCACAGTACTTTAAGGAAGGAATAACGTGGGCGGAAGTTTGCTTGGGAAGACTGAGCGTAAGATTTATGCCAAGTGGTAATATTTTTTCATTGAAGGGGCCATGTATGTTTCATGAAAACGAGAATGAACTCATGAAAATATTGGCATATTTGAATACAAAGGTAGTGTCATATTTTGTCGGAATATTAAATCCAACAATAAGTTGTGGTACAGGTGTTTTGAATAGGCTTCCGATAAAGAAACTTGATGAACTCAAACCGCAAATAGCAAAAGAAAACATTCAGTTAAGTAAGGCTGACTGGGACTCCTTTGAAACCTCATGGGACTTTATCGAACATCCATTGGTTCGTTTAAGTAAAGGTCTGTGGGACGGTACGAATGTTGCATGCATGATGGATTATTATTACGGTGAATTACCAAAAGCAAGTTGTCCACTGGATATTAGTTGGTTACTGTGGCAGGGTGAGTGCAATGAACGGTTTAAAAAGTTGAAGTCCAACGAGGAAGAACTGAATCGCATTTTTATTGATATTTATGGCTTACAGGATGAACTAACTCCAGAAGTAGAGGATAAAGACGTAACTGTGCGCAAAGCTGATTTGCAGCGTGATATCAAGAGTTTGTTAAGCTATGCTGTGGGCTGCATGTTTGGACGTTATTCGCTGGATAAGGAGGGGTTGATTTTGGCTGGACAGTCGTTTGATACTTGCTTTGTGCAGGCAAGTAATATTGCTGCAGGTACAAGTATTACTGGAGCTTCTAGTCTACATCGTCAACCAGGATCATTGTATTTAAAAACTGATAATGGACTTAAAAAGTGTAGTTTTGAGCCAGACATGGATAATGTTATTCCTATTACAGATGAAGAGTATCTGTATGATGATATTGTTACCCGTTTGTGTGACTGGTTGAAGGTGGTTTACGGTGAGGATACGCTGGAAGCAAATCTTGATTTTATTGCAAAAGCTCTTGGAAATAAAGGCAATACTAGTCGTGAGATCATTCGTAATTATTTCTTGAATGATTTTTTCAAGGATCATTGCCAAACGTATTCTGTAACGGGATCTGGCAAACGTCCTATTTATTGGCTGTTTGACAGTGGCAAGCAGAATGGTTTCAAGGCACTTATTTATCTCCATCGATACACATCGGATACCATTGGTAATCTGCGTGTTGATTATTTACACAGAATACAGCGCATTTATGAGAGTGAGATAGATCGAATGCAAGATATGATTGATCATAGCGCCAATGCCCGAGAGGCAGCTGCTGCAGCAAAGCGTAAGGATAAGTTGACAAAACAACTCAAGGAGTGTCGTGACTATGATGAAAAGATTGGTCATCTGGCTTTATCCCGTGTTGAACTTGATCTTGACGATGGTGTAAAAGTCAATTATCGTAAGCTTCAGACTGCCTATGATGGTGAGTTTTATGAGGTGCTTGCGGATAGTAAAAATATCATGGTGAAGAAAAAATAGTTTTTATGAACTGTGTAGGAGGGATCAGTGGCAGAGAAGAAAAAACAGCATTATGTACCTAAAATGTTTATGAGAAATTTTGCGGATGATAATAAACGTTTTTCTGTTTTGCGTACGCAAGGTGGTAATGTTTTGGAACATGTCTATAGTGACAGCCAGTGCTTTAAGGATTATTATTATGGAAAAGATTTAGTATGGGAAAATAATTTGGGTAAGTTGGAAGAATGCTGGGCACCAGTAATAACGAAAATCTGTGAGGGACAGCAACTAAATGATAATGAAATTCTTTTGGTAAAACAATTTGCGTTATATCAGCGACAAAGAACTTTAGCAGAAGGAAATTATAAAAAACAGCAAAAAAGAGCTGAACTAATGGAAATTTCAAAAATGTACTGTGCTAGTAAGAAAATTCAAGATCCAGAACAGATTGAGAAATATGTAGACAAAATTGCAGAGGAAGCAGTTACACCACAGGAATTGCTAGATATTGCTGCTAATGCAGAGAAAATGATTGATGATTTATGCGTTACAGTCATTGAATATGATACCAATACTAAACTTATTTCTTCTGATGCACCTATAGTTTTATGGAATACATTTGATAAAAATGGAGTGGGATATATGTGCATGGGTCTGGTTATCTTTTTTCCAATTTGTCCGACAAAATTAATCACAATATATGATGGAAAAATGTATAGCAGAAATAAAGGAAAGCAATACATTATAAGTAATGACGAGAACGAAGTTCGCAATTTAAACATAATTCAATACTTGAGTGCGGAACAGATTGTTTTTGCATTAAAAAAGGATGATTTTGATTTTGTGAACGAACAGGTGATTGAACAGAGAAAAAAGGAGCGAGAAATAGCTCCAATTAGTGCATTAGGTACAAAGGATAATAAAATGATACTGGAGCAAGATAGGAGAATTTATTTTGAATGTGACTTATCATTTGCATTATTATCACATAATGTTCGGAAAATAATCTATCCGTGTAGAGAGGCTATGCCCAGGATATGGTCACAAGAATGGGAAAATAAACTTTATGTGAGAGAAAAATCACTTCCTGCATTGGTGGAACTAATACCTAATATGCAAAAAGATGTGGGAGCAACACGTAAAGAATTAAAAAGAGGGTGTCATCTTATGACAAATTTTGTTAAACAGTATTGGAGGAACAGTAATTAGAAACATGGAATATGCTATGTAATATTGGAGGTAGTAATATGGCAGAAGATACGCTGTTTTTTGTGAATCAAAGAATGTTGAGTATAAAGTAACTGTACCAGAAAAAGTAAAAAATTACATGAAAACAGTAGTAGCCATTGTTAATGGCAGAGGTGAATAAATGGCAGAATTAAACTTAAAGCAGATTGTAGATAAACTAAATACAGAATTTACAGGAGAACATCGTAAATTGGTATTTTGGTATGATGAAGCAGCAGATTTTGCAGATGATATTGATAGCATAAAACTGGAAAATGCCAAGATCTACAAGCTGACAAAAGACAATCAGTTTTATACAAAATATTTTCTGGAACGGATGGATAAAACTACAAACTATCTGATCTATGCTCCGTTTCCGAAGCCTAATGTACGCGACAATCACTTGGAGGATACGCTGCTATATTCCAAGCGTTTTTTTGCAGACCGAGCCTCTTTGTTAGCGGTTGATTTGGGCATTGAAGAGAAGTATAAGCCAGTTATTGAAAAGCATATCAAATTTTTTGCCAATAAAATTCGCACACAGCGGTTTTATGATCTCGAGATTGAAAATTTCAATGAGGAGAATATCATTATTGGCTTGTTGAGTGCGACTTGCAAGGCAAGGACATGTTCTTTTGAAGAAGTGGTGCGTGTCATCTTGACGGAAGATAGCTTAGAGGATAATAAATTGCTTCAGGAATTTGCAAAGTATGATTTGCAGGAAGCTTTTTGGAAATTGTGTGAACAGCACTTCGGTTATACAGATGGAAAGCCAACGTTAGAACGGTTGCTGGTGACAATATTTGTGACCTATACAGCTCGATATGTGCAGGCAGAGCTTCCGTCTGCGTGGAAGAGTTTTGTTTCCTATAAGTCTGGTAACATCATAGCATTTTTGGACAGCCTGATGAACAGTGTTCTATACCGTGACCGATATGATGAACTGTCGGCACATGTTTCTAAGGAACTAAATATTTTATCAGAATTTGCTGGGTATCGTTTTGATGATTTATTGGAATGTGACACATTTCTTGCGGTTGATCAAATTCTGGCGAAATGGATCGTTGAACGATTATTAGTTGAGGATACTGGCGCAAAGCTTAATGAGCTGACACTTCCAGAAATTTGCGAAAAAAGATCTAAGATGCATTTTGGTCGCAAAACTAGTAGAATCTACCAGCTTTTAAGCAGTGCATATAGTATGGTAAAAGTAGCAGATTATCATAATTCAGATGGATTTAAGGCGATCGTAGATAGCTATGTAGCAAATGACTATCTTATTGATCAGCAATATCGCAAATTTTACTATTGTTATGACCAATTGGAAAATACGGATGCTTTTGAAAAACTGAGAGATTTAGTCGAAAATATTTACACAAATGAATATCTGAATAGTTTGCTTCCTGCATGGAATATTGGCATTCAGGCAAATATAGCAGGAGTTTTGCCTTTGCAGAGAGAGTTCTATAATACCAATCTGCGTTACTCCAAGGAGCGTACTGTAGTTATCATTTCAGATGCTATGCGCTATGAAGTCGGACAAGAGTTATTTTCTCGAATGCAGGATGATCCGAAGTGTACGGCTAAACTTTCCGTACAACTTGGTGTGTTGCCATCTTATACGCGATTGGGAATGGCTTCTCTGTTGCCACATAAGACTTTGGAGATGAATGATGATTTTCAAGTGTTGGTAGATGGAGTTTTATGCGACAATCTGGCAGGTCGCGAACAGGTGCTGCAAGCATATTGTCAAGATAGTGTGTGTGTCCAGTTTGATGACATCAAAAATCTGAAAATTGCCGACTTGCGGGACTTGTTGACAAAACGACAGATCATCTATGTGTATCATAATCAGATTGATGCTCGCGGAGATAAAGCCAATACCGAGGATGAGGTATTTAATGCTTGCGAGGAAGCAGTTCAGGAGATCAAGGACTTAATCCATAAAATTTCAGTCAGCGGCAATACGTACCATTTCTTTGTAACAGCAGATCATGGATTTATTTATAAACGAGATAAGCTGAGTGAGAGTGATAAGATTAGTAGTAAGAGTACGGACAAAGCATTCGTTAATCGTCGATTTATTGTATCGAAAGCTTTGTTAAAGGATAACGGCATTGATCACATGAGCATGAGGCAGGTGCTTGGCAATGAAGATGATAAGTTTGTTTCGTATCCTGTCAGCAGTAATGTATTTAAGGTGACAGGTGGTGGTGCAAATTTTGTGCATGGTGGTTCTTCTCCACAGGAAATGTTGGTGCCTGTTTTGGAAGTTAAGATGGAGCGAGGTCATATGGAGACAAAGAATGCCGAGATTACACTAGTAAGTATTGTGCATAAGATCACGAATTTGATCACCTCGATGGACTTTATTCAATCCGAAGCTGTCAGTGATGTGGTTAAGGCGGCAAACTATCGTATTTATTTTATTTCGGAGGATAATGAGAAAATTTCTAATGAGAATACCTATGTAGCTGACAGTCGTGAGGAGAGTGCACAGAAGCGTATTTTTAGGTTACGTTTTACATTCAAAAATAAAAAATATGACAAAGATAAGCAGTATTATCTTGTCGTTTACGATGAAGAAACAGGAATTGAAAAGTGGAGACATCCGGTTATTATGGATCTTGCTTTTGCAGATGATTTTGGATTCGGATTTTAGAACGGAGGAGGCAGGAGTTCCTTATGTATATAACAGAATTTGCAACAAGTGATGCCCGTGAGGGTTTGCGCAGGAAATTGCGTACCAATTTTGATGGTCGCATTGTGCGAAAAGATTTGACAAAGAAAATTAAAGAGGGTGCGAATGTACCAGTTTATGTGCTGGAATTCCTGCTTGGCCAATATTGCAGTTCAGATGATGAGTCGATTATTGAGCAGGGGGTACAGAATGTAAAGCATATTTTGGCGGATAACTTTGTTCGTCCAGATGAAGCGCAGAAAATTCTCTCTCAATTGCGAAAAAATGGCAGTCACACTATTATTGATATGGTTACAGTGCATCTTGATATTAAGAAAGATTGTTTTTTTGCGGAGTTTTCAAATCTTGGTCTGAGCAATGTGCCAATTACAGATGACTATCCAGAGAAGTATGATCGGTTATTGTGTGGTGGTATCTGGTGTATTGTTCAGCTCGAATACGAATCGGAGGGAGATAGTAGCTTTGGTGTAGTTGATGTGGATGGCAATCCAATCAGCTCTAAACAGAAAAAGCAGAAAGATATTTCGCCAATCAGTATTCATAAGTTGACGCCAATCCAGATGCCACATATCGACATAGAGGAAGTTAGAAAAGGACGAAAAGCATTTACGCAGGATGAGTGGATGAATGTGATGCTTCGCTCATGTGGTTATGAGCCTGATCAACTGAATCAACGGGAAAAGTGGTTGCTATTGGCGCGTATGTTACCATTGGTGGAAAATAATTTCAATCTTTGCGAGCTAGGCCCTCGTAGTACAGGTAAATCGCATATCTATAAGGAGATCAGCCCAAACAGTATCCTTGTATCGGGTGGACAGACGACAGTTGCAAATTTGTTTTATAACATGAGTCGAAAAACAGTTGGTCTTGTCGGCTTATGGGATTGCGTTGCTTTTGATGAGGTTGCAGGTATCAAGTTTAAGGATAAAGACGGCATTCAGATTATGAAAGATTATATGGCTTCTGGATCATTTGCACGCGGCAAAGAGGAGAAGGCAGCTTCAGCTTCAATGGTTTTTGTGGGAAATATCAATCAGAGCGTGGATGTATTATTAAAAACATCAAGTTTGTTTGATCCATTTCCACCTGAAATGGGAACAGATACAGCATTCCTTGATCGTTTGCATTGTTATATTCCAGGATGGGAAATTCCAAAATTTAGACCAGAGCATTTTACAAACGACTATGGATTTATCACTGATTATATGGCAGAGTTCATCCGTGAGCTTCGTAAAGAGCAATATGGTGATGCGTTAGATAAATATTTTCGACTGGGTAAGAATTTAAATCAGCGTGACACGATTGCTGTTAGAAAGATTGTGGGCGGTTATGTAAAACTGCTTTATCCAGATGGTGAATTTACAAAGACACAAATTGAGGAAATTCTTGTATTTGCGTTGGAAATGCGTCGTCGTGTAAAAGAACAGTTGAAAAAATTGGGTGGTATGGAGTTCTATGATGTCAATTTTAGCTACATAGATTTAGATACCTTTGAAGAAAAGTTCGTCTCAGTGCCAGAGCAGGGTGGAGGAAAGTTGATTCCTGATGGAATATGCAATCCAGGACAAGTCTATACTGTAAGTCAGGGAAAATCGGGTATGATAGGTGTGTTTCGCCTTGAAAGCCAAATGCTGCCTGGTAACGGTAAATTTGAGCGTACTGGTCTTGGAAGTGATCGAGATTGTAAAGAATCTACGAATACAGCATTCAATTTTTTGAAAGCAAACGGAAATCGCATTAGTGGCAGTATCAGTACAATAATGAAGGATTATATCATAAACTATCAGGATTTGCAGGGAATTGGCATGACCGGAAAGTTAGCATTACCAACGCTGATTGCGCTATGCAGTATTGCACTGGGAAGACCAACGGTCGGCACACTTGCAGTGCTAGGAGAAATTAGTATCAGTGGTACAATTTTGAAGGTGGATGAACTTGCCAACAGTTTGCAAGTTTGTTTAGATAGCGGCGCAAAGAAAGTTTTGTTACCTATTACCAGTGCGGTTGATTTAGGAACGGTGCCACCAGAACTGGTTGGCAGTTTTAATCTGATTTTTTATAACAGTGCAGAGGATGCAGTATTTAAGGCATTAGGCGTGGAGTAACAAATATAAATTGAAAAGAGGTGATTATATGGGATTTCCAATAAGTGTTGCGGATGAGGTATTGGTTCGGTGTGGTAGACATTGTTGTTTGTGTGGAAAATATGTAGGTCAAAAAATTGAATTACATCATATAAAACAAGCTGCAGATGGTGGAGAAGATACTGCTGATAATTGTATTCCATTATGTTTTGATTGTCATGCAGAGGTAAAAGCTTATAATCCGCATCATCCTAAGGGGAGAAAATTTACCGAAAAAGAGTTAAGGGGGCATAGAGACAAGTGCTATGAAAGATATTCATTAAAAAATAAAGTTAGTGATGAACCAATATTAAAAGCAGAAAAGACAGAAGACATATTTTCTCATCGAGATACTACGCAACAGATATGTTGGGGATATCCTGAACAGGAAAAAGTATGTCCTATTTTTCCAGGCAATATAGTTTTAGTAGCAGGTTATACTGGTGCGAAGAAAAGTGCATATCTGCATCACATTGTAAATCAGAATATTAGATCTGGAAATAGAGTTGTATATTGTTGTATAAAAGATAAGCCGTTTGATGTAAGTGCTGAAATAATTGGCGAAGGTGCTAATGTAAATGCGGAGTGCATCAAACGTGGAATAGCAACGGATGAAGATTGGGAGAAGTTAGCAAGTAGTCCAATATATGCGAATCGTGAAAATTTGGCCTTGATTCCATATGATGAACTTTCTAACAGCAACAAAATTTTGAATATTATTGAAAATTCGGGAGCTGAAATAGTTGTAATTGATGATTTTAATGGTGTGCTGTTAGATGATGGAGATTCTGTTGAGCATTTCTTTTATAAGTTAAGAAATGTTGCTGCAAAAAATAAAACCACAGTGTTTGTGGTTTATACTCTTAATATGCCAAAGCAAAGGGTGGATATGAGACCGATGCTGAGGGATTTTCCGTCTGATAGCTATTATCGTTTATTCGATATTGTTCATTTACTATATAAGCCTAGTTTTTTTGTTAGTGGTGAAGTTAATGAGGAAAGATTAGAAATCATCATTGTAAAAGGAACATTGAAAGTTCCATATGTAATAGAATTATCAGCGCCAGATGGAACCATAGAAGTTTACGCTAAGAAGGACGAAAACTAGAACATTTATAGATATTATGGATGTAAAATATGGAAGGTCTATACGAAAATAATGAGTGAAGGTGAAAAAGTGAACACATGCGTCACTTTTAAGAGTCAAGGAAAATATAAAATATAGGAGGAACCTTATGAAAAAATTTCGTTTTGCCATTTTGGGGGCAGGTCATATTGCCAGGCAGTTTTGTGATGCTGTATCGCGAATTGATGGATGCGAGGTATGTGCAGTTGCCAGTAAAAGTCTTGAAAGAGCAGAAAACTTTGCAAAGGAGAATGGTGTTGAAAGCTATTATGATGATTACGAGACACTATTGGAGAAAGAAAAACCAGATTGTGCCTATATTGCAGTGACAACAAATGATCATTATCGCTTGAGTGTGCTTTGCGTAAATCACAACGTGCCTGTTTTGTGTGAGAAAGCGATGTTTCAAAATTCAGAGGAAGCGAAGAACTTGTATACACTAGCGAGTGAGAAAAAGATTTTTATTATGGAAGCTTTGTGGAGTCGGTATCTTCCTGCTGTGCAACAGGCAAAAAGGTGGGTGGAACAAGAAAAGATCGGAACACCAACTGTTTTGCAGTGTAATATTGGATTTGTAGCGCCAGATGACAAAGAAAATCGGTATTTCAATCCGAAGTTGGGAGGTGGCGCAGCAAAGGATATCACGGTCTATGCATATGAAATCACGACGTTTATTTTAAATCAAGCAATTAAAAATATATCCGTGTCGGCAACTTGGAGCGATACAGGTGTCGATGTCACAGACCATGTTGCCATTTGCTTTGAAGATACATTTGCTGATTTGCTGACAAGCTTTGTTGCACAGTTAGAGGAGCAGATGGTAATTTATGGCCGATTTGGAAGAATCGTTCTTCCACATCCTCACTATGCATCAGAGGCATATTTGTATGGAAATGACGGGGAATTAAAAGAGCATTTTGTAGATCAAGAAACGAAAAATGGTTTCGTCTATGAGATTCAAGATGCAATTCGCTGTATTCAAGCTGGAAAATTGGAAAGTGATGTTGTGCCGTGGAAGGATACACTGGCATGTGCAAAGTTGTTTGACAAGATCAATGCGTCTTGCGATGAAAAAGCATTGAAAACGATCGAAGATATTGAAGCAGTGCCAGAGGAAACAAGAGCGGAATTATGAAAATGAATATCTGGAATCCGTGGCATGGATGTAACAAATACAGCGAAGGCTGTGATCACTGCTATATGTACTACTTAGATGCACAGAGGGATCAAGATGGAAGTTCGATATATAAAACCAAAACGAATTTTAATCTTCCCTTAAAGAAAACACGTCAGGGAATCTACAAAATACCGTCTGGAACAATGCTGCATGTATGCATGACGTCTGATTTTTTTCTGGAAGAAGCAGATGTCTGGCGTGATGAAATATGGGATATGATTCGGATTCGTTCGGATGTTTCTTTTTGGATTCAGACCAAAAGAGCCGGGCGAATCCAGCAGTGTCTTCCATTCGATTGGAATGATGGCTGGGAGAATGTAATACTTTGTGTCACGACGGAAAATCAAAAAAGAGCCGATGAAAGATTGCCGATATTACTTGATATTCCTGCAAAACACAAGGCTTTTATGATTGCACCGATTTTATCTGAGGTGCATGTTGAATCTTATCTTGCAACAAAGCAATTTGAACAAGTTCTTTGTGATGGAGAAAACTATGACGGAAATCGTCCCTGCCGATATGAGTGGGTAAAATCGCTACATGATCAGTGTGAAAAGGAAAATGTTCGATTTGACTTTATCGGAACAGGCAATGTATTTGTTAAAGATGGAAAAGTTTATCGTATACCGAAAGCATACCAAAGTGTACAGGCAAAGCGTTCTGGTTTGTCGTATCCGTCTGGAGAGACCGATGTTCCAATACAGCCGCGATGCAAAACTTGTAAAAGAAGATATAGTTGTAATGGATGCCATTGGTGTGGAAAATGTGGAGGAAAATGAAGTAAAGTTGTGAAAATATAAGATCTTGACAAGTATTTAGCTTAACTGATATGATTTGTTCAAGAATCATTGTTTACATCTGGAACTGGGTCTTGCATTTGATCCACCAAAGTCTTTGAAAGAGAAAGTCAAGGTTCATATCTATTTTTATCTATTAGATTTATGAAAACAATTTGGTCTTGACATCCCTCTCTTTTTTGCTAAAATCCCAATTAGCTCATAGAGCGAGTCATTCAAAAAAAATGACAAGCTGGATAAGGCAGCAGGGTGAGATACCTGTTAATCTTATCCAGCTTTTTTTGTTTAACTAGTTAGACTGAATTTTTTGAAGCAAAGCTTCTTGCAAAATTTGAGAGAAATTTAAACCCATTGAGCACGCTGCTTCATTCAGCCATTCAGGAATTGTTAATGTCTTTTTTACAGCTTTATTGTTATACATTTTTCTATACTTTAAAGTGTCGCAGGCAATAAAATTTATAAAATCATTTCCAGAGACGGAAAGAGTAGAGAGAGCAGAGGGAGTTGGAATTGTACGACCGTCTTTTTCATATCCATATAAAACGAGGGAAAGAGCGTCCTCAGCCATTTCAATTCCATCCTCTAAATTATCACCGCAAGTATAGCAACCTTCTAAATCAGGAAAAATAATAGAATAGGAACCGTCTTCTTCGGGTGTAAAAATTGCTGGATATGCATATTTTGCCATAGAGAAACCTCCTTAAAAATTATAAGTAGAAGGGTTGGGACTTTTATTTAAGCCCCGCATCCTTTAGAATGTTGTTCAATGTTCCAATAGGAATTTCAGCTTTGTGTCTAGGAACTGCAAATTGTTTTTGCGTTAATGGGCTGAACCACATATCATGGCGGCTACCATTGCGAACAATTTCACAGTTGTTTTTCTTCAAAAGCTTTAGTAATTCTTGTGTTTTCATTGATCCTCCCTTCTACAATATTATTATAACACGTGTAAACACGTGCGCCAAGTAGAAACCTAATATTTTTTACGATAGTTTGGTGTCAATGGTGCGCCTACTAAAACTATCCAAAGTAAAGTCCCACCCTATTAAATGATGAGACTCACTGCAAACTCTTCCTCAGCAATTTGCGCGATGAGCAGTAACTATATACGCAGGCGATAATCTCTGCGATCCAGAATGCATACCAGGCATAGCGAATACCGACTGTTTTCAGTAATAGAAGGAGACATGGAATTAGCAGTACAAATTGGCGAATCGCTGAGCTAACCATATCGATAATACCATTTCCAAGTCCAGAGGCGAAGTAACCGCATAGGATTGTCGTAGCGGCAAATGCGAAGGAGATAGAAATAATTCGAAGAGCAGTAGCAGTGACAGCATCAAAGGAACTGCCATGGTGTATAGTAACGGGCGAATTGGCATAGTTGCCAGTTTATTTTGTCTGTTCATTTGACCTCCTGCGGCAAAAAAATAAGCGTGAAATCTGTGAGGATAAGCTGTTTCCTCATGATTTCACGCTTAAAAAGCCGGCTTTGTTTTTTGATTTTGCGATTATTATAATGAAAAAAAATGAAAAAAGCAAGCACATTTTGATTTTGCGATGGCCATCTCATTTACAAAAGTCGGGCGGGAAAGCCAAGAAACTTTTTGCAATTATCGGACAGTGATGTCGAATTTTGTCGAAATGTTGTACAGGCAACTGCTCGTTTTGTGCTTGTGTCCTTGTGTGTTGTATGATATACTGTTTATATCAA
>JABLTM010067488.1_pt1 | contig 54074 bp, 62 predicted proteins | sample 7160121 | NCBI WGS metagenome assembly JABLTM01 (sample SAMN14651224, study PRJNA627086) | human gut metagenome | isolation source: feces | host: Homo sapiens
ACTCCTGTACAATACAGAAATCATCTATTTGCATCCATTGTTTAAATTCTCTCTTTTTTATTTAGTCCTTGACATTGGGTACATTTTAATACTCTAATATATTTTTAAATTTATTATAACTTTTCCATAACAACATCTATATATACAACATTACTAAATATTTCCTTTACATCATCGCTCATTTGACTTACATTAAAATCATAATTATATTTTTCAATATATTTGCATATGTTTTCGTCTGATAATTTTTCAACTATATCACTATTTTTAAAATTGCATTTGCATATTTCATGTGCTAATTTATTTCTCATTGAAATCAATTTTATGCACAAATCACAAATCGAATAATAAGTCTTTGATTGAATAGACTGAATATCACCATCTAACTTCTTTATTATATTTCTTTGCTTTTGAATTTTAATTATTTGATTAAATGTAATTTTTTTAAATTTTTCACTATCGTTAAATTCAAATGGAACACTCATTATTTTACTATTTTGAAATTCCATATAAATATCAATTTTTGTACCATAATAAAAATATAAAAAATTTTTATTAATAGCATCCAAATTAACAACGCTTTCCTCAAATATTTTTCTTATATAATTTTCTAATAAATTATATTTTGTTAAAAAATCATAAAGAATGGTTGATCTACAAATTTTTAATTTTATTTCACTATTATTCATAATTTAAAATTTCAGCAATTCTTGCAACTCGCTTGTTAATATTTGTAGTTGTAGATGGAGATTTAACAAAGGTACTATTTAATGTTTCATCGTTTTTTATTATATCAATATTTTCACAAATTAAGTCCCAATATTGTATAGAAAAAGGGATTAAAGCGTCAATAAAATACTCACTAAATTGATTATCTTTAAATGTTCTTAACAATTCTAATGTTTTTTCCAATATTATATTTACGGTTTCATCCTGTATTATGTTGCTGTTTTTCTGATAAGATTGCAAAACATTATTTATCATTTCTCTTGGCCTAGAATTGTAATCAATTACTATTCCTTTTGAAATATCAGTTTTTTCATAAAAAGCTAAGCTCTTATAGAATCTACCATAATCATCATAATGTTTAATACTATTTTCAGTAAATATTTGACAATAGGCTTGTTTTAAGACCTTATCACTTAAATATTTATTGACAAAGTTTTCTATTATATCCGTCACATGTGACCTATATATAGCTTTCCTAATTTCATTAACCTTTAATTTTTCAGATCCCTTGTTAAGTCTAGAAAATATATCATATTTTGTAAACTCTGGTGAATTTGCTGTAATAACATAAACATCTAATACAGAAGATAGCATCTCATTAGTTAAAATACTGTATTCATTTTGAATACTATCAAAATTTTTTTCATTAAATATGTCAGCATAATATTCTAAGTTTTTTTCTTTTAGTCTAAAATCATTATTTATAAAACTTTTAATTGTGGAAAGGCGCTGTTTTCCATCAACCACCTCATATTTGCTACCTTCTAAAACATTATCGCTAGGAATCTCAACTACATAAACAGGTGGTATAATTATTCCCATATATAATGATTCTATAAAAGCAATTTTTTTCTCATTATTCCATATGACATTTCTCTGATATTGTGGATCTAATATCAATTTATTATTTTTAATTTTCTGGTAAATTTCTATTATTGACCAACTTTGCTTTACAATCTTAGTATTAGATAACAGCTCTCTCTTTTTTGAATATTCATTTTCAGATAAATCGTCATATTTTTCAATTTCGATATTTTCAGCTAATTGTATATCTTCATATTTCTCCATATAAACCTCCTTATAACAAAATTAACTCATTTTTTAAATCTAAAAAAATTCTTTCTATATTTACAAATTCATCATTAACTATTTTAGAAAATATAAAATCAATATACTTTTTTATTATCTCTTTTGCTTTTTCTAATTGAAATAATCCTAATTCACTCAAAGAACTTGAAATATTATTTATGTCAAAATCCGTTCTTATTTTTGAGCAATAAATATCATATATGTCTTTTTGAAAATCTACAGGAAAATTAGGAACTTTGATCATGTCAAAATGATATTTAGTAAAACTGTCAGCTCCAGATCCTTGAATAGATATGTTTTTTAAATAGTTATTATGTTTTAGATAATGCAAATAACACCCAATAGTTATTTTTTCTTCAATCGATGAACTTTTATTACTTATATGAACATTATCAATATTTGTAATCATTTTTTTAGATTCAGAACAGTTAATAAAACATCTTCCTAAATTCCCTCTACAAGTAAATATTATATCACCATATTCTATTTCTTTTAATTTTTTCTTTGATCCTAGGTATTCTTCAGTTCTAAATGACATATAATCTGTTATAGAATTGGATAATATGAGTTGATAATAATCTTCATTTATTTTGTTTTTTGTATATATACTTTTACCTATATTACTAATTTGCAAGTTCTGTCCCCTTGATATTTCATATCCCAATTCTTCAAGATTTCTATATCCATATCTATAATTTTCTATATAATAATTTATTTTTTTATAACTTTCAGAAAATATACCAACATCTAGTCTGCCAATATTCTTAACTTCAGAAAAGTGTAATGCAGTTATACAATTTTTTTTAATAATACAATTATCTTTTAAATTATTATCAAAATAATTAAGTATTTTATCATTTTTAATATATACATTCTTCTCTATATCAATAATGCTTTTTGTAAGGCATTCAATAAAATTAATAACTTCAGTACTATTTGGAAATGGAATATAACAATCTAAAAATCTTTTACCAGCATGCCTAATAGTTGCCCCTCTTGGAGACAAAATATCTAATTGCTTTTTAAAATAAGAGCTTTTCATAAACGAAAATATATATAACTTATTCTTTTTGATTGGCAACTTATACAGTGCATTGCTTAACATAACATTAGAATAATCTTTATCCAATATACATGTTTCACCAATATTAGAATCTTTAGACAAAATAATATCTCCTGCCAACAATTCCATATTTACAAAACAATTCGGTTTAATAAATTCTGATGTTTCTGCGTTTATTACAGGTAAATAATTATATGCTTGCAGTGCTTTTGCCTTCATAAAAATTTTTTCAGATTTTTTTATATAGTTTATACTTCCAACTTCTATTCCGTTGTCGCCAGTCTGTAAATTTCTATATAATAATTGGCTTAATTTAAATATATTTTTATTTTTAAAATTAAATGCTTCAAGCTGTGATGATGATAAATTTTTATATTTTTTTATTTTATCATATGATATTATCATTCTTTTACTTCTCCTTTATAAACAAATCTTGCAATTCGCTTTCTTGTCCAAGACACCACTTTTTAAACTCATAAATAGTTTCAGTAAAATCTTCATCAACAATAGGATTTCCTTCAGCATCTTGCTCAACTTCAAAACTTTCAGCATTTATTTTATATATAGGATTGAAAAATTTTATTCTTTTTTGTGTTCGAACTTCATAGCCAACATTTTTAATATCTTTTGTAAATATTTCATAATCGTTATTTTGAAGATTTTTCAAATTGCTCTCATTTTTAGGCTTATAAGCTATAACTAAAGTTGTATTTACTCCAGTATCGGCAAAAACATTAGCTGGCAAATCAAATAATGCCACTATCCTCATTTTATCCATAAACCATTCTCTAGCTTTTTCCCATCTTTTTACAGATGCAATTGAATTAGAAAGTATAATTCCCATTCTACCACCAGGTTTTAATATTCTATAAGCATTTTCTAAAAAAACTACACCTAAATCTATCCAATTCCCACTTCTTGCAATATTCCATAATTCATACATTTCGATTATTTCTTTATCAGCTTGGTTTCTAGGCTCATATTTTCTATCTTCACCAAATGGAGGATTAGTCAAAACAACATCAAACTTTTTTAACTTAGTTTCATCCTTCCATTCATCCCAATTTCCATTCTTATGGATAGATGGATTTAACTTAACTAAATTATTTCTATCATCAAACTTCCAAACTATCGATCCTTTATCTGGTTTATATTTCAAAATAGAATTACCATCACCATTTAATAACATATTTAACTGAGCAAGCATAATCATTTGTTCATCATTATCAATACCATAAATATTTTTATCATCTAATTTACTTTTTGAATTAACATATGATACAGATAAGAAATCTGCAATTCCAACAGTCGGATCGATTATGCTCTCGTTGCTACGTGGATTTACTAGTTCAACTAAAAAATCAATTAAAGGTATTGGAGTTACAAATTGTCCTTTATCAGCCTTTGAGAATTCATTTGCAAACTTATAAAAGACTAATTGGTATAAGTCAGTCTTATGTGATTTAATAAAGCTATAATCTTGTAATTGCTCCACAATTTCACTTATTACTTTAACATGTTCTTCTTTTTTCCAAGTTATAGTTTCTGTATCATCTCTTTTTAATATATAATGATATACCTCAGAGGCTTCATTATATAATTTGCGCATTCTTGATATAAAATTTTGAATTGTATCGTCATTTAAAGACGAAGCATTTAATTCATCTTTACTTATATAAAATAATAAATTTAATTTTTTTGATTCTTCATCTGTCTTATAAAATTCTAAATAAGCTTTTGGATCAATATTCATGCTTCTTTTCTCATCAAATATTTTTAATGCGAGCGTTTGAATAAGTATTTCATAACCTCTTTGATTTTTCATACCAACTTTATCCATAACCCTTAATATTGATGAAATTCCTTCAGTGAGTTGCTTACTATATACGCCTGTGACAGTTTCAAGGTCATCTACTGTTCTTTTTGATCTATCTATATTTACTTTATAAACATGTTTTATTAATTGTTCTAATGTTGGTATTTTGTAATATGCATCTGTTAAATGTATAGAAAGTTCCTTAATTTGACTTTCATCACCTTTTAAATTATAGGAGTCATCCAGCCTTATATATTTATTTTCCTTTTTTTGAAACAAATATAATCTTTCAGTATCATATAATATTCCAATGCAAAACTTTGACTCAGACTCTTTCATAGCAGGTTTTAATTGTTGATTATACACTTTTTCAACAGTTTTTTCTGAATCCTTTTTAAATTCTATAACCCCAATCAAGTGAATTCTCAACCAATCTAATGCAGATTGATCTTTATCTAAATGATATTTTTTATATTTTTCAAACCAATCTGCAGAATCAAAAATAGCTGCATCAAATTTTATCGGATTAGAATTCGCATTTCCCTTAGGGAAATGTACTTCAACCCCTATATTTTCTCTAGGATACATTCCTGAATAAATCAACGAATATAAGAATTGCCATTTGTAATATTCTTCATTATTTTCTCCAAATTTTCCTTTTATTTTATAAACTTCTCCTAGAGTTAAATGTACAGGTAAAAAACTAACAAAACTTTCTCCATTCTTATATATTTTATCATATTCTTCTTTTACTTCTAAAAACGTTCTCATTTTACACCTCACATAACTTTTTTACTAGCAACTCGCTATACGAACTTTTATTACTTAAAAATTTTTGTCCACTTTCAGTTAATGTATAATATTTTTTATTATCATCTACATGATCAATAACAATATAATTTAACTTTTCATATTTTTTTATTGTTGTATAAATACTTTGTATAGGTATGTCAATATTATATTTTTTTAAAATAACTCTTCGTATAGCATAAGGATATAGTGGTATTTCATTTATTTCTTTCAAAATAAATAAAATACTAATTGATATATCAATCTGTTCTTCTGATTTTCCTGTTCTTTTTTTTCTTTCTAAATAATTAACATTCATACAATCACCTATTTTTTAAATAATTATTTATTAAATATATTATACTATTTATTTAGCAACTAAGCAAGGGTTTGGGAGTAATCCCACAAAAGAATTTTGTACGGGAGTACAAATTCAGTGCTGGCTAGACAATAATGTTACTCCCAAACTAATTAACTGTAATTTAAAAACTCTATCAATTTGTTCTAATAGAGTTCTACTTTTTAATAATATTTCTTCAATATCATTGGATTATCTTTTATTATTATTAAATTATATTTTATTCTTAACATTTCTTTTATCTTAGGTATAAGTCTACTAATATCACATCTACAATTAAATATATCTACAGCAGAGTTAATATGATTTATTAAATTACATTCTGATAAACAATGTCTACTATATCCACTTGCTAAATAAAATGTTACTAAATCTGGTATAACATAATTATTTAAATAATCATTAACATTGTTATAGAAAGGTAAATATATTTTTTCAAATTCTTTATCAGTTATATCACGCATAGATATATTCCTTTAAAACTATTTCTTCTACCATATTTTTTATATTATTCATTTTACCTATCCATAGTATTTGATTACTACTTTTTAATTCTTCAGTAATATTTTCTTTTTCAGTGAGTTCTTTAATTAACTTCTGCACCTTCTCCATAACAGTAGTATCGATATCATGAAGATATTCATTTAATTTATCACTAACAAGTAAATCAAAATATAATCCTAATTTATATTTCTTAATATAATTTAATCTTAATAATCCATATTTTCCTATATTATATTGTTTTTTATTTTCTAATATTAAATCTGGCAATAAATAATCACCATTCTTAGTGTAACTAATATTCATAACATTTCTCCATTTCTTTTCATCTTTATTTGGCTTTAATTGTCATACATTCGTTACACAATGACTATCGCCACCACCTGCATTTATGTGATTAGATATTAATATTGTATTAGGGTCTCCACCAAAGGCTTCATTAGCTCTTTTTAATCTATCTGCTCTACTTAAGTCTTCATCAAAATCTCTTGTAATAACTACAGGAACACCTAGCTGTTTAAACCTATCATACATATATAAGGCAGCTTCTAAAGTAAAGTCTTTTTCCTTTAAATTACCACTAATAGCACCAGGATCACTTCCTCCATGTCCAGCATCTACAACCACTCCACCATTTACACGCTCATCCATATTCTCACCTCAATATAAAATATGAATAAACTAGTAAATTGACACTAATACACTTAGAAAATTATTTATTACTCAACTTCGTAACCATTTTTTATTTCTAGTACTAAACCTTTTAATTTCTTATTATTTTCTTTTAAATTAAATTTTCTATAATCATATTTTTCATGTTTCTCATATCCTGGTGTTACATAATAATCAGAATAACCTTTTCTATCAGTATCTTCTACTATTTCTTTCAACTCAAAATCACACATATCATCAAGCATTCCACGACCTGCACCATCAACTATATTAGGATATAAATATCCTTCAAATTCAGTCATATTTCTTTCACCAAGATATGTTATTTTGAATGTTGTAGTAGAACCATAGTCATATTCCATTTTTAATTCATCATTAGTTTCTAAACCAAGAATACTTAACTTAGTTATAGTAGCATCCCTTGAATCCGCATCAACTTCAGTACACCCAAAACAATCAAATGTATAATCTTTATACTTAATATTATACAAATGATAAGCAAGTGAATCAAAAGTTACAAGAATTGTATATGCTAAATCAGCAAAAGTCATCCTATCAGTAATTTCTATTTTTCTCCATATCTTATCCTCTAACCATTCTATTCCTACTTTAAATTTTAAAACCTTATCCATATTCTATAAATGATAATACTTAATAGATTTATTATAATCAGCCATTATCATATCTTCCATAGCTGAACCTATCTTTATCGGATAAGTTGCTATCATTCCATCATATACTAAAACATCTTTAAAAGGAAATATTATCATCATGGTTGGTGCTGGTAAAGTCTCATACTCTATTACCTCATCTATATTACAAGTTAATCCTTTTATCATATAGCATCTATCTTTTCCCATTACTGCTGTATAATCTTCTAAATAATCACAGATTATAAACATGTTTCTTATACCCTTTTTGAAATTTTTTACCATTTCTAATTCTTCATCATTAAATTTATAAGGGTTCTTGTTACAAAATTCATCAATTATACTATCTTTTTCACTCCAAAACTTATCAACAATCACTGATAGTTCATTAGGATCAAGTCCCTTACCTCGATAAATTTTTAATTTATTATTAATTGAATACTTTTTATTAACAAAATCTAATACAGCAAAGTATAGTTCATAAAATAAATCAGCATCCTTACTAGATAAGCAAGCATCTTTTTGTCTTATACGTGCCTTTTCTTTAGCTATTTGTCTAGCTACCTCCTTATTTTGTTTTTCCTTTAATTGATTAGGAGTTAAACCATTAAGTACACCAGATGGCATCTCATCCATAGCTTCATCCATTAACTTAAAAAATTCTGTTAAATCATAATCCTTAAGAACACCAACATCACTAATTGATTCTTTTAAGCTTTCTCTTTCTTTATTTAATACTGCATATTGTTTTATATAAGGAACTGCATTAAACCAAAAAAATGGCAACTCTTTAAGTTTCTCATAGAACCCTTTAATCTTTTTATTCCTAATATTAAAGTCATTGTAAAAAAGTGTTTCATAATCTCTTACATCAAAGCTAGGAGTTAATCCTATTGAATAATCCCTTTTTCCTTCCATTATTAAATCTACCAAATGATAATATTCTTTATAAAAACCAAGCCAAGTAGGTCCTAAATCTTCTACCTCTACTTTCTCTATAAAGATATAAAATTTAAATACTCTATTATTAGTAATATGTTCTTTTATAATCTCTGGTTCAACATTTAAAATAGCACAACCAACACTAATAACATTATCTACTAATGCCACTCCCTGTATTTCACAATAACTAACTAAAAATTCATTAATTCTATCACATTCTTTTACTTCTTTAGCTTTATAGTTACTTACTGCTTTCTTAACATTTTCTTCTATTTCTTCTGGAACTACGTAACTAATTTCTTTACTATGAATATCACTACATATTAAGTACTTATCCATTAAAGTATCTTTTTCAAACCTATACTTTTCATCTGTTAGGTCTTTTTCATTATTTAAAACTTTCTTTAAATAAACTAATTCTCTACAAGTACAAATATTAATAATATTTTCATAATCACTATAAACATCAAATATTTCTTTAATCATTTGTACTTTTGATACTTTTTCATAGTCTTTAAAGTCTTCAACTATTGAGGCATAACTATCATGAACAGGTTCCTTTCTAAAATACTTAGCTTCTTCTAATAATTTCATAAAACCACTTCTTTCTTTATATATTTACTTATATTAATGTTAAATAATTATAGAGATACAGTTCATAGAAACATTTGTTCGTCAATACTTATTTTTTACAAAATTTTCTAAAATTATGTTATTATTAAGATAAGTGAAAAGGTGTTGAAGTATGGAAAGTATTAATTATAATGAATTATTTAAAAGTAAATATAATAATAATAAATATATATCTAAGTATCTAGCAAAAATGGCTGTTAACAAACCTATAGGATTTAATTTAGATTCTTATAATAACAAAGTTTTAGACAATTTATATATAAAGTATAAATCTTATTTTGATACTATGTATAGAGGAATTGATGATAATATAAGACTTGATGAAGAACAAATAAAAGCTATACTTACAGATGAAGATTTTTCCCTAATAATTGCTGGAGCAGGGACTGGTAAGACTACTACTATGGCTGCTAAGGTAAAATATCTTGTTGATATTAAGAAGGTTGATCCCGAAAAAATACTAGTTATGAGTTTTACTAGAAAAGCAACTGAAGAACTTGATAAAAGAATAAGACTTGATTTCAATATTCCGGTAGTAGTCTCTACTTTTCATGCTCTTGGTTATATGCATATTAAATCTATTTTCAAAAATCATAAATGTAGTGTAGTAGGAGATAATGAAAAGAATCAGATTTTTCTTAAGTATTTTAAAGATAATATTTTTCCTAACAAACAACTTTTAAAAGAATTAATAGAGGTGTTTGACCAAGAAGAAGATATTATATTAGGTAAGTTTTTCAAAGAAAATTATGATAAATATCCTACTTATGATCAATATTTTAAAGAGTTAAAAATTAGTAAAATTAAAGAAATAACTGATCAAGGCAATTATATAACTACTAGATTAGAACATGATTATAATCAAGAAGTCATTTATACTATAAAAGGAGAACTTGTTAAATCTAAAGGTGAAGCCATTATTGCTAACTTTCTCTTTATGTACCAAATACCTTATTACTATGAAAAAATTTATGAGGAATTATTAAACAATCATACACCATATCATCCTGATTTTACGTTAAATCTAAACGGTGAAAATATATACATTGAGTATTTTGGTTTGGCTGGTTCTAGTGACAATGAACTTGATCGTTATAGAAAGAATATGAAAGAGAAATTATCTTATCATGAAAAGCATAAGAATAAACTTATTGCTATAACTGCCACTAAAAAAGAAGATATTATTAAAAGTTTAAAAAGCCAGTTACTTAATTATGGTTTTGAACTTAATAGATTAACTAATGAGGAGGTTATTAACAAGATGTTAGATAGATATACTCTAAGTCAAATATATTCTTTAAGAAATCTTTATTATAATTGCATTGATAAAATCAAATCTTCTGTTAATCGAAACAGTATAAACTTAATGGTAAATGATTATTTAGATTCTTTAAGTTTTACAGAAAAGAATATAGCTATTAAGCAGTACAAATATATAACTGATTTTTATAGATATTATCAAAACGAACTATTTGGTAACCCTAATGAATATAAATTTGATTTTCCTGATATGATTTACTATGCTAATAAGTATATTGATAATGCAAACGATGATAATTTAGACTTTAAATACTTAGTTATTGATGAATATCAAGATATATCCCAAGATAGATACACTTTAGTTAATAATATAATTAAAAAAAATCATTCTAAAATTGTAGCTGTCGGTGATGACTGGCAATCTATTTATGCTTTTAGTGGTTCTAATATTTCCTACATATATAATTTTCAAAAATACTTTACTGATGCTAAGATACTCTATATTTCTAAGACTTATCGTAACAGTAAAGAGCTAATAGACTATAGTGGAAAATTTATTATGAAAAATCCTACGCAAATAAGAAAAGAATTAATATCTGATAAAAGTATTAAAAAACCAATTATTTTTAAGCTATTTGATGATGAAATAGAGACACTAAAAAAGTTAATTCTTGATATTTATAGAACAAATCCCGATTATCATATTTTAATACTTGCTAGAAAGAATAGACAAATTGATAACTTATTTAATGATAAATCTCTTATAGATAGTATTGGTACTAAAGTTACTTATCTAGGATATGAAGATATTAATATAGATGCTATGAGCATTCATAAATCTAAAGGATTAACTTTTGATGAAGTTATCGTAATTGGTCTTGATAGAGATTTTCCAATAACATCTAGGCATAATTTCTGGTTAACTAATTTATTTATATCTAGGGCGAATAAAGAAAACTACACTTATGCCGAGGAAAGAAGAGTATTTTATGTAGCACTTACTAGAACAAAAAATCATGTTTACCTACTTACTAATAGGGATATTAAAGAAAGAAGTCCTTTTCTTACAGAACTATATAATTTAATTAGAGATGGAAAAAATAAAGAGTAGTTGTTTCCAGCTCTAATACTACTCTTTTATTATTGTTACTTTCCAAATGCTTTGACTTTATTTTAATTCACTCTTTTTATCTTGCATTATATAATCCTCTAAAACCATCTATTTCTTAAATGTCACTTGAAATATTGTTATACCATCCATTGATGAAGTCTTTATCTTACCTTTATGTAATAAAACAATATTTTTAATAATAGCTAGTCCTAAACCATATCTGTTATCTTTTCTATTTCTAGCTTTATCAACTCGGTAAAATCTTTCAAATATTTTTTTCTTCTTCTTTAGTAATAGCTTCTCCCACATTTTGTACTAGTAAAGTTATTTAGCTATCTCTTTTTAGAGAAATATTAATTGTTCCCTTTTTCTTAGAATGTTTAATAGCATTATCAAGTAGTATTTCTACTAATTCTTTAATAGTATCTTCATCCATTAAGGAATTGTTCAAAAATAAATATTAAATTTTTATCTATTATAGCACAGAAAAGGTCTTGTTAATTGACTAAGTTATGTGCTATAATTTAGTTGTAGCACTTAGGGGATTAGTTTAATGGTAAAATAGGAGTCTCCAAAACCTTTGTTATAAAAGTTAAAAAGACTGATTTTACCTTATAACTACTGGGTTTATCAAATGTTATGTTTTGAACTGGTGGCACTTTTGGTGGCATAAGTATAAATTTGAAACATATCATTTCGAATTAAATTAGTTTATAAATGATAATAATATATCATTTTATAATATAAATTGTTTGCTCTTAATTGAGCATTTATAGGGGTATAATATAGTGGTAGTATGATGGTCTCCAAAACCATTCGCGAGGGTTCAAATCCTTCTACCCCTGCCAGAAAATCAATCGTTTTTAAACGATTTATATATATATGCTAGTAAGAAATCTTACTAGTATTTTTATTTTCTATTGAGACCATTATACACATAATTAATTTTTTTTGCAAACTGACTTGATTAATTTTTTCATGAGAGTTAACATCTCAAACGAGGTGATTTTAGTTGAGTAAATATGTTTATGAGAATCATGAAGTTGAAGAAGGATTATTTGTAACATTACAATTAATTGATGCTATCGACATGAAATATAGTTGTTGTTTTCCAGCTGATATTGAAAAGGATATTGAAAAATTGTTTAGGCACTTAGTTAAATATGTTGAAGGTGAAGACAAACATCCTAATGTAGATATTGAAAATACAAAACTTATACAGCAGTTTATATATAATAAGGATGATATTGATAAAATAGAAAAAAATCACAAATAGTATTATATAATGTATGTTATGTGTTATAATGTTTTTGCAGGTGGTTGTTTATGGATAAATTTGAAAGATTAAAAGATATAATTAGAAATAAAAAAAATGATTTTAATATAAATAATTTTGTATTGGATACTAAAGGTTCTAAATCAAATATAAGTGATTATGCTATTGATTATAAACAAATAGAAAAACATCCTTATATTATAAATCTATTAACTTACGAAAAATCCATTCCTGAAAAGAAAAAAAATTATGGAAATAAACTTGATTATGAAATGAATAAGTATTATTTTCTTAAATTATATATAAATAAAGAAGAAGAATTATTAGAAATAACATTAAATAAATCATCTACAAAAAAAGATATACATTTGTTATTTTTGGAATATCTTGATAAAATAAACTTCTTGAATATAAATGACTTCTTAGAATATTTATTTAAAGTTCTTCAGTAGAACTATATAATAACTACTTTTAAACGAGTAGTTATTTTTAATAATTTAAATGTCGATTTTTGTGTTATAATTATATAGTAGTAAAAATTATTTTTGGGAGTAGTATTATCCTTGACTTTGGTGATACTACTCTTTTTTTGTTTCAAGAAAGGATGGCTATTGTGAATACTAAGGAGATTGATTATGAAACTGATTTTGGAAATGTAAAAATTAAATTAAATGTTTTAATGGATAAGAAACATATATCAATAAGTACTATGAGTAAATTAGCAAATGTTAAATATGAAATAGTGAAAAAATATTATTATGGTGACAATTATGCTTTTACTTCAGAAATACTTGCAAAATTTTGTTATATTTTAGATTGCAAAATAGATGATATATTAGTATATGAAACCCCGAAAGACTATGTAAATCAAGGCTAAACAAAGTAAAAGGAGTTTATAAAGAGTTTATAACTTATCATATAAAGTGTTTGATTTTTATAAAGTCAAGGGATAAAATGATTATAATAAGTCATAATTATGAAGAAGGATGAAAAAAATCCTTTTTTCATTTATTCCACGAATTGGGAATTGACTTAAAAAATACCGAATGCTATTATAGTCAACAAGTATTTAAAAACGGTCTTATATCGTAATACTTTGGGGGATTGAATAATATGGGTTGGATTAATTATCATAGAGATTATTATACTGATGAAAATCAACAAAGAACCTTTTCCCCTTTTTTTAATAATAGCAGTAATAATTACAAGAGAGCAAACTGACTTGTTAATAGTCTTTGCTCTCTTTTTGTTTGGAGGAAGAAATTATGAGAAAAAGAAGAACTGACTTTTTAAACGATTATGTTGCTAATCAGTATCCTATTGAAAAATTTAAAGAATTAATTTTTATAACACTTGATATTGTAGAAAATTTTTTACTTACATTAGAGTGTGGGTATAATTATAATTCATCGTCAATTGCATCTTATGGGGAAAAATATGGTTCTTCTCAAAGAAATACTAATTCTAAAATTGAGAGCATTATAATTAAAAATATGAAAGATGAAGAAAAAATGAGTAATTTTTTAAACTGCTATTTCTCTGCTTACTCTACTTTAAATAAAGATGAAAAAGATATTTTTGATGCAACATTTGTTGATAGATTAACGGATCAAGAAATAATTGGAAAATATAAAACATATTCAAAACATATTACACAAGTTAGGAAAAGTGCAATTATTAAATTTTGTTTAAAAAGTGGTTTAGATAAATTTGTTGATGTAATTAAATAAATAATAACGAGTTTATAGGGATCTCGTTATAAAAAAACTAAATTTATAAGATAAGGAGGTGAAAATTTAGAAACTTGTAATCCATACTACTCTACAAGATTAGGTAAATTATATAAGGGTGATTGTTTAAAAGTTATGGATTATCTTATTGAACAAGGAATTAAAGTTGATGCAATTATAACGGATCCGCCATATGCTGTAACATCATATTCATGGGATCAAATTATTCCATTTGATCAAATGTGGGATAAGCTTTCCAAATTGATTAAAGATGATGGTGCTATTGTCCTTTTTGGCAATGAGCCATTTAGTAGTAGTTTGAGGATGAGTAATCCCAAATTCTATCGTTATGATTGGAAATGGATAAAAACACAAGTAACAGGATTTCAAAATGCTAAATATCAACCATTAAGATGTTATGAAGATATTATGATATTTTCGAAATGTGGTGCTGTTGCATCTGCTAAACCACCAATGAGATATTTTCCACAAGGTATTATTCCAGTTAATCTTAAAGTCACAACAAAACCTATAAATTATTTAGGTGATAAAAAAAGTGATGAAAAAGTTAGTTATACCCAAGAGGAAGCTAATTTTCCAAGAAATGTTATTCAATTTGCAAGAGAAACTGATTTATATCATCCTACACAAAAGCCAATTGTTTTGATGGAATATATTGTATCTACCTATTCTAAACGAGGTGACCTAGTTTTGGATTTCACAAGTGGAAGTGGGTCTACCCTTTTAGCATGTGAAGTTCTAAATCGAAGATGGATCGGAATTGAACTTACTGACAAATATTGTGAAGTTATAAAAAAAAGAATTCAAAAAGGAATTCAACTAAAATTACAATTTGAATACGATAATGAGAACACATAATGGGAGGGATTTTTTTATAAACAAATTATTGTATAAAAAAAGTCGAAAAAACAAAGCACTCATTTTATTCGACTACTCATATTATAACAAAAATACAAAACTATTGCTAGGAGCTATATATTAATGGAAAGCATATTACAGGATGTTTTAAAATTAATAAATGATGCTATGGGATATTTAAGGTTGTTCGTGATTGGTGGAACAGCTTTTTTTGTCGCCAAAGACTACGCTCTTAAAATGGCATCAAGTGATGATAATCAAAAAGCAAGTTATGATCGAAAAATAAAAACTACAATAATTGCAGGTGTATCTGCACTTGTCACAACTCAATTCGTATCATGGATTTTAGGATATTTTAAATAATGAATCAAAAAGATTTTAAAAAAACAATAAATGAAATTTTAACAGAGGGTAAAATTGAAGGTAAAGATATTAAAAATATTGATACATTAAAATATTTGCTTGATGATAGAAAAATTAACAAAAGTTTATATGATGGTTTCACTAAAAATTATGAGATGGAATATGGTTCAAATCGTGATTATATTTTAATGAAAATACAGGATATGCTTTATAGATTACATTTATTAGTTAATTATAATTTTGTTGAAAGATATGGAATAATTGATAAGAACAATATTAGAAATGCAATTAGTATTTTAATTGATAATGATGATATTGATTTTTATGATGCTGTATCTTTTGATGATTCAGATTTTGAAATTGTTGACTTACAAGATTTTGATGTAAGAAACGTGCTATGTATTAAAAATATATGAAAAAGAAAACTTGGTATTCATTCGTAAAAAGTCATAATTTAGTTAATCGAATTTATGATATGCTAGATTACTTCCACTGCTTTGATGAAGTAAAAAATGTGGAGTTAGCAAAAAATCAAATTAAGAATAAGATTCGAAGTATTTATTATGTTGAAACTTTAGCAAAATACTTTGATGATAAAAAAAATAAACACATAAAAAATATAGAGTTAAGATGTAATCTAATTGATTTAATAAATGATTTAGATTACTTAAAACAATATCTTTATAAATAAAAATTTGACATATATTAAAATAAGAGTTAATATCTCCTAAAAAGAAGGTGATCTTATCAAAAAGAAAATTATTGGATTATTGATTGGTTTATTAATCATTAGTATTATTTTTATAACAGGTTTATTTTTGTATAATTTCCATAATAAATATGATTCAAAAAATAAAAATAATCCATCTATTGTAGAAAAAAAGAATTCTGATAATAAAAAAGCTGTTAAAGATGAAGTAAAAATCAAAGATGAAAATGTTGATAAAAAAGATGATGTGAATAATGACGATACTACTTCAAAAAACAATGAATCAAAAGAGACCAAAACTAATAATTCAAACAAATCAAATATTCAGTCAAACGAAAACAAAAATAACCAGAAAACAACAACTTTCGAAATAACTCAACCACCTGTTCAACAAGAAGAACAAAAGGAAGAATCGAATAATAATGTTAAAGCAAATAATCCGTGGGATATTCTTGGAATCACAGAAGATCAATATTATAATAAACCATTATATAGTTGGGAACGTGTAGATTTTTCAACATATGAAGAGTGTGCTAATTATGGAGAATCTTATAAACCATATTTAAATGGTGAAGAATTGTATCATTGCTCTACGGTTTCAAGTGCATCAGGCAAAAATCTAGGATGGATGTTTCATACTGAGAAACTTAATTAATACTAAAAGACTTTTTAGAAGTCTTTTTTTGATGGGAGGAATGTATAAATGAATAAATTAAGTAAAATATTATTATTTGTTATAACAATTGTGGGAGCATTTTTAGGGATAAATAAAGTAAATGCTCGTACTTATGAAGGACAAATAAAAGCAGGACCTTATGTTGGAGGTCCATTTTATGTTATGCATACACGAGGAGAAAGCAAAATGTGGTTTAAAGGACAATTTATTGTTAGAACTAGCGATGGACATTTTGTTTATTGTGTGCAACCGATGACGAAAATTAATTCAGATGCAACTTATGAGGTAACCACAGAGGATATACAAGCCGTAGCTAATATACCTTTAGATACATGGAATAAGATTTCAAAAATTGCCTATTATGGATATGGGTATAAAGATGCAACACATGATCATACTGATGATACATATTATTTAGCAGCACAAATGCTAATATGGAAATTAGCAGATCCAAATGTTGATAGTTTTTTTACTGATACACTAAAAGGAAATAGAAATGATAGTATTTTAGCAGGACAAATGAATTCTATAATGGATTTAGTTAATAATCATAATACAACGCCAAATTTTACTAATTTTCCAGATACAATGGTAGTTGGACAAAATATTAATATAAATGATTCAAATGGTGTATTAAATAATTATCAAATATCTAATGTAGATAATGGTAGTGCAACGATTAATGGTAATAACCTATCTTTAACAGCAACTAATGTTGGACAATTAACAATTACACTTACAAAATCAGGTAATAGATATGGAAGTCCAATAGAACTTTATTATGCTACTAGTTCACAAAATGTAATTAAAAGAGGAGACATTGATCCTATTAGAATTGTAAAAAAAGTAACTGTATTTGGCGGAGATGTAAAAATTCACAAAACAGATTCTGAAACTAAAAATAATAAAGCTCAAGGTGAAGCTACATTAAAAGGAGCAATATATGGTATTTATAAAGAAGATGGTACAAAAGTAGGAACTATTACAACAAATGATGATGGTACTACTAAAAGTGATTATCTATCATCATTGGGAAGATATTATTTATTAGAAGAAAAAGCTTCAAATGGGTATAAATTAGATCCAAATAAATATTACTTTGATGTAACTCTTGATCAATTACATCCTGAAGTTCAAGTTTTTGAAGATGTAATAAAAAGAACATTTCAATTTATAAAAGTATATGCAGATAATAAGACAGGGATTATGACTCCTGAAATTGGTGTAAAATTTGGAATATACAACAATAAAAATGAATTAGTTAAAACATTAATAACTGATGCACAAGGCAGTTTTGATATAACATTACCTTATGGTAAATATGTTGTAAAACAATTAACTTCAACTAAGGGTTATGAAAAAGCAAAAGATTTTACCATTGAAGTAAAGGAAGATGGTGGAATTGTAAAAAAAGTAATTGCAAATGCAGAAATAACTGCAAGACTTAAAGTTATAAAAATAGATAAAGATACTGGTGATGTTATAAAAAGATCAGGTATTAAATTCAAAATTATTAATGCAAAAACTAAAAAATATGTTAAACAAACAATAACATACCCTAGTGCAAAAACAATTGATGTTTTTGAAACTGATGAAAATGGAATATTAATTACTCCATATCCGCTAGAAAGTGGAACTTATTTCTTAGAAGAAGTAGATCAAAAAATAGATGGATATTTATGGAATAAAAATTCAGTTGAATTTACAATAGATGAAAATTCTAAATTAGTAAATGATGACAAATTTGGAATTTTATATGAAGTTAAATTTGAAAACAAAGCAGTTAAAGGTAGCCTAGAACTAACTAAAACTGGAGAAAAAGTAGAATTAACTAATAAAGGTTATGTTTATACTGAAATTAATCTTAAGAATGTAAAAATAGGATTATATGCTAATGAGGATATTTATGATTCTTTAGGTAATTTAAAATATAAGAAAGATACTTTAATACAGATCTTAATTACAGATGAAAATGGATATGCTAAAGTTGAAAATTTGTTTTTAGGTAAGTATTATTTACAAGAGATAGAAACAATAAATAATCATATATTGGACAAGACTAAATATACTTTTGAATTAAAGTATAAAGATCAGTATACAAAAATTATAAACTATACAACTTTATTAAAAAATCATCTTCCAAAAGGGACTCTAGAATTTACTAAATCAGATTTTTCAAATGATAAAACACTACCAAATACTTTGATTGAAATTTATACTGAAAATGATGAATTAGTATATGTTGGTAGAACTGATTCAAATGGTAAAATTATTATTAATGAACTACCACTTGGTAAATATTACATCATAGAAAAACAAGCACCTGAAGGTTATAAAATAAATCCTGATAAGATGTGGTTTGAAATATTAGAAGATGGTAAAATTGTTAAAGCAATAATGAAAGATGAAGTTATAGAAGTTCCTAACACAGGAGTTAATGATTCTCATATAATTGATATTATTGGTTTAGTATTTATTACTGGTGGTGTTGGATTTATTATTTATGATAAAAAAAGAAAAAAATAAGAATAAAGATTTCAAGAGTCAAATTTTAGTAATTGGCTCTTTTCTTATTTTAATTGGATTATTTATAATTGGATACCACATCTATTCAGATTATAATTTAAAAAGAATTGAAAAAGATAATGTGCAAGAATTTTTTGAAGAAGAACAAGTTGTTGAAGATATTACACAAGAAAATAAATTTGTTGAAGTTGAAAACAAAAACATAAGTAAAACTAATTATAATTATATTGCAGTATTAGAAATTCCTAAGATAAATATTAAAAGAGGTTTATCACAGGAAAAATATTATAACAATGTTAATCGTAATGTTGAAATATTAAAAGGATCTGATATGTCTAATATTTCTAAAGGGAACTTCATTCTTGCAGGTCATTCGGGGTCAGGCAGAGTTTCATATTTTAAAAATTTAGATAAATTAGTAATTGGAGATATTTCATATATATACTATGGTGGAATTAAATATACATATAAAGTGACTAATATTTATGATATAGAAAAAAATGGTACAGCACTTATTACAAGAGATTTAGACAAAACTACTCTTACTATGATTACTTGTAGGCATAACACTAATAAACAAATTATTGTTATCTCTGAGTTAATTAATCAAGAAAACTATTAAGGAGGAATTTTAATACAAATATTAGCAGTTAGTCAAGTAGAACAAAAATGGTATTTAGACGTGTTTAGAAATGCACTTTGGAGTATTGCCAAAGGTATTCTTTGGTTTCTAGATGGATTTTTTGATATAATCAATAAAATTTGGCGTTATAAATTTTTTGATAATGATTATGTAAATAAAATATTTGGTGGTGCATTAATTGTTGCCTGTTCATGGTTAATTCTTAAAGTAGTTATAGAACTCGTTATGAATTATATCGTAAAAAATGATGGTAGAGGTAGCCCACTTACAATTTATCGTGGAGTCATATTAGCAATAGTTATGATGTTCTTAATTAATCCTTTATTTCAATTTGGTTATGATTTTTCTACAAAAGCAACTAATGCAGTAATAACCGTATCAGGTATGGATAAATCCAATGGAGCTGAAGGAACCATATCTAAAGCTTTAATTAGAGCTACATCATATGATGATGAAATGAAACAAACGGATAAAGAATATTTAATTAATAATTGGAAAAAAATAAAAATCAATTCTACTGAAGGTGGTTTTGCAGGTATTGGTGATTGTTATAAATATTCACTTAATTTTATTATGTTAATAATTCTTTCCGTTGTGACAGTCTTTTTACTCTTCTTTGTCGCAATTCAAATGGCAAAACGAGTGATGGAAATTGCACTGATGAAAATAGTTGGACCTTTTTGTTGTACCAGTTTAACAAATAATCAATCTAAAGCATTTGAAACATGGACTAAAAGTACAATGGGATATTTTTTAATTACAATTGTTCAATTTATATGTATTGGGTTATTGCTTAACATGTTTGGTTCTGCAATAAAGGATAATGGAACTCTTACAGGTATCTTTTTAATTATAGGTGCTTTATTGTTTATAATAAGCACACCAACGCTGATTAGTTCATTACTTGGGCAACAATCAGGTATGATGTCAGCATTTGGTGATATTCAATCTCTTATGGCAGTAGGTACTGGTATAAATGCAGGATTAGGAATTGCTAAGGCAGGAACTATGTCTGCTCTCGGTATGGGTGCAAATGTCATTAGATCTGGTGGTAGTAAAATCGCAGGAGGTATTTCAAATATGTTTAATGGTCGTAGTGGTAATTTAACCAAGGAACAGATGGCTAATGTTAAAGAAAAAATGGCTCAACATAATAATTATGGTGCCAATCAATTAATAAAAAAATATACAAATGAAAACATGAAAAAAAAACCTAACACATCATTTAATAATTCAAATCCTTATATGAATCCTTTTAGTATGAAATATAATCCTATTAGAAATCAATATATGAGCAATTCAGGGCTTGAAGCAAATAGTAATTTTGATAGGAAGTGGTATTAATGTATTTAATTCCTAAAAATATAAAAACGAAAAAAGAAATATTTAAGGGATTTGGAATATTTGAGTGTATAGCAATTGCAATTTCACTTGGTATTGGTTACCTATTTTCTTTATTTATTACTCAATATAAGTTAAAGGTAATATTCTTTTGTATTCCACCATTGTTGATATTTTTGTTACTTCTTCCATTGCCAAATGGAAGTACAGCATTAACTATTTTAAAAAAATTTTTAATATTTAAAAAAAGGCAGAGATGTTATAAAGTGAAATAAATTCGCTACTTTTATTTATAACTTATTGTATATTCTTCTCTTTAATTTCAATTTAATTTAATATAAATTGTATATATTGACATTAATAATTTCATAAAGTATAATAAACGTGTATTTTATGAAGGAGTGAAAAAATGAGAAAGAGAATATTAAGTGTAATTTTAGCAGGTATTTTAATTGTTGGATTAACTGGGTGTGGAAATCAAAAAACAACTGATAGTAAAACAAATGATAAAACTAAAAATGAAACAGTTCAGAAATCCAAAGGGAATTGTGATGTATTTGAATGCATTAAAAAATTAAGTTCTGATACTACATATGAAAAAGTTAATGAAATAATTGGCTTTGAAGGTAAATTGGTTGATCAAAGCAAAGAGGGAGCAGTATCAACTTATAAGAAATATGAATGGGAATTAACAGATGATACTTCTATAACTGTAAGATTAGATGAATTTAAAGGAAAGGTTACTGCTCAAATTTCATCAGAGTTTCCAAATGAAATGATAAAAAATGATAAGGTTGATTTTTCTAAAGTAGATAAATTGAAAGAAAAAATAAATTCTAGTGATGGTTTAACTTATGAAGAGTTTGTAGAAATTGTAGGTGGTGTTGAAGGTACATTATATAACGTCACTACATTCTCAAATAAATATACTTGGGTTAACTCTGAAGGTAAATCTTTAAATGCAACTTTTAATAGTAATGGTAAGTGTACAATATTTAATGGAATAGTATAAAAGAAATTTATATAATATCATAATTAACGGCTAATATGTCGTTTTTTTTATGGGAGGTAAAATATGTTAGGAAAAATTTTAGGAATAGTGTTTTTACTATTCGTTTTTTTATTTGCAGTATGTTCGTGTATAGTGTCAGGAAGATGCTCACGTGAAGAAGAAAAATGGAGGAATAAGAAATGAGTATTTTGCAAGAATATGAGGAAATCAGAAAAGATATGGGAGCTACTCGTTATGATGCAATTGGTGATTATCTTAATGAAGTAAATAAAAACCTAGATTCAGAATTATTTTTGTCTGATGTATTATATAAGGAAAAAGAATATAAGAAATTTGAATCTTGGTTTAATAAACAAATAAGTCCTTTTAAAATAATCAGTTTTAAAGATGAGAATTTTTCAGTTTTATTAGATCAAAGTGATTATTGTTATGACTGGGTTAATGAAATTAAGAGTAATATACCTTATGGAGATGGTCATTGCTATAACGATGCCTTTTTTGAGTATTTAGAAAAATCATCAAGTTCACTAAATAATAAGTTAAATTATGATTCGGAAAATGGTATGTTTTGTGTTTATACCAATGATATAAGAATTGCAGATGAAGTTGCTTATAAGTTATCAAATTTATATAAAGATGAAAATAAAATGATTGAGTTAATTAAAGAAACTAAAGAAAAATATGGATATATATTTGATGTTCATATATAAGGAGGATAAATTATAGATAAAAGAAAAAAATTAAAATATAATAATACACTATGGTTTGTTAATGTTTCGACTTATGAAAGTAAAAGGATGAAATTAACAATCTCAAATAAAAATCAAGAGATTGAAGTAACGGCAGATTTAAGTGATGCTTATTTAGATAAAGGTCATGTTTTTTTAGATCCTGATGTAAAGGATAACGGAATTTTAAAAGCCTTGAAAAAATCAAGAATATTAAAACAAATCGATGGGACTTTATGTTATGATTATAAATTAATTCCTGTTGCTTTACTTAATAATGGTATACTTCGTTCTTATGATTATTCAGGTGTATTAGAACATTTAGAAACTATTTCTTATAAGGAGGATTGAAATATAAATAATAGATTAAAACTATATAACACTCATTTAACATTAAGACTAAATAAAAAAGAAAAACAAGCTTTAAAAAGAAATGCTTATAAAAATAAAATGACAATGTCTAATTACATTAGATTATTAATTAATATGGATAATAGATTAAATGAGATAAGAAAGAATAATATTAAAAATAATATATATTCAGAAGAAATAACAAAAATAATGTTAAATATAGGGAGGGATTTAACTGATTAATAAGAAAAGTAAACTTCCCAAAAATATATCAGATTTTATTCCATTTCAAGATGTTTGGAATAACCTAGTTTATTTGGATAATAATAGAATTGTTGGTGGAATCAAAATTGGATCTATCAATTTACATTTATTATTTGATGAAGAGCAAAAAATCAAAGTCGCAGAACTTAAAAAGGTTTTAAATTCAATTGACTACCCTGTTAAAATTTTTAGTGTAGATAAACCGATTAATCTTGATGATAACTTAAACTTACTAGGTTCTAAAATTAAATCTGAAACTAATAAAAGCAAAATAAAATTACTAGAGGAAGATTATAATTTTGTCCAAGATTTAAATAATAAAAAATGGGTTGTAAATCGAGAATTTTATTTAATTATGGAAGAAGATGCAACAAATGAGCAATTAATTAATCAAAAGCTAAATGATTTAATTCAGGAATTTATTTCTATTGGATTACATAGTGAAAGAGTTTCTAGTGAAGAGTGGCGAGATTTATTATATATAATTTTAAATCCTGTCACATCGCTTGACATTTTCAAAAAAGATGCTACAGGTATAACTCGCTCATTTAAAGAGAAAATCGCCCCAAATGGCTTAAAAATCAATGAAAAGGATATAATTCTAGGTGATGCTTATGTAAGTGTTGTTACACTTCGAACATACCCATCTATTGTTGGTGTTGCATGGTTAGGTGCAGTTGCTAACGTTAACCATACTCGTATGGTTATGACAATCTCTCCTATGGATGCATTTGATATAAGCAATACTTTGAAAAAAAGTATGTCAGAAGTAAAATCAAAATTAATGAACACAAATAATTATAATGATGAGGTTGTATTAAATAACCAGTTAGACGATTATGTTCAATTAGTGAATAGAATTGATCGTGAACATGAAAAGTTTTCATTGTTGACGGTCAATTTTTTATGCTATGGTGATTCGAAGGAAAATATGGAAAGAGCAAAAAAAGAATTAAAAACTACTCTTTCTGCTTATGGTATGGGTGGCACTGATTTAATGTTTGAGCAAGAACGATCATTAAAAATGTGTTTACCTACATTGTATAGAGATTTAGAAAAAGAATTCGGACTTCCAATTCCTATGATGACTACTGCCTCATCTTTCCCTTTTATCTTTCAAACATTGCAAGATGATGGCGATGCTATGATGATTGGAACTGATTCTCTTGGTAGTCTTTTGTTTTTTGACTTATGGAAAAGAACTAGTAAAAGAAATAATTCAAATGCAGTAATTATTGGTAAATCAGGTTCAGGTAAGTCTACTTTAATAAAAAAACTTATTCGAGGTAATTGGTGTCGTGGATCTAAGGTAATTGTTATAGATCCTGAACGAGAGTATAAGGATTTATGTGAAAATATTAATGGTACATGGATTGATTGTGGAACAGGTTCACATGGAATAATCAATCCACTTGAAGTTAGAAAAGGTGCTGATGACTCTGATGAAGATAAAAAGAATTTTAATAATGATTTATCAAGACATTTTCAAACGTTTAGAACTTTTATAAAGTATTATCTACAGGATCTAACTGCTTATGAGTTAACCAAAATTGAAGAAATACTTATAGAAGTATATAAAGATAAAAATATTGATTTTGATACTGACTTATCAAAATTATCAAGTGATGACTACCCTATAATGCAAGATTTATATAATAAGGTAGTTGAGACATTAAAACAAGCAAAAGCAAATAAAGAGGCACGAAATGTTATTGAGTCGTTAGAAAAAATTTCTTCAATGTTAAAAAAATCTACAATTGGAGCTGATGCAAGGATCTTTAATGGTCATTCAAGTATTAATGTGGATAATTCATCCGACTTTATTGTTTTGGATATTCATAGCCTTGTTGATTCCGATGAAACAATATTAAGAACTCAGTTCTTCAATATATTGTCTTGGTGTTGGAACGAAATAAGTCGTGATAGAAATGAACAAGTAATTCTTGTATGTGATGAAGCACATTTACTTATTGATCCTAACAATAAAGATGGCATAGATTTTTTAAAAAGAACAGCCAAAAGAATAAGGAAATATAATGGCTCATTATGGATTATTAGTCAAAATTTAATAGATTTTACTTCACAAGGTATTGAAAGATTTGGACAAGTTATTATAGATAATAGTTCTTATATTTTGGTCATGGCACAAGGACAAAAAGAAATTGAAGCAGTTCAAAAAATGATGAATTTATCAGAATCTGAAATACAATTCCTTACAACTGCTTCTCGTGGTCAGGGATTATTTGTTATAAGTCAAGATACTCGTTTACCAATTCAAATTCATTTAAGAGAAGAAGAAAAGGAGTTGTTTGGTAATGCTGGTGGTCGTTAATGGATGATATTAAAAAGATATATGCATTCATAATTTCGGCTCCTGTAATTATTATAATTTTTATTATTGCATTAGTAATTATGATTGCAGATGGTTCTAATGGTGACCCATCAGCAGTTGCAGTTGGTAATCTATCAGAGTTTAATGCTCCATTTAAAATAGATGTCACTTACTCCATTACTTCCCTTTTTGGAACTCGAAATGATCCATTTACAAATGAAGAAATATTTCATAGTGGTATTGACTTATCAGCTCCCGAAGGTACCGAAATTGTGGCATCAGCAGGTGGAAAAATATATAAAACAGGATATGAACCTAATGGTTTAGGAAACTATGTAAAAATACAACATGATGTTAATGGAGAAACTTACTATACTGCTTATGGTCATATGTTAGATAATTCTATAGTTGTATCTGAAGGACAAATTGTTAAGTCAGGAGAAAAAATTGGAATAATTGGTTCAACAGGTCGTTCGACAGGTATTCATGTACACTTTATGCTTATGAGTCCCAACTGCTCTTATAATAAATCGGATCTTAAAGATCCTAAAAGTATTATTGATAGTGATTTAATAAGGAGGAATGAATATAAAAACAATAAATCAAAATACCCAAGCTTACAACCAATACAAGGACAGCAACCAAGTCAATCATTCGGAAGATAATTTAATAGAAACCTATGCACTTCAGGTTGCAAGTGTACTTCATAAAACTGGTAAAGGTTCTTTTACAATTGATGAAATAATTGATAAAGTTAAACAAATTGTTAAGGAAGAAGAACTTATAGATCCAGTTATAATTGAAGTAAATCAAATACTTATAAATAAATATAATTATGAAATAATAAATACTAATATTAAGTTTAATATAGAAATATAGATAATGGTAAAGGTTCCTTGATCTAGTATTTATGCTTCAAATATTTTAAAAAAAGGTTCTTTAACGCCCATTATAGATATTATATTTGTTATAACATCTGTTAGACTGTTAACCCTATTTTTAAAGATTCGGTAAAGAATAGTGTTAGACAAAAGTATGACATTTAAGAATATGTATGACAAAGCGAAACTTTGGAAATCCTTTAAATTAGGGCTAAACTACCCACTGGGTAGTTGTTTGTCAGCCACACTTATCCTGATAAACAAAAGGCTTAAAGTTGTGTCCTATTTTCAAATATTTTATTAAAATTAATGACTCTAATTTGTGTCCACAATAAAACTATGGAGGTGATATTATTAATAACAATGGATGTACTTTTATTAAGTTTAGAATAGATGATAATCTAAACAATGCATTTAAAAATATTCTTGAAAAAGAAAAAATAACTCAACAAGAATTATTAGAAAAATTGGTTAAAGAGTATGTTTTAAAGAATTTAAATTTATTAATAAGTAAGGATACTAAATAATGAAAGAAGATAGAATTACAATTAGAGTCACACCTGAAGATAAAAAAGAAATTGAATTACTTGCTGATAAGCATAAAATGAATATATCTAGATTTATTTATAGTACTATTAAAGAAAAAATGGAAATTGATAAACTAAATGATAGTCAAGAACAATTTATGCAACTCTTCGATATTGCTTTTAAAAAAAGTTTTGATGCATTTTTTAAACAATTAATGGTAGTAATAAATCGTATAGAGTTTAATAGCAGATGGTCGATTAAACAAACTGATATATTTATGAATCAACTAAAAATTCCACAAACTGAAGATGAATTAAGTTTATCAATAATAGATCATCCTGTAACTGAAGTTGCACATCGTGAGGTACTTAAAGATATAAGGAAAATGTCAAGTAAGAAACATGAGTTAGATAATGAGTAGTTCAAATATTGTGGTTCGTGTTAAGTACCAAAAATGTAATAATTTAAGAGAAAGTGTTAACAAAACAATAAGTTATATTAGTGATAAGAAAAAGGCAGATGCTACATCAATTGATGAATATAATATTTTAAAAGACTATATGCAATTTGCAAGTAATGATTCATACCTTTATGAAGATAAGGAGTCATTTTCGTGGTCTACCAATGGTGATATAGATGCAAGAAAAGATTTATCTGATATAAAAAAAATGGACTCTAAAGGAATTCTTTGGAGCCTTGTAATTTCTTTTCCACCAGATTTTGCAATTAACAAAGGACTTATTACTAAGGTAGATTATTATAACCTTACTAAGAATATAATGCCACAATTATTAACTGGTATGGGATTTAAAATGAATAATGTAACATGGTATTGCAGTTTACATCGTAATACTGACAATCCTCATTTACACATAAATTTTTTTGAACATCATAAAACTATTTCTAATCCTAAAGTTCCATATGATGTTATTTATAAATTGAAAAGTAATATTGCTAATTATTTAATTGATAATGAAAAATTTTATAAATTACGAGATGAAGAATTTAGATCTATAACGGGAAATATTTCTCTATCAGAGCTTACTAAAATTAAAAATCAAAAATTATTTGGAGACAAATATCGAAGAGATTTGAATAAAATGTTGCTTGATTTATATAATGTACTTCCACCCAAAGGAAGATTACAATATAATTCAAAAAATATAGTTCCATATAAGGATCAACTTAATAATATAATTCAATACATATTGTTGCATGATTCTACAAAATATCAATATGCTAAATATATAAAGCTATTGGAGGAACATCAAAAGGAATTAAATTCAATTTATGGAACATCATTATCTAATAAAAATAAATATTACTACAATAATCAACTTAATAAATTGTATTCAAAAATTGGAAATGAAATATTATCTAATTATAAAATATATCGATCTATGGAAACTATGGAAAGAGAGAAAGAATTTTTAAAGAAACACATAAAAGATCTTAAATTTAAAAGTTCTCCATATAAAAAACAGGAAAACATTTATAAGATAGCACAAGATTTAAATCATATATGCAATTTTGCAGGTCTTAATCATTTAGAAAAAAAATATGTTTTCAAAAACTGGGTTTTAAATTCTAAATATGATATTAATATTGATGCATTATTAAGTAGTATGGATAATTTTAATAAGGATATGAGTTCGACCGAGTATTATAACATTTTAAAAAAATTGAATTATGATTATGACAGGTACTCTAAATATAAAAATAAAATGTTTTATCAGGAATTAAATTATAAAAAATTTATTAATCAAGCTATTAATTATTTAGAATATGAATTAGAACAAGAAGAAAAACAAATTATAAATGAGTTAGAATATGATTTGTCTGAATATTAAAAAAATAATATGTTTTGCCATATTATTTTCTTTTCCCACATAACCAATCTAGTGATACATTATATTTAATACATATCTGATATGCAAAGGCAGTTAGTATTAATGTCTTACCTGTTTCGTATGCTGATATAGTTGATGATGTTGTATTTAATTCTTTTGCTAAATCACGAAGTGTAAGATTATTATCTTCTCTTATCTTTTTAATTCTTGAGCCAATTTCATTTTTATTCAGTTCTGTTAATTTTATGATACCTGAGTTATTCTTTTCATCTGTAAGACCAACAATATAATCCATTGAGATTTCATAAAAATTGCTTAAGTTATTTAAATGTTTTAATGGTATTATTTTTGTACCCTTTTCCCATAATGAATAAGTTTGTTGAGTTATTCCTAAATAGTCAGCAAGTTTTATTTGTGACAAATCTTTATATTCTCTTAAATCAAATAATCTTTTTTCATTCATAATTAACCACCAATTTAATTTTCCCATTAAATCTTTAATTATTCAGAATTCACAAACAAATACGAGCAAATTGTGCTATAATAATATTTAGTAGTAAAAAAGCAGTAAATCTTAAACAAAGATGGAGGGATGAGATGAGAAATAATTATATCTCAGTTGATGATGAACAAACTAAGAGATTAAAAGAAATTTGTTTAAGTAGTTGTGCATATTCTTGTATAGGAGAAATTTATAAGTTATTAAATTGTGAAATACTTCAAAAACTTATTAATAAAATTCCAAAGCAAACTATTAAATTAAAAAGTGATTTATTATATGGAAAAGATACTATTTCCAGTGAGGAAAAGTTTTTAGAAAACTTAGATAAATATATTAGTTATGTAAAAGATAATTATTTTATACAACACAATGAGTTAACTCTAATAATAGAATTAACTCTTAAAAATAAATATAATGAGGTATTATTTGATATGGATGATTATCATGAAAATGAAAATTATATGAAATATCATGATGCTTTTAGGAAAATGTTTTTATTTAATTTTTATAACAATATCAAATTTTATTCAAAATATGTTAGTAAATATAATTCTATTAATATATTTTTAAATGAAATCAAATTTTATAAATTTAATAATTCTAAAGATATCATTATGATTGAAGAACGTATGTCTAAAATTATAAATAATAGATTTAGTAATATATATAATGCTTTTGTTCCATATGAAGAAATAGAAAAACAACATTATGAATTTTATATTCAACAAATAGATTGGATTATATCTGATTTTTATGAAAATCAATTGTATAGATTTGATATTAAAGATAACGATCATTATATTAACTTACATGATGGTGATAAAATAATATTTAATGTTCTTAATAATAAGGAAAAAGTTTCAATAAAATTTGGAATAATTAATAGAAATTTTTGTGCAGATAAAATAGTTGTTTTTACACAAAAAGAGTTTAAAGAAATTTTAGAAAGGTTAAAAAAAATAGATGTTTCAAAAAAATATGACACAACATATAGTTTCATAGATTCATCTTTAAAATTTAACTTTTGGAACGAACAAAAAATGCAATTTTTGGATATAATCTTTGAGTACAATAATAATTCAACTAATAAATGCATGATTTCATTAGATCCTAGAGATACAAAAAAATTATATAAATTAATTAATAAGCAAGTTAATAAGAAAATTTAACTTGTTTTTTTTATGGAGGGATAATTGTAAAATTAAAAAAATATTTTAATTACTTTCTTTTAATTATCTTAACCTTTTTGTCATCAGCTAACATTTGTTATAACTTAACACATATTATATGTAATAATATTCAATTATCATGGAATTTAAATATTTTTTATTCTTTTATTAAATCAATAACTGATGTCAGTTTATTATTTGGTTCAATTTTATTAATGACAATTATGATGTTGTTTATATTAAAATATGATAAAGAATTAAAGTTAAAATTAAAGAGATTAAGAAAAATGCCTGAAGAGGATGGCTCATTTGAATATGGTTCATCTCGTTGGGCAACTAAAAAGGAAATTAAAAAGAATTATAAAACATGGACTATTAATTCCAATTTAAAGTCAGGTGGTATTCCTGTGACCTATATGGATGGTAAATTTTATTATTCTGATAAATTTGATCATACATTAATAATAGGTTCAACTGGTTCAGGAAAAACAATAAGTTGTATATTGCCATTAATATTTAACCTTGCATGTGCGGGTGAATCAATGGTTATAAACGATACTAAAGGAGAATTGTATTCATATACAGCAGAATTTTTAAAAGAAAAAGGATATCAAATAAAAATAATTAATTTAAGGGATGCATTAGCAAGTGATGGTTGGAATCCACTTCATTTACCATATAAATACTATCAAAATAATAATAAAGATGAAGCTGGTGATATGATAGAAAACTTTACTAAATCATTGTGCAAAAATTTATCTAGTAAGGATATGTACTGGGAAAAGTCAGCAAATGCAGTTTTAACAGCACTATGTTATGCCCTCATAGAAGACGCTCCAAATGAATCGCAAGTAAATTTATATTCAATATATAATTTATTGGTCGAACATGGAAACAAAAATATAGATAGATTTAATTCATTAGATCTATATTTTCAACAAAAACCTTTTGGAAGTTTAAGTAAAATGAGTTATGCTACAGGATCCTTTGCAAAAGGTGAAACAAGAGCTACCCTTTTTTCAGTTCTTGCAACAGTTATAAAAATGTTTAGTGATACAGGTATTGCTAACCTTACGAGTCATACTGATTTTGAATTAGATGAAATTGGTAAGCAAAAAACGGCAGTATTTTTAATTATTCCCGATGAAAAGGAATCTAGACACGAACTGGCATCACTATTCATAGATCAATGTTATCAAGCATTAGTAAATACCGCACAAAGTATGAAAGATGGTAAAATGCCTATAAGAATTAATTTTATTTTAGATGAGTTCGCTAACATGCCACCTATAAGTTCTATTTCTAATAAAATTACTGTATCACGTTCTAGAAATATTCGTTTCTATTTGGTTTTACAAGATTTTGATCAGTTAAAGGAAACCTATAAAGATTCTGCTGGTACGATTAAATCCAATTGTACTAACTGGATTTATTTACTAACTTCAGATAATGAAACGGCAAAAGAAATAAGTTCTAGGTTGGGCAAATATACTATCTCAAGTAATCGTGTATCAACTTCCAGTCGTTTAGATGAATTAAATTATAATATATCAAATGACAAATCTTTGATGGGACGTGAATTATTAATGCCTGATGAATTAATGAGATTTAAATTAGGAGATGGATTATTTATGGCGACTAGACAATACCCTATTAAATCAAAATTTATTTCAATATATGATTATGGAATAAAGATTAAAAAAACTAGTGTTCCAAACAAACAAAAAGATAACAAGATTGATTGTTTTAATCTTGATGATTTTAGAAAAAGAAAAATTGAAGAACAAGAAGATAATAAAATAGAATTAGAATAGATATAATTATTAGTAAATTATGTTATAATATTTATATTAAACAAATAGGTAAATAGTAATTTGTTAAAAAGATTGGAGAACAAATAATGAGTAAATATATCAAATTGAATATAATACCAATAATAATAGAAATAATATTTATAGTATCTTGTTTTATTATACCAAAGGAATATTTTATTTATACAAATTTTCTATTTTATATGTTGCTAGTAATATATTTTTATATAAAAAAGGAGTTTTCATTTAAAGAATGGTTAAATAATATAAAAAGTGGAAAAAAATTTTGGAAACAAGTAATAATTACAGCATTACTTTTTATGGTAGCATTTATAATAACAACAATTTTAGAAAATGTATTTTCTAATTATAATACAGGGACAATTGGATTGAAAAGAGATAGTTGGTTAAAATTGACAATATTTGCAGTATCTACAATATTATTACCTGCTATAGCAGAAGAAACATTTTATAGAAAAAGTATAATTTCTTTTAAAAGCAAAGGAATACTTCTAATTACAACTGTATTAGGGATGCTTTTATATGCTTTAGAACACTCGTTAACAATATGGGGAATATTTTTAACTATGATTTGGGCTTTACCATTAAGTGTTTCATATATTAATACTAAAAATATATATGTACCAATGACAGCACATTTTATCGGGAATTTATTAGGAAATGGAATGACTGTTATTATGACCATTATTTCAATGATATAGATAATAACAAATTACAATTTAGTAATTAGTTAGAAAAATAGTAATTTGTAGAGGAGATATTTATGGAAGATAAACAAGTATTATTTAATAATATAGATAAAGTTCACACTACCGAAATGGGTATTGATAGAATTAAGAAAAATCTTAAATTAGATACTGATGATGTTGTTGAGTATTGTAAGAATAAAGTTTTAGATAAAAATTGTAACATCTATAAACAGGGTAAAAATTGGTATTGTGAAATTGATAATATAAAAATAACAATCAATTCATATAGTTATACAATTATAACAGCACACAAATTAAAGAGGTAAAATAGATGGATTATCAAATAATAGAATTAGAAGAATTTAATGTAATAGGAATAAGGTATGAATTATCAAAATCATTAAGTAATAATGTAAAATTAGCACAAAACCATTGGAAAATATTTAATAGTAAATTAAGAAATAATAAGTTATATTTAGGAAGTAATTGGTGTAAATATGCTTTTATTGAAAAAATAGAAAATAAGATATTTTATTATATATCTATTCCTAAAAAAGATTTTGTACCAAATGATTTTACAGAAAAGATAATTTTGAAAAGTAAATATTTAAGGGTAGAACATATTGGTAATATGAATAAACTAAAAGATACTATCAATTATGTTTATAAAGAAATAATACCTAAAAATAATATTTTAGTAGAAAATAGGCAATTTGTTTATTTTGAAAAATATGATTATAAATTTCATTGGAATAGAGAAGATTCTGTTATTGAGATCTATATTCCGATTAAATAACAAATTACAATATGGAAGTGAGATGAGTTAATGAATATTCACTTTGGATTTTCATATATAGGTTTAATATTTTTACTAATGTTGATGTTACCAAATATTATATGGAGTAAAAATAAGCCTAAAGGCTATGATAAATATGTAAAAAATGAAAATAAAGTATTACTACTATTGGAGTGGCTTGGAGAAATGCTAGTAACCTGTCTGTCATTGATATTTAGTGATTTTAATATAAATAAAATATCAAACTGGTCTAGTATATTGTTAATTGCCTTTATTATAATGATTTTATACGAAATATATTGGATAAGATATTTTAAAAGTAATAAAACAATGAAAGATATGTATAGTAGCTTGTTAGGAATACCAGTTGCAGGAGCTACTTTGCCAGTAGTTGCATTTCTGTTACTAGGTATATATGGTAGAAATATATTTCTTATTATATCAACAATAGTATTAGGAATAGGACATATAGGAATACACTTAAATCATAAAAAAGAATTAGAATAAGAAATTACAATTTTATAGTTATTGATTTATAGTAATTTACCGAAAAGATTGTCAGTAATGACAGTCTTTTTTGTACGACAAGCAGTTATACAAATAGATTAGTTCAGTGCAACTAATCTATTTTTTATAAGAATTATAAACGAATTAAATGCAATTATTTTTTTATTATTTATTGACATTTAATTATAACTACTATAAAATATAGTAGTATAGTTTGTAGTAGAAAGAAGGGCTTAAATATATGAAAAATTATGACAACTATTTTCTTCCTGTAGATAATATGGAAGAAGCAAAAAGATATTATGAGGAAATATTGGGGTTAAAAAAGAAATTTGATTTTTCTGATAAGGGAATGGTTGCTTATAATATTGGAAATGAAGAACCTGCAATAATTTTAAAAGACAAAAATAAATTTGAGAATTTAAAGCCTACAATATGGTTTGAAGTAGAAGATGTTGCAATCTTCTATAAAGAAATGTTGAATAATGGTATAAAATTTTTGAGTGAGCCTTTTAAAATTGGAACTGGTAATGCAGTCGAGTTTGAAGATCCATTTGGAAATAGACTTGGCGTTACAGATTATATTAAGTAAGGAGTAGAGATTATGTCAAATATAGATTTGGTATTATTAGGACTTATTAAACAAAAATCACAAAGTGCTTATGATATTAAAAAAAATATAGAATATCGTAATATACCAAGATGGGTAAGAATTAGTGAACAGTCTATTTATAAGAAAGTATTACAATTAGAATCAAAAGAATATATTGTTAGCCATAAAGAGAAAGAGGGAAATATGCCAGATAAAGCAATATATACTATTACTAACAAAGGTAATGATTATTTTAATAAACTTATGAATGATATTTCAAATTCTGATGTTAGTCTATATTTGGATTTTAATATTATTATCACGAATTTAGATTTAGTAGATGATGAACAAAAAAAGATTCTTGTTTCTAATATAAAATCAAAGATATTAGAATTAAAAGAATTACTAAATGAAAGACAATCTCATAGACAACATATTCCTAATGTTGGAAAACAAATGTTCAAACAACAATTAGCATTAGTAGAAACATTAGAAAAGTGGATAATTGATTTTGAGAATAGTTTAAAAGAACAAAATTAGCAAATATTGATTTTAAGTTAAAAGATAAATTTGTAGGGAGGGAAATTCAATGAAAATAATCAACATTGGTATTCTTGCTCATGTAGATGCAGGAAAGACAACTTTAACGGAAAGTCTGCTTTATACAAGTGGAGCGATTTTAGAATTAGGCAGTGTAGATAAGGGAACAACAAGGACAGATACTATGTTTTTAGAACGTCAGCGTGGAATCACAATTCAGGCAGCAGTTACTTCTTTTAATTGGAATGACTACAAAATCAATATTGTAGATACTCCTGGACATACAGATTTTATAACAGAAGTGTATCGTTCCTTATCTGTTCTTGATGGAGCTATTTTAGTAATTTCTGCTAAAGATGGTGTACAAGCACAAACCAGAATACTATTCCATGCACTTCAAAAAATGAATATACCAACAATTATTTTTATAAATAAAATAGATCAGGATGGAATTAACTTAAATAATATTTATCAAAATATCAAAGAAAAACTTTCAAATGATATTATTGTTATGCAAAATGTAACATTAACTCCAGAAATATCAATTAAAAATATTATTGATTTAGATGATTGGGATCCTGTAATTTCCAAAAATGATAAACTTTTAGAAAAATATATTGCAGGAGAAAAATTGACTATACAAGAATTAACGTATGAAGAATATAGGTGTGTTAAAAAAGGTTCGTTGTTTCCTATATACCATGGAAGTGCTAGAAATAATATAGGGACTCAACAACTCATCGAAGCTATTTCAAATCTTTTTTGTCCTGAAATGAATGAGAATGATTCAGAACTATGTGGAAGGGTTTTTAAAATTGAATATACAGACCATAAGCAAAGATTAGTTTATTTGCGTCTTTACAGTGGAACATTACACTTACGAGATACAATTATATTGCCAGAAAAAAAGAAAGTGAAACTTACAGAAATATATATTCCTTCAAATGGAGAAATGATACAGACAAAAACAGTTTGTTCTGGAGATATTTTTATTATACCTAACAATACATTAAGATTGAACGATATTATAGGAAATGAAAAGCTTTTGCCATGCAATGTATGGAATGACAAGACTGTACCAATACTACGAACAAGAATTGAACCGATAAAAATAGAAGAGAGAGAAAAATTATTGGATGCTCTTACAGAAATTGCAGATACTGATCCTCTTTTACGTTATTATGTTGATACGATAACACATGAAATCATCATTTCTTTTTTAGGAACAGTGCAGTTAGAAGTTATCTGTTCTCTGTTGACTGAAAAATATCACATAAACATAAGAATCGAAGATCCAACTGTAATTTATTTGGAAAAGCCATTACAAAAGGCAGATTATACTATTCATATTGAAGTACCACCAAATCCATTTTGGGCATCAATTGGATTATCAATAACTCCACTTCCAATTGGCAGTGGAATACAGTACGAAAGCAAAGTTTCACTCGGTTATTTAAATCAAAGTTTTCAAAATGCAGTAAGAGAAGGTATTGATTATGGACTGGAGCAAGGATTGTATGGTTGGAAAGTGACAGATTGTAAAATATGTTTTGAATATGGTGTTTATTATAGCCCTGTTAGTACTCCCTCGGATTTTCGCTTTCTTGCCCCAATTGTACTTGAACAAGCATTGAAAAAAGCGGGAACGCAATTATTAGAGCCATATCTTTCGTTTATACTTTTTACACCACAGGGATACCTTTCTCGTGCATATAATGATGCACAAAAACATTGTGCAATAATTGAAACTAGTCAATCAAAAAATGATGAAATTATTTTTACAGGACATATTCCTGTACGTTGTATTAATGAATATCGTAATACTTTAACTCTATATACAAATGGGCAAGCAGTTTTTTTGACAGAATTAAAAGATTATCAAATTGCTACTTGTGAACCAGTTATTCAATCACGTAGACCAAATAATCGAATAGATAAAGTACGCCATATGTTTAATAAAAAAGAAAATTAAGTTACTATTCGCTAAATTACAATTTATAGATTAGATAAAGATAATATTTGAGTAGATAAAATTCTACTCTTTTTTGTAATATAAAATAAGGAGGAATGTATATACCAAATTGGACTACAAATAGAATTATTTGCAAAAAAGAATTAGGCGATAAATTACTAACAAAAACTGATGGAGGATATTCATTGGATTTTAATAAATTAATTCCTATGCCAAAAGAACTAAAAATAGAGGCAGGATCTAATGGCGAAAAAGGACTGATTTTTTTGTATCTAACATCGTTAGATTTGAGTGATAACATAGATATTAGGAAAGCATATAAAAGTTTAAATCCTTTTAACCAAGATATCCATACTGATCCATATTTTGAAAAGATTAATTCTAATCTTTCAAAATATAAAAAAGATGAAAATTTTCAGGAATCAATTGAACTCGGCAAAAAATATTTAGATAATTATATTAAATATGGATATTGCAATTGGTATAATTGGTCTATTGATAATTGGGGAACTAAATGGAATGTGGAAGATGATTGTAGCATTGAATATGACAAAGTTAAAGAAGAATATACTATTACTTTTGATACAGCATGGAGTTGCCCTGTAGGGATACTCAAAGAATACAGCAAAATGTGTAATGATGGTGAACTGGATTGGATGTATTATGATGAAGATTATGATGGTCATATATTTGTAACTAAAGAAAATGGCGAATTGATGTCAAGAAAAGAATATTTTGATATTGATTATGATGGTGATATTAGAATATAAGGAGGAATAAATATACAAATTACAAAAAATAGAAGTTTTGAAGTAAGCCAAACTTTTTTTGATGAATTAGAACAAAAATTAAAAAATGTTTCCGATAACTTGCAAGGATATTATAAAACTTTTAACAATTGTAGAGAACAAGGATTAATGTTAACAATTTATGAACCTACTACAGATAATGAATTGCTAATATGGGCTTGTGAGAGTCGTAATAGTGATAACATTATGGTTATTACAGCAGATAGGAGTTGTTCTGATATAAACGATATGTTTAATGATACTGCTTGGAGGTCTGCAAAATATTTTAAATATGACGAATATGATAAAGCAGTTAATCATGTATATAACATAATAAAAAAACAATTTAATAAGTTTTTTTTAGAAGAATATAATACAAAATTTAAAATGCATAAATGTATTGCTGATTTACAGCATATTCAAGTTGATGCAAAAGATTTAGATTATGAAGATTATTATGATCTTGCTACATTTGAAGATGTGGATAATTTGTATTTTTGTGACTTAATTATTCTTGAAGGCAAAATGGGTTTAAGATATTCAAAATATACTGATGCTTATAAAGATGAATTTGATAACCTTATCTTTGAAGAATGGGAACCTGACTTAACAAGTGATACAACTTTAATGTTAGGTATGCAAAATAAATTAAGAGATTTTATAGAAAAAGAAATAGATTACGACATTAATATTGGTATTGGAATATAGGGAGGAAGAAATATAAGTACAAGAGCAAGAATTGGAATATTAAAAAAAGATGGTAGTATTGAGAGTATATATTGTCATCATGATGGATATCTTGATGGTGTTGGTAAAATATTAAATGATAATTATCAAAATTATAATGATGTAAAAGAATTAATAAAATTAGGAAATATTTCAGGATTAGGAAAAAAAATAAATTCTGATAATAAAAAAGATGAAACAATTGCTTATCATAGAAATTTAGGAGAAGATTATAAAAAAAATAAACCAATGGTCACTAAATCTTTTGATGAATTTCAAGAGATTTTATTTGATGCTTGGATTGGATATATTTATTTATATGATGAGCAAACTAATAAATGGCTATGGGATAATTACACAGCTGAAGTTTCTAATTTAGAATTAAAACCACTTTCAGATTGTTTTAAAAAAGAGATTGAGAAACCATTAGCACCTATTATTGGAGCAGATGGTAATGTATTTAATTTAATTGGTATATGTAGTCGTGCATTAAAAACTGCAGGATACCCTGATAAAGCAAAAGAAATGACTGATCGAATTACTAGTTCAGGAAGTTATGATGAAGCACTCTCTATAATGTGCGAATATATAGAACCAGTTAATCAAAATTATGAAAAAATGGAAGATATCAACGATTATGATGATATCTATATTAATTTATAGGAGGATTTAAATGTTAAAAGATTATCAAATAAAAAGAATTAAAGAACAATACCCTAAAGGAACTGAAATTGAATTAATTAGTATGGAAGATTCTCAAGCAGTTCCATCGGGTACTCATGGTATTGTTGATTTTGTAGATGATATGGGTACTATTCAAATGACTTGGGATAATGGTTCATCACTTGGATTAGTTGTTGGTGAGGATCAATTTAAAGTCATAAAAAAATCAAAAATAAAAGAATTATCTTGTAGTGAAGTTAAAGAACTTCGAGATAGAAATTATGAATTTTTAATATTACAAGGTTGTGGTGGTGAACTATCAGAATGGGTTGATGGTTTCACTAAAATGTTAAAAGATGAAGGAATCGCAAAAGATTCCTTTTCTTTTGATGAAGTTTATTTATTTCAAAATAATAATTTAACTAATATTGCATTTGCTCTTAATAACAAAGATTTAGATATTAGTAAATTAGCAATGTTTAGATTAAAGATTAGAGAAACATTTGGAGCAATGTGGTTATCTGATTATATTGACAATGGATATATAAAAGATATAGGAATATAAGGAGGAATTATCTATTTCAAAATATATAAGAGTTAAGTCTAGTTTAAATAAAATTATAAAAATTGATAGTGACAATCTAGATGAGGCAATAGAAATTGCTAAAGAAGATTTCTCCGAGCTTGAATCAACTTCGGAGTGGCTTAATGATCGTGAAGTAACTTTTGAGGAAGAAAAAAATATTACAAAGTTAGGAAAAGAATTAGCAAAATTATATTCTACTAGGAGTGATAGATATGAGAGTTTTGATGATATAAAAAAGTTTGTTGATATGGTTTTTAAAGATCCAAATATAGCAGATTATGTATATGAAGAAATTATTTTGTCATTAAAAGAAGATTATAATATTTGTCCTAGCAATATAAACATATAAGGAGGATTGATGTTTGTTAGAAGAACAATTAAAAAAGATAAATGAATTAAGTTTTCAAGCTAATAAAACTAAAGATGAAAAAGAAAAGGAACAATTAGAAAATGATGTTAAATCCATTATATTTGATTTAAAAAAACAAGCTATTGAAAGTTTTAAATCTGAAAGCGATATTAAAAAGTTTTTAGATAATATAATTAAGTTCAATAATTATTCATATAATAATCAATGCTTGATATGGATGCAAAATCCTGATGCAAATTATGTTGCACCACTTCGCACTTTTAATAAAATGGGATATCGTATAAATTCAGGTGAGCAAGGTATTAAAATATTAGTTCCAACTTTTTATACAATTGTTAAAATTAAAACTGATGTTAATGGTAAATATGAATATAAACCACTCTTTGTACTTTCTGAAGATGAATTAAAAAAATATAAAGATAAGTCAGATGATTCAATTACATATCATAGTGAAAAGTTAAGTAATTTCAAAGTTGGTTCAGTATTTGATGCAAGTCAGACTAATATGCCTTTGGATGAACTCAATGAAAAATTAAATCCTGTTTTGGAAGATGATCGTGCTGAGGGCATTGAGGATATATTTATTAAATCAATATATCGTAATGGTTTTAAAGTAAAATATGAAGATAAAATTGAGTCAGGAGCGAAAGGATATTGTGATTTTAAAAATTCCACAATAGTTGTGCATAAAGGTTTAAGTAATCTTATGAGATTAAAAGTTGTTATTCATGAATATGCCCACTCTCTTGCTCATAAGCATTTACTTAATAATCATCAAGATTATCAAGAACATAGAAACAAATATGAAACAGAGGCAGAATCAATTGCTTATGTTGTTTCAAAATATTTAGGTATGGATACAAGCCAATATTCAAATATGTATCTTTATTCTTGGAGTAAAGATAAAGATTTTAAAGAGATAGATGATTCTCTTAATACTATTGTTAATTATTCTAAAATGATAATAAATAATTATGAAAAAATATTATCTAAAAGTCAAAACATATCGTTAGATGAAAATTCATATAATTCATATGTAAGTATTTAAGGGGGAATTAATATTAATAATCTAGGAGATATGTTAATCGAAATTGGAACTATCATTAATAAATATCAAAAACAAAATGAAGTTAATAATGGTGGTCAGATATTATTAAAAACTAAAGAAGTATTAAATCGATACCCTGCTATTAGCAATTATGGATTAAATGAAGCAATTAAAAATGGTTTTATTCCTGTTGTTAAAATTGGTAAATTAAATTATTTTGATGTTAAAGATATTGAGAAATATCTTGCTAGTAATAAAATCGTTGTTAACGAAAATGAAAAAATTAATAAAAAATATGTTTAGGAGGAATAATATATAGGTAAAATAAACGATAACAGGATGAAAAATATTTATCAGGAGTCTGATGGGGTTTTTAGAATTGAATTAAGTAATGGTTTTAGAGATGATGGTACTCGTGATCGAATAGTTGAAAGAGTTTATGGTACACCTGAAGATGCAATCAAACGAAGGGATGAAATGAAAGCACTTCAAAAACAAATGAAAGAAGAAGGACTTAAAGCAGAAAATGGTGGCTACACTCTTACTCAAACAGCAAAAATATATTTAGATGATACTAAATATCAAAAGAGATCACTCACTACTATTCGAGGTTATAAACAATTACTTAATAATTGGATTTTACCTGATTTAGGTGATATTAAAATTAGAAGTATAACTGAACAAGATTTAGAAAAATTATATGATAAAATGAGAAATACTATTAATCCACAAACTGGCAAACCACTATCTGAAACTTATATTAATCATTGTCATAAACTTATTACATCCATTTTCAATTATGCTAAAAAGAAAAAATGGTTATTATCTAATCCTGCAGAGTTTGTAATAAATCCCCCTAAATTAAAAATCAAACAAAGAGATTATTATAACTATGAAGAAATGATGGAAGTTTTTGAACTTTTAAAAAATTATGATATTAGATTTAGAACTGCAATATTTACTTTGTTTAATACAGGGTTTAGACGAGGCGAACTTGGTGGCTTGAAATGGAAAGATATAACTAAAAGAAAAATGCCTATTACTGAAAATGGTGTGAGAAAATTCCAAACTACTCATATTATTAGTATTAATCGTGAGCTTATGACCGTGTCGAAGGAAATGCAAGAAGATCCTGATTTTTTGAAGAAATACGATATCATAGAACAAGTAACTGATTCATTGGTTGCCATTAAACCTAAAACTGATAAAAGTATTCGTAAAATTGTTGTTGTAGATGAGGTATATGATGTATTTATGGAATATAAAAAATATCAGATTGATAATGGTTTTAATCCAAGTGATGATGATTATATTTTTAGAACATTAGAATTAAATAGTGTTTGGCATCCTGATTATATAACTAAAGAATGGGCAAGATTTATAAAAGATAATAATTTAAAACCGATAACTGTCCACGACATAAGACATAGTCATGCAACTTATTTATTATCAATTGGAGTTCCACCACAAGATGTTGCTCGTAGACTTGGTCACTCTGAACCATCTACAACTTTAAGAATATATACTCATAGTAATTTAATACAAGATCAAAAAATAGTTAGTATGATGGCGAGTAACATTTTTAATAATGATATTCCTGATGTAGAAGTTCAGCCATTAACTTTATTATCAATTTTAGTAAATGATTCTACACTTACTAATGACGATGATTTGTTTAATACATTAGAGTGGTTAACTCATGATAATATTACTCGTGATGATTTAGATAGTTATATGAATATGTGTAAGCAATATATATTGGATAGTAATCCAAATTTACAAATGTTTAATCAAGCTATTGAAAGTATTGATCCTGAATTAAAAGACAAACTACTTGGTGGCATTTTTGCCATTTTTGATAATAATCATGAACTTTCACTTAATCCTATAAGTGATATTACTAAATATAAAGATGAGAATATTAGTATATAATAAATCCCACAATTCGTTGGAATTGTGGGATTTTTTTTAGTTGGTGGCTATTTTCAAGAATACTAGCAGTCCAAAAGACCTTTGTTGCACTTTTTAATGTTAATTGGTGGCACTTTTGGTGGCATAAGTATTGTTTTTAATCAAATTATATCGTATAATATCAACATATGAATTGGCAGTTTGGCTTGGTTTTATGGTGATTTGCTATTTTATAACAGGAGTTTTAATATCCTCCAAAACTTTAGATGGGAGTTCGATTCTCTCATCCCCTGCCATTTAGATTATTAAGCTGTCAGAATCTTTCTGGCAGTTTTTTATTTGTAATTATTAAGCTGTCTAGATATTACATTTTACTTGACAATGATTGTAATTTTTTAATTTATTTTTCATTAGATATGGTCTATAATGATAATAGAGGTAAGGTGTTTGGCGGTGATAGTATATTAGTGATAATTTTTAACAATAAAAATAGATTGAAAGTTAGGAGTAAAAATGAAAAAAAACATTAAATTCACAATATTATTAATCCTGTTAGTTATTTCCCTAACAGGATGTGTAAAGTTTAATTCTACAATGGAAATAAAGAAAGATAAATCAATGGACTATAAAATAATATATGCCTTTGATAAATCATTATTTGGAGATCAAGAAATATTAACTAACGATGATAAAAAGGAACTAGAAAATAAAGGATTTACAGTTTCTAATTATGTTGATGGTAATATGAAGGGATTCAAAGTATCTAAAAATATTAAAAACATTGATGATGTAAGTTCTACTAACGACGCAACTTACGATTTATCGGGATTACTTGATAGTAACAAGAGTGAAAGTAAAGTGTTTAAAGTAAAAAAAGGGTTCTTAAAAAACACTTATACAGCTAGTTTCAAATTTGATTCATCAGATAGTGATTTAAATAATAGTACAAGTAATGACACAACAATTGATAACGATTTTACAATAGATGATAATAATACTACAACAGACTCTGATTTTGATTTTTCTAACATAAATACTAATATGGATTTAAGTTTCAATGTTAAGTTACCTTATAAAGCTATAAGTAGTAATGCTACTACTAAGAAAAATGATGATAAAGAGTTAAGTTGGAACTTATCATCAACTGGGGAAGATAAAATAGAATTTTCTTTTGCATTATATAATATGACTAATATTTATATATGTGGTGGAGTTATAGTCTTATTAATTATTATCGTTATAGTAAGTATTTTAAATAAAGGCAAGAAAAACAAAGTTTCTAATAAAGATGCAACTAATGATAAACAAACTACAACTTTTAATTCTTCTGTTGAAACACCAATTATGAGCAATAATGTAACAAGTCAAAGTAGTGAAAATATTAATAAAGTTGAAGCTTTTTATCAACAGCCAGATAAAAAATCAAATATTGCGGATATGTATTCAAATCAAAGTATTCAAGAACAAGCTTCTACAAATTCACAATCAACGGTTTTTTCCACAACTAATGTTGATAACAACCCTGTAAACGAAACTTTATCCACAAGCTCAGTGGATAACCAAATTTTTCCACAACCAGTTCAAACAACAGACATATTTTCCACAACTAATGTTAATAGTAATCTTGCAAATCAGACTTTATCCACAGATACTGTTAATAATCAACAATCTAATGTAAACAATGATAATCAAATTGATACTTTATAGTAAATTACTAGACTTATGTCTAGTTTTTTATATATAATTAGGATGGTGAATGATATGAATAATAAAAACAGATTAATAGAAATAATAAGTATTATAAAAATTAATAATTTAGTAGATGACAGAAGTCCTAAAAATCTTAGAAAAACCATTGAAGACTTAGGACCAACTTTTATAAAAATAGGGCAGATTCTTTCTACAAGAGTTGATTTAATTCCTAATGAATATGCTAAAGAATTATCAAAATTAAGAGGCAACGTTACGCCACTACCTTATCCACAAATAGAAAAGATTCTTAAGAAAGAGTACAAAAATTTAGATAATATATTTGTCCATATCTACGAAAAGCCAATTGGTTCAGCTTCTATTGCACAAGTTCATAAGGCAAGGTTAAAAGATAAAAGAACTGTTGTTTTAAAAATCAGAAGACCAAATATTGAAGAAGAAATAAAACAAGATATAGAGTTATTAAAACAAGCTACTAAAATATTACATCTTAATCATTTTATCAAAATAATGGATTTAGATAAGGTTTTAGATGAGTTATACACAACTACCATGATGGAACTAGATTTTTCTAAGGAAAAAGAAAATATGCTGTTCTTTGAAAATCATAACAAAGATATTCCTTATATATCTTCCCCTAAAGTGATAGAAGAATTATCAACTAAAAATATTTTAGTTATGGAATATATTGATGGTATAATGATATCTAATATAGAAAAATTAGATAATGAAAATTATGATAAGAGTCTTATTGCTAAAGAGTTGAGTAAAAACTATATCAAACAAGCTTTAGAAGATGGTATGTTTCATGCTGATCCTCATCCTGACAATATAACAATTTATAATGATAAAATATATTTTCTAGATTGGGGTATGGTAGGAACTTTATCAAAGCTTAATAGAGCTTTATTAAATAAATGTATGAAAGCTATTATTACGGAAGATTATCAAGAAGTTGCTAATTGTCTATTATCGATGTCTATAAAGAAAGATGAAACTGATTACCAAAAACTAGTTGATAATATTAAAGAAATCTTAGAAGAGTTTTCTACCCTTGGTCTTGATGAAATAGATACTAGGAAATTTATTACCAATATGTTTAAAATGCTTCAAGAAAATAATTTAATATTAGACCATAATGTTACTATGCTAATACGTGGTATTGGTGTAATTGAAGGAGTCTTACAGTCACTCGATTCCACTATCAGTCTAACTAGTGTTCTGAAGGATAAAGTATTAGAAAATGAGAAGAAAGCTTTACTATCAGGAGAAACGTTAAAAAAAATAGAGAAAAAAGTTTTAAAAAGTAGTAAAAGTTTAATAAATATTCCTGAAGAGACCGAAAGTTTACTAAAATATATAAAACAAGGAAACTTTAAATTTAAATTAGAACTAAGCAATTCAACTAAACATATTGATAAACTAGAAAATCTTCTTCATGAGTTAATACTTGGTTTTATTGATGGTTGTTTAATACTAGCTTATAGTTTTACAAAAACAGAATTAGCTAAATTTATTATACTTACTTTTATAATTATTGTATCAGCTTTATTAACATTTAAAATGGTAAGAGACTTATTACATAAAGGATATTAGTGATAATATTCTTTTATTATTGACTCATTTCATTATAAATCCAAACCATTATAGTATCTACTATCTCATCTATTTCTTGTTTTGTTAAGCATCTATCTTTATCTATATGATACCATTTAAAAAGGCAAGTTCTACAACAAGTAGCTGTAGCATGCATGGCAATAAAAACGGGATGACCTCTCATTGGTGTTTGTTTACCATCCTTTAAAGTAGGATATGGTGCTAACCTTTTACATATAAAATCATAAGCATGCGACTTTATTACTTTATACCCCTTATCTGAAACATATTTCCTATCTTTATTAGAAAGATGAAACCTACTACGAAACTTAGAGGTTTTAAACCTTTCTAATTTTTTATCTATTATATATTTTTCACTCATCTTCATCTTGATTCACCACATAAATTCTATCTCATTCTTACAAATTTAACAAGTGACTTTTTTCTTTCTAATTCCTTAATAAAAATCGAATAATTATTACTAGGTACTAACAAATAACATCTATTTCTAGTTCTAGTTATTGCCACATAAAATAGCCTTCTTTCTTCACTATAAGGATAATCTTCTGCTTTTTTAGTTACTAATCTCATTATCCTTTCTTCTTTTATTTGATTAGGAAAGCCTAGCACACTATTAAAAAAGTTAATCACTATAACATTATCAGCTTCTAATCCTTTAGACTTATGTATGGTTAAATAATTAATAACTAAATCTTTTCTCTTTTTATATACTATCTTATCATTATCAACTACTAACAAATCACTTAAGATAAGATTTATATCATTGTTATTTCTACCTAAAATGAAGATACTACCTTTATCCAACTTATCAAGTACCTTTAAAATAGTACTTTTTAAATCATTAGAATAAATAACTTGTAGTGGATAATCAATATGCTTAAATGATGTTAATTCTTTTCTTAACTGATATTTATTTTTCAATATAAATTCACTAGCTATTTTTATAAGCTCTTCACTATTTCTATAGGTATTTCTTATTTTATGAGTAACTACCTCTTTATAATAATCTTTAAAATTATAAAAAAGACTTATATCACAACCACTAAATCTATAAATAGATTGAAAATCATCTCCTACTACCATTAAAGAACTATTCATATTATCTACTAATTCTTTAATAAATAAGAATCTAACATAAGATGTATCTTGATACTCATCAATAATAATATAAGATATTTTTCTTTTATAGTATTTAACTCTATCTTTAGCAATAAACAGTAAATCATCAAAATCAAGTTCTTTATTTTCATCTCTTTCTTTTTCATATAGTAGATATATATTTAAAGTAAGTAAAAGAAAGTACTTTTCTTTTAAATAGGTAATTGGTAAAAGATAGCTTTTTATCTTTTTAAAGAATTTCTGATAATCTTCCATTTTGTAGTTACCACATTTAAACAAGCGAATAAAAGTCATTATTTGTCTTTTCAGTAATAGTATTTCCTTACTTTTAGTTACCAATATTTTTTGATAGCTCTTATAACAATCTTTACTAAAATATATATTAAAATATCTTAATACTACTTTTAAAAGATTTGGTGAAGATAAAATATCTATATTAAAAAAGTTTTCCACAACCATTGTTAATAATTCGTCACTAGCTATTTCATAAGTATAGTTAGTCTCATCTAGTATTTTCATAGCCAACTTATGAAAGGTATAGCATTCTATATTGTCATTAATTTCTTCTCTTATTTTCTTTTTCAAGTTTTCAACTGCCATATTTGTAAAGGTAATACAAACTATCTCTTCTTTTGGAATATGTTTTTCTTCTATTAAGTATTTTATCTTACCAAGTATAGTCAAAGTTTTTCCACTGCCTGCTCCTGCTAAAACAAAGAGGTATTTATTATCATCTTTAACAATTTCTAGTTGGTCATTATCAAGTTTATAATTCATTACTGTAAAGTCCAGATTCATCACCTCCAAAGTTGTATATATAATATCTCATAAACATATGTTCGTCAATACTTTTTTATTTTATTTTTCTATTTAGACAAAATGCAAACCTTACATAATCGCTTCTAACACTTGCATCATATATATGCCCATTCCAAATACCATTTATTACATAACATACTAATAGAGGTGAAAAAATTGTTTGAAGCATTTAAAAACTTATCTCCTGTTTGGCAAACATTAATTGCTACTTTATTCACTTGGGGTGTAACTGCATTAGGAGCTAGTATTGTCTTTTTCTTTAAAAAAGTCAATAAAACAGTAATGGATGCGATGCTTGGTTTCTCTGCTGGAGTAATGATAGCAGCCAGTTTCTTTAGTCTAATTGAGCCTGCCTTAGAAATGACAAAAAGTTTAAAAATGAATGGACCAGTAATAATATCAATAGGTTTTCTATTAGGTGGTACTTTACTATTTATTGGTGATAAGATATATAACCTAGTTGATAAAAAGAAAGACGGTAAAAAAGACAGTAGAAAAAGATGCTTTATGTTAATATCATCCATAACTATTCATAATATTCCTGAAGGACTTGCTGTCGGAGTAGCGTTTGGTAGTCTAGCCTATAACATAACAGGTACTACTCTTTTATCCGCTCTTACTATCGCTCTTGGTATAGGATTACAAAATTTTCCTGAAGGTAGTGCTGTTAGTCTTCCCTTAAGAAGAGAAGGATACAGTAGAAAAAAAGCCTTCTTTTATGGACAACTATCTGGAATAGTAGAACCAATATCAGCAGTTATTGGTACTATACTTGTTTTAAAGATAAAAACTATTCTACCATTCTTATTAGCTTTTGCAGCTGGATCTATGATTTATGTAGTAGTAGAAGAACTAATACCAGAAAGTCAAACCAACCCAAAAAAAGACCTGATGGCCTTCTTTACATTATTTGGTTTTGTCCTTATGATGATATTAGATATAACTCTAGGATGAAAAATTATTCAATATATAATTTTTCATTTTCTTTTAATTCAATCGCATATAAACCATTTTCCTTACAAGTAAACACTAATTCTATTTTTCTAGTTGAAGTATTATTCTGATTATCAGTTACTTCTTCTTTTTTTGTTTCTTCTTTTATAGATTCTATTTTCTTAAATGTATAACCATTACTATTTAATACTTTTATACTATCGTCTATCCAAAGACAATCAACTGGGTTTTTAGGATTATTAATAGACCAATAACCACTTTCATTCTTATGCCAACCACTACCAGTAAACTTTCCTTTTCCACATTCCATGTGCACATGATTACCAGTTACATTTCCCTTAGTTCCTTCTTCATAAAACCTTGTTCCTCTAGGAATTACTTGACCAACTTTCAAATTAGAAACATCATTATCATGAGCAAATAACATAGTCATATAATCAATTGTGCCATCAGGATACTCTACTTTATCAACACTCTCTAACCATACTTCGTTAGCATCATTGGGATAAATCTTTTTAATAACTCCCGTAAATGGGGCTAGGATAAAATCTATTCCCGAATCACTTCCACCATCATCTATAGCAAAACTATTCTTATGAGTTCCTACTCCATAACCTTGGGTTATTCGCATATAAGGACTAGGATAAAGAGGCTTCTCCATTATTTTTTACTCCTCTCTATAACATTTTTCTTATTAATCACAATACTTTCACTATTAGTTAAATCTCTATATGATTTAAGCTTACCTTCTAAAGATTTATAGATTGTATCAGCTCCAATAAAACTAAAAAAGCCTACCCATAAACTTTCAGGAAAGGTAATAGAGGTAAAAGTAATGCAGAAAAGAACACCTAATACCAAATTGACAGCAAAGCTATAAAGACATAAACATGAAGAACACTTTAAACATCTTTTTGTTTTCTGAACTAGAGCACAAGTAATAGTACTTAAGGCGATGGAAACTACTAACATCTGTTGTAAAATAGTTAGTTTTAACATACACATTCCTCCCTCTAAAGTAATTTATGCAAAACTAAAAAAAATGCTACTATTTTTTTATTTTCAAATCATGTTTAAAACGAAAACTTCCACTTGCAGCTCTATTTAAATAACCATTATAACTTGCCAAAGTTTTAGCAAGCATTTCTGGTTTATTTTCTCTAACATATTTTACTCTTTTCCTCAGCCTTTTCTTTGTACTACTACTTAATAGCATTAATAATTTCTTATCTTTTAATATAAACCTATATCCAAGGAAACAAAATCCATGATGAATTTCTAGTATTTGTGTTTTCTTATTAAGTTTTAATTTAACCTCAGCTAATTTTTTTTCAATCTCACCTAAACAATATTTAAGATACTCTCTATCCTCATGAAAAAGAATAAAATCATCCATATATCTTACATAACATTTTATTCCTAGTTTCTCTTTAATATAGTGATCCAAATCATTAAGATAATAAACCGCTAATATCTGACTAGTCATATTACCAATAGGTAACCCCTTACCTTTTTTATAAAGGGGAATACTCTTAAGACTATTAACATGTTCTTGATAATCGTTAATAGGAAGAGTTTTTAATCTTTTTATTTCTTTATCAATAGACTTATTAATACACTCATTAACATAATCATAATTAGTACTTATAATCACTTCTTTTACTAAATTAAATACTCTTTCATCATTAATCAAATTTCTTAATTTTTCAAGTAGTATTTCTTGATCAATCGAATAAAAATATTTAGCTATATCACACTTTAAAACATATATTTTATCATGCTTATACTTTAGTTTGTTAATATATTTCTTTATATAGTATATTCCCTTATCAGAACCCATTAAAGGTCTTGTAGCAACGTTCATTGGTAATAGTAAGGAATCAATTAACGGAAATAGGAAGTAAGTACTAATCAAGTGATTAATTATTTTATCAGGCATACACTCACTCATGATAAGTCTATACTTAGGTTCTTTAATAATAAAGATATTATATTTTCCATGTTTATACTCTTCACTTTTCAATACATTGTAAATAGAAATAATATTGCAAGAAAAAAATAGTTCAAATACGAAAATTTTTTCTTTATGCCTTGTATTATTTCTAACAGTTTTATATACATCCATAAGATTTTCGATTGTAACTACTTTATCATAACTAAGTGTCTTTCTTTTCACTTTTAATCACCCCATAAGAAATCTTTTTCATCTCGATTAAAAAATTACTAACGGATATGTACTTCTTAGGACTAATAATTTTTTTCTTATAGCTAACTTGCATATAATAATCTAACATTGAAATCTGTATCAATAATGATTTTAAATACTTAAGTTTTATTCTATTTGTATCCTCTATTCGATAAGAGAATATATCCTCAATTATTAAATACATAGTTTTTTCAATATTTTGTTTTAATACTACTTCCTTTTTAGGAAAATTAACCAGTTGTTTATTTATATAATCAATAGTCTTTTCACTACTAGATAAAAGCTTAAATCCATCATTAGAGTTCATCAACAAACTCCTTGATTTTATTATAGTTATCTTTATTTGTTGTTATTAAATTTTTAATTCTTTCCAGTAATAATTCATTAGAACATTTACTGTAGTAACTTCTTTCTGCAATTCTTGCTATATCACTATACAAGTTATCATCACTTCTATAGTTTTTATCTTCTTCTTCAAAAATATAGAAAGAGATGTTTTTCTCTTTCAAATTAGTACATACTTTTTCAAAAGCTGAAATAGGAAAGCCTAGTTTACCATTATTTATCTGATAGGAAAACAAATAATTTAAAACTATTGCATCTTTAGAAAAAGTAACATAGAAACTACCTACTTTAAATAATACTACTTCACCTTGATGTAGGCATTTGATTTCTTCATATTTATCTTTTACTTTCATTTTTCACCCATACTAGTTATGCCAAAGACCAGCCTTGTTTCCAATCTAATGATTATGGTTATTACCATTACTTCCTCAGATTATCAACCTTAATCGATAATTCACGGTCAAATATAGGATAGACAAACCTAATTTATAGTAGGAATCTGGGCGGACACCGATGGAATTCGTCACGTTATTCCACGGATTCAAACTGCCTGATGGCATCACATTCCAAACGTTAGCATTCGAGTTGTTAGAATTGAAGTTAGACGGAGAGAGCGAAAAACTTGAATACAAGTTGGGAAAGGAGAGAGTCCGTTAATAGACTGCCCTTTTAACTTTTTTTTCAATGCACCATATTTTTCAACTAAATAGAAAATATTCTTTCTAGCTAATTGAAGTATACATTATATCTTCTGGCATAATTTTTTTCTTTATTATTTTATATATTTTTGCTAGGCAAAATGATGAGTCATTTTGCCTAACGCTTTTTCTATGATATGACAAATGGATTAAGGGAAGATCCATCTCCCTTAGTTATCAGTGTATTAGCCCTTAAATTTATAACTGGGCGGA
>JABLTM010033908.1_pt1 | contig 52751 bp, 47 predicted proteins | sample 7160121 | NCBI WGS metagenome assembly JABLTM01 (sample SAMN14651224, study PRJNA627086) | human gut metagenome | isolation source: feces | host: Homo sapiens
TAAAGGAAATCATCATTCATTGCAGTGCGACCAAGGAAGGTCGCAACTTCACCGTAGCGGATATTGACCGCTGGCACCGGGAGCGCGGACTGCGCTGCATAGGTTATCATTTCGTGATTTATCGTGACGGCAGCATTCATGTAGGCCGTGCGATAGAGGAGGTTGGCGCCCATTGCAAGGGCCATAATTCCATCAGTATAGGCATTTGCTACATCGGCGGCTTATCGAAGAAAGGCAAGCCGAAGGATACAAGAACCCGAGACCAGAAAGCGGCAATGCGCTCGCTCATCGAGCAGCTGAAGGAGGAATATCCATTAGCCACGATTCATGGTCATAATGAATTTGCCAACAAAGCCTGTCCCTGCTTTGATGTAAAGAAGGAGTGGGGGAAGGAGTAAACACAAAAATAGCGGATCTTCACAGATCCGCTATTTCCTATTATTTTAAATTTTTTAAGATGTTTATTAAAAATTTTCTAGCCTTATACAATGCCCTGAGCCATCATAGCCTTAGCTACCTTCAGGAAGCCGGCTACGTTTGCACCCTTTACGTAATTAATATAACCATCTGGCTCAGTACCATACTTCACGCAGTTAGCGTGAATATCGTTCATGATGTCGTGGAGCTTAGCATCAACCTCCTCACGAGACCACTTCAGACGCTCTGAGTTCTGGCTCATCTCAAGACCTGATACTGCAACACCACCTGCGTTGGCTGCCTTACCTGGAGAGTAGAGAATCTTAGCATCCTGGAATACCTTGATAGCCTCTGGAGTAGAAGGCATGTTAGCACCCTCGCTTACTGCGATTACGCCGTTGGCGATGAGAGCCTTAGCTGCCTCCTCGTTGATTTCGTTCTGAGTAGCTGATGGGAGAGCGATGTCTGCCTTCTCAAACCAAGGCTTAGCACCTGCAACATATTTTACACCATACTTCTCTGCATATTCCTTGATACGGCCACGCTCGACGTTCTTGAGCTCCATGATGTAATCGAGCTTCTCGCGGTCGATTCCGTCTGGGTCGTAGATGTAACCGTCTGAATCTGAACATGTAACTGGCTTAGCACCCAACTGGAGCAACTTCTCCATAGTGTACTGGGCTACATTACCTGAACCTGAAACCAAAACTGTCTTGCCCTTGATGTCAATACCCTTGGTAGCGAGCATGTTGCAGAGGAAGTATACGTTACCGTAACCTGTAGCCTCAGGACGGATCAATGAACCGCCGAACTCCTGACCCTTACCGGTCAAGACGCCCTGGAACTGGTGTGTCAACTTCTTGTACATTCCGAAGAGGTAACCTACCTCACGGCCACCTACACCGATATCACCAGCTGGAACATCCTCGTCTGGACCCATGTGACGATAAAGTTCTGTCATGAAAGCCTGGCAGAAACGCATTACCTCGTTGTTGCTCTTGCCACGTGGAGAGAAGTCAGAACCACCCTTAGCACCACCCATTGGGAGAGTAGTAAGAGAGTTTTTGAATGTCTGCTCGAAAGCCAAGAACTTCAAAATACCCAAGTTTACTGACTTGTGGTAGCGAAGACCTCCCTTGTAAGGGCCAATCGCGTTGTTGTGCTGTACGCGGTAACCCATGTTAGTCTGTACGTTGCCCTTATCATCTACCCAAGATACGCGGAACTGGATGATGCGGTCTGGAATGCAGAGACGCTCGATGAGGTTTGCCTTCTCAAACTCTGGGTGCTTGTTGTACTCTTCCTCGATAGTACCGAGAACCTGACTAACTGCCTGAATGTACTCAGGCTCGTTTGGGAATCTTCTTTGGAGATTCGCGATTACTTCTGATGCTTTCATAATCTTTAATCTTTTATTGAGTTTAAATTCTTATTTTTTATTTCTGGTTGCAAAGATACATGTTTTTCTCGAAAACACCAACAAAAAGAAAGAAAAAATGCAGAAAAAGTAGAAAAAAGTTATTTTTTAACATTCTTAATCACGATTTGTAGCGCTTTTGTGTACGCACACCTTATTATATAAGAGACGTTTTTCGGGGTTTAAGCCTTTATTTCTGTTTCAGGGAATCTTGCATTCTGGCGACTTCTGTTTATCTATCCTGCGCCATAGGGCATAAATGAGCAGGATGATAGCGTAGAGACCGATTACCTGAGGCAGACTGATTCTTACGTTTTCGATGCTTGCTCCAGGCAGCATGCTGATCAGTTTTATGGCTGTATTCAAAAACTGGGTGATGCTGGTCAGGGCGCCTGATGTAAGGCTGATGAGTGGGGCGACAACCGGTGCTATGGGCGCCCATAACGTGAGTGGGGAGAACAGGATTAATGCTGCTCCAAGATATAGGATGAGGGTTGCTGCGGGAATGGCGATGTAATTGGTGAGAAGTGAATAGCACGATATTCTGCCGAAGGTGTAGACGATGACCGGAAGGGTTCCTATCTGGGCTGCCAGTGAAACGCAAAGGAGTCCCCATGCCCAACGGATGAAACGGCTGCGGATGGGGAGGAGGGAATAAAGGGGTGTGAAGAACAGCAGAATGGAGGCTACGGCAAGGAACGAAAGCTGGAAACTCAACTCGAAAAGATAGAGCGGACTGATGAAGAGCATAAATATATAAGCTGAGGATAAAGTGTTGAGCGGCAGACCGGTACGATGGAAAGCTAAGCTTAAGCTGTAGGCTGAAAGCATGATGGCTGCACGGACTGCACTTGCCGGCAATCCTATGAGAAAAACGTAGGTCCAGATGGAGATGAGGGACAGGATGATGGTGTAAACTGAGTACTTTCTGCCGCCTAGCAGAAAGATGAAAAGCTGGAAGATAATGCCTATATGAAGTCCGCTTACTGCCAAGATGTGACTGGCTCCGGAAATGGAGTAACTGTTTCGGGTGTTCGAGTCGAGTGCGCTCTTGTCGCCCAGCGCCATGGCTGCGATGACTGCATAGTCTTGCTGTTTTACGTGAAGGGAAACCAGTTTGCTTTCAATATTGCTTTTATAGCGTTCGGTATTGATTTTTGCCCGTGTGAGGTAAGGCAGTTCCTGCCAGTTTTTCAGTTGTGTAGAGGTTTGGGAATCAGCTATTTGCTTGCAGGTAAGAAAAGCCCCAAGGCTCAGAATGCATAAATGAATCATCACGCATTGGGAGTAGATGAGAAACTGGTGGCTCCTGCTGAAGTAAGCTTTTTTGCTTAAAAACTTAGTAAGGAAAAAGATGATGCTGCTAAGGGCGCATGAAATGATGGAGATGATGAGCCAGAAGCGCATATTGAAATCATCATAGCCCCATTTGGCTATGATGATTCCGATCGTCAGTGTGAGGCTGATGGTCATGAGCGGGGTGAGGGGTAGCGCTTTCATCATTCCTCTTTTCTTTTAAAAGATAATTTATTTCCTATTTCTTGAATCCGAAGATGCGCTTGATAAATTTCTTCACAGCGTTTTCTTGCTTCTGTGGATTTACGATAGGGGTGTGCTTGTGTGCAGCCGGCTTGTCGCCCTTTTTTTGGGCTACGCCTCTGCCACGGCCGTTGCTGCCTGGGCGAACATTGTTCTCGGTGCCTGGGCGCTTCTGGTTGCTGTTATTGCGGCGCTTCTGGCTGTTGCTGTTCTTTGGCTGCTCGCCTGGCTGGGCTGGCTTTCTGTTCTGCTGCTTTGCGTTCTGCTGCTTGTTGCCCTGCTGTGGCTGCTGCTTTGCGTTCTGCTGCTTGTTACCCTGCTGAGGCTGCTGTTCGTTGCTGCGTGGTGCTTTTTCCTGACGCTCGTTTGGCTTGTTTGGCTTGCGCTTGTGAGAAGTCTGGTCGCGGTCTTTCTGTCGGCGGTTCTTGGCACTGTTCTTTCCGGCCTCGCCGTTTTTGCCGTTACCGCGTCTGTTGTTTCTTCCGTTTGCGCCTTTCTTCTTCGGCTTGTTAAGCTTGATGTATTCAGGACCTTCGCCGCATCCCTCAGGGAGAGGCATTTTGTCTACCACCTTCTCCAGGAACTTCTCTATCTGCTGGAACCAGTACTGGTCTTCTTCGCTCACGAAGGTGATGGCTCTACCATCGCGGTTGGCACGGGCAGTACGGCCGATGCGGTGAACGTAATCTTCTGTATCGTGAGGAACATCGTAATTGATGACCATCTCAATATCATCGATGTCGATTCCGCGCGCCACAATATCGGTAGCTACGAGAACATCATACTGTCCGCTCTTGAACTTGAACATCACATCATCGCGCTCAGCCTGTTCCAGGTCGCTGTGCATGGCTCCGCAGTTTACTCCAATCTGCTGGAGAGAAGCTGCGAGTTGCTTCACCTTGAATTTGCTGCCGCTGAAGACGATGACGCGTTTCAGGTCGCCCGCCTTGAAGATGTCCTTGATGATGGTCATCTTCTGGGTTTCGTAGCATACGTATGCTTCCTGCTTGATTTTCTCGGCTGGCTTGCTGACGGCAAGTTTGATTTCTACCGGATTCTTGAGCAGGGTCTTAGCCAGTTCTTCTATCTTCTCAGGCATGGTTGCCGAGAACATGATGGTCTGGCAGGTCTTTGGCAGTTTTGACGCGATGGTCTTGATGTCGTCAGAGAAACCCATGTCGAGCATGCGGTCGGCCTCGTCAAGAATGAAGAAACTTACCTTGCTGAGGTCTACATTGCCCAGAGAGATATGGGAGATGAGGCGGCCCGGGGTGGCGATGACTACATCGGCGCCCATGCGGAGGCTGCGCAACTCCTGATCGTAACGGTTGCCGTCGTTGCCGCCGTATACGGCTACGCTGCTCACGCCCTGCAGGTAATAGCCGAAGCCTTGCATCGCCTGGTCTATCTGCTGGGCGAGCTCGCGGGTTGGTGACATGATGACGCAGTTGATGGCGTCTTTCGGATAACCGCCGTCATCGAGCTTGCTCAATACCGGCAGCAGATAGGCTGCGGTTTTGCCGGTTCCGGTCTGGGCTACACCCAAGACATCGTGACCTTCTAATATCTCTGGAATGCACTTTTCCTGTACTGGAGTGCATGTGTCGAAGCGCATGTCATATAATGCGTCGAGCACGTTGTCGTTTAAATCTAATTCGTCGAAATACATTCTTCTATAGTTTATAGTTTACAGTTTATAGTTTATAGGGGAGCATGGCTGCTATAAACTATAATATTAATTGATAATTACCTCGGTGCTTTGCGGTAGCAGAAGTAGGCTACGATGGCGAAGAGGAAGTTTGGAAGCCACGCTGCCAGAACAGACGGGAAGTTGGCCTGGATGGCGAAGGTGGCAGAAACCGTCTGCAGCATGATGTAGCCGAAACTCAGCGCAAGTCCAACGCCCAATGCTGCTCCCATGCCGCCCTTGCGCTTGCGGGCTGAGAGGGAGACGCCGATGATGGTGAGGATGAACGAAGCGAAGGAAGAGGCGATGCGCTTGTGGTATTCTACCTCGTACTGCACTACGTTGCCCGAACCGCGGTTAATCTGCTTGGAGATGTAATCGCGGAGCTCAGGACTGGTGAAGGTTTCCTGCTGACCCTTGGAATAGACCAGGTCGGTAGGTTCCATCATGATGATGGTGTCCTTCTGGGCTCCGCTCGTAATATGCTCCTTCATGCCCTGGAGCTTGCGGATTTTCCAGTTGCTCAGTTTCCAGTGATACTTGCTGTCGGAAATGGTGTCGTACTGGATGTCCATCGCTGTAAGGTGGCTTACGAGTTTCTTGTCCTGGAACTTGTCGAGACAGAATCCGTAGCCGCGTTTCATGCTGTTGTCATAATGCTGCATATAGGCAATCACTCCCTTGTCTACCTGCAGCTGTACATTCTCGGCACTGGTATTCTTCTTCTTGTTCTTGTACATCGTCTCGAAGTTCTGCCTGATGACGGTTCCGTGGGGAATGACGTAGGCTGAAAGCCCGAAGGAGAGGGCTGAGAGCAGCACGCAGGTAATCATGTATGGGCGAAGGAGACGCTTGAAGGATACTCCCGACGCCAGGATGGCGATGATTTCGGAATTGCTTGCCATCTTGGTGGTGAAGAGAATGACCGCCACGAACACGAACAGCGCACTGAAGAGGTTGGCAAAATAGGGCACGAAGTTGGCGTAGTAATCGAAGATGATTGCGCGCGCCGGTGCATGGTGCTCTGTGAATTTTGACAGGTTCTCGTTGAAGTCGAAGACGATGGCGATGGAGATGATTAGGGCGATGGAGAAGAAATAGTAGCCCAGAAACTTCTTGATAATGTACCAGTCGAGCTTCTTGATGTACCTGAACGGGTTGAGAAACCGGAATATGCGCAGGAACCGGAGCTTGTGAGCCAGCCAGCGCACAGCCCTGATGAGCCACCCGAACTTGCGGGAAGCCCATCGGCCGGTGCGGTAGAGCCGGCGGTGTTTTCTTATTTTCTTAAAATCTTTCATGATGCTTGCTTACTTAAATTCTTCGGCCAAGCTGGTCGATGATGGAATTCTTCCATGCCACGAAATCGCCCTGCTCGATATGATGGCGGGCATCGGTCACGAGGCGCAGATAGAAAGAGAGGTTGTGGATGCTGGCTATCTGCATCGCCAGCAGCTCCTGGGCCTTGAAGAGGTGGTGGAGGTAGGCCTTCGTGGTTACGAGGTCGATGTCGCAGCCGTCTGGATCTATCGGACTGAAGTCTTTCTCCCACTTCTTGTTGCGCATGTTCATCGTGCCCTGATAGGTGAAGAGCATGGCGTTGCGGCCGTTGCGGGTCGGCATTACGCAGTCGAACATGTCTACGCCGCGCTCGATGGCTTCGAGGATGTTCTGCGGGGTTCCTACGCCCATCAGATATCTCGGCTTGTCTTTCGGCAGGATTTCGTTCACTACTTCTATCATCTCATACATCACCTCGGTAGGCTCTCCTACGGCAAGTCCGCCGATGGCATTTCCGTCGGCTCCCTTGTCGGCAATGTATTTGGCTGCTTCGCGGCGCAGTTCCGGGAAGGTGCAGCCCTGAACGATAGGGAAGAGACTCTGCTGATAGCCGTAGAGGGGCTCGGTTTCGTTGAACCGCTTGATGCAGCGGTCTAGCCAGCGCTGGGTGAGCATGAGGCTGTTCTTGGCGTACTGGTAATCGCTCTGTCCCGGTGGACATTCATCGAAGGCCATCATGATGTCGGCTCCGATGATGCGCTCGGTGTCCATTACATTCTCCGGTGTGAAGAAGTGCTTGCTGCCGTCGATGTGGGAGCGGAACTCGCAGCCTTCTTCCTTGAGCTTGCGGATGCCGGTGAGCGAGAAGACCTGGAAGCCGCCGCTGTCGGTGAGGATAGGACGGTCCCAGCCGTTGAACTTGTGCAATCCGCCTGCTGCCCTGATGACGTCAAGACCTGGGCGCAGGTAGAGGTGATAGGTGTTTCCGAGGATAATCTGTGCCATGACCTGCTTCTTGAGTTCCTCGAAGTGGACGCCCTTCACGCTTCCTACGGTTCCTACGGGCATGAAGATTGGGGTCTTGATCTGTCCGTGGTCGGTGGTGATGATGCCTGTACGCGCATCGCTTGCTTTATCTGTTACTTGTAATTCAAATTTCATTTCTATTCTTTTTTATCATTTTCCTCAATGCTGAAGTCTGTAGGTTTTTTCACCTTCTCGTCGGTCAGCGCGAACTGCCAGACGTCAGCCACATTCTCTACATAGTGGAAGTCTACGCCCTTGAGATATTTCTCCGGTATTTCCTCTACGTTCTTCTGGTTCTCCCTGCACATCACGATGTGCTTGATTCCTGCCCGCTTGGCTGCCAGAATCTTCTCCTTGATTCCGCCTACCGGGAGCACTTTGCCGCGGAGGGTTATCTCGCCGGTCATGGCTGTGTTGGCACGCACCTTGCGCTGGGTGATGGCTGAGGCGATGCTGGTGGCGATGGTGATTCCGGCAGAAGGACCGTCTTTCGGGGTAGCTCCCTCAGGCACGTGGATGTGGATGTTCCACTGCTCGAAGATGCGGTAGTCTACCTGGAGCAGGTCGATGTGCGACTTGACGTATTCCAGTGCGATAATGGCTGATTCCTTCATCACGTCGCCCAGATTTCCGGTCAGGGTGAGCTTGCCTGCCTTGCCCTTGCTGAGCGAGGTTTCGATGTAGAGGATTTCGCCGCCCACTGAGGTCCAGGCTAGTCCGGTTACCACTCCTGCATAGTCGTTGCCCTGGTAGATGTCGCGGTTGAACGGCGGATTGCCCAGCAGGTCTTTTACTTCGGCAGGGGTGATGGTGTAGTTCTTCAGCTCCTGGTTGCAGGCAAGTTTGTAAGCCATCTTGCGCAGACTCTTGTCAATCTGCTTCTTCAGCTGTCTTACGCCGCTCTCCCGGGTGTAGTGCTCGATGATGAACTCGAGGGCATTCTTGTTGAAACTTACCTTTGGCGAGACCTTGTCGAGTCCGGTGCTTTCCAGCTCTTCCGGTACGAGGTGGCGCTTGGCAATCTCTGTCTTCTCTTCGGTGATGTAGCCGCCTACTTCTATCAGCTCCATACGGTCGAGGAGCGGACGCGGAATGACGCTCAGGTCATTGGCTGTGGCGATGAAGAGTACCTTGGAGAGGTCGTAATCCATATCGAGATAATTGTCGTGGAAGGCATTGTTCTGTTCCGGGTCCAGCACTTCGAGCAGGGCTGATGCTGGGTCGCCGTTGAAATTGCTCTGCGCCACCTTGTCAATCTCGTCGAGGATGAAGACCGGATTGCTGCTGCCTGCCTTCAGCATGTTCTTGATGATGCGGCCCGGCATGGCTCCCACATAGGTGCGGCGGTGACCGCGGATTTCGGCTTCATCGTGCAGACCGCCCAGCGACATGCGTACATACTTGCGCTTCATGGCTGCTGCGATGCTCTTGCCCAGACTGGTCTTTCCTACGCCCGGAGGACCGTAGAGGCAGAGGATAGGACTCTTGCCGCCGCCGTTCAGTGCTCTTACGGCGAGGAATTCCAGGATGCGTTCCTTCACATTCTCCATGCCGTAGTGGTCGTGGTTCAGAATGCGCTTGGCACGGGTCAGACTGAGGTCGTCCTGGGTGTAGGAGTTCCAAGGCAAATCTACCATGGTCTGCAGGAATCCTATCTGTATCGAATAGTCAGGACTCTGCGGGTTCAGGGTGTCGAGCTTGGCAATTTCTTTCTTGAAGATTTTGGCAGTTTCCTCGCTCCAGTTCTTCTTTTTCGCCTTCTCCAGAATCTCCTTCTTCTCCGGACTGGCGTTGCCTTCTCCCAGTTCTTCCCTGATGTTCTTGATCTGCTGCTTGAGGAAGTATTCCTTCTGCTGTTCATCGAGGTCGTAGTGGGTTTTGTTCTCAATCTCAGTCTGGATGCGTAGCAGATGGCGCACCTTGTTAAGGGATCTGATGGCAATCATGATGCGCTCGCTGAGATTTTCCTCTTTCAGCATCTTGATTTTATCCTCGATGGAGAAAGGGAGGAGGGAGCACATGAAGTTGCACTGCATATGAATGCTCGAGAGTTCGTTGATGGCCTGGATGGCCTCATCAGTATAGTTGGCGTTTGATTTGATATAGTCTGTCGCTTCGTAATGGAAGTTCTCGTAGAGCATTCTGAAGAGTTCATCGTTGTTCTCGTCAGGCCATTTCTCCGGAAGACTTTTTACGTCAATTACTGTGTAAGGCTCTTTTTGAACGAGATGTTTCATCTGACATCTGCCCAGACCCTGGATGATGATGCTCATCTGCTCTGTGCCAGGCATCTTGATCACCTTGATGAGTTTGGCGAAGACACCTACAGGGTAGAGGTCTTCTTCGTAGGGCGATTCTGTATCTTTGTTCTTCTGGCAGAATACGCAGAATATGGTGTCTGGTTTCTTTTCCAGCATCCGGACGAGATTCAGACTTTCCTTTCTGCCCACAACGATAGGGGTCATGTTGGTAGGGAAAACTACAATATCTCGCATGCAGAGGGTAGGGTACAAACCTTCTTCCTGGTCTTCGATCAGGGTTTTCGGGTCGCCCTCGTAATCTGCAATCATTTGTATTCGGGTACTTGTTCTTCTATTATCCATTTTGTTATGATTTCTATTTTCCGTGCAAAGGTACTCATTTTTTATGAAATATCGTGGAAGATGATAGATTATTTAATAATAAAATTGCTTTTTCTATATATTAGTACCCGTTTTTATAGATGTAAGTAGCTGCTTTTGCAGGTGGAAGTGGCAATTTCTGCTGCTTGCGATAAAATAAATCGGCGGCGCATTCGTTTTCTTCTGTAAAGAGACAGAAGAATTTATGGGTAATTTTCGATTTAAACAGTTTGAGATAGAGCAAGACCGTTGTGCCATGAAAGTGGGAACTGACGGCGTTTTGCTGGGTGCATGGGCGCAAGGTGGCAGGCGGATTCTGGACATCGGTTCCGGAACGGGACTGATTTCGCTCATGATGGCGCAGCGTTTTCCTGAAGCTGAGGTCATAGGGATTGATATGGATGCTGATGCCTGCGGACAGGCGAGGGAGAATGTGATGGCAAGTCCGTTTCGCGACAGGGTGGAAATAGAATGCTGCAGACTGCAGGATTTCGGGGGAACTTCGGAAGCTGCTGAGGCTTTGGAAACTGCTGAAGATTTGAAGTCTGCCGGTGTTTTTGATGCGATAGTGAGCAATCCTCCGTTCTTTGTAGATAGCTTGAAAAATCCGGACAGTAAGAGGGCGATGGCGAGACATACGGACAGTCTTCCGTTCCGCGATTTGTTTGCGGGTGTAAAACGGCTGCTTTCTGATGACGGTGTTTTCTCTGCAATTGTTCCCGTAGAAGTAGTGGAGCAGTTTGTTGCAGAGTCTTGTATATTAGGTTTTTATCTTATACGGAAGTGTGGTGTGAAGACGGTAGAGCGCAAGCAGCCAAAGCGCTTTATGCTGAGTTTTGCCAAGCATCGCATTTCGCCTTATGAAGAGCATGTTGAAACGATGATGGATTCGCAGGGAAACCGCTCGGAATGGTATAGGAAAATAACGGAAGAATTCTATCTTAGTGAGTAGTGATTAGTGATCACTACTCACTACTTAAAGGTTCAGCTTCTTCTGTACCAGTTTGCTGATAGCTTCTACTCTTTTGCTCTGGCGCTGGATGTCTTTATGAATATCATCGCGCACGGCATTGATGTCGTTGAAGAAATCGGCAAAGGCAGACTGAATCATGTTCGGCTTGCGGTCGTTCTTGTTGGCAAATGGGTTCACCACCATCTTGATTCCTTTTTCTTCCAGATGGACATCAATCTCTGCACCCGTCATCACAGGGTCGCCATCATAATGGATTACGCCTGGCTGACTGCGGGTGATATGGAGCTTCTTGCAGCGGAACGACTTGATCTTCGAGTTCTTGTCCAGCGTCTTGTTGAACATGTCGAAACTTACCTGAGGCGCCTCGATTACATCGAATGGTTCCATGATGACAACATCCATCAAACCGTCGCTCATGGATGCTTGAGGGGCAATATAGGCATTGTTGCCATACTGAGATGCGTTGGCACAGGAAATGAGGAACGCCTTATACTGCTTGGTGCCCGTCTCGTCCTCCAGCGTGTAAGTCTCAGGCTTATACTTCAATCCCTCGCGCAGGATATTTTCAGCATAAGTGATAGGACCACGCTTGCCGCTCTCGGCAAACTTCATGCTGACGAAAGCGTCAAAGCCCATGCCGCAGGTGCAGAAGAACGGGTGGTCGTTGATGACACCATAATCCAGATCTCTAATCTGGCATTGGTTGATGACCTCTATGCATTTCTTCAGGTTCATTGGGAGCAGCAGATGTCTTGCCAGTCCGTTGCCCGAACCGCAAGGCAGAATGCCGAGGGCAGTATCGGAGTGAACCAGTGAGCGGGCCACCTCGTTGACGGTTCCGTCACCGCCAACCGCCACAACCACATCTACATGGTTGTTCTTCGCTTCGGTAGCAATTTCCGAAGCGTGCCCAGCTCTTTCAGTCATTCTTATCTCGTACTCAAAAAGTTCTTTGTCCAAAACAGAATCTATCAGACTGGGAACTGCCGCCTTGCTGGCTGTTCCTGAAATCGGATTCATGATGAAAAGTATCTTTTTCTTCATTATATAGTCAAGAGTTTGTAAAATTTAGGCTGCAAAAGTAATAAAAATACCCAAAATAACAAGAAATATCGATTAAAAAAACTATAAAAGTAAACTTTCTTATAAAAAAAGCCGTTTATTGAGTTCTTTTTTGTATCTTTGCACCCTGAAAGTTAGAAAAATATAAAAAAAGAAAATAAAGTACACCTATTAATAATGGGACAATTACAAGAAAGATACAAGAATTATCGTGAACCTCAGAAGTATATGGCTGCCGGTGTGTATCCATATTTCCGCGAGATCACAAGTAAGCAGATGACAGAGGTAACCGACATCGATGGTCATAAAATCCTGATGTTCGGTTCTAATGCTTATCAAGGTTTGACTAACGACCAGCGTGTTATTGATGCAGCAAAGGCTGCGCTCGACAAGTATGGTTCTGGTTGTGCAGGAAGCCGTTTCCTCAATGGTACGCTCGATTTGCACGTGCAGCTCGAAAAGGAGCTTGCTGAGTTTATGGGCAAGGATGAAACTTTGTGTTTCTCTACAGGATTCTCTGTAAATCAGGGTGTCTTGGCTTGCGTAGTAGGTCGTAACGACTATATTATCTGCGATGACCGCGACCACGCAAGTATCGTAGATGGCCGCCGCCTCTCATTCGCTACCCAGCTTCACTACAAGCACAACGATATGGAAGATTTGGAGCGCGTGCTCTCTAAGCTCCCTGAGGAGGCTATCAAGCTCATCGTTGTTGACGGTGTGTTCTCTATGGAGGGCGACCTGGCTAACTTGCCTGAAATCGTTAAGCTCAAGCATAAGTACAACTGCTCTATCATGGTAGACGAGGCTCATGGTCTTGGCGTATTCGGCAAGCAGGGTCGTGGTGTCTGCGACCACTTCGGTCTGACCGATGAGGTAGACCTCATCATGGGTACATTCTCTAAGAGTCTGGCTTCTATCGGCGGTTTCATCGCATCAGACAAGGATACGATCAACTTCCTCCGTCACAACTGCCGTACTTACATCTTCAGCGCCTCTAACACTCCAGCTGCCACAGCAGCAGCTCTCGAGGCTCTCCACATCATTCAGAATGAGCCAGAGCGTTTCGAGAATCTCTGGGATGTAACCAACTATGCCTTGAAGCGTTTCCGCGAGGAAGGTTTCGAGATTGGCGAGACAGAGAGTCCTATCATTCCTCTCTACGTACGCGATGCTGAGAAGACATTCGTTGTTACCAAGATGGCTTACGATGCAGGTGTGTTCATCAACCCTGTTATTCCTCCAGCTTGTGCTCCTCAGGATACATTGGTACGTTTCGCACTCATGGCTACTCATACTAGAGAGCAGGTTGAGCAGGCTGTCCAGATCTTGAAGAAGATTTTCGTAGAAGAGGGAATCATCAAGTAAAATCAGATTTCTGATTTAAAAGTTCAGCAAGTATTGTTGCGGTTCTTTGCCGCTACTATATATAACAGAACTTTTGCATGTGGTTCAAGTACGGGCTGAAGGCCCAAAAGCTCCTAGCCCAGGGCATCGCCCTGGGTATAATGGCAATCAGCAAGGCGCCCTGTAAGGGCAAAAGCTTTATGTTTTGCCTGGAGTTTTAAAGCTTTTGCCCTTACAGGGCGATAGGCTAGCGCCCGTAATACCCGAAAGTGTAAAATGAACTGTGTCAAGGCTGTTAGATAAAGTTCGAAGATAGATACAATTTGCTGTGGATTTGTTATATTTAAACCGATAAATCGAAATTTAGCATGAAACTGATAAAAATACAGTCAAGCAAAGACCCGCTGATAGCGCAAGTTCCAGAGCTCTACGAGTCTGCTTTTTCCGAAGCGGAGAGAACTGACACTGAACGTTTCCTGTGGATGATAGACCACTGCCAGGAAATGTCTTTTTATGCCATCACTGAAGATGACGACTTCTGCGGTATGGCTGTAGTATTTGAATTAGGCATATGTCGTTATCTCCTGTATTTGGCTACGCTTGACATCCACCGTAACAAGGGTTTGGGCGCATTGACGCTGAAACTCCTGAGGGAAGAGACCAATTTGCCGATAATCGGGGAAGTGGAGCCTCCAACTGATGACATCACACGCCGACGCATCGCCTTCTACGAGCGTAACGGTTTTCATGTTGAGTTGGAGGATCCCAGAATCCTGAATGACGCACACCTCGACCCCTCCTGTGTCCTTATGCTTATCAGTACCCACCCTCTTTCCGATGCCGACGAATGCCAGCGCAGAGTGGTAGACACGGTATACAAGCCTATGCAGGCAGAGGAGGTATAACTCTGAACCATCATAAATTCGAATTTTATGGTAACTTGTTTTGATGTATGTGAGATTCTTGAAATGCTGTCTGAAGCATCTGTAAAGGTGTTTCTAGACGGCGGTTGGGGTGTCGATGCACTTATAGGCAGGGAAACAAGAACACATAACGACATCGATCTGTTCGTAGAGAAGAAAGACTACTGTATAACCATATCCGTGATTACAGGGAAGGGATACAGAGAAGTTATAATGGACTATACGACCGACAGCCATACTGTCTGGAAAGATGACAACGGAAGAATAATCGATATGCATTGTTTCGAATATGTAGAAGATGGAATCCTATATGACGGATACATTTTTCCAAGCGAAACTTTCTCAGGTAAAGGAAATATCGGGAATATTGAGGTGTCCTGCATAAACCCGGAGGCACAGGTACAGTTTCATCTTGGATATGAATATGATGAAAATGATGTCCATGACGTCCTGTTATTATGCAGAACTTTCAATCTTGAGATACCGGAGCAATATAAATCTCACATCTGATTCAATATGCTATGATTACTGATAGTTATGATATTGAAACTGAACCAATGATCAATCTGTTTGATTTCTACGGCAGACGTGGAGATTTTGCAGATATATGCCTGATAATATTCTCGAAGGAGATTCATCGGCATTTACTTGATTCCTACGAATCTGAAATTATTGCAACTATGCCGGCTTGCAATGGCGACACGCATATCTATAAAACAACTTATAAAGGAGTTACGATAACTTTCTACCTGTCAGGAATAGGTTCAGCAGTAGCATCCTCTCAATGTTATCTTGCAAGCTGGCTAACTGGAGCATCAAAGTTCATTATGTTCGGTTCCTGTGGCAGTCTTGACCGTACAACCACACAAGGTAGATTTATCATACCGACACAAAGTTACAGAGGGGACGGGTGTTCATATTATTTTGCAGCACCATCCGACTATATTGATATAGCCGCAAGCAAGGAACTTTCCATAATTTTCGACAAATTATCTGTACCATATATTACAGGTAAAATATGGACGACAGATTCGATGGTCAGAGAAACAAAAGGACTTGTACGCAAACGTATGGAAGAAGGGTGCATCGCTGTAGAAATGGAATTGGCTGGAGTTCAATCTGTGTGCGACTTCTACAATTTGAAGTTGTATGCTTTTTTTGAAACAGGTGACATTTTGGATACAAATGGATATGAAGCCAAAGGCTTGAACAATGCCAACCATAGTTTAAACAAACTTTATATTGCTTTAGAAACGGCAACCTACATCTGAAGTATATCAGAATTGTAAATTCCCATTTAGCTAACAGCCTTGACACAGTTCAGCTGACGCCCCCGTAATACCCCAGGGCGATGCCCTGGGCTAGGAGTTTCTGCCCTTTCAGGGCGTGTGGTGCAAAACTTGCGAAAGTTCTATAAATATAATAAGGTATAAGGGCAATTCCGGATAGGGGTTGCCCTTATTTTTTGCCTGTTTCCCAGCCATTTTGCATTAAAATGCATATTTTTTTGAAAAAAGTTAGGGAAAAATTTGGTGGAATCGAAAAAATGTAGTACCTTTGCACTCGCAATTCAGAAATGATGCTTAAAGCAATGCTTAAGAGGTGTCGTAGAGATGAGTAAGCGGGGTGTAGCGCAGCCCGGTAGCGCTCCTGTTTTGGGAACAGGTGGTCGCAGGTTCGAATCCTGTCGCCCCGACACAAGAAAGCTAAGAAGAGTCAAATCTTCTTAGCTTTTTTGCTATATAAAACTCCCGCCCTGGATGGGCTGGAGGGGGATAACGGAACTGAGTAATTATTATATACGTTTTAATTTTATAGAATCATGATTATTACGATAGCGCGCCAGTGTGGATGTGGCGCTGTTCGCGTGGGCAAGCTGCTCGCCGAAAAGTATGGTATTCCTTTTTATACCCGTAAGAATTTGATGGAAATGGCTGAACAGAGAGGAGTGCTCGACGAGATGGAGGCTTTCTTCGATGAGCGGCCGGTAGATGAACTGCTCTTCTCGATGTCGTCGCTTGGCGAAACGCAGAGGGCGCTGACAGAAAAACCGCTCCATACACTTGCCGATATGATAGGCGATGAAGACTGTATCATCATCGGCCGTTGCGGAAACTATATCTTCCGCGAGCGCAAAGACCTGATTTCTGTTTTCCTGAGCGGCAATCTGGAGGCTCGCATCAAGGAAATTCAGGAGGAGAAGGGCTTTTCGTATGATGAGGCTGAGGAGTTTGTAGAGCACACTGAGGATTGCAGAGTGGCTTATCATAAGTATTATACAGGCCTTACCTGGGGAAATGCCGATGATTACGACATCTGCCTGGATACTGTGCGCCTGGGCGTAGAAGAGACGGCAAGCCTCATTGAGCAGTACGTTAGCTTGATTTAGATTCAAAGGTTCAAAGTTCCAAGGTTTAAGGTTTAAAGTAATTCAACATGAAGTTTTTAATTCAATTTTTGATAATCATAGCTTTCTCCTTTGCGGGGGAATTGCTTCATTTTTTGCTGCCATTGCCTATTCCGGCAAGCATCTATGGCATCATCCTGCTCTTCCTTGCGCTGGAAACAAAACTGATCAAGGTGAAGCATATCCGCGAAACCAGCAGTTTCCTCATTGCCATCATGCCCGTGATGTTTATTCCGGCTGCCGTAGGACTCATTGATTCTTATCAGGATATCGGCAATGCATGGTTCCAGTATATCGTAGTTACGGTGGTCAGTACCTTCGTCGTGATGGGTGCTTCGGGCTGGATTACGCAGTTGGTAATCAGAAAAGGAAAGGAGGCGAAGAAATGAACCAGTTGTTCCAGGATTCTGTCTTCTTCGGCGTTCTCATCAGTCTGGCAGCCTACGGCATAGGCATGCTGCTGAAGCTGAAGACGGGATGGTCGCTTATGAACCCGCTGCTCATCTCCATCATCCTCGTCATCATCACGCTCCTGCTGACTGGCGTAGATTACAAGACCTATTCGGCAGGCGCCAACAGCATCAGCTATCTGCTCACACCAGCCACCATCTGTCTGGCTGTGCCACTTTATCAGCAGGTTGAGCTTCTGAAGAAGAATTATCGGGCTGTGCTGATCGGCATTGTTTCGGGCGTGCTGGCGAGTCTCTGCTCCGTGCTCATTCTCGCCCTCATCTTCCATTTCGACCATGCGTCCTACGTTACCTTCCTGCCTAAGAGCATCACTACCGCCATCGGTATCGGCGTTTCTGAGGAGTTGGGTGGTCATGTTTCGGTTTCGGTGGTCGTCATCATCGTAACAGGTGTGCTGGGCAACATCTTTGCCGAGAAATTCCTGAAGCTTCTCTCCATCAAAGAGCCTATTGCCAAAGGTATCGCCATCGGCTGTTCTGCCCATGCGCTGGGTACGGCAAAGGCGATGGAAATGGGTACCATAGAGGGAGCCATGAGCAGTCTGAGCATCGTGGTTTGCGGTGTGCTGACGGTTGTAGGATCATCTATCTTTGCTCTGTTTATGTAGAGGCAGATACAATAATATTTCCCTTTTTCCGTTTTTATAGATATGAAACGGAAAAAGGGATTTTTGTATATAATGGGTGTAGGGATGGCGATGAGCGCCCTGCTTGCCAGTTGTGCCGACGATGAGAGTTTCTCAACGTCGAGGGGAGATGTGCTCTCGTTTTCGGTAGATACGCTGAAGATGGACACCACCTTCTCGAATGTGCCTACGCCTACCCGAAGCTTCTGGGTTTACAACCGTACGGGCAAGGCTCTGCGCTGCCAGTCGGTGCGGCTGGAAAACGGTAACCAGAAGGGCTACCGGGTGAATGTTGACGGCTCTTACCTGGGCAGCGAAGCGGGATTCCAGACGCAGAATGTGGAGATCAGGAAGGGTGACAGCATACGTGTGTTCGTAGAACTGACTTCGGCGATGCAGAACAGCAAAGAGCCGCAGCTGGTGAGTGACAACCTGGTGTTTGCGCTGGAAAGTGGCGTGGAGCAGAAGGTGAACCTGAGGGCGTTTTCATGGGATGCGATGAAACTCAATTCGCTCGAGGTGAAGCAGGACCAGCTGCTGGAGAGCACGCTGCCGGTAGTGGTTTATGGCGGCATCAGGGTTGATTCGGCGGCTACGCTGACCATTGCTCCGGGCACCCAACTCTATTTCCACGAGAATGCGGGTTTGCAGGTGTTCGGTTCGCTGAAGATTGAGGGCGAAAAGGACAGGGAAGTGGTGATGCGGGGCGACCGACTGGACCACATGTTCGATTATCTGCCTTATGACCGCACACCGGGACAATGGCAGGGCATCAGACTGATGTCTTCGGCTCATGACTGCAGGATTTCGTTTGCTGATATTCATAGTGCCTACGATGCTGTGATGATAGAAGCGGGCGATGCTACGAAGCAGAAACTGCTCATCGAGAATGCCACGATTCATAACAGTCAGGGCTACGGTGTGAGGATTGATTCTGCCAAGGTGCAGGTTTATAATTCGCAGATAACCAATTGCTTAAACCATCCGCTCTATGTTGAGGGTGGCGATGTTGAGGTAAACGGCTGCACCATAGCCCAGTTCTATCCGTTTGACGGGCGCCGCGAGTCTGCCATCGGTTTTGCCTCTCCGCTGCCTCGTTTTGAGGTGAGAAATTCGCTCGTAACGGGCTATCATGATGATGAGGTGGTCTGGGAGGCTCCGAAAGAGGAGGATGCCTTCAATTTCCTCTTCGACCATTGTGTGTTGCGCACGGAGAAGCTGGAGACGGACGACAGTCTGAAGTTCACCCATGTGGTTTATGAGGACATCAAGGATACGACGGTGTTTGCCGAGAAGCATTTCCGCCTTTTCGACACAGATAATCTGAAGTATGATTTCCATCTGAGCAAGGAGTCGGCAGCAATAGGAAAGGCAGCTGCCGAAACCCTGCCTGCAACCGACCGTGATGGTTTGCCGAGAAAGAAAGAGCAGCCTGCCGCAGGATGCTTTGAATATAGGGAGGAATAATGAGTATAAGGAGGAATAAGAAGAAAGCCCTACAGGAAAGTCTGCATGATGCAAACTTCCTGTAGGGCTTTTTCTTATATCCTGAGCCCTTTTTAGAGGTGGGCTCTGTAATCTTATTCCTTCATGTTCGAATCTACGAAGCTGAAGGGGAGAAGGTCTTTGATGCTGTCGAAGCAGTAGGTGCCGTTCTCGCCATAGAGCAGGATGCGTACGGGGCGCTGGTAGCGGTCTTCCATCTCCAGTATCACCTGGCGGCAGGCTCCGCATGGCGAGATAGGCGACTTGAGGAAACCATTTCCGTTTCTCGCTGCTATGGCGAGCGTCAGGATAGGCTGGTCGGGATAGTTGCTCTGGGCACCGAAGATGGCGCTGCGCTCGGCACAGAGTCCCGATGGGAAGGCGGCGTTCTCCTGGTTGGCTCCAATCACTATTCTGCCGTCGCCCAGCAGCAGGGCTGCTCCCACATAGAAGTGGCTGTAGTTAGCATACGCATTGCTGGTGGCAGCCTTCGCCCTGTTTACGAGCTCCTGCTCCTGCTGGCTCAACTCTGAGAGCTGAGCCACCATGTATCTGATGTTTAGGTTTTGCTCTTTCATAGATATAATGTTTTTATGATTTCTTTATTTCGTGTAGAAGTCGATGAGGTCCTGCAGCGCCTTCTTGCATACTGCACAGAATTCCGGCGTTTCGTTGATGCGCATACGGCAGTCCTGCACACCGCGGTAAACGCCCTTCAAGCTGTATCCGGCACCTTCGAAGACACCCACCTTGCTCACCGCCTCCTTCTCTTTCTTTGAGAGCGGAGTAGGAATCTTGGTCTTCTTGTCTATCATGTTCTCCCATTTTCCGTGGAAATCGGCAAGGGTAGTGATGTTCTTCTCCCAAGGCTCTACATCGTGAGGATACATCGGTATCTGCTCCTGCTCGTAGGCGTATTCATCGGCAAGTCCGGCAAAGGAATGGCCAAACTCATGCACCACTACCGGCTTGAACCATTTCTGGTGGCAGGTGGTGAGATTGTATGAATTGAGGATGCCGCCACCGCCATACTTATCCGAATTTACCAGCACGATGATGTGCTCGTAAGGGGTACCTGCCAGCCAGTTGTGCAGGTCTTTGAGATGCAGGGTGGTAAGGTAGCGGTCGCTGTAGAAGGTGTCGAAATGAGAGCTGAGGGCGGTCTCGTGCCAGATGCCCTGGGCTGGGATGCTAGGTCCGCTCTGCTTGGATGGCGATTTTACGGCTACGATGTTGAAGCGGTCTCTCATGCTCTTGAAGGGTTCGTGGGCGAAGATGGCCTCTGTAGCTTCCTGCGCATCTTTCAGGAAGACAGGCATCTCTGCATCGGTATAGCCTTCAGCCACGTATGCGATGTGGATGCATCGGGTGGTGTCGGCAGCCTGCTGCAGGGTGACGTATGGTGTAGGCTTGTTGCCTTTCTGATGAATCAGAATGTCTTTCGGCGCTACCTGGTGGGTGAGCGTGGTGGTTATCTCGCGGCGGTTGTTGCGCAGGTCGAGGGTGATGTCTACGGTATCTTTCGGCATCGGAACGAGGAATACGTTCTCGAAACTCTGCGTGTTCTTCTCTGCCTCTGGATAGGAGAGCCATTCCTGGAAGAGGGTGGAGAAGGAGTTGCGGTAGATGATTTTGCCCGAGCGGTGGTCGCGTACGGTTATCTGTCCGTTGCCCTCTACCGGGAGTTCGGCCAGCCGCTGCCGTTTGCCGTACCAGCGTGGCATTACGTTGAGTTCGTCTACGGCTATCATCTGCTGCTTCTGGTTGCCGGCAAAGGTATAGTCTACCCGCAGCGTCTTGTCTGTGAAATAGTCGTCAAAGTTTTGCGCCTTTATTGTGCCGGGCACCATCAGCATCGCCATGGTGGCGAGGGATAATATCATTCTCTTCATTGTATTTTCATTTAAAATTCACATTCACATTCACATTTCTCATCGAATCACCAAGTGACCGAATCACTAATCACTTATCTCACCCTCAGTCTTGTTCCTACGCTTACCGGGATGTTAGGGTCGAGATGGTTCATCTTGTAGAGTTTCTCCAGTCGGATGCCATACTTCTGCGAGATGGTGTACATGCTTTCGCCCGGCTGTATCACGTGAGGGCGCTTCTTATACTGCTTAGGTGCCTTGGAGCGTTTCTTTTTCAGATAGATGATGTCGCCCTTGTGCAGCACGGCGTGCTTGTTGCGCTCGTTGTAGCGAGCCAGTTTGCGCCAGCTGATGCCCACCTCCTTGCCTATACTCTTGAAGGTGTCGCCTTCGCGGGCATAGAGATAGTAATTCTTGTTGAAGATATGGATAGGGTGCAGCAATCCTTCGGCGTTTACAGGCTGGTCGGTACCGCTGTGGGTAGCCATGAAGCGGTCGTAGCGCTTGGCCTTGTCATACTGGTTGAGCTTGTAGAGCTCTATAATCTGTATCAGCTTGCTGGCATACTGCGGGTTGGTGGCGTAGCCGCAGGCTTTCAGGCCGCGAGCCCATCCCTTGTAGTCGTGCTGCGAGAGTTCGAAGAGGCGTGCGTAGCGTGGCTGGCGCGCCAGAAACTTGCTGTGGTCTTCGTAGCTGTCTCTTGCGTCCTGGTATACGCGGAAGCATTCGCCCCGGGCATCATCGTCGTGGTACTGGGTTGGGCCCGTCCAGTTGTGACATTTTATGCCGAAGTGGTTGTTGCCCTGGCGTACGAGGTCGCTCCTTCCTGCCGCACTCTCAAACAGTCCCTGTGCTAGGGTGATGCTGGCTGGAATGCGGTAACGGAGCATCTGCTCGATGGCAAGATCCTTATACTGATTGATATATGTCTGATAGGACTGGTTCCACTTCATCTGTGCGCCCATCGGGAGGCAGCAGAGCAGAGCGAGCCCTAAAATGTTTGCTTTTAGATGATTCATTCTGCAAAAATATAAAAAAAAACGGATAAATCGCGGTTTATTACAAAATTTTTAATATCTTTGCACAAAATATGACATACAAATGCAGGGGCTATCTGTCTCTTCTGAGAGAAACTGACTTGTTTTGTAGAAATAATGATTTTAATAATGAAAACTCGTACAAAAGTAATTATAGCTATCGGCTCTAATAGAAATCAGGAGGAGAATGTGTTGAAGGCGCATGAATATCTGAGATGTATGTTCAAGAACAGCCTCTTCGGTCCGCGCATGTGGACTGAGCCTATCGGACTGGAGAATTCAGATAAGTTTCTGAATCAGGTGATGTTGGGGGAGACCATCTGCTCTAAGAAGTCTGTGCTTGCCGCGCTGCGGAGTGTGGAGCAGAGATGCGGACGCAGAACCCATAGTCCTTATCGTAAGGTAGATGTTCCGCTGGATCTCGACCTTCTGCTCTATGGCGATGAGAAATTGCACGAAAGCGAGTGGGAGCGTGATTATATTCAGAGTTCTATCAGCTACCTCGAAGAGAAGGATGCTAAGAGATAATGATTTGGGCACGGAAAAAAATAAACGGGAAACCCGAATCTGGTATGTAGATTTACAATACCGGATTCGGGTTTTCTGTTGTAAGATTGAGTTCTATCACTCTTCCTTCTTTCAGCGACTTCTGCACGTTGATGATGCGCTGGTTGCTGCTGCCCCTGAAGAAGAGGTCTTCATCGCGCAATGCCTGTACGAAGGGGCCGTCTACCAATACATCGATTTGGCGGAGGAGTTCCAGCTGCTCGGGATTCTTCACGAGGTTTTCGAAGAGATAGCCCGTAAAGCACCAGATGCTCTTGCTGCTCTGCTCCCTGATGGCGCGCGCCAGCTCGGCAAAGCCCTTTGCCTGAAACATAGGGTCGCCGCCCGAGAAGGTGACGTTGGCGAAGGGGTCGCTCATGATTTCCTTCATCAGCTCGTCGGTAGAGGTCATCGTGCCGTGGCTGATGTCCCACGACTGCGGATTATGGCAGCCCGGACAATGGTTGGGGCATCCCGCACAATAAATGGATGTGCGGAAGCCCGGACCGTCTACCATCGTATCATGTACGATGCTTAATACGCTAATCATTAATCAATAATCAATAATCAATAATCACTAATCATTAATCACTACTTTTCTCCTCCGATATGGGTTACTCGGTCGTGGAGCTCGGCAAGTTTGCCGCTGTTCCAGCGGTCTGTAGTACCTACCAGATAACCGGTGATGCGCTGCAGCTTGTCTATGTGGTGGCTGCCGCACTTAGGACAAACCTCGAGGTGGGCGTCAGCATTCTCGTAGCCGCAGTCGAGACAGCGGTTGCGGTTGTGGTTTACTGAGCCGTAACCCATGTTGTACTTATCCATCATGTCTACCACGCTCTCGATAACAGAAGGGTTGTGGGTAGCATCGCCGTCAATCTCTACATAGAAGATGTGGCCGCCACGGGTCAGGTCGTGGTATGGAGCCTCGATCTGTGCCTTCTTCAAGGCTGTACACTTATAGTATACAGGCACGTGGTTAGAGTTGGTATAATAGTCGCGGTCTGTAACGCCAGGGATGACGCCAAACTGCTTTCTGTCCTTCTTTGTGAACTTACCGCTCAATCCCTCGGCTGGAGTAGCCAGGATAGAGTAGTTGTGATGATACTGCTCGCTGAACTCGTTGGCACGGTCGCGCATGTAGGTAACAATCTTCAGTCCCAGCTCCTGTGCCTTCTCGCTCTCGCCGTGGTGCTTGCCGATGAGGGCAACCAGGCATTCTGCCAATCCGATGAAGCCGATACCCAGGGTTCCGTGGTTGATGACGCTCTCGATGGTCTCTTCCGGCTTCAGTTTTTCTGCGCCTACCCAGAGATACTTCATGAGCAGAGGGAACTGCTTGGCCATCGCCGTCTTCTGGAACTGGAAGCGCTCGTCGAGCTGCTTGGCTGTGATGTCGAGGATATTGTCGAGCTTGGCAAAGAACATGTCGATGCGCTGCTTTTCGTCTTCGATGCCCATGCACTCGATGGCGAGCTTCACGATGTTGATGGTAGAGAAGCTCAGGTTACCGCGGGCGATGCTGGTCTTCTCGCCCCAGCGGTCTTCGAACACGCGGGTGCGGCAGCCCATGGTTGCAATCTCCCACTTGTAGCGCTCCGGATCATCAGCACGCCACTTCTCGTTCTGGTTGAAGGTGGCGTCGAGGTTCAGGAAGTTAGGGAAGAAACGGCGGGCTGTTACCTTGCACGCCAGCTTGTAGAGGTCGTAGTTTCTGTCCTCAGGCAGATAGTTTACGCCTCTCTTCTTCTTCCATATCTGGATAGGGAAGATGGCTGTTTCGCCATTGCCTACGCCCTGATAGGTGCTCTGCAGGATTTCGCGCATGATGCAGCGGCCCTCGGCGCTGGTATCGGTACCATAGTTGATGCTTGAGAATACTACCTGGTTACCGCCGCGGCTGTGGATGGTGTTCATGTTGTGGATGAATGCCTCCATCGCCTGATGCACGCGGTTTACGGTCTTGTTGATGGCGTGCTGCTCCAGGCGTTCGCGGCCCTGCAATCCGTCGAGCGGCTTCTCTATGTAGTCTTCGATTGGCGCATCATAGAGGTTGCTCAGGTCTTCGCCTGTCAGCTTCTCCAGGTTCTTCACCTCTTCCTGGTACGACATGCGTACGTATGGAGCCAGATAGAAGTCGAAGGCTGGGATGGCCTGACCGCCGTGCATCTCGTTCTGGCAGGTCTCGAGAGAGATGCAAGCCAGCACGGCTGCGGTCTCGATGCGCTTGGCAGGACGGCTTGAGCCGTGACCGGCTGTGAAACCGTGGTTCAGAATCACGTCGAGCGGATGCTGCACGCAGGTGAGGCTCTTGGTTGGGTAATAGTCCTTATCGTGAATATGTATATAGTTGTGCATGACGGCGTCGCGTACATCCTCTGAGAGGAGGTAGTCGTCGACGAATGGTTTAGTGGTTTCTGAAGCGAACTTCATCATCATGCCGGCTGGTGTGTCGGCATTCATGTTGGCGTTTTCACGGGTGATGTCGTTGTTCTTGGCATTGACGATGCTCATGAACACGTCGCGTGTCTTCGCCTTGCGGGCGATGTTACGCTGGTTACGGTATGCGATATACTTCTGGGCAACATCTTTGCGGGCACTCTTCATGAGTTCCAGCTCGATGGCGTCCTGAATGGCCTCAACGCTCATCTGGCTCTTGCCGCGATAAGAGATGTGGTCGGTTATCTGCTCGATAAGAGTGGTATCTTCACCCTTGTCTGTATGCAACATGGCCTTGCGAATGGCTGCCATGATTTTCTGTTCGTTGAATCCAACGATGCGTCCGTCACGCTTTACTACTGTCTGGATCATTTTAGTATTACTTTTACGATTGATGTTTAAATTACTTAGTATTAAGTCCTTATGACTTGAAGAGGTAGATATGTACCTCCTTTTGACATTGCAAAGATATAAAATATTTCTGAAAGTAATTACTTTTGGACAACTTTTTTATCGTTAAAAAATATTAAGTCACTGATAATCAGGAGGAAACGGAAAAGTTTTGGAAAACTTTGACAAATTTCTGTTTTCCGAAACGTTTAAGTTGTTATCTATCAGCGTGTTGCGCATTTTGTGCGCTTGTGTGCGTTTTCCCCTTGTTGTCTGTGTGCCGTGGCAGGGGGTGGAAATGAAAATCGCCGCAACGCCCGTGTATAGGGCATTGCGGCGATTCGGGGGTGATTATTTTGCTTGTCGCTTATAGTCGAGCGCAGCTCCGATGGCGGTGCAGAATTCCGAGTATTTCGGTATTCTGAACCTCACTCCGTAGAGTTTCTCCATGGCTGGGAACACCTCGCGGCATTGCGGCAGCAGGGTGAGGTTGCCGATGAGCACGAAATCCTTGATGCCCGATTCGAGCGATGAGAGGATGGTAGCCGAACCTATCGACTGCAGCACCATCCAGATGAGTCCCATGGCGATGTCTTCGCGCGAAGCGTTGGCCTTGGCGTTGCTGAAGAGCGATGCGGTGGCGTTCATCGGGAGTCCGGGCAGAGGCTTGGCGCTGATGTCGCCTATCAGCAGGTTTATCTTGCTCACGTCGCCGTCCTTGGCGAGGTTGATAATCTGCTTGATGTCATCGGTCTTGAGCATGATGCGGCTCAGTCCTGCCAGGGTTCCGCCGCCTATGCCGATGCCTCCGATGTGCCTTATCTCGTTGTCATCGCATTTTACGAGCGATGTACCGGTTCCCATGCTCACCACGATCATGCGGTCGAGCTTGCTCTCATATCGGGCGCCCAGTCCGTCGGCCACGAACTCCTCGCTCTTCGAGGTAGGCAGTCCGTAGATGGGCTCGTCGATATAGGCAGAACCTACGCCTGTGAGCATCACCTGTTCTACATCGCTCAGCGCAATCTTGTTGTCGTGAAGATACTTGCCGAAGGCTCCGTAGAGCGAGGTGATAGGGTCGGTGGCCTTGATGCGGATGGGGCTTACCACCACGCCGCTTTCATCGATGCCCACAATCTTGGTCGTAGAGATGCCTACGTCGATTCCTATAACAATCTTTTTCATTCCTTTATATATATAATAATGTGTATTTTCGCAGATGATGCCCCTCTAGAGCACGCCCATCTTGCAGAAGGTGATGAGCACGGCGTAGCCCACTAGTATGCTCAGGATGCCCACCGTGAGTCCTGCCTTCACCATGTCGCTCTGCTGGATAAGGCCGGTAGAGTAGGCGATGGCGTTAGGAGGGGTTGAGATAGGCAGCGACATGGCGCAGCTGGCCGATACCGCTACTCCGATGAGGATGGTAGAGGTGCCGCCGATGGTATTGAGCTTGTCGCCCATGCCGGCGCATACCACCGTGAGGATTGGGATGAGCAGGGCAGCGGTGGCGGTGTTAGAGATGAAGTTACTCAGGATGAAGCATACCAGTCCGGATACGATCATGATGACCAGCGGATTGAATTCTGCAAACGGAATGCTCTTCACGGCTGCCTCGGCCAGACCGGTGCCGTTCATCGCCAATCCGAGGGCGAATCCGCCTGCCACCATCCAGATGACAGCCCAGTCAATCTCCTTCAGGTCCTTGGCTGTAACCACTCCCGTAAGGGCGAATATGGCGATAGGGAGCATGGCCACAGTGTTGGCGTTGATGCCCAGCTGCTTGCCGAATACCCAGAGCACGATGGTTGCAAGGAAGGTGACGGCCACTACCGTGGTGCGCCAGTTGTGCTGCATGTTGCCCTCGATGTTGAGCTCGATGGTCGTGGCAGAGAACGGGAACATCTTGCGGATGATGACCCATGCCATGAGGAGCATGATGAGCACCATAGGGACCATGATCAGCATCCAATCGCCGAAGCTGATGCCCAGGTTGAGTCCTGCTGGATCGTTCAATACCTTGAAGGCGAAGGCGTTAGGCGGTGTTCCGATAGGGGTTCCCATACCGCCCAGATTGGCTCCGATGGGTATGGCCATGGTGAGCGCCACGCGGCCCTTGCCCGAAGGCGGCAATGATTTGAACACCGGTGTGAGAAAGGTGAGCATCATGGCGGCGGTGGCTGTATTTGAGATGAACATCGAGAAGATGCCGGTGATGAGCATGAAACCCAGCAGCACGTTCTCAGAACGCTTGCCGAATGGCGCAATCAGGGCCTTCGCCATCATCACGTCGAGTCCGCTCTTGGTAGCGGCTATGGCAAGTACGAAACCGCCCAGGAAGAGGATGATGGTAGGGTCGGCGAAGCACGCCATCACACCCTGATAGTCGAGCAGCTTGCCCATCTCTGCCTCCGAGCCTTGCATGATCTTAAAGGCGGAGTCGCTGACGAAGAACAGCAGCACGAAGATGATCACTACGCTGGTAGCCCATGCCGGTATGGCCTCGGTGAGCCAGAGCATCACAGCCATGACGAAGATGGCGATGACGCGCTGCTGCACGATGGTTAGCCCCTCGATGCCGAAGCTATCGATGGGCAGGTTCCAGACGATAACGGTAAGCAGAGCCGTTATGAGAAACAGCAATGCTTTCTTGCGATTAAAATCGCCATTCAATACTTTCTTTACAGTTTCTTGCATTATCTTTCTGTCTTAAGGATTATTTTCTTGCAAAAATACGTGTTTTTTTTGTATTTAGCAAGTTTTTTTGCAGAAATAGTGAAAAAAATGCCGAAAAATGTTGTTGTTTCAAGAAAAAATGCTATATTTGCAGTGGATTTACCGATAGCGGCTATCGGTGATTCTGAAAACTTGGAGCACCCGGAAGGGTGATTCAGCAAACCTGATATGTCTAATAAATAAATTAGGAGATAATGAAATGAACAAGTCTGTAGTATTTATCATCATCCTGCTCGTGATAGTTCTATCTATCATCGTATCGCAGTACTTCCACAAGCGCCACCATGAATATAAGATGGCAGACATCGAGAAGGCTATCCGCAAGGCTTATCCTAAGGGTATAGGCTCGATAAGCAAGGAAGAACTGGTAACAGCTGTGAAGAAATACTTCCACTGTTCGGCGAAGGAGGCTCATTATATAATAGGTGTAGCCCGCCGCAAGAAGCTGGTTGATATCGCTGCAGAATATGTTACTATAATGTTTTGAATTAAGAAAAAAGCTTTTAAATATGCTTTAGCCGTGAGGCTAGGATTAGATTCATATAAAAAGAAGTATTTATTTGAGGCACAAAGGATTGTTAGCGACATGCTGATTTTGTAAGGGGTTATGTGGGTTAGCATGTTGTATTCGGGGCGTCTGGTATGGTACATTGCGTAAACAATTTAACTGCCAGACAAAGTTTACCCTCCCTAGGACTTTTTAAGACCTGGGGAGGGTTTTACTTTTTCAGGCTCAGCACCTTTTATTCAAGTCCATCGCCGCCGTTTTCGCTTCCGGTTCCGCCAGTAGAATCGCCGCCCGTTGGGGTGTCGCCTCCGGATGGGGTAGTAGGAGGCGTATCGGTAGAGGTAACCTGCTTCACCACCTTGCCGTTTCGGTCGTAGCAGGTGATGTTGACGGAAGTCTCTTCGAGTTCCTTCTTGATGTCGGTGTTAGGCACGAAGATGATGTATCGGCGGGTGATGAGGTTGGCGCTCACCTTGTTCACATCCTCTACGGCGGTAGAGTTAAGACCGAATCGGAGGCTGCCCAGTCCTGGCACAGCCACGCTGTGGCCCTCGGTGGCCCATGCAGCAATCACTTCGCCGATGGCTGACCATCCGGCGTTGATCACCGCCTTAGGCAATCCGCTGCGAACGGCGGCTTCTTCTATCACCTTCGTGGCGTTGAGCTGGCTGTAGAGATCAGCCTGCATCACGAATGCCCACTTTTGCTTACCTTTTTCGAACGCTACGTTGCGCTCAATTGCTTTTACTTTAATACCCATAATTCAAATCGTTTTTTTAATGGTTAAACAAATCAGTCTACATGCAGCTGGTAACGCCGAGTGTGGTGCCTACGGCAGTAAGTACGGCGATAATCACCTGCAAGATAGTTTTCCAAACTTCCTTTTTCATTTTCTTTTTCCTTTCTTTTTTTAATGGTTCAACAATCAGTTTTTTTAGTGGTTAATTCAGCCTATCTCTGAACGACAATGCAAAGATACAACATTTTTCTCTGAAAAACAATAGTTGTCCCGAATCACGTGCATCCTTGTCCCGAATCACGTGCATTCCTCCCTCATATCCCATTCTCTTCCGCCTAATTTAACTGCCATTAATTTAATGGCCATTAAATTAAATGTTAAATCCGTTAACATTATATGGCATGTTTTGCCTTTCCAACTGCGTCGCCACGCAGTTTTGGGGGCATCGGGCGCAGAGTTACTTGCTATGTGGGTTATCTGGTGGATAGGAGGAAAGGCAAAAATGTGAATGTGAATGTGAATTTGAAATGTTTTTCAATGTTACCTGACGGAGAAGCGTATAATCGTGTTTAAGTAATAGTAGCCATTATAATAGGTTCATATTATATGTATAATAAGGTACGCGCGCGAGGACTGAATTTCATTCACAATATCCAATTAAAGGAATGGATGGAACAACCCGATACATTGATTTACATTTCAAATTCACATTCACATTCACATTTTGTTTTGATGGTTTTATGAAAAAAAGACAATTTGATAAAAAATAATTTAGAATTTATTTGTTTATTCGGGGAAAAAGTGTTACTTTTGTAGTTGCTATGGAAAATAACTTTCATGGTACAACTTAAATCGCAAGCCAATGACTGGACGAACTAAAAACAGCACAGAAAAGACTTCTTTTGTTGTCTTCAAGTATGATTTCTGCAAAAGCCGGAATCTTTCAAGTATCGAGGGTACTCTACCCTTGGATTTTCTCGAAATGTCATCGCCTGAAAAATATCAGGAATGTCAGACTGGTTTCGAGAAGGTAATGGACAGTTTGCTGAAAAGCAAGAAAATGACTTTGGTGGAATCACGGAAGAATGAGGAAGACGTTATTCACGACAACCGAATATTGGGATTTCGCGAAGGTGTGGCTGTGCTGGATGTATGCGCAGACAAAAAAGAATTTTATTGGAGTAACTTTAAGGAGAATGAAATTCACAACCAGCCTTTCTGTAAGGTAATCATTGATAATCGCCCCAACAGAGGTTTCCTTTTTGTGGAAGAATCTAGAATCTTCGGCGGCAAAAGGGGACAGGACAAGGTGGTGGCTCTTCTGCGTGATAATATCAACAGGGTGGCGAATCAATATGGCTGGAATATGGTGATTTCTGCCAAGTTGCCACCTGGTGATTTCTTTGATGCCGTGGCTGAAAGAATCAAGGCTGGCTGCAGACCAAGGGCTGTGGTGTTTTCTTTTCCTCGTCATCAGTCTCTCAGCGATGCGCCATATTCCTTTGTCATGCAATTACAGATGCAGCAATCATTAATGGAGTGTCTCAATGCCAGTATGTATGAGGTAAAATTTGGTACAGATAAAGGTAAGCAGTTGCACTTAGACAAGGCAAACCGAGACATTGCCTTGATGGTGAACCTGTGCAGCAAGGAAGATTACGGCATCAAGGTATATTATTGGAAAGGTCCGTGCACCTCTTCCCGTTCGCTGAAACGAACTAAGGTGAAAATCTCCGATGTTGAGATTGTTGCTCTGGTTAATGGAGATGCTGTCTGTTGCGATTGTCATGGGAATTCTCAGTTTGCTTTGATCAATTCTCTTGATGTGATTCTTGATGATTTAAATGGTTACGACGATGAGGTTATTTAAGATGAAGACCAGACAGATGGTAGATAAATCTTTTTCGCAACACATGATTTATCAGGTTTTCAGAGCCATCACCCATGATATCTTCAATGATAAGACGTGGTTTCCTACGTCCAGATGTTCATGCGAGGATGTTTTTTATGAGGTATTCTGCATCGTAGACAAAATGATGTTTTCGCATACCGATACCGAGAGCCGCCTTGCCTTTGTGGAAGGAATAGGGCAATATGAAAAAAACTATGTTGACGAGGATGAGTATGCTACAGCTCAGGAAGAGCGGCAGAGAATCGTATTTGTCATCTTGTATATGGCAGCTGTGATACTTCAGATGATGCCTTTGGAGTCGAAAGTGTTTCAATTTTGCTCAATGATTATGGGGCAATGGAGAGGCTACGTAACTCAGGAGTTTTCTCAGCGGTGCCTCGGAGCAGTCGTGAAGAACCATGAGGTGGTTGAGCGGCTGGCAGCCAATATCGGTTATTATGGCGAGGATGGTTTCTTCGTTTCATCTCAGATTAATGAACTGATGCGCCAGAACAATGATGAAGATTATCTGCACGGATTCGAGCCTGAACAGAAGAGGACATTGGAATTGGAAGTGACAGACGATGAGCATCAGGAAAACGGCGGGCAGGAAAAAACGGAAGAAGATAATGAGAAGAAATGGGGCGACTTGAGCCAGGAAGAAAGAGTTAAGAGGGCCTTGCAGAAGATGATAGACGAGAAGGTTATTCCTTTGAAGAAAGACTATGCCCTGATTATGGTGGCGCTCTCCAGTATCGATGATTTTGACGGCGACTTTGAAAATGGCAAATCTTTCTTCAAGTATCTTACAGAGCAGTTGGGTCTGCCTTCCAATCTGACCAATGCCAATGTCATCTCCAAGCGTTTCTCCAAAATGCGTGGCGAATTTCCCAACTGGAGTTTTGATGATGTGAAAGACCCCGTAGCCCGTTTGAATCTGATAAACATCGCAAAGCGTTTTGTTTCCATCTACCGTAAGGGACAGTAGGAAGCGGGGAAATGATTGCTTTTTGTGAGTGTTGGCAAGTTTTAGATGGAATGTTAAAAACGTAAAATAGAGCAAGTTTTAGGCATATTCTACGTTTAACAATAGAATAGGTTTAATAAACAAATTAGGATATGAAGTATTTAGTAAAAAAATCAGTCTTACTACTGTTGGTAGTCTTGGCTTTTTGTGCGTGTGACAACAGCAATGACAATGGTGAAGTTATTCAGCCAAATCCACAGTCATGGAAAACTGTCGTCAATTATACTGGCGAAGTAGAGTATGTGGTGGATGCGCCACAAATTCGTGAGGATATAGAGCAGGATTTGAAGGCAAACCCTCCTTTTGGAGGAAGCAAGAAATATCAGTTTGTCCAAAAAAAACACTCGACGCTTGCTGCTACATATATGCTATATGCGGTGAATCCTGAGGACGATAAGTCTGCTGACGGATATATACTGGACATCGCTGGTAGAGTGGAGAGTAATGACAATTATAGATTGTTCCCTGCCACATCTGCAAATGCTTGGTATAAGATGGATATTGTGCCTGTCGACACAAAGGATGGCAAGCCTGTTGCAACATACGATGTGTTTATGCAGCTAAATATTCCTTCTTCTATACTTCATAGCAAGATGTATTTCTGCGAAGACCTTACGGAGAAATATCGCCAGAAGTTCCCTAATGAAGACATTCATGCCGTGGTTCGCCGTTTGGTTCTTTCTTATGTCAGTGGGGGTGATAATATAAATGAATAGGAACATATCTGAACAGAAGAATTTTAGAAACAATACAGTATCAGCACTTTTTGCTTCGTTTGCAAGCAGAAAGTGCTTTTTTTATGCCTTCAGATGAGCTGGAGGCTTAGCGGAAGGCTTAGTTGCCGGCGATGAGGCTTAGTAGGAGGCGAACCGGTAGGACGCCTATTGCCGGGGAGGCTTTTTTTCCTTACTTTTGCATTCAGAAATAATCAATGATTGGGATTATGGAAAAAGTAAAGAAAATACCTCCACAGGAAGCGTCTCGGACTAATCCAGTGGCAAAGCCTGAGGATACCAAGGGCGGAATCAATAACAAGGTATCATCTGGGTTGATAGGAAAAAAGCTGGCTGAACAGGCAGAAGAGAATGAAGAGATGCCCATGCATCACCTGATTGCCGATAAGGATTATCCGTCGGGCATCAGAGAATGGATGATCACTTCGCCTTCTGACCTCAAGTATCCTACGCTGGTGGTGGCTGCAGCCATGCTCAGCGTTTATCTTACACGTGTCAGAATACAGTATGTGTATGATAATCAGGGAGAAAAATCGGCCATCGTATTGCAGGTCATCGTAGAGGGCGAGCAGTCGAGCGGAAAGTCGTTTGCCAGATACATCATGCGTACCCTGATGAAACCTTTCATCGAGCGCGACAGCGAAATGAGAGCCAAGGAGCAGGAGTATGCTGCCCTGAAGCGACGCCAGGGAAAGAAGGATGGCAAGCTGCCACCCGAACCGAAGACCGACATCACCATCCTGCCCGAAACCGTATCGCTCACCATGTTTATCAAGCGATGCGATGCAGCCGTCAAGCTCTATGGTGCTCCGAAGACGCTCTTCGAATTTGCTGATGAGATTTCTGCCATCGTGCATTCTGCCAAGCGCCAGTTTGCCGACCTCTCGCAGGTTATCAAGACAGCTTACGATCTGGGCAGCGTCTATGGTCAGGATTTCATGAGCGAATCCAGCTATAGTGCCATGGTAGATGCCCTGCTGTCGTTCGTTTTCTGCGGCACCCAGAGTGCGGTGAGCAGATATATGAACAAGGCTGCCATTGAGGGCGGTGCTGTAACCCGAACCATTTTATGCCCGCTCATCAGTCATCTGGGCGACAATCCGCCACAGTTTCAGGCGTTGACCGATACGCAGCGTAATGAGCTGGAGAATACATTGGATAAGCTCTTCGGGTTGTGCTACGAGGAAGATGGAAAATTCCATCAGGAGATAGAGGAAGATATGAGCTGGCTCTACAAGACGGTGGTAAAATGGTGTAACGACTGCCGCCAGCAGGTGGTGAAAACCATGTCCAAGTCGATGGATGTCTTCTACAAGCGCAGTTCGGTTTCAGCCTTCCGCATCGCTGCCCTCATGCAAGTGCTTTACAAAGTGGAAGGGAAGAAGAGCGAGAAGGAAATCCGGAAACTGGTCAGGCAGACCTATCTGGCTTGTGCCGACCGCATCTTGCAGAATATGTTGCAGCGGTGGGGCAAGGCTTTCGAGCAGATTTCTGCCGAGGGCGAAGGAGAGCCTTATCATACTGTAGACTATTTCAGCGAGTTGCCGCAGGAATTCTCTTATCAGTTCCTGGAGGAATTTCTGAAGCAGAAGGAGCTCAAGACGCCTGCCCGTAACATGGTGTGCAACTGGCGCAGATGGGGATGGCTCGAAAAACCAGCAAAGGGCGAGGATAGAAAGGTGCTTAGAAAGACGCAGCAGAAAGGCACTATTGGTGATGGTAATATTAAAAAAGACAATTAGAAGATGGCAGAATATATTGATTCAAATACGCTCTCTAAACTTAGAGCTATCAGCATCCTGGAGGTTGCTGATGAATTGGGAATGGGTTTGCGGTATCATAATGCCCTTTGTATCAGTCATAATGATACCCATCCGAGTTTGCATTTCTGGACTTCCACCAACACTTGTCATTGCTTTGCATGCGGGTGGGGAGGAGATAATATCGATCTGGTGATGAAACGGGAGAATCTCTCTTTTTCGGAGGCTTGCCAATGGCTGTGCAGAAGATTCAATATCAGCGTCGGTAATCATTCTGCGGGAAACCGTAAGGATGTGCTTCATCGGGATAAAGCTGTTGCTGAGCATAGAAAATCTGAATGTGATACGGACAGACTCAATCTCAGAGGCGAGTTTCAGCATAAGCCTGACGTAGATTATCTGATGCGTATGCTCATGGGTAAGAAACTGACAGATAAAGCCAAGGATTTCCTGTTCTATCAGAGAAAGTTGCGCCCGGAATATATCTATTGGTGTAGAGTGGTGAGCACAGATTTCTCCATTGCTGGCTATCGCTTTGGTGGAAAGTTTTTTGATGGTCCTTCCCTGTTGATTCCCTATTATGACGTTCATGGCAATCTGCTGACGGTTCAGAGCAGATATCTGGGAGATAAGACTGAAGAAAAACCGCGGTTTAAGTTTGCACCAGGTAGCAAGCCGATGGTATATGGGATGCAGATCTTGCCGCAGATGACAGAAAAAGAGCCATTGGTTATTACCGAGGGATGTACCGACTGCTGGAGCGCTATGTCTATGGGTTACAAGGCAATAGCCATCCCGAGTGCTACGCTTTGTAATGAAGAATGTCGCAATCTTTTAGCGGGAAGGAATCTTCACATGTGGCCTGATCAGGACAAACCGGGCCTCGGTCTTTATATGAAACTGAAGGAAATGTTCCCTCAGCTGGTGTACCATCAGTTGCCGGAAGGTTGCAAGGATTTGTCTGATTATTACCAGTCGTTTTACGTTCAGAAAATGTGAAAGTGAATGTGAATTTCAAATGTTTTTCTATTGTTGTTTTTAAGTTGTTGCGTATTATGATGAAGTTGTTTTTAAATCGTATTCGTAGAGATCATGGCGCCATTGTTGGTCGCCTTAGTCAGGAAGTGGTTAATCGCCAGGGTATCGTTGTAGGCCATCAGTACATTTGTGATACGATGGAGCGCGAGGATGGCTGTCTGGAGTCGGGTGAATATCACATCATGGTGGCTAAATGCAAATGCTTCGCCCGCCAGATGCTTTTCCTCGAACCGATAAGGGATGATTCTTCTTCATCTTCCTCTCTTCCTCTCCCCGAAACCTGCAAGCTTTGCCGCATGGAGCGCAAGAGTCATGAGTTCGGGTGTCTGGAAGAACTTTATGCCCTTCCTTGTCCCATGATGCAGCCGGGCAATGGTCCGTTCCGTCTGCGCCAGGGTGGCATCCTCATCGGCGAGGCTCATGCGCCCGGCTTCGTACTCAAGAGTCAGGAACGCTTCCTCCAGCTTTTCGACCGGGTGAAGAAGGCGATGGTCAGGGGCAGCGAGGTAGTGGTAGTGATAGAATAGAAAATGGGGGGTAAGGGACATCTTGGCAAGAAAAACTGCATTTTCTCGGTTTCCCAGAAGTTTCATTGCGTAAAAATCATCATATTATTTTCAATTATTCTTAGTCCTTATAATCTACCTTGATCACGATGACGCGGATGGTCTGGATAACCTCTCTTGCAGCCACATTTCTGTGCTGGATTATGACAGCAGGTATGCGCACCGGCGACCATCGATGTACTGAATAAAAGGGCTATGCCACAGATAATCTTCTTCATTTTGACTTATTAAATTGTAGTGTTAGTTAAATTTGAGGGCAAAAGTACAAAGAATATTCGAGAAAACAAACGGAAAATGGAGATTTCTTCGTATCTTTGCACACATATTTTGTAAGATTATGAAGAAACTGTATATTCTTTTGTGTGGGGCAACGGCGGCTCTGCTGATGGCGGCATGCCAGGGAGGAAAGACGGCTGCTGCTGATGCGGAGGCTGGCGATACCCTGGAGATGAAGTACGCCAAGTTGCTCACCATCGTGAAGCATGGTGATGGGGAAGAGAGTTCCGATGCTGCAGAAGGCATTGATTATCAGTATGCTGAGGCTATCATCGCCAACCCCTGGAAGGCGGGAACGATGCTGCATCGCTACATCCTGATTCCGAAGGGAGAGGAGGGGGATAAGACGGTGGCGATGCTTGCCAGAAGGCGCAGCACGGGGGCGAGATGCACTACCGATACCGTGCGCACGCCGGTGGAGAGGAGTGCCGTTTTCATCGCTCCCCATTGCCAACTGATGTACGAAATGGGCTGCCAGCAGGCCATCCGTGGTGTCTGCGACCTCGATTACATCAATATTTCGGATGTAAAGAAGAGGGCTGCTCTTTCCGGGAATACTTCTGCTCAGAATCCTATCGAGGATTGCGGTTCGAGCATGGCACCCGACATCGAGCGCATCATCGCCCTGAAACCCGAAGCCATCCTACTTTCGCCTTTCGAGAACAGCGGAGGATATGGCAAGCTCGACAAGCTGCACGTGCCCATCATCGAGGCTGCCGACTATATGGAGTCTTCGCCACTGGGCAGGGCGGAATGGATGAAATTCTACGGCATGCTCTTTAAAAAAGACGGGAATGCACCGAAGACCGCTCTTGCTGCATCTTGCGAACCAAAGGCAGATTCGCTCTTTGCGAAGATAGAAAAGGAATATCTGAAGCTGAAAGCTGAGGCAGCCGGGTATCCGAAGGGCCTCTCTATCCTGACCGAAAGAAAGACGGGAAATGTATGGTATGTGCCTGGAGGTCAGAGTACTATCGGTATTCTGCTGAAGGATGCCAACGCCCGTTATATCTTCGAGGACGATGAACACAGCGGAAGTCTGGCGATGAGTCCGGAGCAAATCTTGGCGAAGGGAAAGCAGGTGGATGTATGGGCGTTCAAGTATTTCGGTGGTGCCCCTCTTTCGCAGACTCAACTGCTTCAGGAATATGACGGCTACAAGGCTCTTGCTGCCTTCAACCGGGGTAATATCTATCAGGTAGATACCTCTACGGTACCTTATTTCGAGCTTACGAGTTTCCATCCCGAACTGCTGCTCAGAGAGTTCATCATCCTGGCTCATGGCGAGCGGTTCGGCAAATTGAGATTCTATAAGAAATAGGGCTTTAATCAGAGATTTTACAAGAAATAGTTTTAGTGAATGAAAACCATCGTTTTTGGGGCAATCGCCATTATCATACTGTTTTTCGCCAACCTGGCATGGGGGAGTGTAAACATCCCATGGCAGGACGTGGGGGCGATTATTTCGGGCTCTCAGACTGACGAAACCTACCGCTATATTCTGTTGGAATCGCGACTGCCGGCGGCGATTGCCGCTTTGCTTTCGGGCGCAGCCCTCGCCACGAGCGGCTTGCTCCTGCAGACAGCCTTCCGCAACCCCCTGGCGGGTCCTGACGTATTCGGTATCAGCAGCGGAGCCGGACTGGCTGTAGCCATCGTGATGCTTGCCTTTGGCGGCAATATTGCCCTGGATGATTTAGGGGTAGGTTTTCTGGGCGATGCCGGCAACTATGCCATCGGCGGTTTCCTGGCTATCCTCATCGCTGCCTTTATAGGGGCTATGGTGGTGATGGGCATCATCACCTTCTTTTCTGCCATTGTGCGCAGCCATACGGTACTGCTCATCATCGGACTGATGGTGGGTTATCTTGCCAGCAGCGCCATCTCTTTGCTCAATTTCTTCAGCACGGCAGAGGGCGTGAAATCGTATATGGTTTGGGGCATGGGCAGCTTTGGCAATGTTTCGAGCCAGCAGATGATGTTCTTCATCCCGTTGGCCCTCATTGCCCTGGCTGCGTCTCTGCTCCTTGTAAAACCGCTGAACGCCATGCTGTTAGGCGAACAGTATGCCGAGAATCTGGGCTTCAACATCAGGCGTCTGCGCATCGTTCTGCTCATCATCACCGGTCTTCTTACGGCTGTGGTTACCGCCTTCTGCGGTCCCATCGCCTTCATCGGTCTGGCAACACCGCATATCGCCCGCCTCATCATCGGCACGGAGAATCATCGCCGTCTGTTGCCCGTCACGATGCTGATGGGTGCAGCCATTGCCCTTCTCTGCAATCTCTTCTGCACCCTTCCGTCGGACGGTGGCATCATCCCGCTGAATGCCGTCACCCCGCTGTTCGGTGCCCCCGTCATCATCTATGTGTTGGTGAAAAAGCGCATCTAATTGCATATAAAAAAGCGTTTCTAGTTCAAAGAGATGAACCAGAAACGCTTTCTTTGTTATACTATGTTTTACTTGCGGAAGTTCTGTTACTTATTCACGACATTAATCGGATTGCCCTCGAGGAATGCCTTTACGTTGGCGGCTACCTGCTTGTTGAGGCGCTCGCGAGCCTCGTAGGTGGCCCAGGCAATATGAGGGGTGAGGTAAGCATTAGGCTCGCCGAAGAGCGGATTCTCCTTTGATGGTGGCTCCTGAGCCATCACGTCGGCACAGTAGGCACCCAGACTGCCTTCGTGGAGGGCAGCAGCTACGGCCTCCTCATCTACCAGCGGACCGCGACCTGTATTTACCAGGATGGCGGTATCCTTCATCTTCTCCAGACTCTCCTTATTGATGAAATGATAGGTGTCATCAGAAAGCGGACAATGGAGCGAGAGAATATCGCTCGTGGCAAGCAAACCCTCCTTGCTCACCTTCTGGATCCACTCAGGCAGATCGCTCGAATTCTTGCTGGTGCAGGCACAGATGTTCATGCCAAACTGGCGGGCGATGTTGGCAACTTTCATGCCGATATTGCCCAGTCCCATGATACCTAGGGTCTTGCCGGCAAGTTCCATCAGTGGGGTATCCCAATAACAGAAATCCTTATTGTAAGCCCAGCGCTCGTTGCGGTTCTCCTGGGTATAATGCTCTACGCGGTTGGTTACGGCAAGGATGAGGGCAAAGGTCATCTGCGCCACGCTATCTGTGCTGTAGGCAGGAATATTGGTTACGATGATGCCCTGTTTCCTGGCAGCCTCGATGTCTACCACGTTGAAACCGGTAGCCTGGATACCGATGTATTTCAGTTTAGGAAGCTGCGCCAGCGTCTCTGCATCTATCTGCACCTTGTTCAGAAGGATGATGTCGGCATCCTTGGCACGTTCCACTTTCTCTGCATCTGATGTGCGAGGATAAACTACCACCTCGCCCAGTTTCTCCAGAAGATGATAATCCAAATCTCCCGGGTTTGCGGCATAGCCGTCTAGAATGACAATCTTCATAAATTTTTCCCGTTTTCTGTTGTTATAAAATTCAAGACCCATCTGTCCTGACAAATCTGAGTCTGAGTTTATTTTAATGGGAAAAGCCTTCCCCTTGAGAAAGAGAAAGGCTTTTCCGTATATATGGTTTATTCGTTCATCAAGTAGTTCTTGAATGATGCGAAATCCTTGGTCATCTGGATGCTCTTCTTCTCACCCTTCATGAATTCTGCAAGGCGTGCAGGAATCTCAATGTCGCTGTCAAGGATGCTGTCTACCTTCTCCTTGAACTTGGCTGGATGAGCGGTCTCGAGGAATACGCCGACCTCACCTGGCTTCAACTGCTCCTTCAGGGCGCGATAGCCGCAAGCTCCGTGAGGGTCAAGCACATACTTTGTTTCATTGTAGCACTGCTTCATGGTTTCTGCAATCTGCTCGTCCTTGTATGTAGCACCACCGATGTAGGCTGCGATGGCATCATGATCGCCCTTGTAGAGGTCGTAGATGCGGGCAAAGTTTGATGGGTCGCCTACGTCCATGGCATTGGCGATGGTCTGCTTGCTAGGTTGTGGATTGTACTTGCCTGTCTGCAGATACTCGTAGAAGATGTCGTTGGCGTTGTTGGCTGCGATGAAGCGGTGGATAGGCAATCCCATCTCATGACCGAAGAGTCCGGCTGTGATGTTGCCGAAGTTGCCGCTAGGCACGCAGATAACCAGCTTGTCGGCGAGACCCTTCTCCTTCATGCGGGCATAGGCATTGAAATAATAGAATGCCTGAGGCAGGAAGCGGGCTACGTTGATAGAGTTGGCTGAGGTGAGCTTCATGTGCTTGTTGAGCTCCTCATCCATGAACGCAGACTTCACCAGTGCCTGGCAGTCGTCGAATACGCCATCTACCTCGAGGGCTGTGATGTTCTGGCCGAGGGTAGTGAACTGGCTCTCCTGAATCTTGCTCACCTTGCCCTTAGGATAGAGCACGTAAACATGGATGCCGTCAACGCCGAGGAAACCGTTGGCAACAGCCGAACCGGTATCGCCCGATGTAGCTACGAGCACATTCACCTCTTCCTTGCCCTCCTGACGTACGAAGTACTGCAGGAGACGGGCCATGAAGCGCGCACCCACATCCTTGAAGGCGAGGGTAGGACCATGGAACAGCTCGAGAGAGTAGATGTTTGGCTCTACCTCGACTACAGGGCAGTCGAATGCCAGGGTATCGTATACAATCTTCTTCAATGACTCGGCATCAACATCCTCGCCAAAGAAGGCATCTGCTACCTTGTAGGCAATCTCCTGGAAGGAGAGTTTCTCGATGTTGTCGAAGAAATCCTGTGGCAACTTCTTGATGATTTCTGGCATATAGAGGCCACGGTCTTCTGCCAGACCTTTAACTACCGCCTTGTGAAGGTCGGCGATGGGTGCTTTCTTATTTGTTGAATAATATTTCATTTTTTACTTTTAACTTTGAGATTTGAACATTAAACTTTATGATTAGCTTTGGGGACTATCATGAAGCCGTTGATTTTAATTGATCGACATGAAGGCATTCATGAATTCCTGCAGCTGCAGCATGCCGTAACCGCCACTCACGCAGCTTACCTCGTCATACTTCTCTACGCTATCCGGCTCAATTCCAGGGTAATAGATGATGAAAGGCACAGGCTCCTTTACGTGGGTACGGATCTCTACCGGAGTAGGATGGTCGGGGAGAACTGCGATGCATACCGGCTCGTCCCAGGTGCTTACCTCATCGAAGATAGGCTTGATGAGTCGCTGATCGAGGTTCTCGATAGTCTTCAGCTTCAGTTCCAGATCGCCATCATGACCTGCCTCGTCGCTCGCCTCTACGTGAACATAAACGAAGTCGTCGCCGTCCTTCAATGCCTGGATAGCTGCAGCTGCCTTGCCCTCGTAGTTGGTATTGGCAAGACCGGTAGCGCCCTCAACGATGATGTTGCGCAGACCGGCGTAATGGCCGATGCCTCGAATCAGGTCTACGGCAGAAATCACAGAACCCTTCTTGATCTGTGGATACATCTGGGAGAGGGTGAGCATGTGCGGACGGTAACCGCCGCCCCAAGGCCAGATAAGATTGGCCATTCGTTCGCCACGCTCCTTGCGCGCCACATTGAAAGGATGATTCTCCAGGAGTTCCTGACTCTCGAGAATCAGCTGGTTCAGAAGGTCGGCTGTATCACGACGGCTGATGTGACCCTCATCGCCTCCAATCTCCGGCAAGATAGGTTTCACCATCAGCTTATGCCATTCCTCGTTGGGATGATCATGAGGTGGGGCACAGTCGATATGCTTGTTTCCGTGCTTCACCACCAGAAGATGGCGATACTGGATGCCGGTAATAAACTTGACGTCAGGATATTTCTTGCCGAGGGTATCGTTGAGATACTTGATGAGCACATCCGCATCTTCCGTTTCCAGGTTACCACCGTTGTGGGTGATAATCTTGCCGTCCTGCACATTGATGATGTTGCAGCGCAGGGCAAGGTCGGTAGGCTCCAGTTCATAGCCGATGCTGGCAGCCTCGAGCGGTCCGCGTCCTTCGTAAACCTCGTTCTGGTCGTAGCCCATGATAGAGCTGTTGGCTACCTCAGAACCCGGATGGAATCCATCTGGCACGGTAACGAGTCTTCCTGTCTTGCCCTTCTTGGCAAGCATATCCATATAGGGTTTGTTGGCGTATTGCAGGAGAGTCTTTCCACCCAGTCTTTCTACCGGGTGGTCAGCCATTCCGTCGCCAAGAATGATAATATGTTTCATCTCTTCTTTTAATGTTAAGTGTTAAATGTTAGCGATACTCATGATGTTGGCGAATACACCGGCAGCAGTTACGCTGGCTCCGGCACCATAGCCCTGAATCATCATAGGGTATTCCTTATAGCGCTCGGTGGTGAGCAGCACGATGTTGTTGGAACCTTCCAGATTGTAGAACGGATGCTCTGGACCTACAGCCTGCAAACCTACGCTAGTCTTGCCGCCATCCAGGGTAGCAACGAAGCGCCAGCGTTTGTGCTCTACATCGAGCGCCTTGCGCTTAGCCTCGAAATCGGCATCGAGTTCAGGAAGTTTCTTCCAGAAGTTGTCGAGCGAACCCTTGAAGTATTTGTCTGGCACGAAGAGGTTCTTCTCTACATCTTCCTGCTCTACGCGGTAACCTGCCTCGCGGGAGAGAATCACCAGCTTGCGAATCACGTCCATACCGCTCAGGTCGATACGTGGATCAGGCTCGCTGTAGCCCTTCTCCTTAGCCAGTCTTACGGTCTCAGAGAATGGAACGACGCTGGAGATGGCGTTGAAGATAAAGTTGAGCGTACCTGAGAGAACTGCCTCAATCTTAAGGATTTTATCTCCGGAGTTGCGGAGGTCGTTGATGGTTCCGATGATAGGAAGACCGGCACCTACGTTGGTCTCAAAACGGAATACTACACCACGCTGGATGGCAGTCTTCTTCAGTTTCTCGTAGTTCTCATATTCGCTTGATGCAGCTATCTTGTTGGCTGCGATAATGCTTACGTTGTGCTCCAGCAGACTCTGGTAGAGAGCGGCCACATCCTTGCTGGCAGTACAGTCTACAAACACGCTGTTGAAGATGTTCATCGCCAGGATGGTATCGCGCAGAACCTCTGGAGTGCTTGGGTCTGAATTCTTCAGTTCCTCGCTGTAGTTCTCGAGATCAATACCATCGCGGTTGAAGATGGCGTTCTTGGAAGAAGCGATACCCACCACGTTGAGCTTCAGTTTGCTGCGCTCCATGAGGTCGGCATACTGGTTCTTGATCTGCTCGATGAGCTTTCCGCCCACGGTACCCACACCGCAGATGAAGAGGTTCAGCACCTTGTATTCTGAAAGGAAGAAACTGTCGTGGAGCACGTTGAGTGACTTTCTCAGATAATCGCTCTTCACTACGAACGAGATGTTGGTCTCTGAAGCACCCTGTGCACAGGCGATGACGGAAACACCGCTACGGCCGAGGGTTCCGAAGAGCTTACCGGCGATACCGGCAGCATGCTTCATGTTTTCACCCACGATGGCGATAGTAGCCAAGCCCTTCTCTGCGTGCATTGGGAACATGGCACCATCGGCAATCTCGTTGTGGAACTCATTGTTCAATACCTTTACAGCCTCTTCTACATCCTGCTCGCGCACACCGATAGAGGTTGAGTTCTCTGATGATGCCTGTGACACCATGAACACAGAGATGCCCTCGTTGGCAAGAGCGGTGAAGATACGGCGGTTTACACCAATCACACCGACCATGGAAAGACCGGTTACGGTGATGAGCGCTGTACCGTTGATGGAAGAGATACCCTTGATAGGCTTCTGGTCGCCATCTATCTTGTTCTTGATGATGGTGCCCGGAGCATCTGGGTTGAAGGTGTTCTTAACCTTGATAGGAATATTCTTGACACAAACCGGGTAGATGGTTGGAGGGTAGATGACCTTTGCACCAAAGTTGCAAAGCTCCATCGCCTCAACGTAACTCAGTTCGTTGATGGTATAAGCTGATTTGATGACACGTGGGTCAGCGGTCATGAAACCGTCTACATCAGTCCAGATTTCGAGCACTTCTGCATCGAGGGCAGCTGCTATGATGGCAGCTGTGTAGTCGCTACCGCCACGGCCAAGGTTGGTGGTGCGATCTGTGCTCTTGTCACGACTGATAAAACCCGGAACGAGAGATATGCGTGGAATTTCTGCAAAGGCTTCTTTTACCAGTTTGTTGGTCAGCTCGCTGTCGAGTACATGCTTGCCTTTGCCGTTCTTGCGCTCAGTCTTGATGAAGTTGCGGGAGTCGAACCATTTGGCTCCACGAATCAAAGTGGCAACAATCTTGGAACTGAGTCTTTCACCATAACTCACGATGGCATCCTGCGTTTTCTCGCTGAGGTCGTGGATGAGGTACACACCAAAATAGATGCTCTTCAACTGCTCGAAGAGGGCATCAACCGATTTGAATAAGTTTTCTCTGTCTGTAGTGTCGGTGATGATGGTATCTATCATCTTGTGGTGGCGATCAACCATGGCTTCGAATTCTACTTTCCACTGTTCATCACCCTTGAGGGCAAGTTGAGAGGTTTGCAAGAGTTTGTCCGTGATACCGCCAAGCGCGCTCACGACAACCACTACACTCTGTTTCTTAGCCTCGTTTTCAACGATACGTTTCAAGCTGAGGATGCTTTTTACGGAACCAACCGATGTTCCGCCGAATTTTAATACTTTCATATGTTCTTGAATTTTACGTTGGTAATGTAATGCCTCCCCCGAAACGACCGGGGCCGAAGCAGAACTTGAGGGCAAATGTACGAATAATATATCAAACTGCCAAGGATTTTAACAAAAAAGTAGCATATTGTAGATAAAAAAGCTATTTCAGTAGATAATTATAGGCTCTTCCTCTCCCTTATACCTTATTATATATATAAAAAACGTTGAAATGTTTGGGGGTTTCGGATTATTTGCTTAATTTTGCGCTTGCAATTCAATGCATAAAAGACATAAGCATAACAAACATAAGAAGGAACGAATGAAATATCTTTTATTCTCAGATATCCACGGCTGTTTGCCAGCCCTGGAAAAGGTCCTCGATTTCTTCGAGGCTGAACATTGTGACATGATGTGCATCATGGGGGATATCATCAATTATGGTCCCCGCAACCGCATTCCGGAAGGAATCGATCCTAAGGGTATCGTAGAAAGACTGAATGCGCTGGCAGATAAGATTGTCGCTGTGCGTGGCAACTGCGATGCGGAAGTAGACCAGATGCTCCTCGATTTCCCTATCATGGAGACCTATGCCTTGCTGGTAGACGGAGGCAAGCGCTATCTTCTGACTCATGGACATGTATACAATAAGGAAAACATGCCGAAGGGTCCTTACGAGGCTATGATCTATGGACACTCCCATCTCTGGGAACTCTCTCATAACGAGAAGGGGCAGGCCATCGTAAATACCGGCAGCATCACCTTCCCGAAGGGTGGCAATCCGCCAACCTTTGCAACATTGGAAGATGGTAAGTTCACCATGTATCAGCTGGATACGCTCGAAGTGCTGGCAACAATGGAAGCATGAAAAAGTGAAAGTGAAAAGTGAATTGTGAATGTAATGCGAAATCCGTAATATGGAATCGGTCACTTGTCACTTTTATAAAACTAATCATAAAGTTCAAAGCTCAAAGTAAATGATTCAAGAATACCAGATAAGAATTCTGCCCGAACAGGCAGCAAGCGAGGAAGGCATCAAGCGTTATCTCGCCAAAGAAAAGGGATTGGATGTAAGAACGCTCAACCAGGTGAGGGTTTTGAAGAGAAGCATCGATGCCCGTCAGCGCACCATCTTCGTCAACCTGAAGGTGCGTGCTTATATCAACGAATTTCCGCAGGACGACCAGTATGTCCATACCGAATATCCGGATGTGAGCAGCAGACCTCGTGTTATCGTTGTGGGTGAGGGACCTGGCGGTCTCTTTGCTTCCCTGCGCCTGATAGAACTGGGTTATCGTCCTATCGTGCTGGAGCGAGGCAAGGATGTGCGCGAACGCAAGAAGGACCTCTCTAACATTACCAAGACTCAGAAGGTAGATGGGGAGAGCAACTACTGTTTCGGTGAAGGTGGAGCCGGTGCTTATAGTGACGGCAAACTCTATACACGAAGCAAGAAAAGGGGAAGTGTAGATAAGATTCTGAACGTATTCTGCCAGCATGGTGCCAATACCAATATCCTGGCAGATGCCCATCCGCATATCGGTACCGACAAGTTGCCACGCGTCATTGAAAACATGCGCAACACCATCATCAAGTGTGGCGGCGAAGTGCATTTCCAGACCAAGATGATTCGTCTGATCCTTGAGAGTGAAGGTAAACTGACGGCACCTGATGCCGCAGCTGGCGATAGGGTGATAGGTGTAGAAGCCGTGAATCTGGCTACGGGTGCTGAGGAAACTTATCGCGGACCGGTTATCCTGGCAACAGGCCATAGTGCCCGCGATGTATACCGCTATCTCGCTTCGGCAAAGATAGATATCGAGGCAAAAGGCATCGCCGTAGGTGTGCGTCTGGAACATCCTTCCCAACTCATTGACCAGATTCAGTATCACAATAAGAGTGGTAGAGGAAAATATCTGCCTGCTGCCGAATATAGCTTTGTTACTCAGGTAGATGGCAGAGGTGTCTATAGCTTCTGTATGTGTCCGGGCGGTTTTGTGATTCCGGCTGCTACAGGACCGGAACAGCTCGTGGTGAACGGTATGAGTCCGAGCAACCGCGGTACTGCCTGGAGCAACTCGGGCATGGTGGTGGAAACTCATCCCGAGGATGTGGCGCAGTTTGTGAAGGAACATCAGTCTGTCATCGAACAGCAGGAAATGAAGGCGCAGGAGAATGCTTCACTCTTCACTCCTCACTCTTCACTCCAAATGATGTACTTCCAGGAAATCGTGGAAAAGCAATGCTGGCAGCAGGGCAACATGAAGCAGACTGCTCCGGCACAGCGCATGGCTGACTTCGTGAACAATCGATTGAGTTATGATCTGCCAAAGAGCAGCTATGCTCCAGGCTTGATTTCGAGTCCGTTGCATTTCTGGATGCCGTCTTTCGTGAGCAAGCGACTGCAGGAAGGCTTCAAGACCTTCGGCAAGAATGCCCATGGTTTCCTGACCAACGAGGCTACGCTGATAGCGATGGAGACGAGAACCTCATCGCCTGTCCGCATCGTCCGTGACCGCGAAACCTTGCAGCATGTCCGCATCCAGGGACTCTTCCCATGTGGCGAAGGTGCTGGTTATGCAGGCGGAATCGTATCGGCTGGTGTAGACGGAGAAAGATGTGCAGAGATGTGTGCTGAGTATTTGAAACAACAATAAGCGAATGCCTGAAATGATGAAATACAGAAAAACGGGAAAGTTTAAGCTGGGCTTCTTGACTTTACTCCTGAGTGTGCTCTTCGTGGCGTGTGGCTCGGGAGCGTCAGATGCTGACAGGCAAATCAAGAGCAAGACTGATTTGAAGGGGGCTGTGATTGGTGTGCAGCTCGGTACCACTAGCGACGGACTAGCTACGGAGCTGGAAAAGGAAGGTGGCGGTACCAAGGTAGAACGGTATAACAAGGGAGCCGATGCCATCCAGGCACTCCTGCAGGGTAAGATAGACTGCATGGTGACCGATGAGGCGCCAGCCAAGGCATTCCAACGGGTGAACCCATCGCTCCGTATCCTGCCCGAAACCTTCGATGCATCCTCTTTCGCCATCTGCGTGGCTAAGGATCATGCTGAGTTGCAGCAGTCAATCAATCATGCCATCCGTATCCTGAAAGAGAATGGCGTCATCGATTCCATCGTCAACCGCCATCTGGAACGGGGCATAGCCGTGGCTTATACGCCAAAGACTTCTGAGGTGAAGAAGGTGGGACCGGAAGCGCTGCAGAAACTCGGCTTGAAGACGAGTCTCCGTTTTGCCACCAACGCTACCTTCGAGCCTTTCGAATATTACCAGAATGGCAAGATTGTGGGCATCGACGTGGATGTGGCGAATGCCATCGGCGATGTGCTGGGCGTGGATGTCGAGATTCTCGATATGGAGTTTGATGCCATCATCACCTCTGTACAGGCTGGTAAGGCAGATGCGGGTATTGCCGGCATCACGGTTACTCCTGAACGGAAGAAGAATATCGGATTTACAGATTCCTATGCCGATGTGCGACAGGTTATCATGGTGAATTCCAATGAAGTGAAAGCAGCTGGTAACCAGCCGGGAGTGATAGATAAGTTTAAATCCTGCTTCATAGATGACAACCGTTATCAGTATCTGTTGCAGGGTTTGGGCAATACACTCATCATCACCTTCTTCGCCATCATCCTTTCCGTGATACTCGGAACGCTGATAGCTATTGTCAGAGCACGTCATGAACGTAAGGGCGACTGGAAGATTCCGAACATGCTCTGCCAGCTGTACCTTACCATCATGCGAGGCACGCCAACCATGGTGCAGTTGCTCATTATCTATTATGTGGTGTTTGCATCAGCAGATGTCAATAAGATACTGGTGGCTGTCATCGCCTTCGGCTTGAACTCGGCAGCTTATATTGCCGAGGTAATCCGCTCGGGCATTATGTCGGTGGATAATGGTCAGATGGAGGCGGGTAGAAGTCTTGGTCTTTCGTATGGCAAGACGATGCGTCTCATCATTCTTCCGCAAGCCTTCAAGAATGTGCTTCCGGCTATGGGTAACGAGCTTATCACTCTGCTCAAGGAAACCTCTATCAGCGGTTATATCGGACTGGTAGACTTGACCAAGGGTTCCGACATCATCCGAAGCATTACTTACGAAGCGATGATGCCGTTGGGCGTAGTAGCCTGCCTCTATCTCGTTCTTGTTCTCGGACTGAACGCTGGAGTGAGAAGGCTGGAGAAGAGACTGAGAAAGAGCGAAAGGAAATGAGGGATCCTGAAAGGGCAAAAGCTTTAAAACAATGGATAAAATGAACGAAATAATCAAGATAGAAGGACTTCGTAAACGCTTCGGCGACAACGAGGTGCTGAAAGGCATTACCACCTCGGTGAGTAAAGGTGAGGTGGTTGCCATCATTGGTCCGTCGGGTTGTGGCAAGAGTACCTTCCTGCGTTCCATCAACCTTCTGGAAGAACCTACCGAGGGTAAAGTCTTTATCGATGATATGGATATTACATCAAGCGATGTTGATATCAACCGAATGCGCCAGAGGGTGGGTATGGTATTCCAGCAGTTCAATCTCTTCCCTAATATGACCATACGCCGCAACATCATGCTGGCTCCGGTAGAATTGGGTAAGATGACAAGGGAAGAAGCTGATGAGAAGGCAACGGAACTCCTGACCCGTATCGGATTGCTGGATAAGGCCGACAGTTATCCCGACAGTCTGTCGGGCGGACAGAAACAGCGCGTAGCTATCGCCCGTGCCTTAGCGATGAATCCTGAGGTAATCCTCTTTGATGAGCCGACTTCGGCTCTTGATCCGGAAATGGTGGGAGAGGTGCTGCAGCTGATGAAAGATGTTGCTGCCGAGGGAATGACGATGGTGGTGGTGACCCACGAGATGGGATTTGCAAGAGAAGTGGCCAACCGTGTACTCTTCTTCAGTGACGGCTATATCACGGAAGACGGAACTCCTGAGCAAATATTCAACCATCCGAAATCGCCAAGATTGCAGGAGTTTCTGGGAAAGGTTCTGTAATAGTTGATAGTTAACAGTTTTGTAATAGTTGATAGTTAACAGTTTATAGTTAACAGTTACTTGATGACAATAAAAAAAGATGCATTACTGGTATATCCAGCAATGCATCTTTTTTATTTGATGGTCTACAGCCTGTAAACTATTAACTATTAACAGTTTTCTTCTCTATAATCTCTTCTGCACGTTTCAGAGCCTTGCTGATGTGATCTGTGATATTATCCTTGCCAAGAATATTGTAGAAGCCAGCCTTTTCCAACTGGGCGTTTACCTTCTCGCAAACACCGGAGAGTACAACCTGAATGTCCTCCTTCTGACTCATCTCGCAGAGGTTGGTGAGGTTATGGATACCGGTTGAATCAACAAATGGAACCTTGCGCATACGGATGACGCGTACCAGTGGACGGTCACCGAAAGCTGCCATCACTTCCTCAAACTTGTTACCAGCTCCGAAGAAGAAAGGACCATTGATTTCGTATACCTCTACGCCCTTCGGGATCGTATAGTGCTCCAGGTTGGTAGAGAGGAAGTCAAACTCCTTGTTCAAGTCAATCTCATCATCGGTAATAGCTGTCACGTCGGTGGTTTCGCTCATTCGCTTCATGAAGAGCAGACAGGCGATAATCAGACCCACTTCAATGGCTACTGTCAAATCGAAGATGATGGTGAGGAAGAAGGTAATCAGAAGTACGGTTACATCGCTCTTCGGATTCTTCATCAATGCCAGGAAACTTCTCCATCCGCTCATTCCGTAAGATACAACTACCAATACACCGGCAAGACATGCCATAGGAATGTACTGGGCAAGAGGCATCAGAAAGAGGAAGATGAGCAGCAGAACTATGGCGTGGATGATGCCTGCAATAGGAGTCTTACCGCCATTATTGATATTGGTCATTGTGCGGGCAATGGCACCTGTTGCAGGAATACCGCCAAAGAGGGGAGAGGCGATATTGGCCAAACCCTGAGCTACCAACTCGGTGTTACTGTCGTGATGATCGCTGATTACACCATCGGCAACAGTTGCTGAAAGCAAACTCTCAATGGCTCCCAGGATGGCGATGGTGATAGCTGGTGATACAAGACTCTTGATGGTCTCCCAATTCATGGCTGGTACCTGAGCTGCAGGCAGTTCGTTGCTGATAGAAAAGCGGTCACCAATGGTCTCGATACTCTCAACGCCGGCAAACTGCTTGAGCAGTAAGGCTACAACGGTCATCAGGATGATGGCAATAAGAGAGCCCGGAATCTTCTTGCTGAACTTAGGGGTGATGGCGATAACCACTACGCTTACTACTCCGATAAGGGCACACCAAGGATCTATGGTGTCAAAGCTTTGGAAGTAGACGCCCCATTTCTCCAGAAAATCAGAAGGATTTGAAGTCAACGTCAATCCAAAGAGATCCTTGATCTGGGTCGTGAAGATGGTTACGGCGATACCACTGGTAAATCCCACAACGATAGGGTAAGGGATATACTTGATGATGGTTCCAAGACGGAGAAGTCCGAAGAGAACTAGGAACAGACCAGCCATCAGTGTCGCTATCGTCAAACCTTCCATGCCATATTTCTGGATAATGCCATAGATGATAACGATGAATGCTCCCGTAGGACCACCAATCTGCACTTTGCTTCCACCGAAGATGGAGATGATGAGACCTGCTACAATGGCGGTGATGATACCCTTTTCAGGGGTCACGCCAGAAGCGATACCGAATGCGATGGCCAGAGGCAGGGCTACGATACCAACGATGATACCTGCCATGAGGTCAGACATGAATGTTTTCTTGTTGTATGTCTTTAAACAGGAAAACAAACTCGACTTAATTGCTAATGCCTTCATTTGAAAGTTTTAAAATATATGTAATTAATCTTGTTATCCGTTAAAACGTGTGCAAAGGTACTATATTTTTTTTAATTGGCAAAATGTTTTTCTGAGTTTCTCCCTTTTCTTCGATAATATTCTTCTTCGTATAGTAATATTCTTCTTTGATAGATATATTCTCCGGATAATACTTTTCTAGTTGAATCCTGATTTCTTTTCGGTCTTGGAATATGAGTACAATATTATTAATGCGCTTGCGGGTGTGCACCCGCACATGCAGGCAGGCGTGTGCATGTATAAAATAAAGTGTAGTGGTAAGAAAAACTCTAGAAAGTCTTTATAAGTGTTAAAAATGCACTAAAATCTAAACTTTTTTGCGAAAAGATTTGGTGGAATGAAAAATAGTTAGTACTTTTGCACTCGCTTTTGAGAAATACACTTTCTCTTAGCGATTA
>JABLTM010064546.1_pt1 | contig 52420 bp, 44 predicted proteins | sample 7160121 | NCBI WGS metagenome assembly JABLTM01 (sample SAMN14651224, study PRJNA627086) | human gut metagenome | isolation source: feces | host: Homo sapiens
AATGCGGAAATTGTCATCTGTTTATTCATAAGTTTATTATATCACACTCGGCGGTATTTGGCACCTTTTTCTGTGCGGTATTGCCCTAGGGAAATCACAACTTTTTGATTTGCCACAGCTGATTTGATAGCAAAATGATAGCAGCTCTTTTCAGTCAATTGTTCATTCCCATCAAAAGGGACAGGTGGCTTGCAGGTTGCTTTCCAATCCGATAATGAGCAAAATGCTCTGCTGAGTTTTTGAAACGAACTCGGCAGAGCATTTTTTGTTTGTCTTACAAAATGTCCTTGAACTTGGAAACCAAGTAATCGCTTCTCTTTCCGGCTGACCGCCCCATACAGAGAGGAACGCCGCAGGGCGGCAAGCGAAGCGGCGAAAAACGAATAAAAGGGTTTTAGGGCTTCGTTGATTGTTGCGTTGGCAACCCCACCGCAATGGTAGTGCCCTTCTCCGAACTTTTCTCTACCCAAACGGAGCCGCCGTGGAGGTCGGTGATCTCCCATACCAGTGAGAGCCCCAGTCCTGCGCCACCGTATTCCCGGCTACGAGACTTGTCCACCCGGAAGAAGGGCTGGAAGATACTGCGCTGATACACCTCCGGGATGCCGCAGCCGGTGTCGGAGACGCGGAGCAGGAGCTTTTTCGGCTCCTGCGCGACAGAAACCCGCACCGAGCCGCCGGAATGGTTGTACTTAATGGCATTCTCAGCCAGGTTGAAGACCAGGCGGTAGATCAGCGCGTCGCTGCCGGTCATAACGCCGTCGCCCTCCGCCGTCAGCGTGACGCCGCGCTTTTCCGCCAGCGGCGCGAGATCCGTGAAAATCTCCTCAATCATGGGAGCGAGCTGAATCCGCTCGTTCCGCGCCACCTGCCGCAGATTGCTCATCTCCAGCAGAGTCTTGGTCATCCGGGTCAGCCGCTCCGTCTGCTCCCGCAGAAGGGCGAGAAACTCCGCCGTCTCCGGCCGCACGTCGGGATGCTCTGCGGAAAACAGCTCCAACTGCGCCTGCATCAGCGCCAGCGGCGTGCGCAGCTCGTGGGCGGCGTTGCCGGTGAACTGCCGCTGGGCGGCAAAGGCTGCGTTCAGCCGCTCCAGCATCTGATTGAAGGAGCGGCTGAGCTGCGCAAACTCCGGAAGCACAGCTTCATCGATCTTCATATCCGCCAGGTTGTTCAGCTGCACCTTTTCCACCTGCGAGGCAAAGCTGAGCAGGGGCTTGAGGGCGTGGCCGCTGATGAAGTAGGCAAGAATGCCGCTGAGCAGCGTCACCACAGCCGTGATGTACCAGTTGGTGGTGCGAAAGCGTCCCTGCGCGCCATTGACAACAATCGTCAGATCTCCATCGGGCACTATGAGCTGCGGATCAAAGCTCGCCATGCTTTCCTCATTCGGAAGCACATTGCCGCTGCCCTGCAACGTGTCCGCGATTGTGTCCATATAGTACACGCCGGAGGAGCAGAGCAGCAGATTCATAGCCACGCAGGTGACGCCGATGAGCAGAACGGTCATCAGCGTGATACGCCACTGTAAAGAGATCCGCTTCATTCTTCATTGCCCCCCATCAAATAGCCCTCGCCGATGCGGTTGCGGATGGGATCGTAGCCCAGGGCGGCGCGGAGCTTTTTCCGCAGGGCGGAAATATGTACCCGGATGGAGTTGCTGAAGCTGTCTACGCTGTTGTCCCAGACATGGTCTATCAGCTCCTCCTGGCTCACCGGCCGCCCCTGATGCACCATCAGATATTCCAGAATCCCCGTCTCCTTGCGGGTCAGCGTCAGGGTCTGCCCGTTGACGCAGGCGGTGCGGGAGCGGGTGTCGAAGACCAGGCCTCCGCAGGTCAATAGCACATCCTGCTGGGTGAACTGCCGCAGGGTCAGGCTGCGAATGCGGGCCTCCAGCTCGGCCAAATGAAAAGGCTTTGCCAGATAATCGTTGGCGCCCGCGTCCAGCCCCTCCACCTTGTCCTCCACCTCGCTGCGGGCGGAGAGGATCAGTACCTTTGTCTCCCGGTCGGTCTGCCGCAGGGTGCGCAGCACCGTCATGCCGTCCTTCCCCGGCAGATTCAAATCAAGAAGCACCAGATCGTAGCGTTCCACGCCCAGCAGCTCCAGCGCCTTATCCCCGTCGTAGCAGTAGTCCACGCTGTAGGCCAGCCGCCGCAGGCTGCGGACGATGGTCTCGCACAGGGCGCGTTCGTCCTCAACTACCAAAAGATGCATGAAAGTCCCTCCTTTGTATTTCCTGTTGTGTGTCATTATAGCAAAAGCAAATAAGGTTTGTGTTAACTTTTCGTTCTTAACGAGGACTTTACCTCTCCTGCGCTATGATGGTGGCAGAAAACAGAAAGGGTGATGAAACATGAGCCACGGAAAAAAGGCGGCGGCGCAGGCCGTGCTGCTGATCGCCGGAATCGCCATGGTGTGCTTCGGCGTATGGCGGGGCGAGGCGGAGACGGTGCTGAGCAAGGCAATCAAATTGTGTCTGGAGTGTGTGGGCATTGGGTAAAAAGTTTTCAGGCGTTTCACAGACCATGTCCCGCTTCCGGGGCTGGATTCAGGCGGGGGCGACGCTGCTGACCAATCTGCATCTGCCGAACTTTCTCAAGGGCGGACTGTATCAGGGGACGGGGAAAACCGTCTGCGTGCCGGGGCTGAACTGCTACTCCTGTCCGGCGGCCTCCGGCGCCTGTCCCATCGGGGCGTTTCAGGCGGTGGTGGGGTCTTCCAAGTTCCGCTTTTCCTATTATATCACAGGATTTCTCATTTTGCTTGGCGTTTTGCTGGGACGCTTTATCTGCGGTTTTCTGTGCCCCTTTGGTTGGTTTCAGGAGCTGCTGCATAAAATCCCGACGAAGAAGCTCTCCACAAAGAAGCTCAAGCCGCTGACGTACCTGAAATACGCCGTGCTGCTGGTGATGGTTTTCCTGCTGCCGGCGTTCCTTGTGAACGACGTTGGCATGGGCGATCCGTTCTTCTGCAAGTACCTCTGCCCCCAGGGAGTGCTGGAGGGAGCCATCCCGCTGTCCCTTGCCAATTCCGGCATCCGGGCGGCGCTGGGCAAGCTGTTTACATGGAAATTCAGCATCCTGCTGTCGGTGATTGCGCTGAGCGTACTGTTCTACCGCCCCTTCTGCAAGTGGCTGTGTCCGCTTGGCGCATTTTACGCGCTGTTCAACCGGGTGTCCCTCTTCCAGATGAAGGTGGATAAGAATAAGTGCGTCTCCTGCGGGAAATGCGCCAGAGCCTGCAAGATGGATGTGGATGTGACGAAAACGCCCAACCACGCCGAATGCATCCGCTGCGGAATGTGTATCCGTGCCTGTCCCACCAACGCCGTGCGCTTTCGCTACGGCTTTGGAGACGGTAAAGATAAAGAAAAAGCGGCAGAAACGCCGCGAAAAAACCAAAATAACAAGGAGGAACAAAACATATGAATAAGATGAATAATGCCGGCAGATTGCTGGTACTGCTGCTTGCCGCACTGATGGCGCTTTCTCTGGCAGCCTGCGGCGCAAAGGGCGTCGGTAAAATGGGCAGTGAGCCGAAGAGCCTCGAGGAGGCGGTCGCCATGCACAAGGAGCTGATGGCGGAGGAAACCGCGATTTTCTCGGAGAATACCGCGCTTTGGGAAAAGGTCTTCATGGAAGCCGACAAGGGCATGGCCATGGTTGAGGACGGCAAAAACTATGGTGATTTCCTGCTGGATACCATCGAGAGCGCCAAGGATCAGTTTACGGCGAGCGAGCGGAGGCTGCTCCGCGGCGAAGCGAAGAAGATTCGCGATATCGAAAGCGCACTGACCATGCTGGAGGAAAAGTATCCCGAGATCATGCAGGAATCCATCGACGGCGATATGAGCGTGCCCGCAGGCAGCGACATGAGCATGGCGCCCGATGACGGCAGCATGCAGAAATTCCCCGCCTTTGAGGGCAAGGATCTGGAAGGGAACCCGGTGAAGAGCGACGAGCTGTTCTCCGGCAACGCCGTCACCGTGGTGAATTTCTGGTTCACCACCTGCAATCCCTGCGTGGGCGAGCTTGCCGAGCTGGACGCGCTGAACAAGGAGCTGGCACAGAAGGGCGGCGCACTCATCGGCGTCAACACCTTCACGCTGGACGGCAACGAAGCGGCAATTTCCGAAGCAAAAGATGTACTGGCCAAGAAGGGCGCGACCTATCAGAATGTGTATTTCGCTTCCGACGGCGAGGCGGGAAAGTTCACTACAAACATTTTTGCCTACCCCACCACCTATGTGGTTGACCGCAGCGGCAATATCGTGGGTGACCCCATCGTAGGCGCCATCACGGAAAAGAAGCAGGCGGAGACGCTGCAAAAGCTCATCGACCAGGCTCTTGCCGCCGATATGGGCTGACAAACGAATTTATCTTCTCATACTGAACTTCAATTAATGAACTCCATGCCCTTCAGATAGACCCTAATTGGAGTTCAGTATAAAATGCGGCTACGTCTGATTTTGTCGGTACTCTTCCGGGTTCGTATTTGGACGGGTCAGGGGTGCCAAAAGTGCCGGGTTTTCCGTGAAAGTATGGAAAACCCGGTGCTTTTTTGCTGCTTCAGGAGAGAATATCCTCCCAACAGGGCTGCGTCCCATTGGAAGGGCGGCTGCCGGTGGGTGCGGCGCCGGGGAGCGAAAACACGAAAAGGTGGGGGAAAAGTCATGGAATTGGTTTCGGGTTCGTCCATGCGCACAAAAAACATGACGAAATAGTGCGCTTTTTGTAGAATTCAATGAAATGCAAAAAACATTTGACAACGAGTGACGGATAGTGCATAATATATGTAACGTTTCTGGGGGGAATACCTCCTGAGGGACGTAAATCTGACGGATGACTTCTGATCGTCTGTCTTAAAAATTTCTGAGGGAGGAATTCTGAATGAAAAAGTTCACCAAGCTTCTGAGCCTGCTTCTGGCAGTCGTTATGATGCTGGGTCTGGCTGCCTGCGGTTCCAATGGCACCACCGAGACTGCTGCACCTACTGCTGCCGACGTGTCCGCTGAGACCAAAGCAGATACTGCAGCAGCACCCACTGCGCCCAACCGCGCGATTCTGGGCAGCAACACCGAGCTGTCCGGCGACTTCCGTTATCCCGGCTGGGGCGGTTCTTCCGCCGGCGCGTCCGATCAGGACATCCAGAAGCTGACCGTCGGCTACGGCACTATGGAGACCAACCAGGGCGGCGCTTACGTCTGGAACGAGACCGCTGTCAAGGATCACACCGAGACTGACAACGACGACGGCACCGCTACTTACACCGTGACCATCAACGAGGGCCTGACCTTCTCCGATGGCACCCCCATCACCGCTGTCAACTATCTGGCACAGGTCATGGCGTTCTCCACCCCCGTTGCTGTTGCTGCCGGTATGCCCGGCACCATGGGCCAGTCCTTCGTGGGCTACAAGGAGTTCAACGCTTACACCGGCGAAGAGGCTGAGGGCACTTCCAAGATCTTCTCCGGCATCCGTCTGCTGGATGAGTACACCTTCTCCGTGACCGTGTCCTCTGACTACCTGCCTTACTACTTCGCTTACACCTATGCCGCGTTTGATCCCGCTCCTCTGGGTCTGTGGCTGGGCGACGGTGTGGAGATCAAGGATGACGGCGAAGGCTGCTACCTGTCCGATGCGTTCTACGCTAAGGACGACGCCGGTGAGTACGTCACCACCGCTCACCTGAACGAGAGCCGTTACGACGTCTCCACCTACCCCTTCTCCGGCCCCTACACCATCACCGACTGGGATCAGGGCACCAAGCAGTGCACTCTGACCATCAACCCTGAGTTCAAGGGCAACTTCGAGGGTCAGACCCCCTCCATTGAGACCGTTGTCTATGTCTTCATCGTTTCCGAGACCCAGCTGGAGCAGCTGAAGACCGGCGCTGTTGACGTCCTGTCCGGCATCACCGGCGGTGACGACACCAAGGCCGCTCTGGCGATCGTTGACGATGTGAACTTCTCCGAGGTTCACTACCAGAGAGCCGGCTACGGCAAGGTCGAGTTCGAGTGCGACTTCGGACCCACCATGTTCCCCGAGGTTCGTCAGGCCATCACCTACCTGCTGAACCGTACCGAGTTCTGCCAGACCTTCACCGGTGGCTACGGCGTCGTCGTTGACGGCCCCTACTCCCCCGACTTCGACATGTGGAAGGCTGTTCAGGACGACATCGAGCTGATCGACTACACCTTCTCTCCCGACAGCGCCAAGAAGGTTCTGGAAGAGGGCGGCTGGATCTACAACTCCAAGGGCGAGCCCTACGTTGAGGGCGCTACCGGTGTTGACGCTGTCCGTTACAAGAAGCTGACCGCTGAGGAAGCCAATGCGAAGGACATCTTCGGCAACGACGCCGGCAACAAGACCTACGCTTCCGTTGCGAACACCGATAACGTGGTCTACAAGACCGTTGAGATCAACGGCGAGTACTACATGCCTCTGGCCATCAACTGGTTCGGCACCACGCCCAACACCGTTACCGACCTGCTGAACACCAATCTGGCCAACTCCTCCGACGTTGCCGCTGCCGGTATGGTCATCCGTGCTACCACCGGTGACTTTACCACCCTGACCGGCAACATCTACCGTGACGCCTCCATGGGCTACGGCGGAACCCCCATCTACGGCATGTTCAACCTGGCTACCGGCTGGAACAACGCTGTCTATGACTACTCCTACAACTGGAGCCCCAGCGTCGATTACGCCGGCTACTCCTCCAACAAGGTCATCGATCCTTACGATCTGGCGTTCCCCTATGATAAGACCGCTGACCGTCTGACCTACGAAGAGGCTGTTGAGGCTTCCGGCGACAAGCTGGGCATGGATTACCTGTCCATGGGTATGGTTTACAACGCCACTACCGAGGACGAGTACAACGAGTGGTGGATGGCTTACATCGAGAGATGGAACGAGCTCATGCCCGACATCCCCCTGTACTCCAACTACTACTATGACGTGTACAACGCCAACATTGAGAATTTTGTGACTTCTCCCTTCTTCGGACCTGCTCGCGCGATTCTCTACTCCAACATCAAGGGCTACTAATCCGGCTGACTGCTTGAGCTTGTAGAACTTGGAATGGGGCAGCCCCCAAAGGCTGCCCCATTTTGGAGTCTATGTCCCATACTATAATAAAATAGAGGGGCGACCCGGTTGTCGGTTTTCCTCAGACCGCACCTTTGCACAAAAGGACTCTGATGAAAACCGATAACTCTGTTTTAGACAATGCGCAAACAAAACCCGTGGAAAACGGTCTGTGCGCCGAAAGAGGTCCCTGCCGCAGCTTGGCTGCGGGGAGGGGAGAGGGTGGATGCAGCCGCTCATACTGAACTCCAATTAAAATCTTTAAAAAAGATTTTAATTGCCTGAAGGGCACGGAGTTCATATGAGACTTGTTTTGTGATTTCTTTCCTTATAAATCACAAAACAGGCAGCGCCGTCAGGCGATGCCTTCCTGATTAAAATTAAAATTTTAATCAGGAAATAGTATGAGTTTCCGTAACCCCGTGGCACCCACAGGCCGTGCGCGGTCTGTGCCTTTCATAAGACAAGAACACTGGAGGAATCATCGTGCACAGAGAACACCTTGGGAGCCGTTTGGGCTTCATTCTCCTCAGCGCCGGATGTGCCATCGGCATCGGCAATGTATGGAAATTCCCTTGGATGACCGGGCAGTATGGCGGCGGCGCGTTCGTCGTGATCTACCTGCTCTTCCTGCTGATCCTGGGTGTCCCCGTTTTGACCATGGAATTCGCCATGGGACGCGCCGCCCAGAAAAGCCCCCTGAAAATGTATCAGGCGCTGAAGCCCGGCGGACACTGGGGCTGGCACGGCTACGTCTGTTTGCTCGGCAACGTGGTTCTGATGATGTTCTACACCACCGTCGCCGGTTGGATGCTGCAATATTTTGTGGACACCGCCGCCGGACGCTTCGTGGGACTTGACGTTTCCGGGGTGGAGACCGCCTTCGGCAACATGCTTGCGAACCCTGTCCGGCAGACGGTTTACATGGGCGTGATCGTCATATCCGGCTTTTTCATCATCTCCATCGGTGTTCAGAAGGGATTGGAGCGGGTGACCAAGTGGATGATGATGGCGCTGATTGTGCTGATGCTGGCGCTGGCTGTACACAGTCTGTTCCTTCCCGGCGGCTCCGAGGGACTGAAATTCTACCTGCTGCCCGATATCCAGCGCCTGAAAGACGCCGGCGTTGGCAATGTCATCGTGGGCGCCATGAACCAGTCCTTCTTTACATTGAGCCTTGGCATCGGCGCCATGGCCATCTTCGGCAGCTACATCGGCAAGAATCACGCGCTGGCGGGCGAGTCCGTCCGGGTCTGCGCGCTGGACACGCTGGTGGCGCTTTGCTCCGGCCTCATTATCTTCCCCGCCTGCTTCTCCTACGGCGTGGACGTCAAGAGCGGCCCCGCGCTGATCTTCATGACCCTGCCCAACGTGTTCAACAATCTGCCCGCGGGGCGCTTCTGGGGGAGCCTGTTCTTCCTGTTCATGACCTTCGCCGCCTACTCTACGGTTCTCGCGGTGTTTGAAAACATCGTCTCCTGCGTCAGCGAGCTGACCGGGCTCAGCCGGAAGAAGACCTGCCTTGTGTGCGGCATTGCCCTCTTCCTGCTGAGCCTGCCCTGCCTGCTGGGCTACAACCTGTGGAGCAATTTCCGCCCCATCGCCGGGCGGGACGTGCTGGACAGCGAGGATTTTCTGGTCAGCAACCTGCTGCTGCCCCTGGGCAGTCTGCTGTTCATCATTTTCTGCACCACCCGCTACGGCTGGGGCTGGGAGAATTTCCTCGCCGAAGCCAACGAGGGCAAGGGGCTGAAAATCGCCAAATGGCTGCGGCCTTACATGACCTACGTGCTGCCCGTGATCGTGGGCATCATTCTGGTTTTCGGACTTTACAATTTCTTCGCCGCGTAAACACTGCCCCGAAAGAGCGCACCTCTTTCGGGGCAATTTTATCGATTTGGCAAGATTCACATGGAATCTAGCCAAAAACCGTCAGGAATCGTCTTTCTGCGAGTTGACGGGGGTCGCCCCCGATGATATAATGATAACGTAACATCAACAAACCCTTATGACTGACGGATTAGGCTGCATCCGAGTTTTCGGAGCAGACCGAAGTGGAGCACCACATGGAGTAAGGGCATATCCCCATTTCCTGCCGACCGTCTGGGCTCACTTTCCCGTTACAGCGGGCGAGTGCGCCCTTTTTTCTATGCATACGCATAGAAAAAAGAAAAATGTGCCATTTCCTCGCCCCTGCGGGGCAACCGGAAATGATGCACAAAAACTTCATGCTTATGCCTTTGCGCATTTTCGCAGTGCTCATGCATGAAGTTTTATTTGCCACAAGGAGGTCAACACATGAAAAAAGTCGGAATCGTCATGGGCAGCGACAGCGATCTGCCCATCCTGCGCAAAACCATGGATACCCTGACGTCTCTGGGCATTCCCTACGAATGTCACATCTACTCCGCCCACCGCACCCCCGAGGAGGCTCGGGATTTTGCCGTATCCGCACGGGCAAACGGCTTTGGCGTGCTCATTGCAGCTGCCGGTATGGCCGCGCACCTGGCCGGCGCCATCGCGGCAAACACCACCCTGCCGGTCATCGGTATTCCCTGCAAAGGTCCTTGTCTCGACGGCATTGACGCTCTTCTTTCCACGGTCATGATGCCCTCCGGTATTCCGGTCGCCACCGTAGCCGTAAACGGAGGCGTGAATGCCGCTTTGTTGTCCGCCCAGATTCTGGCAGTGGAGGACGCGGAGCTTGCCGCGAAGCTGGACGCCAGACGCGCCGCCGACGCGGCCAAGGTGCTTGAGAAAGACGCCGCCCTTCAGGCGGAGCTGAACGGCTGAGGGAGGAAAAGCAATGGGCGGTTTCTTCGGGGCGATTTCCCATAAGAATTGCATTTACGACGTTTTCTTCGGCACGGACTACCACTCCCACCTTGGCACCCGCCGGGCCGGACTCGCCTTTTACGATACGGAAAAGGGCTTCCAGCGGCAGATACACAGCATCGAAAACACCCCCTTCCGCACGAAATTTGACGACGACATGGCAAAATTCAGCGGAAACGCCGGTATCGGCTGCATTTCCGACACCGACCCCCAGCCACTGCTGGTGCGCTCCCACCTGGGGATGTTCGCCATCTCCACCGTGGGCATCATCAACAACGCCGAACAGCTGGTGGCCGAGACCTTTTCCGGGCCGGGGCATCAGTTCATGGCCATGTCCTCCGGCAAGATCAACACCACCGAGCTGACCGCCGCCCTCATCAACCAGCGGGGCAGCCTGATCGACGGCATCCGCTATGCCCAGGAGGTCATCGACGGCTCCTGCACCATCCTGCTGCTGACCCCCGACGCCATCATCGCCGCCCGGGACCGGCTGGGGCGGCTGCCCGTTCTGGTGGGGAAAAATAACGACGGCCTGTGCGTATCCTTCGAGTCCTTCGCCTACCACAAGCTGGGCTATCAGGACCATTACGAGCTTGGCCCCGGGGAGATCGTGAAAATGACGGCGGACGGCCTTACTCAGCTGGCCGCCCCCGGCACGAAAATGAAGATCTGCGCCTTCCTGTGGACGTACTACGGCTACCCCAACTCCAACTACGAGGGCAAAAACGTGGAGGTCATGCGCTACCGCAACGGCGAGATCATGGCCCGCAAGGAAATGGAAGCCGGCACCATGCCGGACGTGGACTTCGTGGCGGGCGTGCCGGACTCCGGTCTGCCCCACGCCATCGGCTACGCAAACCAGTCCCATAAGCCCTTCGCCCGTCCCTTCGTCAAGTACACCCCCACCTGGCCCCGCTCCTTCACCCCTGCCAATCAGGAGATGCGCAATCTGGTGGCGAAAATGAAGCAGATTCCCGTGCCCGAGCTGATTCAGGGCAAGAAGCTGCTGTTCGTGGACGACTCCATCGTCCGGGGCACCCAGCTGCGGGAGACGGTGGACTTCCTGTACGAAAGCGGCGCGAAGGAAGTGCATATGCGCTCCGCCTGTCCGCCCATCATGTACGGCTGCAAATATCTGAATTTCTCCCGCTCCAACTCCGAAATGGAGCTGATCGCCCGACGGACGGTTCAGAATCTGGAGGGCGACGAGGGGCAGAAGCACTTAGACGAGTACGCCGACGGCACCACCCAGCGGGGCAAATGTATGCTCAAAGCCATCTGCGAGGAAATGGGCTTCGATTCCCTGGGCTACCAGTCTCTGGACGGCCTGCTGGAGGCCATCGGACTGGACAAAGACAAGGTCTGCACCTACTGCTGGAACGGCAAAGAATAATCAAGATAAATTTCCGGAAAAGGAGTATTATCATGGAACACAACAATTCCCAGTCCGCCAGCTATGCTGCCGCCGGTGTGGACATCACCGCCGGATACAAGGCCGTGGAGCTGATGAAGACCCACATCGCCCGCACCCGCAACTTAGGCTGTCTGGACGACGTGGGCGGCTTCGGCGGCTGCTTCGGTCTGCCCATTGCCGGGATGGAGGAGCCGGTGCTGGTCTCCGGCACCGACGGCTGCGGCACCAAGGTCAAACTGGCCATCCTCATGGACAAGCACGACACCATCGGCATCGACGCCGTGGCCATGTGCGTCAACGACATCATCTGCGTGGGCGCAAAGCCCCTGTTCTTTCTGGATTACATCGCCTGCGGCAAAAACGTGCCGGAAAAAATTGCCGAAATCGTGGGCGGTGTGGCGGAGGGCTGCGTCCAGTCCGGCGCGGCGCTCATCGGCGGCGAGACCGCAGAACACCCCGGCCTGATGCCCGTGGAGGACTACGATCTTGCGGGCTTCGCCGTGGGCATTGTGGATAAGAAGAAGATTCTGGACAAGACCAGAATGGCGGAAGGGGACGCGGTCATCGCGCTGGCTTCCTCCGGCATTCACTCCAACGGCTTCAGCCTGATCCGCAAGGTTTTCCGCATTGACGAGAACCCCGCCGAAATTTACCGGCCCTGCGATGCGCTGGGCGGAAAAACCATCGCCGAGACCCTGCTGACCCCCACGAAGATCTACGTCAAGTCCGTTCTGGCGCTGCTGGAAAACGTAGACGTCAAGGGCATCAGCCACATCACCGGCGGCGGCTTCTATGAGAATATTCCCCGCTCCATCCCCGACGGCCTGTGCGCGAAGATAGACAAGAGCGCCGTCAGGGTGCTGCCCATCTTCGACCTGATTGCAAAGACCGGCAATATTCCCGAGCGGGACATGTTCAACACCTACAACATGGGCGTGGGCATGAGCATCGTTGTTCCCGCTGCGCAGGTGCAGACCGCGCTGGACATCCTCACCGCCCACGGCGAGGACGCCTACGTCATCGGCACCATTGTCAAAAACGACGAGGAAAAGGTGATTCTGGAATGACGGCCAAAATCGCAGTTCTGGTCTCCGGCGGCGGCACCAATTTGCAGGCGCTGATCGATGCTCAGCAGCGGAGCGAGCTGGGCGGCGGAGAGATCACCGCCGTGATTTCCTCCAAAGAGGGGGCTTACGCTCTGGAGCGGGCGCGGAAAGCGGGTATCCCCGGCTATGTGCTGCCCCGGAAAAGCTTCGACTCCAACCGCGCCATGACGCTGGCGCTGGTGGAGAAACTGAAGGCGCTGGACATTGATTTAGTGGTTCTGGCGGGCTGCATGGTCATCTTCACCGAGGAACTGGTGCAGGCCTACCCCAACGCCATTATGAACGTCCACCCCGCCCTGATCCCGTCCTTCTGCGGACAGGGCTTCTACGGACTGCATGTCCATGAAGCGGCACTGGCCTACGGCGTCAAGCTCTCCGGCGCGACCGTGCATTTTGTCAGCGCGGAATGCGACGGCGGCCCCATCATCGCCCAGAAGGCCGTCCCCGTTCTCCCCGGAGATACCCCCGAGACGCTTCAAAAACGCATTATGGAGCAGGCCGAATGGAAGCTGCTGCCGGAAGCCGTGCGCCTGTTCTGTGAGGGCAGGCTCCGGGTGGAAGGCCGCACCGTTATCATCGAACAGGAGTGAAAAGTGCTATGAATGTTTACAAAATAAAGTCCATGGCCGAGCGCCTCAGCGGCAACACCTACCCCGGCCGGGGCATTGTGCTGGGGGTCACCCCCGACGGCAAGACCGCCGTGGCCGCCTATTTCATCATGGGACGCAGCGTCAATTCCCGGAACCGGGTCTTCGTTCAGGAGCCGGACGGCATCCGCACGGAAGCCTTCGACCCAAGTCTCATGAAAGACCCCCATCTGATCATCTACCATCCCGTGCGGGAGGCCGGTCAGGGTCTCATCGTCACCAACGGCGACCAGACGGACACTGTCTGGGAGTACCTCGCCAAGGGTGAAAGCTGGGAAGCCGCCCTGCGTACCCGTCAGTTTGAGGACGACGGCCCCAACTGGACGCCCCGCATTTCCGGCCTGCAGGCGGGGGACGGCAGCTATAAGCTGTCCATCCTGAAATCCGCCGACCCGGAGGGCACGGCATGTGCCCGGTTCTTCTATGAGTACCCCGCCGTCCCCGGTCTGGGGCATTTCCTCCACACCTATGTCTGCGACGGCAATCCCGTAATTCCCACCTTTCAGGGAGAGCCGGAACGGGTCAGCATCCCCGCGGACATCGACGATTTCACCCGGGAGCTGTGGGAAAATCTGAACCCCGACAACAAAATCTCCCTGTTCGTGCGCTACACCGATCTGGAAACCCGGAAATATCAGCAGCGAATCCTCAACAAGCACTCAAAGTAATACCGCGTGGAGGGAATGAACATGAAAGAATTTGAACTGAAATACGGCTGCAACCCCAACCAGAAGCCCGCGAAGATCTACATGGCAGACGGCTCCGAGCTGCCCATCACCATCCTGAACGGCCGCCCCGGCTACATCAATTTTCTGGACGCCCTCAACTCATGGCAGCTTGTGAAGGAACTGAAGGAAGCCACCGGCATGGCCGCCGTGACGTCCTTCAAGCACGTCTCCCCCACCTCCGCCGCCGTGGGAAAGGTGCTGCCGGAAAACCTGAAAAAGGCGTGCTTCGTGGACGACGTTCCCGAGCTGGACGATAGCCCCCTCGCCTGCGCCTACGCCCGGGCAAGAGGCACCGACCGGATGTGCTCCTTCGGCGACTGGGTTGCTCTGTCCGACGTGTGCGACGTGACCACCGCGAAACTCATCGCCCGGGAGGTCTCCGACGGCGTCATCGCCCCCAGCTACACAGAGGAAGCACTGGCTATCCTGAAAACCAAGCGCAAGGGCGGCTACAACGTGGTGGCCATTGACCCCGACTACGTTCCCGCCGAGCAGGAGACGAAGCAGGTCTTCGGCATCACCTTCCAGCAGGGTCGGAACAACTTCAAGATCGACGGGCATCTGCTCCGGAACATCGTCACCAAGAACAAAGACCTGCCCGAATCCGCCAAGATCGACCTGATCGTGGCGCTGATTACCCTGAAATACACCCAGTCCAACTCCGTGTGCTTCGCCTATGACGGGCAGGCCGTGGGCGTGGGCGCGGGTCAGCAGTCCCGCATCCACTGCACCCGGCTGGCCGGCTCCAAGGCCGACACCTTCTTCCTGCGCCAGCACCCCAAGACCCTGTCCCTGCCCTTCCGCGCCGACCTCGGCCGCCCCAACCGGGACAACGTGATCGACGGCTACATCAACGGCAACGAGGAGGATGTCTGCGCCGACGGCATCTGGCAGAACTACTTCACCCGTCAGCCCGACCGGCTGACCGAAGAAGACAAGCGGGAATTCCTGTCCAAATTTGACGGCGTTTCTCTCGGTTCCGATGCTTTCTTCCCCTTCCCCGACAACATCAAGCGCGCCAAAGCCTCCGGCGTCAAGTACATCGCCCAGCCCGGCGGCTCCATCCGGGACGATCTGGTCATCGAGGAATGCGATAAGGACGGCATGGTCATGGCCTTCACCGGCATGAGACTGTTCCACCACTAAGGGGGATTGTTTATGAAACTGTTAGTCGTAGGCGGCGGCGGACGGGAACACGCCATCATCAAAAGCCTGAAAAAGAATCCCGAGGTCAAGGAAATTTTCGCTCTCCCCGGCAACGGCGGCATCGTGGCGGACGCGGTGTGCGTCCCCATCGGCGCTACGGAAATTGACAAGATCGTCGCCTTTGCCCAGGAGCAAAAGGTAGATTACGCCGTGGTCGCGCCGGACGACCCGCTGGTACTGGGCTGCGTGGACGCGCTGGAAGCGGCTAAAATTCCCTGCTTTGGCCCCTGCGCCCGGGCTGCCATCATTGAGGGCAGCAAGGTCTTCTCCAAAAATCTCATGAAGAAATACGGCATCCCCACCGCCCGGTATGAGGTCTTCGACGACATGGCCGCCGCCCTCGCCTATCTGGACACCGCCCCCATCCCCACCGTCATCAAGGCCGACGGTCTTGCGCTTGGAAAGGGCGTTATCATCGCCCAGACCCGGGACGAGGCCAAGGCCGCCGTCCGGGATATGATGGAAAATCACGTCTTCGGCAAGTCCGGCGACCATGTGGTCATTGAGGAATTTCTCACCGGCCCGGAGGTCTCCGTGTTGGCCTTCACCGACGGCAAGGTGGTCAGGCCCATGGTGTCCTCTATGGATCACAAGCGGGCGGGAGACGGCGACACCGGCCTGAACACCGGCGGCATGGGCACCGTCGCCCCCAACCCCTACTACACCCCGGCCATCGCCGAACGGTGCATGAAGGAAATTTTCCTGCCCACCATCGCCGCTATGAACAGCGAAGACCGCACCTTTCAGGGCTGCCTTTACTTCGGCCTGATGCTCACCCCCGACGGCCCCAAGGTCATTGAATACAACTGCCGCTTCGGCGACCCGGAGACGCAGGTGGTGCTGCCTCTGCTGGAAAGCGACCTGCTGACCATCATGCAGGCGACAACCAACGGCACGCTGGCGGACACGGAGGTTCGCTTCTCCGATAAATATGCCTGCTGCGTCATCACCGCCTCCGCCGGGTATCCCGTCAGCTACAAGAAGGGCTACGAGATCACCATGACCCCGGAAGCCGCCGCCCACACCTACGTGGCGGGGGCGAAGCTGGAAAATGGGAAGCTTCTGACCTCCGGCGGCCGGGTCACCGGCACCACCGCCGTGGCCGGTTCTCTGGCGGACGCCATCCGGGAAGCCTACCGCCTTGCAGACGGCGTGCAGTTTGAAAACGCCTACCGCAGAAGCGACATCGGCCAGCGCGCGCTGCAAGCTGGGAATCACTGATAAAATCGCCTTCGGCTGAGCAGCGGGTCTTTTGCCCCCATGCCGCAGGCCGAAAAACGGGAAATACATCCAGTATTCCTCCGTTTTCCGGCCTTTGCCTGAGGACAAAATCCCTCGCTGTCAGCTCTCGCCGATTTCATCAGTGCTTCCCTCAACTCTGAATAAATCACATCAGGAGGAATAACCCCATGGTTTATCGGGTATTTGTAGAAAAAAAGGAAGGTCTGGACAACGAAGCCAAGGGTCTGCTGAATGAGGCCAGAACCTTACTTGGCATGGAGCGGCTGGAAAACGTCCGGCTGTTCAACCGGTACGACGCGGAAAATATCACGGAAGACCTGTTCCGGTACGCCGTGAAGACAGTCTTCTCCGAGCCGCAGCTGGATACCGCTTCTGCGTCCATTCAGCTTCCCGGCGCTTACGTCTTCGCCGTGGAGGCGCTGCCCGGCCAGTTTGACCAGCGGGCGGATTCCGCCGCCCAGTGCATCCAGATCATCTCTCAGGGCGAGCGTCCCCTCATCCGCACCGCCAAGGTCTACGCCCTGTATGGTGCGCTGACGGACGGGGACATCCGGGAATTCAAAAAATACGTTATTAACCCGGTGGAATGCCGGGAAGCGTCCCTGGACGTGCCGGAGACGCTCGCCATCCGCTACGACATCCCCACGGAGGTGGCGACCCTGACCGGCTTCACGAAACTTAGCCGTGACGAACTGGCGGACTTTATCGCGAACTACGGCCTTGCCATGGACTTGGACGATATCGCCTTCTGCCAGTCCTATTTCCAGAAGGAAGACCGCGACCCTACCATCACGGAAATTCGCATGATTGACACCTACTGGTCCGATCACTGCCGCCACACCACCTTCGGCACCATTCTCGACCACGTGACCTTCGAGGACGCCCTGCTGCAAAAGATTTATGAGCAGTATCTGGAAACCCGGAATGCCCTCGGCCGCAGCGAAAAGCCCATCTGCCTGATGGACCTCGCGACCATCGCCGTCAAGCACCTGAAGGCCGCGGGCAAGCTCCCCAAGCTGGACGAGAGCGAGGAGATCAACGCCTGCACAGTGAAGATGGATGTCACCGTGGACGGCGTCACCGAGCCGTGGCTGCTTCTCTTTAAGAACGAGACCCACAACCACCCCACGGAGATCGAGCCCTTCGGCGGCGCGGCCACCTGCATCGGCGGCGCCATCCGTGACCCCCTGTCCGGGCGGAGCTACGTCTACGGCGCCATGCGCGTCACCGGCGCGGCCGACCCTCTGACTCCCGTGTCCGAGACCATCCCCGGCAAGCTGCCCCAGCGGAAGATCGTCACCACCGCCGCCGCTGGCTATTCCTCCTATGGCAACCAGATCGGCCTTGCCACCGGCATTGTGGATGAAATTTACCATCCCGGCTACGCCGCCAAGCGCATGGAGATCGGCGCGGTCATCGCCGCCGCCCCCGCGGAAAATGTCCGCCGGGAGCGCCCCGACCCCGGCGACGTGGTCATCCTGCTGGGCGGCAACACCGGCCGGGACGGCATCGGCGGCGCGACAGGTTCCTCCAAGGCCCACACCCAGCAGTCGGTAGAAACCTGCGGCTCCGAGGTGCAGAAGGGCAACGCCCCCGAGGAGCGGAAGCTCCAGCGCCTGTTCCGCAATGGCGAAGCCTCCCGTCTCATCAAGCGCTGCAACGACTTTGGCGCGGGCGGCGTGTCCGTGGCCATCGGCGAGCTGGCCGACGGTCTGGAAATTGACCTGAACGCCGTTCCCAAGAAATATGACGGCCTGGACGGCACCGAGCTGGCCATCTCCGAATCTCAGGAGCGGATGGCCGTGGTCGTGGAAGCGAAGGACGCGGCGCGGTTCCTCGAACTGGCCGCCACGGAGAACCTGAACGCCGTCCCTGTGGCCGTGGTCACGGAAAGCCCCCGTCTGGTGATGAACTGGAACGGCAAAAAGATCTGCGACATCAGCCGGGAATTCCTGAACTCCAACGGCGCGGCCAAGCACATGGACGCCGCCGCCGAGAAGGCGCAGAGCTACGGCAAGACCGTGACCGGCAGCTTCGCCGAGAACTTCCTCGCCGTGGCTTCCGACCTGAATACCTGCTCCAAGCGGGGGTTGTCCGAGCGGTTCGACTCCACCATCGGCGCGGGCACCGTGCTGATGCCCTTCGGCGGAAAATATCAGCTCACCCCTATTCAGGCCATGGTGCAGAAAATCTCCGTGGAGAAGAAGCACACCGACGACTGCTCCTTCATGGCCTTCGGCTATAACCCCTTCATCACCTCCGCTTCTCCCTATCACGGCGCGTATCTGGCCGTGGTGGAGTCCGTGTGTAAGCTGATCGCCTCCGGCGCGTCCTTCGAGGACACCTACCTGACCTTCCAGGAGTATTTTGAGCGCCTCGGCAAGGACCCCAAGCGCTGGGGCAAGCCCCTTGCCGCACTGCTGGGCGCGTTCCGGGCGCAGATGGAGCTGGGCATCGGCGCCATCGGCGGCAAGGACTCCATGTCCGGTTCCTTCGAGAAGCTGGATGTTCCGCCCACACTGGTCTCCTTCGCCGTCACCACCGGCAAGACCGGCGAAGTCGTCTCCCCCGAATTCAAGGCCGCGGGTCACAAGGTCTGCCTGCTGACCCCCGCCTACGACGAAAACGGCCTGCCCGAAACCGCTTCCCTGCTGGAAACCTTCGATACCGTCACCGAACTCCTTCGCAGCGGCAAGGCCGTGGCCGCCTACACCCCCGGCATGGGCGGCGTCGCGGAGGCCGTGATGAAGATGGGCTTCGGCAACGGCTTGGGCTTCGCCTTTGACGACGCGCTGACCCTTGACGAGCTGTTCGGCTACGCCTATGGCAGCTTCGTGCTGGAAATGGCGGACGGCATCGTGGGCAAGGTTCTGGGCGTCACCACCGCCGACGGCAGCTTCTCCTATCACGGAGAAGCCCTGTCCCAGACTCAGGTTCTCGGCGCCTACGAAGACAAGCTGGAATCCGTCTACGCCTGCAACATCCCCACCCCGGCGCAGAGCATGGAGACCTTCTCCTATGAGGCCACCCAGCGGAAAGCCCCCGCCGTCAAGGTTGCCAAGCCCAAGGTGCTGATCCCCGCCTTCCCCGGCACCAACTGCGAATACGACTCCGCCAAGGCCGTCCGGGACGCGGGGGCGGAGCCGGAGATCATCGTCATCAACAACCTGAGCGCCGACGGCATTGCCCGCAGCGTGGAGCGCTTTGCGAGCGAACTGAAAACCGCCCAGATGGTGTTCATCCCCGGTGGCTTCTCCGGCGGCGACGAGCCGGACGGCTCCGGCAAGTTCATCACCGCATTCTTCCGCAACGCCGCCGTCAAGGAGGGCGTCACCGCCCTTCTGGAGCAGCGGGACGGTTTGATGTGCGGCATCTGCAACGGTTTTCAGGCGCTCATCAAGCTGGGTCTGGTGCCCTACGGCAAAATCATCGACACCGACGAGACCTGCCCCACCCTGACCTTCAACAACATTTCCCGCCACCAGAGCCGCATCGTCCGCACCCGGGTCGCCTCCAACAAATCCCCGTGGCTGGCGCTGACCAACGTGGGCGACGTGTACAACGTCCCTATCTCCCACGGCGAGGGCAAGTTCCTTGCCTCCGAGGAACTGATTCGCCAGTTGGCGGCCAATGGCCAGATCGCCACCCAGTACGTTGATCTGGACGGCAATGCCACCGCCGACGTCCATTTCAATCCCAACGGCTCTCTGTACGCCATCGAGGGCATCACGTCCCCCGACGGCCGGGTCTTCGGCAAAATGGGCCACAGCGAGCGCATCGGCTCCGGCCTGTACAAGAACGTCCCCGGCGAGTACAACATCCGCATGTTTGAAGCGGCGGTCAAATACTTCAGATAACTCCCTTCCTCTAAAAAAGGCGCTGTCTCACAGCTTGGTGAGACAGCGCCTTCTTCATTCTATTTGATTTTCTGAGGTTGGTCACTTAATCCAACCAAATAATCCGCGGTCAGGTTGTAAAATTGACATAGCTTGACCAAATCATCAATTTTCAGCTCCGCCCGTCCGGCTTCAATGTGGTTGTATCCCTGCTGGGATTTGTTCAGAATTTTCCCGACCTCCGCCTGAGTGAGATCCCTGTCCTCCCGGACACCCCGCAGCCTTGCTCTGTAATCTGTCATACGTCAACCCGTTTCCTATTTTTCGATGACATATTACCATACTCATAATTTGAGTATTGACTTTTACTCAAAGATTGAGTATTCTATACCCAAACATGGCGAAAATCCCTTCTCTGACGACTTATATCCACATCTGGAGCAGCTTTTATGAGTATCCGTTCAACCTTAAAACCGCCTCATTTAGCAGCCGCTGCCGCATTTGGGAGCGGCTTACTTGTGCATCTGTTCGGGCTTGTCAATGTCCTTCATAATTATGACGACATTGCCCAGCAGCCCCGGGGCTACGGAACCGGCGTCACCTCCGGACGGTGGCTGCTGTCCATTATGGGTGATTTCTGCGACGCAATCGGCGGAAATTTCAACCTTCCCACGGTCAACGGGCTGCTGTTTTTATTGCTGATCGCGGTTTCCGCCGGACTGCTTGTGTCCGTTTTTCGGATCCGGAACCGGGCTTCAGCAGCACTGATGGGCGTTTTGTTCGCCGTGTTTCCCTCTGCCTTTTCTACACTGGCATTCCGCTACACCGCCGTCTACTATGGCATTGCCATTCTTTTGTCTGTCGCTGCTGTTTGGCTGTTTCAGCGCTGTTCCTGGGGTTTCTTTTTGTCCGCCCTCTGCATTGCCTGCTCTTTGGGTATCTATCAGGCTTATGTTCCCATTACCATCGGCATGTTCGTCTTGATGCTCCTTCAGGAGTCTCTGTCCGACGATGCGGACTTCCGGAAGCTTCTGCGCCGGAGTCTGGCTTGCTGCGGGGTTCTTTTGCTCGGTTTGCTTCTGTATTACGTTTTTCTGAAGCTCACGCTTTGCTTGTATGGGACGCAGCTGAGTGACTATCAGGGTGTCAGCAGCATGGGGAAGCTATCCCTTTCCGGCATTCCCGGGCTGATTTATGAAGCATTTTATTCCGCTTGCATGCTCCCCGTAAAGGACTATTGCGGACTGGCCGCCATGAAGCTCATAAAGGCGGCTTATCTGCTCATTGGACTTTTCTCCGGGGTTCTCCTTGTATTTCTGCTGATAAAACGGGTGCGGAAGCCCTCTATACGGCTGTTTTCCCTCCTGCTCTGCGCCGTGTTTCCCGTTGCCGTGAATTTCACCGTTATCATGTGTCCGGACAGCTGGATTTACACGCTGATGGTGTATTCCCTTGTCCTGATCTCCTATGTCCCTTTGATTCTGCTGAATCAGCTGACCGAGGACGACAGGAAACGCCTGTGGCTGGGCATCGTGAAAAAGGGCGTCGCCATTATGCTGTCCGTGCTTGCCCTTTGCTACGCCTATCAGACCAATGTGAATTATACCGCGCTGTACTACGCCAACCGCCAGGTGGAAAATTATTTCAGCTCCATCGTCACCCAAGTGCGGATGGCCGACGGCTTCACGCCGGATATGGAGTGGGCATTGATTGGGGACATTGAAGATCCCCTCCTTGGCTGCTACTGGGAGTATGAGATGACCTATGGCGGCGTCGAATTTACCCAATGGCTACTGAACCGCTACAGCTGGTGGGACTGGATCCATAATTACTATGGCTACGCAATTCCCACTGCCAGCGATGAAAAGATCCGCGTTCTCGCCCAGAGCGACGCGGTACGCGCTATGCCTTGTTGGCCGGCAGATGGGTCGATACAAGTGGTCGGCGATACTGTGGTCATTAAGTGCCAGGAACTGCCTTAGGCGCTCATGACCTGTCGCGCGCCGTCTGCCTGCGGATGATTTCAATACAAAAGCGCTCCGATTATCCGGAATTTCGGGATAATCGGAGCGCTTTTTGCGAAAAGTGCGGCATGGAAACCCATGCCGCACTCAGCTGCAATATACCGTTTTATACGAGTTTTTAACAAAACGCTTAAAAGCGTTTTATTCGGCCGCAGGATTGCGGCCAGCGGCCACTGCCGCTAAAAAACGAAGTCAATACATTTCTTACCGCCGCCCAGGCGGTCTGCCGCAAAACGGCTTAAATAAAATGATGAAATCATTTTATCAGAGCCTATCTGAAAACAAAGTATTCTTGTACTATTTCAACAAAATCCAAATGGAAGCAAGATTCACCTCATCCGGGGCAATCGGTCTCCGGTCTAATCTGAAATGCGTTTAATCCATCTTCGCCCATAGTTTCGAGCGCCACGCTGTGTATTCTCCCAAACTACAGTGGTTACATCATTAGCGAGATTGTGTCGAACCGACCATTTCCTATGTGATATCATATTTCTTCCGATATGCGAAAGGCGTCATATGGAAGTGTTTCTTAAACGCATTTTGAAAATGTGATTGACTGGAAAAGCAAAGAAAGCTGCTGATTTCGCCCAAAGACTTATCGGTGTGTTTCAGCAATGACTTGGCTCTCCTGAGACGGCAGTCCATCATATACGCGCCGATGCTCATGCCAAGCTCATTCCGAAATTTTTTGAACAGATAGGCCCTGCTTTTTCCAGAAAAAGATACCACATCTGCGGCACAAATCGGCTCATTGATATGGGTTGCGATGAACTGCATACACGAGAACACCTCCTTGGATATCCCATCCGGCAGCTTCTGCTGGGCTACTCTCCGGGCAAAGTCTATGGTCATATTGTACTGCAGATTTTTCACCGCTTCCTCTGTCTGCAGCTTTTCACACTCCTGAATGTAGGTGTCGATAAGATGGTAGGTCTCCTCAATATCCATACCGCCTGGGATGGCGGCGAATTTCCCAATCATTGTGATCAAACCGATGAATAGATTCTTAGCCTGCCGGAGCGGTGTTTCCGCCAGCTTCCCCTCCCGGGTGTTGGCCGTGTTGGCGGCCGCCAAAAGGAATGTGTTCAGCTTGTCGGGTTCCCCATTTCGGATCAATTCCAGCATTTGCTGTTCCAAAAAATAGGTGCCATGATTCACGCCTTCTTCCCGCGCTTCATAAAAACTCTGGGAATGACGCTGGCCAATGACAGCTTGATATTCGGTATTGGTTAGGCTAAAAGCCCGCTCCAGCTCCAGCTTTTCTCCGGTCAAAGTGAAGTGCAGGTACAACAATAGATTCAGAAACTGATTGTAGGTGTATTGGGAAATGCCTCCCAGAAATGACGCGATTTCTCCGTAGCGGGTCGGAGGGATCGCGTTTTTGCTCATATAGGATCGGATAAATTCGTCTGTAACAGGGGTGGAATAGGCAGGCCCCAAAACGAGGCTGTGTACACCATCCTTGCATTGTACATAACCATAGTAGCCCGTATCCGAGGAAACATAAACGGCGGGGCTTCCCAGCTCCATCAGCTTGGGCAAAACAAAGGGATAGGGGTCTCCCTCCGCATAAAAGCCGGCGGAACAAAGAAAGCTCCCACCCGCGTACACAGCAACGGGCAGATAGTGTGCGGCATAGAACATCTCACAATAGGCTTGATCGTCCATATTTTTTTCACCTTGAATATGAATATATAATATTATAGACGTTTATGCAATACATTTCAAGAACCATCTGCTAAAATATGGACAAAAAGGATAGTGGGGCGATAAAATGACCTTGGATTTTTGTAGAAACTGGACATTTTGCAAGGAGGGCGAAACGCCTGTGACCGTTGACCTTCCCCACGATGCCATGCTGCTGGAAAAGCGGGACGGCGGATGCCGGAACGGTGTCAATTCCGGCTATTTCCCCGGCGGCAAGTATGCATATGGAAAGACCTTTGAACTGGACGCTGCCATGCTTGGAAAATCCGTGGCGCTGCACTTTGAGGGCGTCTATCAGAACTGTAAGGTCTATGTAAACGGAAAGCTCGCCGGTTCCCATCGGTATGGATATACCGCCTTTGATGTAGATATTTCTGATTTTGCGGAATCGGGAGAAAACAACGTCCGGGTAGAGGTGGACAATTCTCTGGAGCCTAATTGCCGCTGGTATTCCGGCTCCGGGCTTTATCGGCCGGTGCATTTGCTCATCCGGGAGCAGAATTACATTTCGCAAGTACATATGGAAACGGTTCAGATCCATCCCGCAAAAGTGCGGGTGGACGTAAAGACGACTCAGGACAGCGACATAACGGTGGATATTTACGAGGGAAAGAAACGAGTAGCCAGCGGAAAGCCTGGCATTTTGGAGGTGCCGGAGGCCAAGCTGTGGAGTGCAGAAAAACCCTTTCTCTACACGATCCTGGTCAGAACGGATACGGACGAGCGGGTGATTGCCTTTGGCATCCGTAAGCTGGAATGGAACGCTGAAAAGGGCTTGACCGTCAACGGTCAGCGTGTCCTGCTTCGTGGCGGGTGCATTCATCACGATCATGGCGTGCTGGGCGCTTGCGAATTCCGGGATGCGGAAGAACGGCGTATCCGAATTTTGAAGGAAAACGGCTTCAATGCGGTGCGGATTGCCCACAACCCCGCCTCTCAGATCACATTGGAAACCTGTGATAAACTGGGTATGTATGTGTTGAACGAGACCTTCGATGGCTGGTATATCCCCAAGACCTACCACGATTACGCCCGCTGGTTTTCGGAGGATTGGAAGCAGGATGTTACCGCCATGGTGGAATCTGCACGAAATCACCCCAGCGTCATTCTGTATTCCCACGGCAACGAAGTATCCGAAACTGCAACCGAGCGGGGCACGGAGGTCTGCCGGGAATTGACGGACTTTATCCATAGCCTTGATCCGACACGGCCTGTAACCGCCGGAATCAATGTACTGCTGAATGTCTATGCCAATATGGGCCTGGGGGTCTACAAAGACAAAGGCGATTATCAGCCCAAGCCCCTCCCCAGGAAGGGCGGCTACAAGGAGAAAAAGACCGGGTCGGCCTTTTTCAACGCCCTGGCCCAAAAGCTGGGGCCGCTTATGTTCTTCATGAGCAGAGGAAGAAAAGGTGACAAAGCCTGCCTGGGTGCCGCAAATAGCCTGGATGTTCTGGGACTAAACTATGCTTCTTCCCGGTATGATGAGGATGTCAAGAAATATCCGGACCGGCTGATGGTTGGCTCTGAAACCATGGTAGCCGATCTGCCCTACAACTGGGAACGGGTGCAGAAATATCCCCAGCTTCTGGGGGATTTTGTCTGGTCTGCCTGGGATTACCTGGGGGAAGCCTGTATTGGCGACTGGACTTACCATTCCTACAACGGGTTGCCCCTGCTTGCCGGACAGGGAATGATCGATATTACCGGAAAGCCCCTGGCGTCGATGTATTTCATGCAGATCGTCTGGGGCCTGCGAAAAGAACCGTTCATTGGAGTACGTCCTCTGAATCACGCAAAGGAAGCGCCAACCACCGGCGCATGGCAGTTTACAAATGCCATCGACAGCTGGAGCTGGCAGGGCTATGAGGGAGAAAAAGCTGTTGTAGAAGTTTATGCGAATTCCGCATCCGTTCGCTTGCTCCTGAATGGCAAAGAGATAGTAAACAAGCCTGTCAAGAAGTACAAAACACTTTTCAAATTGCCCTATCAACCCGGAACATTGACTGCGGAAGCATTGGATGAGCGGGGCAATGTGATCTCCAGTCACAGCCTGACCACCGCAGGCGAGGAAACCGTGCTGAGAGTAACGCCTGACAAAATGGTGCTGTGTGCCAACAACCAGGCTCTTTGCTATCTGCCCATTGAATTCACGGACAAGGCGGGCAATCTGAAACCTTACATGGAGCAGCGGGTGGAGGTCGCGGTTGCGGGAGCGGCCACCCTGGCTGGTTTTGGCAGCGCCCTGTGCAAGACCAACGAGGTCTTTGACAAACCGTATCATCATTCCTACCGGGGCCGCTGCCTTGCGGTGCTTCGGGCAGGTAGTACTCCTGGAAAGGCAAAAGTAACTGTAACATCAGCAGGCATGGAGCCTGTAACAATCGAAGTGGAGGTACAGTAAATGACGAAATTTCGCTTATTTGGCCGTCAGACAGATGAAGTGTCCGAAAGAGAATTGAGCCACAGGCAGCTTGCCCGTGAGGTGGCAGCAGAGGGCATGGTACTTTTGAAAAATGAGGGTGTCCTACCCCTGCAAAATAAGAAAATTGCATTATTCGGCGCAGGTGCCCGAATGACCGTTAAGGGCGGTACCGGTAGCGGTAATATGCAGGAGCGGTACAGCGTCAGCATTGAAGAAGGCTTGAAGAATGCAGGGTTTACGCTTGCTTCCACCCGGTGGATGGATCGTTTTGATGCAGCCTTCGCAGCGGAAAAAGAGGCATGGCGGCTGAGTATTGAAGCTCGCATTAAGGGCTATAAGCCCTGGGAAGTGCAGCGGATGTTCGACGAAGTCATTCATGTGACTCCACTGCGCTTTCCCATTGGCGACGAAATTCAGCAAGAAGACTTGCCGGAAGATACGGATACGGCCATCTATGTGATTGCCCGGCAGGCAGGCGAAAGCGCCGACCGCCGCTTAGAAAAAGGCGATTATTATCTGTCGGATGTGGAGGAAGCAAATATCCGCACCCTTGCTGAGCACTACGAAAAGGTTCTGCTGGTAATCAACTGCGGCGGAATTTTGGATCTGTCCATTCTGGATGAAGTTCCGGGAATCGGAGCTGTCCTTCACTTTGTGCAGGGCGGTGAGGAGGGCGGCAATGCCTTTGCGGACATCGTCAGTGGCAAGGTCACGCCCTCCGGTAAACTGACCGATACTTGGGCAATAGACTATTACGATTATCCTTGCGCCGAGGAATTTGGCATTCTCGGCGACGTTCTGCAGCAGAATTACCGGGAGGGTATCTATGTCGGTTACCGTTGGTTTGATGCCAATAAGATTGAACCCCGCTGGCCCTTTGGATTTGGGCTGAGCTATGCTGATTTTGAAATCACGGTCCAGAATACACAAATCGTCGGCACCATGGTAACCGTAACCGCTTGTGTGCGCAACATAAGCAGTTGCTACTCGGGTAAAGATGTGGTGCAGCTTTACCTCGCAAAGCCGGAGGGTAAGCTCCATAAAGAACATAAGGCGCTTGCTGCATTCCGCAAGACCGGTTTACTGGCACCTGGACAGGAGGAAATCTGCACACTGCAGGTTGACCTGCAGGAGTGCGCTTCTTATGACGAGGAAACTGCCTGCAAATTACTGGAGCAGGGCGAATACGGTGTTTTTATTGGAAGCGATTCCCGTAAGAACGCTCTGTGTGCTGTGCTGACGCTGGAAAAAACTGTAGTCACCGAAAAGCTGACCAACATTCTCCCAATTTCGAAGGAATTTGAGCTGTTTGTTCCTCAAACGAAAGCGCTTGTTTACCCCGCAGAGGTGCAGTATCTAACAATCCCAATGGGTGCATTCGCCAAAAAAGGAATCCACTATGATGCACCCATACCGGTCATTAAAACAAAGCAGACGGGCGAATACCTGAAAACCCTTTCTGATAAGGAATTGATTGAACTGTGTGTCGGTGCCGGCTTTAACGGACTGGGCTATAATGTGACACCCACCACAGTAGGGCGGACCAGCATCAACCTTTTGAAGAAGGGGATTCCGAATGTGAACTTCTCCGATGGGCCAGCCGGACTGAATCTTTGCCCCAAAAACGCCTATACGAAGTTTGGCGTGCCGAACTACGTTGATGAACTTCCTCAGGACTGGCAATGGGGATGGATCCGGAAGATAGAACCCTTTGTCTTGGCAAAGCCCGGCAAAGGCTATCGGGTCTATCAATATATGACCTGCTTCCCGGCAGCGACCTTACAGGCACAGACCTGGAATCCCTCCCTGATTGAAGAAGTCGGTCATGCCATCGGCACAGAAATGATTGAGGCCGGCGTGACCCTCTGGCTTGCCCCCGGTCTGAACATCCACCGCAATCCCCTCTGCGGCAGAAACTTTGAGTATTATTCCGAAGATCCTTATGTGTCCGGCGTTATGGCAGCATCCGTTACGAGAGGCGTCCAGAGTCATCCCGGTTTGGGTGTTACCATCAAGCACTTCTGCTGTAACAATCAGGAAGACAAGCGGGAGACCGTTTCCGAGAATGTGCCGGAGCGCGCTCTTCGGGAAATCTACCTCCGGGGATTTGAAATCGCAGTTCGGAAGTCCAAGCCCTGGGCAGTAATGACGTCCTACAATCTTGTCAATGGTGTGCACACATTTGCAAGCAATGATCTGTGCACCAAAGCGCTGCGCAATGAGTGGGAATATCAGGGGCTTGTTATGACCGACTGGACCGCCAGTGAGAAAAGCCCCGGCGAACATACATCTTGCATCCTTGCGGGTAACGACTTGATCATGCCCGGCCACCCCGGCGCAAAAAAGGAATTGACCGCAGCCCTGAAAAGCGGTCAGATCAAACGTTCTGAGCTGGAAGTTGCCGCGGCAAATGTTCTAAATGTAATTTTCTCCAGCAATGTATGGAGTATAAATGAATAAAGAGGAGATATGGTTATGAAAACACAAGAGCAAATCGATGCAAGAGACCGAAAAGAATTAGCGCAAAGAAAAAAACAGAAAAACCAAAAAGCACTGAAATATGGCTTGCTCCTGACACTGCTTGCCCTGTTCCTTGCCAGCGTAACGGACGAGATCAGTTCTGCCATTGGTGTTCAGGTTCAGTCCAGCGTCGTTACGGAATTCTTTGTCAGACCTCTGAATGTTCCATACAACGAAGCCATGGCAATGTTCAGCACTGCCACCACATTTTCCTATGCCTTAATGGCGCTGGTTCCTTTCTACAAGGCGCTGGCTGACAAGTTCGGCAGAAAGCCATTCCTGGTTCTCAACACTCTGGGGATGGGTGTCGGCATGGCTCTGGCCTGGTGGTCTCCCAATATGGTTCTCTATTTCATTGGCTACGGTATGACCGTGTTCTTCGTTCAGCATGACATGCAGATCGTTTATCTGTACGAGATTGTTCCGAAGGAAAGAAGAGCTACCATCTACGGTCTGATCAAAGGCATCAGCACCCTAGGCGTCGTTCTGATCCCCATGCTGAGAAGTTCCGTCATGGGCACCGACACAACGTTGTGGAGAGGTGTGTATTTCCTGCCTGCTCTGATCGCCATCGCTGTTTCCGTCTTCTCTCTGGTGGTTACCCGGGAGTCCAAAACCTTCCTGGATCAGCGGATCTCTTATCTGGAGTCCCCCTATGAATTGCGTCACCCCGAAGTGAAAAAACTGTCCAGGGAAGAGGAGAAAGCGCAGAAGGCAGAGGTTAAGCAGCACAAAACCGGCGTGTTCCATGCGCTGGGTCATCTGTTCAAGAACAAGCAACTGTTTTGGCTTGCCATTGTCAGTTCCGCATTCGCGCTGGGCAGCACCACCATCTCCGGCTTCTCCGAATCCATTATGACGGACTTTGGCATGACCTCCGAAGCTGTCAACGAAGCACTGTTGATCTATCCCTTCCTGTATGCCGCATTGATCGTTGGCGCAGGCTTCGTAGGCGACAAGCTGGGCAGAAAGACCATCGTCAGCGTTTGCGGTGCTCTGGCTGTGGGCGGCTTCATCGGCTTCAATATTTCCGCATGGCAGGGAGCGTCTCCCTATCTGGTGGGTATTTTCTACGGCCTGTATCTGGGCTGCTGGTGGATTACCCTGGACTATGTTGGCATGATGGTTGCAGAATCTGCTCCCACCTATAACCGCGGCTCCGTACTGGGTGCCGTGAATCTGATCACCATGGTAGGCAGCGGCATTGGCAGCGTGGTTCCTATTTTCGCGGTACTGCTGTTCGAGCGGATTGGCTTCGGCTATATGACCGCTGTTATGCCCTTTGCTTTCATCGGCGTCCTGCTGCTGATCTTCAAGGTCAAAGAAACCAAGGGCGTGGATCTTGATAAGGTTACCTACTAAAAGAAAGCGTTGTGAAGAGATATGGCAAATCCGTTTTTACCCTTAAATACCTATATTGCCGATGGAGAACCCCATGTGTTTGGCAACCGGGTATATCTGTTTGGCTCCCATGATAAAGCCGGCGGCGACACCTACTGTATGCGCAACTATGAATTCTGGTCCGCCCCTGTGGAGGATTTGGAAACCTGGAGCTGCAAGGGTGTGTCTTACCGGGCAGATCAGGATCCGCTGTATGGGGAAAAGCTGAAATATATGTATGCGCCTGACGTGGTGCAGGGGAATGACGGCAGGTTCTATCTCTACTATTGTATGTCCGGTGAAAAGGGCGCAGGCGGCTATGGCAGACCGATCAGCGTAGCCGTCTGCGATACCCCGGACGGGCACTATGAATACTATGGCTTTGTCCGCAACCCGGACGGCAGCCCCATGTTGAAATATGTTACCTTCGATCCGGCCGTGATCAATGATGCCGGCGTGATTCGGCTCTACTACGGAACATGGTATCCCTTTTATGAGTACGGGAAACTGCTGGAGCCCATTTTCCGCAAGGTTGAAAGCAAGCTGTTCGGCAAAACCGTCGCAGAGATTCGAGCCTGTCCTGACGGGATTATGGGCGCAAACCATGTGATTTTGGCTGACGATATGCTGACGATTTTATCTGAGCCATGCCACATATTGCCCAGCCGGGTAAAGGGGACCTCCTTTGAGAAACATCCTTTCTTTGAGGGAAGCTCCATCCGGAAGATTGGCAGTACCTATTATTTTATTTATTCCTCCAGTAAGGGCCATGAGCTTTGTTATGCCACAAGTCCTTACCCGGACCGGGCGTTTGTTTATGGCGGAACCATTGTTTCCAATGGCGATGTAGGTTATCAAGGTCGACGGGAAAGGGACAGGCTGAATGCCACAGGCACCAATCACGGCAGCATTGAGCGTATCAATGGGCAGTGGTACGTGTTTTATCACCGCAATACACATAAATCTGCATATTCCAGACAGGCTTGTGCAGAATCCATCGAGATACGGTCTGATGGAAGCATTCCTCAGGTAGAAATGACCTCACAGGGCATTGGACGCTCTCTGGAAGCAGATCGAACCTATCCTGCGTCCATTTGCTGCAATCTGTACAGCGGATTGATGCCCCATATCGGCAACGGTGTCATAAAGAAAAGCATTCCTTTTATCGCCGACGAGGATGGTCGGCAAATCGTTGTGGCAACCAATAAAACCCGGATTGTGTATAAATACTTTGATTTGGCAGACGGTGAGTACATTCTCACCACGCGCTGCAAATCAGGCGGCAGTGGAAAATTAAGCGTACAAACAGGTCTTGATGAAGCGATTGCTTTGACAAAGCCATCCAAAACCTGGGACACCATGGAGATCCCCTGCTCTTTCCGAACCGGTATTCAGCCCTTGATTTTGCATTATCATGGCTCAAAGGAATTTAGAATTCAATCACTTTGCCTTCGCAGGAGGAAACGATATGAAAACGGAAATAAAAAAATACGGCATCGTCGCCTTGCTGTTTACCGTATGCAGCGCGATTTCTCTAATCTCAGCGGTTGCTTATTTGATCACGAGTGCGGACGGCGCGCTTTATAATGTCCTTGCGCTGGTATGGCTTGTGACGATTGCTTCCGGCTGTGTACTTGCAGTATTCTCCCATGGCCCCCGCTGGGTATCTTTTGTATGCCTTTCCTGCGTGATCCTTTATGGACTGCTGCACATCGTGTCCTCCTATTTGCTGATGATCGCCATGGGTGCGATGAGCGCTGGCGGTATGGCCTATATCCTGCTGCGGGGGCTTTCTGTGTGTATGATCTTTGCATCAGGCTGCCTTATGAGCATTACGGTGTTTCCGAAGAGGCCTTCCTGGGCTGTCTGGACGAAATGGTGGAGCAAGCCTTCGACGACCAGTGCACCGGCACCAATCCCCGGTATCCGCTGATGAAGGAGATCAAAGAGATGTACCTGAACGCCTATTACGGCGGATAAGCAGACACACACTCTGCGGAACGGAACCATGGTCACCTGCCAGTTCGCGCCAATACCCTGCTTTCGTAGTCCCTTTTGAAGAGGCAGAAGAATACCTGATGTACCCGCAAGGGGGTATGCCGCAGCCGTTGCCAGCGGAAGCTGGCAACGGCTGCGCAGTATTTTCTGCTTTTGGTGCTGAAAAGCGGGCAGAAAAGATCCACCCTTCAACCGCGCCGATGGCCTCCCAAGTACTTTCAGGCCGTCAGCTCACGAAAAAACTTATTCCCCTTCCTGATAATGTGCCACGATTTCCGGAGTAATCGGAATCAACTGACAGTTTTCAATCGCATAGATGATGTCACAGAGCTGCTCAAGATCTTTATAGTGGTGGGATGTCAGGAAAATTGTTTTTCCCTCGGCTTTTAGCATTCGGATAATGGATTTTACATCCTGATAGGTGTGATAGTCCAGTGCATTGAAAGGTTCGTCCAGCACCAGAATATCCTGTCCCTCCATAATAGCCTGTGCAAGTCCCAGCTTTTGCTTCATGCCAAGGGAATAGTTGCTCACTTTTGTTTTGTTTTCAGGATCAAGACCAACTTTTCCCATTGCTTCCCGGATCTCCGTCTCGGAGATTTTCCCCTGAATATCAGCCAGAAACTTCAAATTCTGAAGGCCGCTGTACATTCCAATGAAACCGGGAGCATTGATAAAGACGCCCACGTTTTCCGGAAAATCTCTGCCGTTTTTACCAAGCTGCTTTCCGCGCATGGACACACTGCCGGAATCCGGCTTCTCGAAACCGCAAAGTATTTTGAACAGAACGGACTTACCGCTTCCATTTGCGCCTACCAGACCGATTGTCTGTCCCTGTTCTACGGACAGCGAAATATTTTCCAGAATCGGTTTTTTCCCGAATCGTTTGGATACATTTTCTACTTCAATATAGGAACGCATAAAGTTTACCTCCCAAGTAAGTTTTTAGAGCCAAGCAATTCCAGCAGACTCAATGTAACAGCCAGGCATCCTATCAGAATCATCAACGCCATCCCGGCCGGGATTCCCATGCCGAAGGAATCCCAGTCAACCCTTACTGTTCCGGACAAGCCAAAGGGTAGATAATGTACCCAATTTTGCGGAATTACACACAAAAAATTCCCGGCAAGGATTGCTAAAAAGCCTACTGTAATTTGCCTTGTCAGCAGATAGCAAAAAAGCATAACAAGTGTCTGCAGCAGAATATCCAGAAATTTGAAAGCAACACATTCTACTAAAAATTGTATCGCAATCAGATCCATCCTGTCCGCAAAGATGAGCCCACCTGTCAGTCCTGCCAGGAACCAAAGGACTGGATAGATGGCAATAAATTTGATGACTGTCCTGAGTATTCCATGAAACATCTCTTTTCGGCTGTTCGATCGAACTGATACGAAAGTGGATTGTTCGCTGATGCTGGCCTCTGCAAATACAGCAATCAAATAAAGAGGCGCCGTATTCACCAACAGCATTTCCAGAAATGCCAGGATATGAAAGGATCCGGTTCCATGGCCAGAGAAAAGGCGATAGACCCATTCCTGCCCGGAGGACAGCTCAGGACCGCTCAGCCCCTTATATACAGTCATTCCCAGCACAACACCGCATAAAATCATGAGATCTTGTTTTTGGAACAGCGCCCTCTGGTAGTACGCCTGAACACCTCTTCTTTTTTGTGATTTTCCTAACAGCTTTCTTTTTGACGGAAAACAGATGCTTCCGATCAAAAACAATGCCAGCAACGCCGCGGTAATTCCAGTAACGAGCCAACGATGTGGTATTCCCAAATTATGATGAAGAATCAGCAGATGGTTGAGTCCTGTAATAGGGAAAGCATGAATGCCCGGTACCTTAACCCATAAAATCGAAAGAACATAGAGACCGACCACAATCCGCACAGAGTGTTTATGGCCGGCAAAATGAGCTAACCACATGCAAAGACCGGAAATCAGCCAGATTCCAAGAAATAAGTACCCGGTACAACCCGCAAACGCTGTCAGTGGGGAGGAAAACACCTGACTGAGCGCTTCAAAAAGCTCCGCTTCCAAACTCCCGTCAGGAAGCCGCCATGTGTTTTCCATGGGAAGCCCCACTCCGGATAACAAGATTGCCGTCAGCTGAACCAGCACCAAAATGGCAGGCAGTACGCAAAGGCTAATCCATTTCCGAATAAAATAGTGGCGGTAACTTCCAAAGCGGAAAATTACATAGGGTGGATCATCTTCTGCCAAAGGCAAGCAGCTCAGGAGAGTCAAAGGCATAAGGAAAAATATCAGATAGTAATGGTCTGTTGTTCCTGACAGCAAATGCTGCTCAAAACTCAATACCGTACCGCCCCGTGAACTGAAAGAGAAGAGAAAACAGCCAATAAACAGGAGCAAGTTTTTCCCGATTCCCAACAACCTGATATTCTTCCGAATCAAGGGAATCATACCTTGACCACCTTTTCCTTTTTTACCTTGGAAAAGTAGATTGCCAGAAGTATGATAACGGCAGCCAATAAGGAAGGGCCGGCAACAAAGGACATTGTTGTAATAACTTCTGGGCTCAAACAGTTAGGGTCAAACGCCGTCACGAGCCGATATTGTGGAACGCCCAAAATCGCAAGCAAAAAATTCTCCAAAATCGTATATAGGAACGGCCCCGTCAGTACAACAAAAATATTTTCACAATACATGGCTAAAAAGAAGCCCATTGTCATCACCAAAACGCCGATCAGGCCTCTGAAAACAGAGAGCGTCACTGCGTAAACTACAGGGTACTCCGAATAGGTGTTTTCAAAAATGCGATTTCCCATATTGAGGGCATCCAGATGAGGATCAATGCGTAAGGCCGTAACTGCCGAGAGAATGTACGGAATTGTGATGATGCAAAATGCGCTGATTGCATAAACCATCCACTTGACCCAGAGGTATTTCCTCATAGGCACACGGGGCTGCACATAGACGAGAAAATTGTTTTTTCGTTCCTGATGCAGATTCCAGCATACAGGCAGAACCACAAACAGAGGATATAGCAGAGAAAGATACTCTGTTCCAACCTCCCATGCATCCAATGTGTAGGTGAGCGAATAATCCGGATACATCGTGGCCGTCATAGTACACGCTGCCACGGTAACGACAATCAAAGTCAGCAGCACCGGTATCCATATCTTTTTCCATTCATTTTTCATAAGTCGAAACATTGAAATCGTCCCCTCCTTTGTTTGCGTGTATTATACGCAATCCTCTTTCTGACTACAACCCTATGGAAACGAAAAATGGTTTTGTGGGAATAAAACGAATTTCATTCCCACAAAACCCTTGTTCATACCGCATATTCATGAAAACCGAACGCCGAACACCACATAATTCCGATCACTCCGAATTTCGTTCCGGGTCAGAATCTTGCCGCGATAGTGTTCGGTGATCCGCATAAGCTGATACAGCCCATATCCGCGAGAGCTCCCCACCTTTGTGGAAACGCCTTTCGCGAACAGACGCATAAACTCTGTCCCGGACAGAGGCGGATGCGGATTGCATACCCAAAGCTCCGTAACATTTTCCGCCTGGCAGCTTTCAAGATAAATGGTATCTCCCTGTTTGGATGCCTCTAAGGCATTATCCAGTAGAATTCCAATCAGTTCGATCCATACCGTTTCAGGAATGCTTGCCTTCTTAAAACTGGTAGAAATTTGAAGGCGGATGTCCAAACCGGAAATTTCCGCCTGCTTGATCTTCCCGAAAACAAAACCGGAAATGATTTTGCTGTCACAGGCCAGCAGCATGCTGTCGTTCGCGCTCAGCACAAGCCCCTTTGTCAGTAACGCAACAGCTTCCTGTGCTTCTGGCAGGCTTTCTGCCGAAGAAACAGCTGCCTCGATGGCCATCATTCGGTTATTAAATTCATGCTGCCTTGCCCGAACCTGTGAAATCAGTTCCTCTACAATCGGAACATACTGCTCCGTCATTCTGATTTGTTTCCGCTGTTCCTCCTGTCGGGTGTTTATCATCCATAAAACGATGTCCAGAAAAAGAAGTGGCAGAAGCAAAAAGGCGATGAACTTCCAATGCGCCATAAAACGGATCGGGTCAAAGGATGTGCACGCACAGACAGCCGTAAAAAATAAAGTAACATTGATTGAGAGTACCTGCACCAGAAAGGAGCCTGTTCGCAGTGCGCTGCGAAGCCCCTGAAACCAGGGCAGGCACACCACGAAGATACATAGCAGCAAGGTAACAACGCTGCTTACAACAGCGATACCGGAGCTTGTCAAGTTAAAAAAGATCGTAAAGATAACTGCACAGAAGTGGCATAACAAATAAAGAGAAAAGGCGGCCATTGTACCACAAAATGTGCGCCCGCCATCCTGCGTATTCAACAGAGTGCTGGTCAGCAATAAAAGCCCCATCAGCAGAATCAGCAGGATTGGGAAATTGTCTGCCGGAGCCAGGAAAAAGCCCTGCGTGAGATGAAAACCGGGAGATGCCCCCCCATAGCTGGATCTGGCTATGAGCAGACAAAGAGAAACTGAAGGAACAAGAATGAAATCTCTTTTCCTCAAATCCTTTTGATCTCTGAACACGGCCAGAATACAGCACGAAAGAGCGATTGATTCCACCAACATGGAAAGAAAATATAAAAACGTATTCTGCATGGACATTACCAGAGTGCGGACTGATACTTGTTGCCCACCGGCAGCCTTTCCGCAGAGCCTTTCAGTATGATTTCTTTTCCTGCTTTATCGATTCGATCAATGTATGCAGTATTGACCAGAATACTTTTATGGCACTGCACAACTTTCGGATCATCAATCAGCTGTAAAAAGCGAATCAATGTATAACCTGAAATAACATCTTCCTTCATTCCGGAAAGAGCATTTCGGGTATGAATGGTAAGTTTTTTCCCCAATGCCTCCACATATACGATTTCTGACACAGGATAGTCCAGAATAAACTGCTTTTGCTCAATCTGAATATGTTTTTCCTCCTGATGCAGATGAGCGGAAAGTCCCAGAGCATCACAAAGGACAGCGCGAAATTCTGCTTCGGTATAAGGCTTAATCAAGAATCCGTAGCACTTCACCTCCCGGTAAGCAGACAGTTCTTCTCCAGCCAAAGCACTTTCAAAAATAATCGGCGTGTATTTATATTCCGGCAAACCGCGCAGTTGGGCGGCCAGACTGGTTCCCTTATAGTCCTTCAATTGAATGTCCAGAATGAACAAATCCACTTTTTGCTTTTGCGCAAGAATATAAGCCGCACCAGCCTCCTTGCAAGTCAGAAGTTCAAGAGCAGTATCTATATTTTCTATAAACTGTCTGATTTTTACAACGGCGGCATGATTATCTTCTACAAGCAAAATTTTGGGCACTGTACCACACCCTTCCACTTTTATTCTCTGTCGTAACCATCAATAGCTGACAACAATGTTGTCAGGCAGAAAACAACAATAGGCTTTCATATTTTGCGTTTTATTATATCATAACCCTGCAAAAAAAAACAGAAACATTTCTCAAAAGTCGGTCTTTCAATATAAATCGCAAATTGCAAGTGCAAGTTACAGAAAAAATTATTATACCATATTTCTACCTGAAAGTACAGAAAAACTTATCATTTTTCAAACAATTTCCAAAGTATTTACGGCCTTATGTGCCTTGGGCTGGTCAATGCTTACCCCATCCATGAGCCAACGGTATTGCTGAGGTGTCAGGGCTTTGACTTCTGTTTCAGACCGTGGCCATTGGAAAGAACCGGACTCAAGCCGCTTGTAAAGCAGCACAAATCCGTCGCCTTCCCAGTACAGCGCCTTGATCCGGTCCCGACGTCTGCCACAGAAAAGAAACAGGGTATTGCTAAAGGGGTCCAGTTCAAACTGTTGCTGTACAATAGATGCCAGGTCGTCAATTCCTCTGCGTAAATCGGTAAAACCAGTGGCTAAAAACACCCTGTCAGCTCCGTTAAAATCGTTCAGCATGATTTCAGCAACCGTAGCACCATACCGACGGTTTCCTCATCTGCTCCGCTGTGAATAGCTACCTCTGTCCCTGCGATTCGGACAGTAACTGCTGCTTTACCGGAACATACACGGGCAGGGGGTTATCTCAGCAAAACGAGACTGTTCCTGCTGCACTTTGACGATCCCGTACAGCTTTCTCTGCCACCGGTAATAGGTCTGCTCGCAGATATCATTTTCCTTACACCAGTCCCTTACGCTTAGATCACTGCTCCGGCAGGCCGATACACGCTCCGTCCAAAGTGCCAGTTTATTCTGACCGTTCATTGTCTGCAATTCGCTGCCCATGAAAAATACCCCCATATGTCGGATCCGCCAGATTACTACGACTATATGCTAGTCGCATATACTATCAAAAAGCCGAGAATATTCAGAGTATTCCACAGAATTGTATAATGAAAATGGTGTTTTACCATTTTGAATGCAGCTTTCCGGAACTTTCTCCCAAAAGTGTTGTTTTACCCCAAAAATCATTTTCGGCCCAAAAGTTAGAAAAACACTGTCCACCACTGGCGTAAACCCCAAATAAACCCCAAGTCGTAGGGCCTGTAACTTTTGTAACCACCAAAAAGTTAGAAAAACATACGTTTTCTGGTGAAAACGGCTGTTTTTTATGGTTGCGGAGGCAGGACTCGAACCTACGACCTCCGGGTTATGAGGGCATTTTTGAGGTTCTAAAAGTTTGCATTTACCGGTAAATATTGTGATTAACTTAAATAACGATAGTCAAATGTTGAGAAACTGAAACCACGGGGATAGAACTTAAAATAAACTATCCCCCAAACTATCCCCCCATGAAATTTGCAAAAAAGTTTGGAAATATACACACTTGACTATTTGGTATCTAACAGCTTTTGCACAAGACAGGATATTGGCTGGGGGTACTACCGGGATTTCTTTTATCTGCCGCTGTGTTTTCGACTGCACTCTCTGCAAATTCCCATATTGGCGCTGTGTCTCCCTCCATAACTGGCCATTTCATCACTGGGCTTGATTTCGTGGCAGCGTGTACACATTAACCACCTGACATGAAACTGATCAAAGACAGGGTCATCAGAAGGACGTTCCATCCTTTTCAGGATCTCTTGTTTGCCAAGGTACTTTCTTTCCTCAACAGATAGAGCAGACTCTTGAAACATTGTCGGGTTGTACTGCTTGTTATTACGCTGATTCCGGCATAATGACTGTTCTCTATCATTTTGCATTTGAGCAATCAATAGATGCCGCTCATCGTTTTCTTTTTGCATTTTTTGAATACTTTCCATTCGCTGCTCAATGGGGAGCTTGATATCTCGCAGATGTTGGATTCCATTCATTGCCAGGCATTTGCACTTTGGAACTAAGGTATAATTAAATGCACACCTACTACAGTCTTCTGGTCGAGCATAGTATCTTCCTTCTCGCTCTCGCTTATGAATGGGACATTCATAAGCAGTCCCCCAAGAAGCAGGCATCGTTTGTGGAGGCGTTACGGCATTTTCCTGTAAACGATACTGCCAGCGGGCTTCTCTTGCATTATGTATCCAGGTCTTTCCCTGTATATTTCCTTGCACTCCGAGCCGCATGAGATCTGGATTTATTGATTTTTGTTCAGTAATCCTGGGGAATGAAATAGAAAGACAATCCCACCCTTTTTCGCAAGCTTCCTGTTTCAACAAAACAATATCATCTTCTGTGTAGTACTTCCCAAATAATAGAATAATACGTGTCGGAGTACTGTCCAGCTCCGCAACAAGCAAAGGTGGGTACTGTTCAGGATCACATTGATAGTAAACTTCACCCACACGGGCATCCCAATTATTCTTCGCTATCTCTGTTCTGTTTCCTATCTTCACTGGAACCTCAGGAGCTTCAATCGTCTGATATGAAGCGAAAACCATCTTAACAAAGAGATATATAGCAATTTCATTCGCATAGACACACTCATAGTTTGACTGGTGTGCAAAATGATGCTTGTTCTTCTCGCCCTTTCGCGCAATGAAGTCTCCATTACATGCAGCGCACTTGCAATTACAATTCAGGCCACGGGAACGGACGTCGTCGATACCAACTACTTCTCCGGTTGCTTTATCGATACCCCAATATAGATGTGAACGGTTAGAATGTTTTATGTTAATCTCACTTCTATACATGTATCTTCCCTCCTGAAAAATATTCCTCATATCCGACGCATTACAAATTCCCAATAGCTCGATTCTCTAGTCATCAAACAGTATGACCGGGACCTTTTCCAAGCGATACCGCCCCTTGTCTTTTTTCATTTTGTATAGGTTGATTCTGCATTCTTCGCAGTGTTCTCGTACTGCCTTCTCAAATTCTGGTTTTGCCATACAGCCCAAAATAATTGAGCTGGGGCGAATCATTTCAAGTAATGCGCCTTTTTTCTCTGCATCCCATTTGTTTCCGCAAGCACCATCATCCCGGATAATACGCCATTCTTTTTCGTAACTCCATTCAGGCGATTTTGACGTCAGGCTTTCAATAAAAATCCCTTGGATATCCTTTTCAAGAGTATTTGGATCGAGCGTATGAATGCACACTCTATCATCGGAGTATATAATTGGTACGGGTGAAAAACCTAATTGTCTATTGATTTCAAGCAGCTCATATTCCACACATATCCCACAATGATTATTGGCATAATGTGCCCACATTAATAAAGAATCATCCGATTCACTCAGGCATGAGATCCCCACTCGGGATTTCAATATGTCGTAGCTTGACTGAAATGTCCGAATCTGCTGACGGCAAGTTTTCAAAAGGTCTCTCCATATGGGACTTCCCTCACGTATCCCTCTTTTATCAGGATACATCTGCAATATACTCTGAAAGATTCCTTCCTCATCCATTGACATATCGCAATCAAACACGTCATTAAAATTACACGGTGCAGAATACCACATCTTGTTATGCTTTACAGTCTCGAGCTTTTCTTGTCTATCACTGTAGTATTTATACAGTGAGCTTGGTGCACAACACATGTAGTAATAACCGACTTCTGTATAAACTTGAATGTTTTCTTGTGGATTCCCGGAGAAAGCAGAGATGAACGCTGAACGTAATTTCTCTTTCCAATCGTCGGCGTTTTCTTTATTTAACTCAGTCATATTTTCACCTCATTCCACTGCAATAAAATCCATACAACTTCATAAGTAATATGTGTCATTTGCATCCAGCACTTTTTTTCTCTCCTTCCAGTCTGGCATAAGCATGGAAAGAAACGCGTAGAAATGTTTGGAATGATTTGGATGGATAAAATGACACAACTCGTGCATCACCACATACTCAATGCAGTTTCGCGGTGCTTCCAGGAGCCGTTTGTTGAGCGTAATGACGCCTTTGCCCGGTAAACAAGAACCCCAGCGTGTATCCATGCTTCGAATCCGAAGAGAAGGAACTGCAACTCCGTATTTCTGGAACACAGGGTATAGTTCCTCAACAATTTCTCCAAAAACCTCCTTGCATTGCCGGTCAAAGAATCTCATAACCATTCGCTCTTTTTTTGAAAAATCCTGTGGATCTTTGACCTCAAGGAATAAATGGACCCCATCAGAATACAACTGTTCCTTGCTGGCTCGTATTACTTTCAAACGCAACGCTCGGCCCTGAAGATAAAAGGTCTCACCGCTGACATACTGCTTCGGCTGTGGTTTATACTGTTCCTGCAGCGCAAATTTCTTTTGTGCATTCAGGATAAACTCCGCTTTGCTTACCAAAAATGCATCTATCTTTTCTGCCGGAACCGCCATATTGGCAGATACATATACACTTCCGTTTTTTCGCACATGGAGGTTTATGTTTTTCACATCCTTCCGTTCCAACGAATATATCAGCGGTTTTTCGTCTATCTGGATTGTCCTCAATGTGATATCTTCAGGCATGATTAAAACCTCCGCAGGGCAACGGTTTTCACATTCTCAATGACTTTATCAATCAAATCAAATGACAATACCAGTCCCCGGTTCTTTTCATACGCATAGAACAAATCATCGATATCCTGGGAAATCCGATTGTGGATTGTCTGGTTATTGGTCCAGTCTACACGGCTGTGTTTTGCAATGATGGCCGTGATTTCCTCGGCTATCTCGGCTGCAAAATCAGGCGTCATTCCCTCTATTTGAGCATCATCAAATAATGCTGTTATCACGCCATAAAAAGCCTGTGCGTGGATATTGCATTTAATCCGTTCCGGATAGCTGACAGAGCTCTTTCCAGAATGATAATCTTCCATGATGCTCCTCATCTTTGCCAGATATTCCGCTTCGCTGATAACCTTTTCCTTGTACTGATCCAGTGCATCCTTAATCCGCTTGGAGAAGCTATCATAATATGCAGGATTCTCCTCGTACTTTGCGCTGATACTTTTGGATAGTCTGCTGGTGATTGCATCCGCTTTCGCCCGCAGAGAACCCAGTTCTTCCAATTCCCGCTCAAAGTCATCCTTATTCAGGATATCGACCGGATTGGTAATCTGCTTCAGACCAGCTACGGACAAATGCATATCCAAAAGATTCTGCATCAGCGGTTCATACTCCTTGTTGTCAATAGCATCACAATAGCGAATTTTTACACTGCGCCGCACTTTTGAGAAGAACAAAAAACGATTCTGGTACTTCTTGCGTTCTTCTCCGGGAAGCGCAGCATAGGCCTGTTCAGAATTCAGAACAAGGTCAAGCGCTCTGCCGAAAGCACACAGCAAGTTGTAGAACTGTTCCCGCTTCTTTTCGTCAGCCAGAGAAACCTCTACCGCTTCCGTGTCGCTCAAATCCTTAACATCTGCGAACAGGTCTATAAGATTGGTATATGCCGTTCTCAACTGCCCCAGTGCTTCCAGCACATCGATGACAACGCCCCTCAGGTCTCTGCCTTCAAAGTTTTCCAGTCCGGCACCGCTGTACATATCCATGGCGGCATCCAATTTCTGAATCAGGCCGCGATAGTCCACAATAAGGCCATACTCTTTACCATCGTGGAGCCGGTTGGTTCTGGCAATCGCCTGCAGCAGGCCATGCTCTTTGAGCTCCTTATCGATATAAAGTACCTGACAAACAGGAGCGTCAAAACCAGTTAGAAGCTTGCTGCACACAATGAGGATGTCAATCTCTCCGTCGCAGAATTTGTTTTTCATGGCTTCTTCGTAGGTATCGGCATCTCCATACTGCTTCATCATCTTTTCCCAGTATTCGATAACCATATTATCGGTGCCTTCATCTACATCATCCACACTTTCCCGTATATCCGGAGGAGAAATGACGACCGCACAATTCAGATCACCAAACTGTTCAAAGCACTTCAGATAACGAATGGCATCCCGCTTATAGTTGGTGGCCAGCATGGCCTTGAAGCCGGTATCCTTGAAGCCGAGGAGGAAATGGTTATTAATATCCAATGCAATGCGTTTGATTCTGGCATCTGTAGAAGTCAATCGGCGGATACTGCTCCATTTCCGGCGCAGATCCTCCTTCTGGGGATCGGTCAGCCGTTTTGTGGTCTGTTGGAACCACATATCAATATTTTCTTCATCCACCTTCTGCTCCACAAACCGTCCCTCGTAAATCAGAGGAACAATCGCGCCATCTTCCACCCCGTCCTGAATCGTGTACTTGTGGATGAGCTTACCAAATTTGGTCAGGGTATTCTTTTCGCGCTTCATCAGCGGTGTTCCTGTGAAGCCAATATAGCAGGCGTTAGGAAATACTGTGCGCATTTTGGCAGCCATGGAGCCGTAGTTGGAGCGGTGACTTTCGTCAATGAGAACGAACACGTCTCTGGAATTGTTTTTCGCTTCCAAACGTTCTGCGGTGTTGAATTTATTGATAATGGTAGTAATCACATCTGCTTTGCCGTTGGTCACCAGTTCCACCAGATGCCGTCCGCTGGTTGCCCGGGCAGGATTCAGTCGGGTATGGGCAAAGGTTGCTGCAATCTGACCATCCAGCTCTTTTCGGTCTGTTACAATGACCACACGGGGATTACAGGCTGCAAGCTCCATCAGAATGTATTTGGCCAGCATCACCATAGTCAGACTCTTGCCGCTGCCCTGAGTGTGCCAAATCACGCCGCTCTGGCGGTTCCCTTTGCTGTCTCGCTGCGCGATGGTTTTGATGATCTCCCGAATGGCAAAATACTGCTGATACCGGCAGATTTTCTTTACGTTGGCATCAAACAGAACAAAATAGCGAGACAGCTCCATCAAGCGCTCCCGGCCAAACAAGGAAATCATATTACGATCCTGTTCGGTAGGGGCTCTGTCTGCCACCAGCTGTGCCAATCTGGAATCAAGGAATTCCGTATCCTGCTCTTTCCATACGCTCCAGAACTTCTTTGGGGTGCCTGCTGTGGCGTATTTCACGACGTTTTTGTTGGTTGCCATGACGATTTGGGCATACTTGAAAAGCTGGGGGATATAGTCTGCCTGTTGGTTGCGAATCATCTGCTCCACGGCCTGCTTCACGGAAATATAGGGTGCCTTGCACTCGATCACCGCGAAAGGAATGCCGTTGATAAACAGAACAATGTCCGGACGGGCATTGTGAAGCTTATCCTGGCTTTCTACAGCGAATTCTTCCGTCACATGGAACAGGTTGTTCTCCGGATGCTCCCAGTCGATGTATTTCAGATTGAAGCTGAGGGACTTTCCGCCGCCCACAGTTTCCGGGTAGCTTTTGCCCAGCAGCAGAGCGTCATAGATCTTTTCGCTGGTGCGCACCAGACCATCGGTTAAAGGTTCGTCCAGTTCCTCCATGGCCCGCTCGATGTTTGCGGCAGAGAACTCGTTTTCCGCGCCGGCATAGCTGTAGCGGTTCAGCCTGCGCAGCTGTCCCCGGAGGATGTCTTTCAGGAGCACATGGTAGCGGCTGCCCCGCTGCTTTTCACAGTCCTCGGGGGAAATATAGGTGTACCCCATGGACTGGAGAAGCGCAATAGCCGGTTTCTGGCTGGCATTCACTTCCAGATAAGCGTTTTGGTCCATGGTTCAGCCTCCTTTCGGTCTTATTTCAAAAAGCACGAATAGCGGGGCGGGATAGACCCGCCTCGCTTTATTGATTGCGCATTGCCTTTATTGCTCCCTGGGTGTAGGCTGATATAATTAAATACTTGCTTTTTCATGGTGCTATACCCTCACAATCCCCGTCAGCAGAAGCTGCATCAGAGCTTTTTTCTTTTTCTTTTCTTCTTCCAGCTTACGCTGATGAAGGGTGATAAGGTTGTCGAGGACTGAAAAGAACGCTGAAATACTTTCCTGCTCAATGCGGGAAGGAAAACATACCGGACCTTTCAAGGCGTTCTCAGCGGATACTTTCATATCATTCTTTGCACCCTTATTGACCAATGGATGCATATAGTTATTCATTCGTGCGTGCTGCTCAAAATACACTTGAATGAAGTCCGAAAAAGCATTTTCCTTCGGATGATAAACGGCATACAAAGTTGAAACAATGCCTGGTTTTCCTTTGTTTGTCTTGATTATTCCATACGGATTAGAGTTAAGAGGCGACTTTGTATATACTACATTACCCGTCTGAACAACACCGTAATTTGATACTGATGCACCAGCGAAAGAACGACCTTGAAACTCAATCTGATTAACTATTCCATAGTCGCCTGAAACGGACAAAACATCAGACCTACCATATATGTTGCCAGTGTTCTTTTCGGCGGAAACAGTAAGGTAATCTTCTAACTTACGCTGTTCCCAAACGCCCGTAAATCCCTTGAATCGAATTTCTGGCACAGCCTGACCTTTCTTTGGAAACATTTTTCCAAGGAAAAACTGCTTTACCTTCAGGATTTCATCGATTCTCTGTCGCTCCAGTTCAATCGCCTTATCTTGCGTGGTAAGGATTTCAGCGATCTTTTTGCGTTCCTCTAACGGAGGTAGTGCAAGCGAAAACTCCAAAAAATCAGAAAAATGAACGCGCTGCTTTTCAATCAACGAACCAGTTGAGACCTTGTTGTAGTAGGTAATCATCGGGCCACAGGTCAAGAAGCTATCCATGAAAACAAGGTCACTTTTGTGAACAGTAGTGAAAATGTCATAATAACCAGACACAGCAACAGGTATATCTCCCTTATGGCGCGCAACTGCTCCGAACCGGATGTTCATAGGGTTATACGCATAGTCGTTGGGGCGAACCACCTTATAGGAATTATCCTTCTTCACAAGGTGGCTCCGTTCGTAGCGTTCCGTTTTGGCGGTAATCCCGTCTTCAATTGTAAGACTATATAAGGGATACTGATGCAGATTGTCCGTATAGTCACTCGTGCTAGTAAAGAGTGTTGAAAAAGGGATTTCATCCCACTCCCCAGGTACAATACCGAGTTTTCCTTTCTTATACCCCTCCGGCACGATGCCGTTCCGGATTTGGTCTATTCTCTTTTTTACTTCTGGTGTCACAGAATCACCTTCTTAAATTCGAGAGGGATCAATCGTGTATCCTTGTCTGCTTAATTCTCGAATCAGATTCAGAGATACCTCATCCACCTTATTTTGGAAGGGAATATAGATAAGTCCCTGGATGTCGGACGGGCGCTCAAAATCAGTAGCCTCCTTTAGAAGGATCGCCACTCTTTCTCTGCCCAATTTCGCAAGGAACATTCCCAGTTCCAATACCACATTCTGACGAACTCTCGACTTCGTTGCTGTCTCAGACTTAGCTTTCCCCTCATCGTCCGGGGTCGCCAGCACAATGGCATAGCCAACATTTGCAGTGTACTCTTCCAGCTTTTCAATGATTGTCTGACCAGCAGATGCCTGCTGGTCAAGGATAATGGGTTCCAAATCCCATCTTCTCAGAAGCGCCTCTAGCTGAGTCCTTGCAATTTCGTCGTGTCCGTATACAACAAAAATCCTTCGGTTAGCATATACCGCATTTCCTTCGAGGATTGCCTTAACAGCATCCTGGTTCTTACCCTGAACAGAATACTTACCAGAGGAAAAACAGTTCACCTTACCTCCGTTGCTCAAAGAAATGCACTTTCCGTACTGGATATCTTTAATCTCAACAATGGACATCGTGGGGCAATTTTCAAATTTTGTCTTAATTTCCTCGAATGTCATATCCTATACTCCTTTACTTCAGCTTTTCTAACTGCAAAAAACGGTCAAAATCACTCTCATACAGCCGATCCTGAATGATCCGGTACTTCTCAAACTCCGTCTCTGCATAGGTTTTCGCCATGATAGCGCATTTCGATGCTGTTGGCCTGTTCCCCGGTTGCTGCTACAAAGGTCAAGTATTCTGCTGCGCCGGAGCGAATAGAGATTTCCTTCTTTTTGCTCATAGGCCCAATTCCTCCAAATACTTTGCCATCTGTGCCTGCACCTGTGCCAGTTCAGCCTCAATATTGGCAATGTTCTGCTTCACCTCGTCGATATCCACCAGTTCTTCCTCCTCAAAGGTGTCCACATACCGGGGGATATTCAGGTTATAATCATTGTCCGTAATCTCCTTACGGGATGCCCGGTAGCTGTATTTCTCCACATTCTCCCGGGCTTCGTAGGTCTCCACAATCTTCTTGATATCGCAGGGGCGAAGAATATTCTGATTCTTTCCTTTTTCAAAATTTCCCTCACCGGATGCATCGATGAACAGAACATCATCACGGGTACGTCCGGTGCGGAACACCAGAATACAGGCAGGGATACCCGTACCATAGAACAGATTCGCGGGCAGGCCGATGACCGCATCCAACAGGTTGCTGTCCACCAGCGCCCTGCGAATCTTTCCCTCACTGGCACCGCGGAACAGGACACCATGGGGCAGTACCACTGCCATTCTGCCGTTGTTACCGTCCAGACTCTTCAGCATATGCAGCACAAAGGCATAGTCACCCTTGGAACTGGGAGGGACGCCAATGTCAAAGCGCTTATAGGCATCCATCGACGCAGTCATCTTCTCCTGCTTTTTGCCCTTGGCATCCAAACCGGCGTTTGCGAGAAATCCACTGTCCCATTTATCCAGGCTGAATGGAGGATTTGCTACCACCACCTGGAAACGCATCAGCTGATCGTCCTCAAGATTCTGGGGGTTGGACAAAGTATCGCCCTGCCAAATCCGGGCATCATCAACACCGTGCAGGAACATGTTCATGGTACACAGTGCCCAGGTCTGGGCATTTAGTTCCTGGCCGTAAATCGCCACCTTGCCGCTGGGCACTTTCTTATAAGCCTTCAGCAGCAGGCCGCCGCTGCCGCAGGTCGGATCATAAATGCGGTCATTCTCCTGGGGCTTCACCAGAGAAGCAACCAGTTCAGAAACCTGACTCGGGGTGAAGAACTCACCGCCCTTTTTGCCAGCATCGGAAGCAAAGTTGGCGATCATATATTCATAGGCATCGCCGATGATATCCGCAGACCCCAACTGCCTGGGACGGAGATCCAAGTCGTGAAAATCTTCCAGCAAGTTGCGGAGGGTCGCATTTTTCTCCTTAACATCACCAAAATCTACCTGAGAATTAAAATCAATGGCTCGAAAAACATTGCGCAGCTTTCCGCTGTTGTGTTCTTCAATGTGAGACAAGGCTATGTTAATCTTCTGACCGATTTCATTGTTATTACGCTCACTGTAAAGGAAATCAAAGGTAGATTCTTTATCAATCGAAAACCGTTCCCGGCTCATGGCTCGCTCCACACGGCGTTTATCACCGTTATACTGAACCATGTAGTTTTCTCGTTTTTCCTTAGTGACATCACTCAGGTATTTCACAAAAAGCATAGACAGGATGTAGTCTTTATAACGGGAGCTGTCGATCTTTCCTCGGAAGCTGTCACAGGCCTTCCAGAGGACTCTTTCAATATCCGTACGCGTTGTCATTTCAGTTACCTCTCTTCATGTCAGTAAATACTTGGTTAATCAATAAACCGTAATACTTTTCTTTTTCGGCTGCCAGTTCCGTCAAAAGCAGGGTTTCCCGATGGGCAAGCCCATTCAGTTCTGCCAAAACCCTTTGGTGTGAAAGCGGGAGCTGGTCTACCTCATAATCCGCAAAATAGCGAGGTTTTACTGCACCAAGCATGATACTTACTGCACTCTCGGATATTTGCCTCTTGACCGATTGCGAATTGATTAACCAGACCAGGTACTCCGGGAGCAGCAAGCTTTTGTTTGTTCGAACGACAACAAAACTCGACGGGATTACATAGCCTTCCAGCTGCTCTGTAATCAGCACAGCTGTATACGGAGCAGTCAACCGGATTACCACGTCGCCGGTATGTGTCAAATATTCCGGATTCAATGGCTCAACAGAATCAAATGGTTCGCAAAAAGTCGTGTCAATGTATCCGCTGGGATGAATGCTTTTTAGATTTAGCAGAGGGTAGCGGCATTCCGTTTTTTCTCGTGCCTGTTTTCTCCCAAGAACCAGTCCGCTCCGAACCAGGGCCATATCTCCTAATTTCATTCGCAATTCTCCATGTCTAGAGCAAAATTTAACATACTGTTTTCAAATATCATGCCCTTCTGGGCTTTATTTGCAGTATACACCATTCCCCTCAAATTGTCAACGTATTTTTTGTCTAGGGCAAAATTGAACAAGTGCTCTATTTATTCTATCCTTTGTTTGCTCAATATTGGAGCATGAAAACATCTAGCTATGAATGGACATCCCCAAAAACAGAAATCCAGGTTGATTTTATCCTAAAATTTGATTATGCTATTTGAGGAAGGAGGCTTACTGCATGTGTATCGATAAAAACACCGTTTTTCCCAATTCCCTCACCAATCAGGCTGATTCCATGCAGGCAGCATCGGATGATGATGTCCTGGCTGCATCCAGTAAGCTGATGCAGCGCAATAAGCATGTGTATGAAGAACTGGCTAAATGAAAGTGTTGACCAAACATCAGGTTTGGATGCTTGCCCGTACACTGTGCTTTGATACGGAAGATTTGCTTGAAAAGGTAGAATGAAGCCCGGGTTCAACGCCCGGGCTTCCGCTGTTTACTTGAGTTGCACGCCATCGTGGAACGCCTGTCCGACCTTTTCGCCCAGAACCAAATACTGATTGTTCATGGTGTCAAAGGTGATGGGGCGGAGCTTGCCCACATCCACCTTGCCGTTCTGCCCCAGCACGGATTCGTCAGCAGACACATTGACGATCCGCCCTACCAGGCGACAGGTTTCATGGTCGTAGGAGATAACCTCGCACTCCAATGCCATGGGCAGTTCATCGATGAGGGGCGCGTCCACAAATTCGGACTTCGTTGCGTGGAAACCCGCCTTGGCAAACTTGTCCGGCTCCTTGTTCCCGGACACGAGACCCACATAGTCACAAGCTGCCACATGGTTTGCAGTCGCCATGGACACCGTGAACGCCTTGCGACTCATCAGGTTCTCGGCAGTCTTATGACCCGAATCTACAAAGATGGTGATTTCTTTTTCCTCGCTGATGCCGCCCCAGGCCGCATTCATGGCGTTGGGAGTTCCGTCCGCGTTGTATAAGTGCTGATAATAAATACCGGCATGGGGTAACAGATTGCCTTTGCACCAAAGCTTTTTCTCATTGTATTTCCCTCCATAACATTTCAAAGAATCCTTTGTTATCGCGAAGAACATTTTTTTCTGCACTACCTACTCGAAAACCACTCGCCAGCAGACGCAGACCATTTCTCGTCAAAGGAGCTGCCTTCTACAGCCGCTGTAAAAGGCTTGGTAAGGAAAACACGAATTGTGTACAGTACGGTGCTGTAATCATCGGTTTTGATATCGACTTTCCGGCAGAATGCACGCCACTTCTTCTGCATGGCTTCATCACCATCGAATGCGACAATCTGCTCAAGTTGTGCTACTGTGAAGGCATGCTGCGATTGACAAAGGTCTTTCTCAACGCCTCTGTCAGCACTGCTCCGTCAAAGTCGAACTTATTGGCAAGATAATAAATATCGTAGTAATCCTTCATGCGGCTGGAGAACTCCATCAGATTCAGGATCGCGTCCAGCTTTTCCGCAATGGTAGTCTCCAGGGAGTATGTATTGACCACAGGGGCATCAAAGCCTTCCAGCTGGGTGGGGATTTTCCGCTTCTCCTGCTTTGGAACGATGACATCGCCGATACCAAAATCAATGCCGAAAGGTGTCCGAGTGTTTTTGATCCTAGCCACCACTGTCGCGCCTACACCGGCATACTTCTTGCTCACGGCAATCGGCGCAACACTTTTGATCTCGAAAGTTACAAAATCATTTTCACTGGGAACGGCAATAATCTCCTCAAGCACCGCTTTTACCTGCTCCGGGGTATTGGGAATCCTGCGAAGCAGGAAGTCTACATCAACGGTTACCCGGCTGTCAAAATCCGTAACCGCATACATGAACAGTCCGCCCTTCAGGACGAAGTTGTCGGCATATCTGGACTTTTCCAGACGGCGCAGGAATTCTTCCTGGCAAAAAAGCTGCAGGCACAGTTGGTGACTTCTTCCGCTTGCAGCGGCTTTATTTTTCAGTCTTGCCAGTACGGACGCTGCCATATCAGCCATTGAGAAGCACCTCCATCAGTTCGATTACTTTTTTATAGACGCGCAGCTTCTTTGCGTATATGGAAAGATTGCTCAGGTTCTTTTGGGGATCGTTTGCATAGGCATTCAGTGCCTTGGAAAACAGTTCTGTATCCAGTCGGGAACGATACTTGAAGCAATCGCAGATTGTACGCTCCCTGTCATATACAGGCAGCGTAACACCATGGAAGTCCCCGGTGGTTTTTCCAAGCTCATACAGATCCTGCTGAACAAAATAGGTTTGCAGGGGAAGAGCATCCACATCCAGCTTCGTTCTGGATATCGTTCGTGGAACGGCAACAGACCACTTGCGCGGGGCAAAGTCACTGTATCCGTAATAGAATAGCGCAGATTCCACGCATACAATGCCTTGGGGAATCAGTGTCACCAGCATCTGCTCCTCTGTGGCTTCATTCTGCTCAGCCATTTGATAGTAGCCATGCCGGACACGATCCAGGTAACCGGCATTGCACAGGCTGACAACATCGACTGCACGGATTCCTGCCGCTACAAAATCAGCGGATTTGGCGATACCGCCTTTGCTCTCGATCACATCCCTTGCGGCAGCACGAAGATCCACGCAATCACCTGCTTTCAAAATAAAATTCGCTCACACATGCTGCTTTTGTGTGCCTTCATTTTATTATATCCACCAGGTGACAAGATTGCAACAAAAATTCACACACATTATTTCGGAGTACTGCGGTAGATTCTTTTCCCGTCTCGGTCTGTTGTGGTATGGCGAAGCTCCTGACCGTGGGGACAGGTGAACACATC